>Ga0181535_10001033_pt1 | contig 37901 bp, 33 predicted proteins | sample PEATcosm2014_Bin_44_FD_119774 | JGI IMG/M metagenome (GOLD analysis project Ga0181535, IMG submission 119774) | Peatland microbial communities from MTU Mesocosm Facility, Houghton, MI, USA - PEATcosm2014_Bin17_30_metaG | ecosystem: Environmental > Terrestrial > Soil > Wetlands > Peat | place... | reverse complement strand
TCAAACTTTGCCTGCTCGGTCAACAGAATGGTCTTCTCGGCTGCCGGAAACTCGGGAACGATGTCCATTGGAATGCCGATCATGCCGAGGTAGCTGGGCAAATGGTCCTCTCCGCTGGAGTGGAATGGCTTGTAGGTCTTGACGCCTACCGGCCGTCCCAGTTGGCCCACGAACTTATCCACCCGCTCGAAGACAGGGCCAGCGAGCCTGGCGACGCGCGAATCCGGCTCGGTCGTGCCGTCGGAGTTCCGACTGGGCGAGTAAATGGCGCCGATATTGAAGATGGTGACTTCACGAGCCTTGGCAAACAGCGTGAGCCAGAGTTGCTCTTCGAGACGGTTGGGGAGGGTTCATGCCGAACTGGTCGACCCATCCGCCACCGTTCCCGCCCGGTTTCAGGTTCTCGAAATAGCGCACGATCGAATAGCCGTGATACTGCTGCAGGTGTTGATTGCTGCTGGGATCCCGGGTTTCCGTGCCGGTGTAAATCCCGTCGAATATCCGCGGCTCGGTCTCCAGATTGAATCCAAGGTTCTGGAAGTGGTCGTACCAGTTCGGAAACTTGATCACGATCTTCACCTTTGGGTTGACGGTCTTGGCCGGCTTGATGATCAGGTTCCGGGCAGCCTCGTCCATCTGTGCCAGCCGGAACTGAGTCCAGGTGCGATCTCCCTTGGCGGCAATGTCGGAGTCGGCCTTGCAGTCGGTAAAAAAGAAGTCGTCGAGGATGAATTCGTCAAAGTTTCGAGCCGTAAACTCCACGACCTTCTGCAGCATCTGGCGGTGCTCGAGGTTCGAGTAGCAGAACGTCTCAAACTGGTTTCTCTCGCTGATGGTTACCGTGATGCCTCCGGCGACTTTGACGCCCTTGCTCAAGAAGAATTTTTTCGCCTGGTCCAGCGTGGCCTGGTCGACCACCACCGTGTCGCGATGCGTTTCCAGGTAAATCTTGTCTACCTTCATGTTCCTGGAAACCGCCGCCCAGTGGCTCTCCAGCCAGGCCGGATCCCTCATCTGCTGCGTCTCATAAACACGGCTATACAGAGCGACGTCAAAGTTTCTGTAGTTATTGCCGCCGGCCATCGCGGTGAAAACCACAGATAGAGCGAGAAAAACACGGCAAAACTGGGTATTGCGTCTCATTGATTCTCCCGACTGCATGAAATGAGCACCGCCGCGAAGCAGCGTCACTTCATCTGTGGTGAAACAGCTAGTTCAACAACGCGCACGTCGACATCACGATCTCGCAGGACTGCCAGTACGCTCCCGGATTCGTCTACGACAACGCTGCCGCCTCCGTATGTCTGTCCTTTCCAGGGTCCATGGGTCATCTCGCCCACCAAATCCGTGCCCACCACAGGGCACTTCCAGAACTTGGCTCGCTTGGCGACGAGATTCTCCAGATCCTTCTCGTGTTCCGGCCACTGCGCTACTACTGCTGCCCATCCGTATGGAACGAGCATCAGATCGGGCTTCAGTTTGGCGACCCGCGTAGCGTAGGCGTCCCCGAAGGTGTCCGCGCAGATCACCACACCGATCCGCCCAAACTCGGTATTCACCACTCCAATACCTTCAGGCGAACCCACGGAATAGGGAGGATCCATCAACTCCGGAAGTACGTTCAGTTTCCGGTACTTCCAGAGTAGTTTCCCGGTCTTATCCACCAGGATGGCAGTATCGTAGAGCCGTTCACCGTCTTTCTCGTCCAATCCGATTGCAATCATTACATCGTATCTGCGTGCGAGGGCGGCGATGCGTACGCTGTCCGCACCAGGCACCGGTGTAGCCAGTTTGTGTGCGTCGGGATTCTCCCAGCCTAGGACCGACGATTCTGGAAAGGTCGCAATGTCCGCATGTGCGGCGTGCGCCGTTTGAAGCGCATATTCTATGCGCCGAAAGTTTCCTTCCCGATCACCATCAATGACCAGGATCTGGCAGACCGCGACTCGTACGCCGGCATAGCCGACCGACGTCACAAAGAAGGCCGCACACAAGCCGAAGAGGAGTGTCGGAGCAGACCTTCTGCCAGCAGATTTAGTCTGGAACGCCTTCACCTTGCGGTTCAGCACCATGATTGCCTCACCTCTCGATTCTGCCATTGATTGCCGGAACTTGCCGGCGCGTGGAGGGACAAAGCAGCTGTTTACTCGATGCCACCCTCCGGGCGGGTTTTGCTGCCGCGCTGGTCGGCCGGTTTCGCGCTTCGCATCTGCCGCACCGGCGCCGGTGAGCCATCCATGGCCGCGTTGGTCTTGTGCCGTCGCCGTGCTCCAGTGGCTGACGTCACACGCGGAGGAAGATCTTGCGCCGGTACATCCAGAAAAGCAACAGCCAGTATCCCAGCAGCACTGCACTGCCTCGCAACAGCGGTTCGAGGCCGCCACCGAGGCCCTGGAAGAAGTGCGTTCCCAGATGGATGCGGAAGGAATCCACGAGGAAGCGTTCCCACAGGTGGGCGACCAGGTAGGCAGCGATGGAGTTCATGCCGACCACAGCGAGCGGGAAAGCCCATTTGCGATAGCCGCGCACATCGAGCATCCACGAAAAAGCGGCAAGGAAGAGGAAGCATATGCCGCCGCTAAAAAGGGTCCAACTGGGAGTCCAGATGCGCTTTACCACCGGGCATATGCCCGTGAAGTGGAAGAGCAGCCCGGCGGAGATCCCTATCGCGCCGGCAACGACCAGACGGCGGAGGGGGATGCGCGGCGCGGCGGCACGGAGCCACTGGCCGGCGAACAGGCCCAATATCATGGTGCCGAGCGTGGGAATGAAACTGAGCGTGAGATATCCGCCGCCATTGAACACGAAGGGCTGCGCGCGCGGCAATCGGTTGAGAAACCACTGGTCGAAAGCGTTGCCGAGATTGGCGTTCTTGTCCCAGTGCGCCGCGAAGCCGGTGTAATGGTGCCATGTGGGCGGAACGCCCACGGACTGGTAGTCAAAACCGGGGCCGGACAGCGGGTACAACGCCCACGCGAGCCAATAGCCCACCAGGATCACCGTCAACGCGATGGCCTGCCACTTGGGCCGGCGAAACGCCAGCAGGAAGAGGAATGGATACCCGAGACCGATCTGAGTGAGAGTGTCCTCGAAAGTGAAATTCGTCTGCGGGCTGTATAGGGAACGGAGGAAAATACCCAAAGCGACCAGCAGGAGCGATCGCCAGAGAGCGTGTAGGAAAGCGGCGCCGAAGGAGCTTCCTTTCGCGAGCCGGCTGGCGATCGAATAGGGCAGCGCGACGCCCACCAGGAACGAGAAACCGGGCTGAATGGTGTCGTGCAGCGAGCAGCCGGCCCAATCGACGTGCGTCTGATGGTAGGCCAGGAAGCTCCAGAAGTGGCTGGCGGGGAATGCTTGCGACACGCGCGAAAGCTGGAGAACCTCGGCCATCATGAGCAGCATGACGAAGCCGCGGTAGGCGTCAATCGCAATATTGCGCGGCGGAGGCTGCCGGATCGACTCGGGCACCGCTGCAGTGGGCGAGGGTTGCAGAATCGCCTCCAAAATGAGCCTCCTGGGATTGCAGTATAGTCCCAGCGGGTGCGAAGCGGGCGGGGCCGCGCCCGCGCAAAACCCACCTCAACGTTTTGCCGGTTCTCCTTCAAGCGAAGGAGGCTGGGCTTCGAACCGGAGGAAGTGTGCCTGATTTTCGACTCTGCGACAATCGAGAGAGCCGCCGTGTCTCCGCTTCATTACAGCTATTGGCTGGCGCCGCTGCTGATTGCGCTGATTCTTCTGGCGGCTAGCCTGCTCATCCGGGTCCGGGCCCTGCAAGCCATTTACCGGGAAAAGTTTCCGGAAACGCCCCGCGAGCGGCTCTTCTGGAGCGCGCTTGGGTTTTTCGTGGCTGTCGCCGTGGTCCGGCTCCTGACGTTCCTCATCCACAATGAAGTCGGCCCATTTCATGACATCCAGATGCGCGGCCGCCACATCCACCACCTGGTGTGGGGCATTCTCCTCCTGCTCGTCACCGGCTACGGATGGCTGCTGCAGGCCGGCACGGGGGACACCGGATCCCGGACGTGGGCGGGCCGCGTAATGTCGATGGCCTATGGGGTTGGCGCGGCCCTGACGCTCGACGAGTTTGCCCTCTGGCTCAACCTGCGCGACGTCTATTGGCAGCGTGAAGGCCGGTCTAGCTTTGAGGCGCTCTCGCTTTTCGCTGCTGCCCTTGCAATCGCCGCCTTGGGCGGACCCTTCTTTCGCGCAGTGGCGCGCAAATTGATGCGACCCAAGGATTGAGTGCGGCGGCGATCAACGCACCGGCTGTCAGTGTTGATCTTTCCAATTCGGCCGCGGGTCCGGCGCGCGAAGAGGAGTATGCTTGTATCGCCGCCATTTCAACGGCGGTATGCCTATTCAATTTATGTCTTCTTTGCGCTGTATTCGGCTGAAGCCCGTTGTCATCTGTCTGCTGCTGAGCCTGGTCGCGGCGTCGCTGTCCGCCGCGCCGCGGTTGGCCGTGACCTCGCCAACGGCCGTACACCCGCTCGCTCCAATCACGGTCACCGGCATTGACGCCGCCCGCGTGCAGGTCCGCGATGGCGGCGGGCACATCTACTGGCACGCTCCGGGAGCGGCCGAGGTCACCTTCGTCGCTGGCGGCGCGCCAGGCCGCCAGACGTTTGAAACGCTGGATGCGGCGGGCCACGTGATCGCGGCGGTCGAATTCACCCTCGCCGCGGTGAGCACCATCGAGGACGAGGGAGGCCGTTTCTCGAGCCTCTTCGAGATGGCGCGCGACACAATGTTCGGCGGCGAAGGCGGTGTGGGCCACGTCGAGTGGCGCGGCAAGCGGTATCACTACTTCGCGCCCTGGATCCTCGACCACAGCCACACCACGAAGGGCATGCAGTACTTCAGTCCCTATGCGGGCGAACTTGTCGACCTGTTTGCAGCCGCCCAGCGCGCCGATGGAATGATCTGGAGTTTCGTTGGCTATGAAGAGGCCCAGAGCGGTTATTTCTTGTCAGCGTACGGTCCATATGGCTATGCCAAAGTCGATTCCGGCACACTATTCGTGCGCCAGCCGGTGGAAAACCACAATGAGTCGAACTTCGTGGATGCGCTCTACCTCGCTTGGAAGGGTTCAGGCGAGGATGCCTGGATGGCGGCCCACCTCGATGCCGCCGAACGGGCGCTGGACTACAGTGTGGCCGACCCGGCGCGTTTTTCCACGCGCTTCCAACTCCTCAAGCGCGCCTACACTATCGACAGCTGGGACTTTCAACCGCGCGACAAATACCTCGTGCCCTTTCGCTTTGGCATCGGCCAGACGATCGACCCTGCGGGCACAAAATTCACGATCTTTTTCGGCGACAATACCGCCTACACTCACGCCTGCGACCAGCTGGTCGAGATGTTGAACCGGGCAGGACGCGCGGCCGCGGCCAGTAAATATTCCGAGCGCGCCCGCCAGATCCGGGCGCGCCTGGACGCGCTCGCCTGGAACGGCCGCTTCTACACCCATCACATCGAGGAAGACCCAACGGTGGTGCGCGACTACGGCGTGGCGGAGAGCCAACAACTCGCCCTGTCCAACGCCTACTCGCTAAACCGGGGCATCTCCGATTCGCAGGCCGCCGCGATTATCCTGTCGTACCAGCACCTGCGCGACGAGTTGCCGGACGGCTCACCGGGCGAATGGTATTCGGTCTATCCGCCTTACGACCGCGGTTTCGATACGGACAACGCCCGCTGGCAATATATGAATGCGGGCGTTCATCTCCATGTCGCTGGGGAATTGGCCCGCGGCGCGCTGGAACGTGGGTTCGAGTCTTATGGCGCCAATATCCTCACCCGCGTCGCCGCGCTCGGCCAGGCCCACGACAAGAAGCTTTACTTCGCGTACACCGGAGCGAGGATGCCGCCTCCACCCTCGCCCGATTTCACTCCGGTCGATCTCACACGCGTCGCGAATATGGACCTGGCCGGCCAGGGCGCGGCCGGCGTGCCCGCCTGGTTTGGCAACACCGACGGCAACGACATGCGCCATCTTCCCACGGGAGCCCAACAGTTCGGAGGCGCGCCGTTCCAGATCATCGATCCCGCGTCGAACGGACGTCGCGCCGCCGTGGTGGTTTCCGCCCGGCTTGGTTCGCCCCGGGTTGAGATTCCCGTCCATGCCAGCGCGGCCGCGCTGCACCTGGTGCATGTGCAGGATGGCGCCGGAGCGTCCGGCGTAGCAGTCGTCTTACGTTTCGAATACGAAGACGGTTCCGCCCGCTCGCTTTACCTGATGAGCGGCAAGCAACTCGCCAACACCTGGTGGCCTCACTTGAAGGCCGACGACGCGGGCGTCGCCTGGCACGGCCCGAACGGCCTGTGCGCCGACTGCGGGGTCTTCTGGGCCGCGATCCCCAACCCGGAGCCCGCCAAGCCGATCGCCCTGCTGGTGCTCAGCGCTTCCGAGGAAGGCGCCAGTTACGCCTTGATTGCGCTGACGCTCGCCTCGCGCATGCCCTACCACGAACCGCCTGCAGTGAGCTACGGGGGGCCCGACAATTGGTCCGCCGCGCTCGTCATGCACGCTCTCATCGAGGGGCTCGCCGGCGTTCGCGACACCGATGTGGCGTATCGTGCGGTCGAGATTTCGCCCCGCTGGACCGCGGCCCGCGTTGACGATGTCTCCGTCACGGCCCGCTACGCTGCGAGCCAGGGCTATGTGAGTTATCGCTTTCACCACGATGCCGGGCGCCGCATGATTTCAGTTACGGCCACCGGCAATGCTCCTGTGGCGCGCCTGCGAATCCTGCTGCCCTTAGCCGCCAGGTCCATTGCGGGAGTCAGCGTCGAAGGCCAGTCGCAACCTGTCCGGTCCGAGCGCGTGCGTGATTCGTTATACGCCTGCGTTGAAGTCGCCCTCACCACGCCGGTAACGGTCGATGTGCGCTATGACAATTGAAGTTCCGCGAGGTCCGATCAAGGGGCCAGACGCACCCGGCCGCCACCGCGTTTACGCGGTGATCTCACGAACTACGGATCCACCTTCCGGCCCGGTTAAGCGCACATCCAGGCCCTGGTACTTGACACTTAACTTCGCGGCATCGATGCCCAGCAGGTACAGCAGTGTGGCATGCAAATCGTGGATACTCACCGGGTTCTCAACCGCCGCGTACCCGAGGTCGTCAGTGGCGCCGTAGGCGAGACCCTTCTTGATACCGCCGCCGGCCAGCATAAAGGAAAACCCCTTGATATGGTGATCACGCCCGCTGCCTCCCTGGGACATTGGCGTGCGGCCGAATTCGCCGCCCCAGATCACCAGCGTCTCATCGAGCATGCCGCGTTGCTTGAGATCGGTAATCAGCGCCGCGGTGGGCCTATCGACTTCATCGGCCTTATATACGATGTTGCCCTTCACGTCGTTATGATGGTCCCAGTCCCGGTGGTAAAGCTGGATGAAGCGTACACCTCTCTCAGCCAGACGCCGCGCCAGCAGGCAGTTCGCGGCGAAAGAGCCGTCACCCGGCCGGGCGCCATACATCTCGAGCACGCTTGCCGGCTCGTTGCTCATATCCAACAGCCCTGGAACACTCGCCTGCATCTTGAAAGCCATCTCGTACTGCGCGATACGGGTTTGAATTTCGGGATCGTGAACCGACTGATCTTCCAGTTTGTTCAGCGCATTCACCGCCCGGACCGAATCCATCTGCATGTTCTGGCTCAAGCCGGGCGGATTCTTGATATAGAGCACCGGGTCGCCCACGGAATTGAACCGCACACCCTGGAACTTACTCGGCAGAACACCGGCCGACCACTGGCGCGCCGCAATGGGCTGCATCTGGCCGCCCTTGCCCTGCGAAACGAGCACCACGAAGCCCGGCAAATCCTCCGTTTCAGCGCCCAAGCCGTACAGGATCCAGGAGCCCATGCAGGGCCGGCCGGTGGTAATCGATCCGCTATTCATGAACGTGTGGGCCGGATCATGATTGATCTGTTCGGTCCACATCGACCGAACGATGCACGTCTCATCGATCACGCTGCCTATGCGCGGGAAGAGTTCGCAGATCATTTGTCCCGACTGGCCGAATCGCTTGAAGCCATGGGTCGGCCCCAGGCAGATGAGCTTTTCCCCCTGAAGCTGGGCGATCTGTTGGCCCTTGGTGAGCGACTCCGGCATTGGCTTGCCGGTCATTTCGGCGAGCTTCGGCTTGTAATCGAACGTTTCCAGGTGGGACGGCCCGCCTGCCTGGTATAGGTAGATCACGCGCTTTGCCCGTGGGGCAAAATCCAGCGGGTCGACCACCCCTTTGGAGTTCCGGTTCCCCGCCTGCGGCGCTCCGAACAAGCGCGGGCTCAGGAGTGAGTTCAACGCAACCAGACCCAGCCCGGCCGCTCCGCGCCCGAGGAAAGCTCTCCGCTTGATGTCGCCCGCAAAATGGTCGTCCATGGTCCTTAGTTCCTCGTGATCAGTTCGTGAAGGTTTAAGACCGCTCGCGTGACGGTCGTCGTGGCGGCAAGCTGGATCGGATTCCAATCCCGGGGCAGGGGAGCCTCGCCCTCGCTCAGGAACTCCCGTGCATCAGAAGGATGGGCTGCAAACTCCTTTATGTTGCGGTCATACAATCCGCGCAGGAGCGACAGCTCCTGGGCGCTCGGGCGCCGATTCAGGGCCTGATCGAATATCCATTCCATCCGCGCGTCGAACGTGGCCCCGCCGTGGGCGATCGCATTCTGCGCAAACACGCGCGCCGCCTCGATATAAATGGGATCGTTGAGCAGGTCCAAGGCCTGCAATGGCGTGTTCGACAGACTACGATTGACGGCGCACTCTTCTCGAGTCGGCGCGTCAAAGTTCAGCAGGCTCGGATGCAGATAAGTACGTTGCCAGGTCGTGTATAGCCCCCGGCGGTAAAGGTCTGCGCCACGGCTGGCGGAATACTCCCGTTTCGGGAAATTGAGCGCAGCCAGATAACCCGGGGGCTCGACCGGATTTACACTCGGCCCCCCGAGTTTCTCGGCCAGCAGGCCCGAGACTTCCAGGGCAGTGTCCCGGACGTTCTCGGCCTCCACGCGGTACCGGTTCTGGCGCGCCAGGAGGCGGTTTTCGGGGTCTCTTTCCTGGCTTGCGGAAGGAAGTGATGACTGCTGGTACGTGTGGCTGCTGACGATCAGGCGGATCAGGTGCTTCACATCCCAGTCATGAGTGGAGGCCGCGTCAAACTGCGGATGCATGAACTCCGACGCCAGCCAATCGAGCAACTCCGGATGAGTAGGCCATTCGCCTTGCGAGCCGAGATCGTCGATCGTCTTCGAGATACCCATGCCAAAGAACTCGCGCCAGGTGCGGTTGACGAACGCACGAGCCGTGAGTGGATTGTCCTTGGAAACCAGCCATCTCGCCAGGTCGAGGCGCGTCCCCCGTTCTCCCTTTTTGTCGAGCACGCCGAGGAATCGCGGGATCGCAGGCTCGACGATGGGGGCCGAGTCGTCCATCCAGTTGGAGCGCGGCAGAATGTGAATAACCGCGGGGTCGACAGAGACGCTTGTCAGCACGCGCGGTATGGCAGCTTCCAGCAGACCGCGCTCGGTCTGCACCCTCTGCAGTTCGGCGTAGTCGGGCGCCAGCGCGGGAGTGGACCAGATCCGGTAGTCGCGCAGCGCGCTGCGTTCATTCGCGTCGCGATCTTCCGCCGGCCTCCTGAGCGCTTTCATCACAACCTCAGGAAGCCCGCTGGCCCACGTCGTGGCTCCGCTCGCGTCGTCGCTGCGGGCGCGTTGGCCTGCGTCTGCGATGGGCGGCCAGGAATACGGATCGGCAGCCAGGGCCAGCCGGAAGCGCCCGACAACGGCTTTCCGCAACTCGGATTCATGCCGGAGGGTGACGAAGATGCGCGAATCCGCACGGGTCTTAACCGGCTCAGCGAAGCGCAAGGCCAGGAAGGGATTGCGAGCCTCTCCGAAACGGACGCCCCACGCGGTTTTCGGATCACCGTCGATGGCGGCGAGCGGCGGCATCGCCGGGTCCGTTGTGCTGGATGAGGAGGAGGGAGGCTCGTCGTTGACGGTCGCCATGGTGAAGGAGAGTTTGCGCGGGGGCCCGGTCGCCTCTGCCAGCTCCGCCTCCACTTCGCTGAGCAGGAAGCGGTCAGCTCCGCGCGCATAGCGGGCGCCCGGGAGACTTTCGTCCTGCACGACTTCTATGCCCAGCTCGTTCCAATCTCCGGCGCCTGGCTGCAAGGTGACCGTGTACGTTTCGTTGTCGGGATTAGGGCCGCTCGCAACCACCAGGCCTTCGCCCGGCTTTCGGTCCGCTTTGAGGCTTCCGTCCAGATAGTAATTGCTTTCGACCGGTTCCTGGTTGTAGATGATCAGCTTCGCGCCGTGAAGAGCCCGCGCCACAGTCGGGCGCTGCCATGTCCAGGCCAACTCGCCGGCCTCCCAACGTTTCTTCAGATCGCGTTCCCATTGGGCTGCGGAGGCCGCCATGGCGGAGGCTTTCTCCTCGACCCGCGCGCTTGCCGCGGCCAGCTTCGCATCGATCGCCGTCAGCTGGAGCTTTTGATCGTCGCTGGGCAGCTCGAGCTGCGCGCCCCACGCCTTCGGGCCGCGGTCCGGCACGAACCCAGTCTCCTGGACGTCGGCGAAAAACGCCTTCATGGCATAAAAATCCTCGGTCAGGATGGGGTCGAACTTGTGATCGTGACACTCGGCACAACCCATCGTGCTGCCCAGCCACACCGCGCTGAGGGTCCGCACACGGTCCGCGCCGTATTTGGCCAGGTATTCCTTCGGTTGGAGGCCGCCTTCGGCCGAGGTGCGGTTCAAGCGGTTATAGGCCGACGCGACCCGCTGCTCCCTGGTGGCATTGGGAAGCAAGTCACCGGCGATCTGTTCCCGTGTGAATTCGTCGAACGGCTTGTTCCCCAGAAAAGCCTGCAGCACGTAGTCGCGGTAGGGCCAGGCAGGGATCGGGTTATCCCCGTGGAACCCGCAGGTATCGGCGTACCGGACCGCATCCAGCCAATGCATGGCGCGCTGCTCCGCATAACGGGGGGACGCAAGCAGGCGGTCCACCACACTTTGATAGGCGCCCGGTGAGTGATCCGCCAGAAACGCTCGCATCTCTTCCGCGCTCGGAGGCACCCCGGTGAGATCGAGCGTAACGCGGCGGAGCAACACGCGCTGATCCGCCGCATCGGCTGGTTCCATCCCCTCACGCTGCAGCCGGGCCTGGATGAAGTTATCGATGGGATTATGAATGCGTGAGGTGTCCGGTACCTGGGGCGCGTCCGGTCGTTTCACCGGCTGGTAAGCCCAGTGTCCCTCGTAAACCGCTCCTTGAGCCACCCAGAGGCGGATGGTCTCCTTCTGTTTTTGGGTGAGCGTCTTGTGCGCAAAGCCGGGGGGCATGACGCGGGCGCCGGAAGCGAAGACGCGCGTCACAATCTCGCTCTTGTCCGGGTCGCCCGGAACGATCGGGATATGGCCTGTGCCCGTAGGTTTGGTCGCTTCCTCGCGGATATCCAGCCGCATGCCCGCCATGCGCGCGCTCTTGTCAGGGCCGTGGCACCGGAAGCACGTATCCGACATGATCGGACGAATGTCGCGGTTGAAGTTAACTGGATCGGGGGCGGCTGCTGCGAGAGCGCCTGCGATGAAGAGCCCGGGTGCTACGAGGCAGAGGACCGGTCGCATGAGCATGGCACCGTGTGTTCATTCTACATTTTCCGGGGCCGCTAAAGTTACCTTCTTTCGGCGGCTCCAGCGGCCGGAGCCCCGATCCACACGCAACTACCGGGTCATTCTGGGATATGCTGGTTTCCACGAGAAAGCAGCTCATGCTCATGAGACTGTTCATGCTGCCGCTGCTGGCCGTCGCAGGCGTGGCGCAGCCCATCACCATCACGACCACCACGCTGTTCGACGGCAGCGGCCATGTGCTCCGGAACCAGCAGATCACCATCGAAAACGGACGCATCGCGCGCATCGCTCCCGGCAGGGACAACCCGGCCATCGACCTGAGCGGCCTCACCGTCATGCCGGGCTGGATCGACACGCACGTCCACCCCACCTGGTTCTTCAACAAGGATGACCGCCTGGAACTGGACGGTGCGGGATCCAAATCGACGCTGCAACAGGCCGCCCTGCTCGCGGAGGCAAATCTCTACGCAACCCTGATGGGCGGCTTTACGACCGTGCAGAGCGTCGGGGCCGCCCTGGATGGAGACTTGCGCGATCTGATTGCGCGGGACAGCATACCGGGCCCACGCCTGCTGACGTCACTGGCGCAGATCACCGACAGGAGTGGAGATCCCGCGCAGATCCGCGCGTTGGTAGACAAGCTGAAGGCGGACGGCGCGGACCTCATCAAGCTCTTCGCCACGGCGAGTATCCGGGACGGCGGCAAGATGACGATGACGGCGGCTCAAATCGACGCCACCTGCAGCGAAGCGCGCAAGGTTGGGCTGCGCACGCTGGTTCATGCCCACTCTTCGGAAGGCGCCACGGCAGCCATCATGGCAGGTTGCACGGCTATCGAGCACGGCACTTTTCTGGACGACGCCACCCTGGAGTTGATGGCGGCGCGCGGTGTGTACTTCGACCCCAATTTTCTGGTGCTGCACAACTATCTCGACAACAAGCCGAAGTTTCTGGGCATCGGCAATTACAACGAGGCAGGTTTCGCGTATATGGAGAAGGCCCTGCCGCTGGTGGCTGACGTGCTGCGCCGGGCGCGGAAATTCCATGTGAAGGCGGTGCTGGGTACTGACGCGGTTGCGGGGGCGCACGGACGCAATGCCGAGGAGTTCATTTACCGGGTGCGGGACGGCGGCGACAGTCCAATGGCTGCGTTGCTGAGCGGGACGTCGGTGGCGGCGGAATCGCTGGGGATGGCAGACCGCATCGGTTCGGTGGCGCCGGGAAAAGAGGCGGACCTGGTGGCCGTGGAAGGCAACCCGTTCGACGACATTACTGCGGTCCGGCGCGTGGTGTTCGTGATGAAGCATGGAAGGGTGTATAAGCAGCTATTGCGCGCGCAGTAGTTTGCCGCGGTGCCCTCGAACGCACCTGCTGAGAGATAAGATGAGTACCCGAACAGCTTCGAGGCCTCAGATGCGAAGCCGGACCTTGCTGCCGGGGCTGATCCTGCTTTACGCAGCCGCCAGAGTGTCACAGGCTTATCCGAACAAGATCCCGATGGCTGTGATCGTGGCACTGCATGTGCTCCCGCCGCTGCTGTTCGCGCTGGTTCATGGGGCGCTCTGCTACGGGCCTCGAGGCATCCTCGTTTTCACGGGCTTGACCCTGATCGTCGGGAACCTCTTTGAAAACTTGAGCGTTTTGACGGGCTTTCCGTTCGGACATTATCACTTTACCGAGGTGATGGGGCCGAAGATCTTCCAGATCCCTATTCTGCTTGGGCTGGCATACGTCGGGATGGGATACCTGTCCTGGACTCTTGGCTTGCTCATTATAGGAGCTATCGGAAAGCCGCTCATCGGGCATCCCGTCCTCACGATACCCGTGGCGGCGGCGTTCGTGATGGTGGCATGGGATCTGTCAATGGACCCTATCTGGTCGAACTTCGTGCATGGGTGGGTCTGGCATAACGGCGGCGCCTACTTCGGAGTGCCCGCCAGCAACTTTCTCGGATGGTATCTGACCGTCTACGTCGTCTACCAACTGTTCGCCCTGTATCTGCGAGGCAGATCAGGCGCTGGATTGCCGGTGCCGTCGCAAGGCTGGAAACTGCCGGTGATCTTCTATGGCGTCTCCGCCGCCGGTAACCTCCTGGTCGTTCCCCCTGGCGTGCCCGTGGTTACGGATGCTGCTGGAACAGTCTGGAGAGTGAGTAGCATCATGAGCGCGTCGGCCATTGTTTCCGTCCTGGTCATGGGTGCATTCACCGCGATCGCCTGGGTGCGAATGATCGACCAGATAAACGGGCGGACGGATCCGGCATTGTAGCTGCTTCATCCTGACCCTACGTTGTGCTGCCCTTCCAGCACCGATTTGCGCCGGAACCGCAACGCGTCGAGCGCGGGGTGGCTGCGCGACGAATCCTGTTAGCAGAGTCGCAAACGACTGATACAATCGGCGCTATGGGCATTGACTGGGTGCGCCGCCATTGTCTGTCCCTGGGTGGCGTGGCCGAGGTGGTGCAGTTCGAGGAGCACCTGGCTTTCCAGGTGGCGGGCAAGACATTCGCGGTGGTTCACCTGGAACCGGGAATGGCCAACTTTCTCACGGTCAAAGCCACTCCCGAGGAGTACGCGGAATTGATCGAGCTGGCGGGAGTGGTGCCGGCGCCGTATGCGGCCCGCAACCACTGGGTGGGAATCGAAAGCGAAGATACTTTGCCGGCCCAAGAAATGAAGCGACTGATCGGGCGTTCCTACACGATCATCTTCGCCACGCTACCGAAGAAGACGCAGACGAAGCTGGCCGCCGCCCACCACCGCAAGCACTAAGGCCGTGTCCACCGCATAGCGCATGGTCTCGGTGGGATGCAGCCAGCGCACCATTACCGGGTCGGCCAGCACCATATCCCCCGCCACTTTTCCCAGAATGCCGACGCCAATATAAACGAGCACCGGGAAGCGGTTCATCAAGTTGACCAACAGGTTGCTCGCAAATACGACAAAGGGAATGCTGAGGCAGAGCCCGAAGACGAGCAATCCGAGATTGCCTTTGGAGGCACCGGCAATGGCCAGGATGTTGTCGACCGACATGGTGAGGTCGGCCATCGTCACGTACCACACGGCCTGCCAGAGACGCCGCGCCGCCGGAACGTGATCGGGCGGGTCGCTTGCGTCGGCGAGCACTTTCCAGGCGATCCACAGGACAAACAGACCGCCGGCCACCTGCAGATACTCGACGCGCAGTAAGCGGGCCGCCAGCGCTGTGAGCAGCACGCGCAACACCACGGCCAGCGCTGCTCCTAAACCGAGGCCCCACCGTCGTTCCCTCGGCGGCAGCGAGCGCACTGCGAGTGCGATCACCAGCGCGTTGTCGCCGGCCAGCAGCAGGTCGATCATTACGATCGAGGCGCCGCCGAGCAGGAAGTGAACGGGGAGCATTTGCCTTATGCCGGCTCGGACGGACGCCCGGCGGAGGGCCGCGTGCGCGCAAAATAGCGCCTCGCCGCGGCGGCGTCGCGCAGAATGCGCGCTTTCAGCGCCTCCGGGCTCGTGAACTTGCGCTCATCGCGCACGCGCCAGAGGAATTCGACAGCGATGCGCCGGGGGCTTTCGCCCGCCGGCGGTTCGAGCAGGAAGGTTTCAATCGTCAACTTTTCACTGTCGCCGAAGGTAGGCCGGTAACCAACATTGGTGACCGAATTCCATGCGCGCGGGGCCTCCAGGTCGCGCGTGCGAGTAACATAAACGCCGGTATTAGGAATCAGTTCAGCGGTGCTGGAGAGATTCAAGGTGGGAACGGTCTGGCGGGAGCCGATGCCTCGGCCTTCGACCACGTGGCCCTCGAGCCTATAAGGCCGCTCCAGCCAGCGCGCAGCGAGCGCCACTCTTCCTGCTTCGAGCAATCCGCGAATCGCGCTGCTGCTCACCGCCCGGCCCCGGCGGGTGACCGCCCGCACGATTTCGGTTTCGAACCCCAGCCGGCCGCCGAGCTCGCGCAACGTCTCCACGTTGCCCGCATGATCGTGGCCGAAGCGGAAATTGTCGCCCACCAGGACCGCGCGCGCGCCCAGGCGGCCTGCCACAATCCGGCGCGCGAACTGCTCCGGCGTAAGCTGCGCGACGTCCGCAGTGAATGGCAGAATCAGCGCCTGCTCGATGCCTTCGGCCTCCATGAGGGAAACGCGTTGGGCGGGATCCGTCATGAGCCGCGGGGCGCGCTCGGGCGCAACCACCCGCGTCGGATGGGGATCGAACATCAACACGGAAGGCTTCCAGCCGCGCTCCCGTGCGATCTGCTTCACGCGCCGCAAAATGCGCCGGTGGCCGGCGTGCACACCGTCGAAGTTGCCGATAGTGAGTGCACTCGGGCCGAAATCGGCGGGCACTGCCTCGAGGCTGCGATAGACCCTCATGCCGTCCCGCCGTTCACCAGGATTTCCATGCCGTCGTAAGCCAGCCGGACGTGCGGCGGCAGCATGCTTTCGGCGCGCGCATGGCCCAGGTCATGGCAGATATGAGTGAAGAACGCGCGCTGCGGCGCGAGCCGCTCTATGGTCTCGAGCGATCGCGTAACCGTGGAATGGGTTGGATGCGGCTTGTAGCGGAGCGCATCCAGAAACAACACGTCCAGGCCGCGCAACAGATCGAGGGAGGAGTCTGGAATCGCGCTGTGATCGGTGAGATACGCCGCGGCGCCGAAACGAAAGCCGTAAATCGTCTGACTGCCATGCTGGACCGGCACGGGCAGAACCTCCAGGCCGAACAGATCGAGCGGGCTGCCATCGATCAGGCGGGGATCCAGCTGCGCCACATTCGATTCCTTTTTCTCCCCGTCGAAAATGTATTGAAACACGCGCTGAATCGACGCCATGGTCTCCGGCGCCGCGTAGATCGGGATGCGCCCTTTCTGGTGGAAATTGAACGGCCGCACGTCATCCAGGCCCATGATGTGATCGAAGTGCGCGTGTGTGTAGAGAACGGCGTCCACGCGATCCAGGCGCGCGCGCAGAGCCTGTGCGCGGAAGTCGGGAGTCGTGTCGATCAGGACACGGCGGTCCTGGTAGCTCAACAGCACCGAGGGGCGCAGCCGGTTGTCGCGCGGATCAGAAGAGGTGCAGACCGCGCAATGGCAGCCGAGCGTAGGGACGCCGACACTGGTGCCTGATCCCAATACGGTGATTTTCAGGCAGGCCATTCAAGCTCTCGCCTGGCCGGCCGCTTTGGCAACTTCCTCAGACACTTGCACGAAACGGAAGCGCAGCTCGGTGAGGGAGTTTTCCAGCAGCCGCTGCTCTTCGATGCTCAGGTTGCCCTTGGTTTTTTCGGACAGAACACCCATCATGTCGATGGTATGGCGGGCCAGCTCGAGCTCAGGCTTGGGGTGCTCTTCCTCGCCATATGGCATCAGCCCAAGCTGCATTTCCGTCTGCGCCCGCATGGAAAGCACCAGAAAGGAAAAGGATGCTGGCGGAAGGGGGATGCGAAAGTCTTCCTCCGGCTGCTCCTGTTTTGCGGATTCGTTTTCGGCTTCGCTCATCAAATGTATTTTACCTTGGGGCCGCAAGACGCCGGTTCTCGCAGCCATGTCCGCGCATGAGTCAACTGCACTGGGAAAGCGGTAAGTCACTGTCACGATGGTCTCGCGTTTCTCGCCAGCCGCTGGGTCAAGGTCGAGAGATGGCTCAACCAGCGTGGTAACATTGCGCAAACGGAGGAAATATGCGAGCCATTGTTGGGATAACCGTTAGCTGGCTCTTGGCGTCGCACGCTCCGGCAGCATCGGTTGCCGTCATCCCAAACGGAGGCCCCAGCGTCGGAAGCTTGAGCGTCATGAACCCGTCCACGGGCGGGGTGGATCGTAACCTGGTAACGGCCATCGCCCCCACCCACACCACCGTGGGAATTACGAATGCCAGCTTTGCAATCACGAACACAGGCGGCAGTGCCGCGGTCTTAGGCTACGCGGGGGTGTATATCCTGTCTGTTGTGAACCTGAGCACAGGGCGCATTACCGGGCAGCAAGAGCCTTGGTTTGTGCCGCCGCTGGGAGGGCCGCTGGGCGGCGGGATCGGGCCCATCATAGCGGCGAACCCTAAGGCGAGCGTCGTCTATCTCGGTTATCTCGACTTGAGCCTCAACTTTCACATCCAGGCGATCGACCCCATGACTCTACATGTGATTCTGGAGTCGAACCTGGGCGCCGACGGCGGCCTATCCATGACCGTCTCGCCGGATGGGAACACCATCTACCTCAGTGGGTACGGTTATGCCGGCGTGACGGCGGTCCAGGCCTCCAATTTGAAGCTGATTGGCACGATTCCCCTCTCCGACCAGTGCTGTGCAGCCGTTTCGCCCGATAGTTCGACGTTATATGTAGTGGCTGGCAATTATCCGGACATGGCCGTGACCGTAGTCGATACTGCCAAATTCCAGGTGACGCAAACCGCACCCCTTGTTGGCGTAAGTGTCGTTTTCGGCCTCGCAGTTTCGCCCGAGGGATCTCAGCTCTACATGCCAGGTCAGGCGAATTTTCAAGGTACAGACATCTTCACGTTCGATCTCGCCACGCAGGTTTTGATGGCCGTGTCGGTCCTGGTCAACGGCGGCGTTGCAGTTTCGCCGGACGGAACCGTTTATGTTGGCAACACATCGAATAATATTCAGGACGGATCGGAGGTGTTGGTCTTCAATCCGGCTGCGCAATCGGTGACGGGGACATTGTCGGTCTATGGCTACGGACCCTTTACGCTGAACTCTACGGGGAGCCAGCTCTACTACCTGAATCAGCAGAGCTCAACCCTGGCTGCGACCGCTCCGCCTCCTCAGCCAAACGTCCTTGGCGCGGCCGCCACCGGGCAACTTGACAGTGCCGCCTACGACGCGATACACAACCTTCTTCTAGTGGCGGACACCGCCAATAATATCGAGGTGCTGGACGCCCGCACTTTCGAACCCGCCGGGCATCTTTTTGTTGCGGATTTGAACTCTACGAATCCCTACATGACTGCAAGCGTCGGTTCCGGATTTGTTACCTTCGTGGGCTCAGTCAGCCCCACCCAGGGCTGCGATTGCGCGCAAATCTTGCGGTTCGATCCGGTCTCGCTTCAGGTAACCGGAGCTGTTACTCTTCTGAATAATCCGAACGACAATCTCATCAGTTACTCGCAACCGATGATGAGTGGAAGCACCCTCTACGTGCCCCTCTCTTCTAGTCAGAACGGCGACACGGTCGGGTCTGCTGGCAGTGGCCTGTCAGCTGGTGTTCCAAACAGTGCTATTGCGGTTGTCGATACGCTCCAGATGAAGCTGTTGGCATTATGGCCGTTCCAAGCGCTACCGCTGCTCGGCTTGGCCCCGGGGCACGGTTTGGGCTACGCGGTGGTTCCCGCAGGATCCATATTGGATTTGGACGAAATCGAGCTGAACACGGGCAGGATCACCCGGCGGGTCCAGATACCGGGCAGCCCCGGGGCTGCCTACTCGAATCCGGCGGTTTCACCGGATGGCAGCACCATCTATTTCTCGTCGAATAGTACGCTTTACAGGTTCAATGCGCAGACTCTGGCCGTCACCAATACGGTGACCGGCATCGGCCTCACCAGCCTGACAGTCAGTCCGGACGGTAATTACCTGTATGGCGGCACTCCGTCTCCATGCCAGGATTGCTCGGAACAAATCATTTCCACATCCTCGCTCAAGGTGGTCGGAACGATACCTTTATCCACGGCATACCCACAACCCGCACTGTTCGTCGGTAATTGAGTCACGACGACGGAGTATTCCATTCGCTCCCATCGCGACCCTAGAATCGCCTTGGCTCTGACGCAGGGAAACCCAGGGGTCGGGAACGGAGCCGCTCAGGCGTGCTATTTTTCGTTTTGAGGTGCAGGGCTCAATCGAGGAACATATCGAAGCTGCCACCCTGAGGGTTTCTCTTTGCAGGAACTCGGCACCGGGTAGCTGGGTAAAGCGTGTCCAAAGGTGCAGTTGTTACATGCAGCCATGCGGGTTCAGTGCCGTGCACCCGGCCAGTCACGGGGCAACCCCGGCCTATCGCCGCAGCTTCGCCTCCAGCACCGCCTTTACGACACGCCATTCGGGCCCGATAACGCTGAAGTAAACCGAATCGCGAAAGCGGCCATCGGCGCAGATCATGTGATGGCGCAGTGTCCCCTCTTCGCGGCCTCCGATTCGTGCGATGGCTCGCCGGGACACCACGTTAAGGGCATCCGTTTTGAATTCGACGCGCATGCACCCCAGCGTCTCAAAGGCGTAGCACAGCATGAGATACTTGGCCTCGGTATTGATGCGGGTTCGCTGCCATGGGGGCGCCACGAAGGTCCAGCCGATTTCCAGCTTGCGATTGGCGGCATCGACGTTTCCGTATCGCGTTGTGCCGACTACCCGGCCGGAAGCTTTTTCGATGGTGGCGAAAGGCAGCGCAGTGCCGGCCTCCCAGGAATGCAGGGCCTCTTCGACGTATGCGCTCATCTGTTCCGGCGTGCTGATCTGCACCGTGGTCCAGCGCCAGATCGCCGGGTCAAGTCCGACCTGGCAGAGCGCTGGGAGGTGATCGAGCGAAAGCGGCTCTAGCCGGACAGCTTCGCCAGTCAGTGTAATTGGAGCAATGGGCATCTTCTTACTGTACCGGGGTGAAGGGGGGGCGGCCCGGCTATTGTGCCGACAGGGTTAAATCTACAGTGCCCGAATAGTCGCCCGGCGGCAAGTTCGATGCGCCGGTGAGCGAGAATGACACCGAACAAGCCAGCTTGCCGGCACGGTCCCACCCGGTAGCCAGGTCGAGCTGCGATCCCACCCGGAACGATCCGCCTGCACAGAGCGCCGTCTGGCCACCGCCAGCCGCGCCCGCGACGTCGCCTCGGAACGAGATTGCTGCGGCCGCCGGACCACTGGGACCGTTGAACTCCTTGAGCCGGGCCGCCAGATGAACTTGCTGATGGAGCGCCGGCCGCATCCACGCCTCAATCAGAGCAGTCTGGGTGATCACGCTGGCGGAGCCGCCCGCCGCCACTCGGAACTGCAGCGTCACCTGCGCCGGCGCCAGGCGAGCTTCCGGGTTCACGCGGATGGCAAGCGCGGTGCCGCCGCTGCGCTGCTGCGCAGCAAGAGCCAGGGCTGTAAGCAGGAGCATCGCCAGGCCCGTGGCGAAGCGACTTGCCCGACGCGTCTGACCGGCGCCAACCTGCCGCACCCGAAATCCTCCACCTGCCACCTACCACTTATCGGCCCGAGCAGTAGCATCTTAAATCTGCGCCTATCGCCTAGGCGGTGCAAGGGGTATATCCCGGAATCGGGGGGGTAGTTAACAAACACAATGAGGGGATATGAATCCCCGGGGTGGAAGCGGAAGCTACTTTAGTTCCAGCACTTTGCGGATGGGCTTGAGTTTGAGAACGATGTCGAAAGAAAAATCGGTCAGGGGCGTCTGGCTTCCCACTCGAATCGACGCGGCGACCCTGGAACGCGAGGTCATCTCGGCGTTTTCCGGTAAAGTACTCGGGTCAACGGAGAGCTCGAAGTCGCCTTCCGGCAGATTGTAGAAGGCAAAATGTCCGTCGTTGCCGGTCATCGTGTACTGGTTGCCGGGCGCGATCCGTACCACGATGCCGTCGAGCGCAGTCCCGGCCGGACCCTCCACTTTGCCTTCCAGCCAGCCGAGCGGCAGCACTTCGAAATCGGCGCGGGCTGTCCGGCGCGGCAGAACGATCACCGGCGCTTTGTCGGGTTGGCCGCGATCGAAATCCGCGGGCAGTTCGGTCGCCGAGAGTGCGACTTCATGCTGTCCCTCCGCCACACCGTCGAAACGGTAGTGGCCCTCGGCGTCACTGATCGAATTCCGGGAGCCATCCAGTGTCACAGGAATGCCGGCTGCCACCGCCGGTCCGGCGAGGGCTTTCATCCGTACCACGCCCTCAACCGCGCCGACTAGCGGCACCGCACTTGCGACGAATTGATCCAGATTCTCCTGTGGCAGCCCTGCGCCCCAGCGAACCTGGCGGGAAACGCGAAAGTAGAAACTCCACTGATCGACGGCGCTAAGGCTTTCCGCCGGAAGCGCGCCACCGTTTTCGATGACAAAGATATTCTCGGGGTTCACCGCCAGGTTCAGGCGGTTGCGGTACATTTCGCCCGTGACATTCCATCCGCGGCCGATGGGGGTTGTGATGCCGGCCACCGACGTGTTGTAGGTTTCCGTCGAGAACACGGTCTGGTTTGCCAGATCGTTTCCCACCTCGATGTTGGCGTATGCGGAAAAGCGCCGCGCCGTTACCTGGGCCTGGGCCCGGAAGAACAGCGAATTGCGCTGCTCGCTGCTCGCGTCCTGCTGATAACGGACCGCGCCGCCGAAGGAAACGTGCGGCAGTTGTACCATATCGCGCACTTCGGTGGATCGCTGCGTCTGCGGGACCTGTGCGGAGACGATGCGGATGTCGCGCCAATCGGCTTGCAGCGTGTTGTGATGGATGGCGCGCGAGAGCGTCCCGCTCACCTGCCGGTTGCGAGAGGAGTAGAAGTCCTCGCCACCGCCGCTCTGCGAGAACTGGATGTTCGAAATCTGCCCGTTGAAGGCGAAATTGCCGGGCAGCGTGGTCGACAGGCCGGCGGACGAGCTGGTGCTGTGCAGGTAGGGAAGCAGGACATTCTGTTCCAGGTTGTTCCGGTACCGGCTGGCGGAACCGTACAGGTCCACCTGCTTCCAGTGGCGATAGTGAACCTCGGCGAAGGGGCCCTGGCGGTCGCCGGCGAAATACGCGGCAAGGGGAAAGTACAAAGCCCCCTGACGCACGTAATTGGCGCGGACGGTCAGGTCCTTGTTTTCCCACGAGACGCCGGTCAGGGTGGACAGCACCTGGTGCGGCGCGTCCGTAAAGGCGCGCGAAACCTGGGCGTAAAACTTGAGGTTCGGCCTGGGCTTGTAAAGCGATTCGAGCGTCGCAGTGCGAACCATGCTGGCGGAGTGTCCGGCGGGAAACAGAGAGGAATCCTGGGACATCGCGTCATCACTGGTGGAGAATTGCATCAGGCGGACGCCCAACTGCAAGCCCCTCGCTACGCGGCGAAGCGCCGACACGCCGGCCACGGTCTGCGGGGTGGAGAGCCGGTAGGAGACGCGGTCGCCCGACACCAGCATTTCCTGCCCGTAGAACACCGAGTATTCAGTGGCGTCGTGACTGGCCACCACCTGAAAGCCGCGGCCGGTCACCAGCGGAGTAAAGATGTTGTTGAAGGGGAGTTCCAGGAGGCCGGGTGGCGCGTGGAAGTCGCCGCCGGTGACGGTCCAGTGTTCGCCCATCCAGGGTGCGCCGCGCAGTTCGAGGAAGTTCTCGCCGGTCTGAAACCTGTTCTGCGAGCCGTAGGCCTCCAGACTGCCATCCAGGAATCCCACCGAAGGAAGGAATTCCTGGAACCGGAAGGAAGTTCCGGTAGTATCCAGCAGGGGCGTGCCGCCACCTCCCAGGTAGAAGCCCTGTAAGGCGATGTCGCCCTGGCCGCCGGCCGCGGCGCCGCCCTGTGCATGCACCATCGCGACAGGTGCCAGCATTGCCAGAATCAGCAGGCTGGCGCGCACCCCGGGCGGAACGCGAAAACTATGGCGCGGGTTTGGTGGCCACCACAAGTGCCGTAGCCTCCTGAATCTCGCTCCCGCCGAGGTCGACTCTGGCGCGCAAGGTGTACTTGCCGGGGCCCTGGGCGAGTTTGAGGGGCAAAGGAATGTTCTGTTCCCGCTGGGGAAGGATCGGGATCGGAGCAAAACGCACCGTCTCAACCACGGCCCCGCTTTCGTTCAGCACATCGAGGTCGCCGATCGGCCGGAAGTGCATCAGGCCCTGGTTGGCGATCACCACGGAGGCACGCCAGCCAGGGGCCTTGGCGTCAGACACGTACTCCAGCCTGAGACTCTTTACGGTTCCTTGCGCCGCCGGTTGGCCCACCACCACGTAAATGGCTGCGACGATCTGCACGGCCGTACGGAGCCCGATGTCCTTTGAGCCTTCCGCTGTTGGCTGCGTGGTGAAGCTGATGGCGCAGTGATAACTGCGCGACGGCGCCGTGGCGGGAACGCGAATCGTGTAGCGCGCCTGGATCGTCGCTTGTCCGTTCAGTTCGGCCTCCATCGGATTGGCCACCAGCCACTGGCGGCAGGAGAAGGCGGATTCCTGTTTGTACTCGCGGCCGAACTGCGGGGTCGCGGTGGAATCGAGATAGAAGTCCATCAATTCGGTGGCGACGCGTACCGTCTGATCGGTGTGGTTGGCCAGCGCCAGAACTCCGGTGTGCTGGGCGCCTGGCGCCAGATTCAATTCCTCGCGCATCGGCGCTAGTCCCAGGCCTACCTGGGCCATCGCCGCGTTGGGCAGCAACGCTAGGGCCAGGGTCGAGATGATTATTGCAGCGTAGTTACGTATGAAAGTGTTGATGAACATGCAGGGCTCGTTTTCGCGATATATTTCCAACTATCGGCGAGTGTGAAATTGATGACTACGGTATAGGTGTCGCTGTTGCGGCCTTCGGTCCCGCTGGCCACGACATGGGCCGTGGTGGAGAGCGGAAATGCTGCGCCGCAGGCTCCGGCTCCGCCGCCGCTGACGGTTGTCGAAGCGCAGGTCACCGTCACAGCCGACACCGGAACCGTGGGACAGTTCGCAAAAGCGGCTGCGGATGCCTGCACCGTGAGATTCCACGTATTGTTTCGTGTGCCGGTATACTGCCACGTCACCGTGGCGGCTGAGTTACCCGGATCGCTAGGCGACGTGGACGGATTGGAGGCGGTGAATGAGATCGTTCCAGGAGTTGCCGTCAGGGTAACGGCGGCTGGCGCTGTCGCGGCCATCGGCTGCGGACGGGTGGGAAGCACCCGCGGCGTCGCGGTCGAGGCGAGTACGAGGAACAAACTGAACCATTCACTCATGGCAATTCACTGGCTTGTGCCGGCCCTCTCGGCCGCTTGCTGGCGCGTGCGCGTCGACGCTGCCAGCAAGCGGGCACAGAAGATCCGGGCACATATGACTAGGTGGCGCTGATCGTGAACGTGACCGTCGCCGAATATGTGCCGGTGGCGTACATAGGATCGTCAGTGAGGCTCCAGGCTACCGAGCCGGTCCCTGAACTGGAGTTGGCGGCTGCTCCAAACGAGCCGACATTGGTGGCGGACGCCGTGCTCGCAGTCAGCGTGCCGGTGGTGGCGGTGCCGGGGGTGCTGACGGTATTGGTATAAGTCAACGCGTCCCCGGAAGTAGGCGGTGTGGTCACCGAGGGGCCGCCCGTTCCGGCGAAGTCCGAGGTGACTTTCAAGGTGATGGTACCGGTGCCGCCGACCTTCGTGGTTCGGATCTTATAGGTCAGACTTGTCGTTCCCGTGTAAGGCAGCGAGAAGTTGGTCGCGGTGGTGGACAAGGTCGTGGTGCCGGTGGTGACCGTCAACGAGGCCTCCGGACCCACTGTGACCGATAGAGTTGTGGTGGATTGCGCAGACAACACGCCGGTGAATATCGAGAGCGTGAGAGCCAGCGCCAAATTCGTCGCAAATCGCGTCATTTCAAATGCTCCTTCAAAGTTTAAGTTGCGCTAATTACAAAAGTTACTTGTGCCGTATAGGTGCCGGTAGCGTATGCAGGCTGGTCCGTCAAAGTGAAGTTGAGAGTGATCGTGTTCGGATCCTGCCCGCTACAAGCCCCGCCCCCTCCTGTGCATGCAGAAGCAGGCACGGTCAGCACGGGGGTTTGTACCGTAGTCGAAGCTGTTTGCGTGCCGGAACAGGCAGTGCCCAGTCCGGCCGCCCCGCAAGTGTACGTCAACACGCCGCCTGAGGCCGAGGGTCCTCCGGCCGGCGTGAAATCGGAAGTTACCTCAAGCGTGATGCTGCCTCCGCCAACGGAGGTCGTACGCACTTCATAGCTCACCGCCATCGCACCGGTGAAGGGTTGGAATGTGGTGCCGACGGCGGTGAGGGTGGTGCTGCTGGGTAGCACCAGCCTGCCCACGGGCGAGATGGTGGCGTTCAGTGTCTGGGTAGTGGTTCCGGTTGAGCCAAAACTGCCGGCGGGCAACAGGACTCCAACCAGCAAGATTCCCAGGCGCCGTTGGTGTGAGAATTGAAACGAGAAGTGTGCCACCGGTCGGAGGATCCCATGTGCCTGAACGGACCGACAATGTTTCCAAACGTTATTATTAAGGACATAACTCCGAAACGCCCAAATAATGTCCTTATTTTCAATGCTTTTCGTGAGTACCAAAGTTTGAATACTAGCCGATCTAAGTCTGGCATGACCTCAAAACCATACCTCTGGTACGTGTAGAAAAAACCTATAGATTCGCTAATTCATTTCGACCCGGCGGCACCCGTCGCCGAGGTCCAGGGAGGTGAACACTACCGCTGACTGAGGCCGCCGTCCACTGCGAGCAGCTGGCCGGTAACGAAGTTGGTGGCCTTGAGGAAATAGACCACCGCCGAGGCAACTTCATCCGGCGTTCCCCCGCGGCCGGCGGGTGTGGCAGCGATCATGCGCCGGCCGCGCTCGTCGATGTCGTCGAAGGGAATGACTCCTGGCGCGACTGAGTTGACGGTGATCTGCGGCGCCCAGGCCTTGGCGAGCGCCCGCGTCAACATGATGACGCCGGCCTTGGAGGCGCAGTAATGGACGTGTTCGGCCCAGGGCCGGATGCCGCCCAGAGAACTGATATTCACGATGCGGCCGTCGCCGGTCTGAAGCATGTGGCGTGCCGCCGCCTGGCAGCAGAAGAACGTGGCCTTCAGATTGACGGAGTGGACGAAATCCCAATCCGCTTCGGTGATCTGAAGTGAGTCGAAGCGGGTGAAGCGGGCGGCGTTGTTGACCAGGCCGTCGAGGCGCCCGGTGAGTCGAACGGTTTCGTCAAACAGGCGCCCGATCTCGGAAACTGACTCCAGGTTGGCTCGGATCAGAGGTGCGCCGCCGCAATCCGCCGCGGTTTGGCGGGCTTCGGCATCGGAGCGGCTATAGTGAATCACCACCCTGGCGCCTTCGCGCGCCAGCCGCAGGGCGATGGCGCGGCCGATGCGTTTGGCGGCGCCGGTCACCAGCACCACTTTGCCCTGCAGATCTGTCTCCGGGTTCGCCGACGTCATTCTCTGGTCCAAGGTCACGCTTCCCAGCGCCAGTACCAACCACTCCCTAACGGTCGTGGCTCCGAGTGCGTTCTGAGCCGCGACCGTCAGGGAGCGGTCGTTTGGTTCAACCGCCTAATGGCCCAGTATACGCGGGTTAGAGCTGTCCTCTGCAGGAACTCATTCGACGTGCACTTTGCCGGCGAAGCTGCGGTATGCGTACCTGAAGTACAGGGCCGCCAGCAGCATACCGGGGATGAACCATACCAATCCGATGCGCAGGCCATATTGTGCTGCGGAGGCATTGGCAATCGTGAGCGAGAGGGCAGGATCGCCATTCGAGGGCAGAACGCAAGGATACAGGCCGAAGGCCGCGCTGACCAGCATCGCGGCAAGAAACAGGGACGAAGCGAGAAACGCCCCCCGCTCTCGCGACCGGCGGTTCATACCCCAAACAGCCAGCAAAGCGGCGACGGCCAATAACGGGAACAGCCAGCCCCACGGCCGGGCGGCGAAGCTTGCCTGCAGGCGCGGCTGGATGGTGAAGCTGGCCAGGGTGAGCAGCGTCACGAAGGCCAGCACTCCCCACCAGACTATCCCCGCCGCGCGACGCGCCCGCGCCTCGATTTCACCAGAGGTTTTGAGCGCCACCCAGAGCGCGCCGTGCAGAGCCAGGGCAGCCAGCGCAGCCAGCCCGGCCAGCACCGTGTACCAATCCAGGATGCCGGGCGATTTGCCGGGCGTCCAATCGGTCCACAGCGGCAGGAAGAACTCGCCCGATGCATCGAGCGGCACGCCGCGCACCACGTTGCCGAGCGCCGCGCCAAAGAAAATGGCCAGCAGAGCACTGGCGACGGCGAAACCAGCGTCCCACAACGGGTGCCAGACCGGGCTTTCCACGTGGTTGCGGAACTCGATGGAGGCGCCGCGCAGAATCAGCAGCCACAACACCATCGTTAAGGGCAGGTAGAAACCGCTGAAACTGGAGGCATAAAGCGCCGGGAAGGCGAAGTACAGCGTGCCCCCCGCGGCCAGCAGCCAAACTTCGTTGCCGTCCCAGACAGGGCCGATGGTGCCGAGCACGACGCGGCGTTCGGCATCCGTGCGCGCCACCAGAAAATGGACGATCCCCGCGCCAAAATCGAAGCCGTCGAAGATCACGTAGGTCACCAGCATGCAGGCGACCAGCCAGAACCAGATCGTTTCCATAATGACTCCTCAGACTTCGGCCGCGTGCTCGGGCCCTTCTTCGATTTCACGATAGACCAGGAACAAGAACAGGATCGCGAGAATGGTATAGATTCCCAGGAAACCGATCAGCGTAAACAGGGCGTTGCCGGAGGAAACCTGCGCCGAGACTCCCGCGGGCGTGCGCATAACGCCGTAGATGAGCCATGGCTGGCGCCCCAATTCGGCCGTAATCCAACCTGCGGTGTTGGCGATGTAAGGGAACGGCAGCAGCATCATCAGTAGCCAGAGCAGGGGACGCGAGTGATAGAGCGAGCCGCGCCACAGGCTGAATGCCGCAAGCGCAAGCAGCGCGATAAAAATGGTGCCTAGCCCGACCATGATGTGGTAGCTGTAATACAGCAGCGGCACGCTGTCCGGCCAATTCTGAGGCGGGAAGGAATCCAGCCCCTTCACCTCTGCTTTCCAGCTCTGATAGGTCAGGAAGCTGAGCGCGCGCGGAATGACCAGAGGGTTGTCGAGTTGGCGCCGGTCCATATCCGGCTGGCCGAGTATGGCGAGCGGCGCTCCCTGCTGGGTGCTGAAAAGGCCCTCCATCGCCGCCAGCGTCACGGGCTGGTTCCAGGCGATGTTGCGGCCCTGGCCGTCTCCTGACGGGAAAAGCATGACGATGGTGGCGGCGATGCCGGCGATGACTCCCAGGCGCACGAAGGTGCGCCCGTGTTCCTGGTGGCGGCCGGTGAGCAGATAGAACGCGCCCACCGCGGCCATCACCACACTGGCAGTGACCACCGAGCCGGTCATGGTGTGAACGTATTGCCATCCGACCCACGGATTCAGCAGGAGGCCCCAGAAGCTGGTGAGGAGCATCTCGCCATGGGCGCCCACAGCGTATCCGGCCGGGTGCTGCATCCAGGCATCGGTGGCAACGATCAGGAATCCTGACATCCACGAGCCGAGAAACACCAGCAGCGCGGTGAACCAGTGAGCCTTCGGCCCCAGGCGCTTTTCCCCAAACAGGAGGGCGCCCAGAAAGCTCGATTCCAGGAAAAAGGAGAAGACGCCCTCCATCGCCAGCGTTTGGCCGATCACGCCGCCGGCGGCCTTGGAAAAGCGCGACCAGTTGGTGCCGAACTGAAATTCCATCGGGATGCCGGTCACCACGCCCATAGCGAAATTGATGGCGAAGATTTTGGCCCAGAAGCGGGCGGCGCTGGCGTAGTGCGGGTTGCCGGTGCGCAGCGCCATGGTTTTCAAAATCAGAATCAGCAGAGCGAGCCCCATCGTGAGTTGGGGGAAGAGGTAGTGAAAAGTAACGGTGAATGCGAAGTGCAGACGATGAATCGTAAGCGCGTCCATAAGACTCCGAGGCGGAATCGCCGCTGGGCATGGCAGCTGCAGCAGCGCCGCAACCTGCCATGCAGTTTATCTCGCGGCACCGGGCCTCGGGTGTGCGCGAAGATGGAAATGGTGGGGCAGGCTTTAGCTTGCCCTTAAAACCAAATGACCGTGGATGAAGCGTACATGCGGGAGGCGGTCGATCTGGCCGCACGCGGGGCGTCGCTGGGTGAAGTGCCGGTGGGCGCGGTGGTGGTGACGGGCGGCACTGTCGTGGGGCGCGGCCGGAACTGCCCGATCGAACGCCACGACCCGACGGCGCACGCGGAAATCATCGCGCTCCGCGAAGCCGCCCTCGCAGCCGGGAATTACCGCTTGCCGGGCTCGACCCTGTATTGCACGCTGGAACCGTGTGTGATGTGCGCGGGCGCCCTGGTGGCCGCGCGCGTGGAGCGCCTGGTGTTTGGAACGCGCGACCTGCGTTTCGGCGGCGTGCGCAGCAAATTCCGCATCGCCGATTCCGGTACGCTGAATCATGCCATCGAGGTCGTGGAGGGCGTGCTGGCGGTGGAATGCGTAGACCTCTTGCGCGGGTTCTTCGAGCAGCGCCGATAGGGCGGGGAAGGGCGAGGCGGGCGGCGGCATCCGCACCGAATCCGACGGTAGTTGCGTCTGGCGCGCAATTCGTGACAACGCCGTAATAAAGAGTTGGCGAGCCGCGTCTGGCGATTCCGCCCATTGGAGTTATCATGAGCTTGTGACATGGCGCTGATCGCGGTTTCAGGGCATCCGGGGTGCCGGTTTGAGGAGGTCGCGCGCATCACCGCGCAGCGGCTGGGGTTCGAGCTGCTGACGCAGGCGCGGCTGGAGGCTCTGGCCGCTGAAGAATTCGGCACCGAAACCCGCATTCCTGACAAGGCTTGGGCGAGCCTGGCCACTTCCGTGCTCGCGCGCCTCGCCACCACGAATCACATCGTCTACTGCGCCGCCGGCGGCGAGCTGCAGTCGCGCAACTTCCCCGGCATGCTGCGCGTACACGTGGTGGCCCCGGAAAATGTTCGCATCGGCAACCTGATGCTCGATTACCGTCTGGAACGAGCCGCGGCGCGCCAGCGTCTGCTGGAACTGGAAGCCGCTGATCGTGCCGGCCGCAAAGCCAGGTTCGGCAAAACGCGCGCCACCGCCGACATGTTCGACCTCGTACTGAATGCCGAAACGCTGAGCGGCGAGCAAATGTCAGAGCTGGTGGAGCGAGCTTCCGCCACCCTCGCCTTGGCGGATCGCGGATACCTCTCTGCCGCGGCCGAGGCGCAACTCCAATTCCAAATGAGGCTTCGCCTCGCCCGCTACGGCATTGTGCCGCCCGATAAAATCACCATTCGCAAGAAAATCTTCGCCAACCCCAGCGAGGAGATGTTTGCCAACCTGCTGGACTTCTACCGCATTGCCTGGGAATATGAGCCGCGCAGTTTTCCCGTCCAGTACGATCGCGACGCCAACCCGACCGAGTCGTTCACGCCCGATTTCTATTTGCCCGAGTTTGACCTGTATGTGGAATTAACCACTATGAAGCAGTCGCTGGTAACTCGCAAGAACCGCAAAGTCCGCCTGCTGCGTGAACTCTACCCGCACCTGAATATACAGGTCTTCTATCAGAAGGATTTTGAGAACCTCATCTTTAAGTACGGTCTCGCCCAGCGTCCGGTGACCGCATGAGCGATCCTTTTCCGCCCGGCATTGAGCGCGTCCTGTTCACTGAAGAGGAAATCAGCCAGCGCGTCGGCGAACTGGGCGCCCGCATCTCTCGCGACTACGAGGGCAAGACGCTGAAGCTGGTCGGCGTCCTCAAGGGCTCGGTGTTTTTCCTTACTGCCCTGGCCCGCGCCATCGAAGTCCCGGTAAAGATGGATTTCCTGAGCATCTCCAGCTTCTCCAACCGCAGCGGCGCTCCCGGCCTGGTGCGCATTGCGAAGGACCTGGACGACAGTATCGAAGGTGAAGACGTGCTGCTGATCGAAGACATCGTCGACACCGGGTTCACCCTGCGCTACCTGCTGCAGAACCTGGCCGGCCGCGCCCCGAACTCGCTTGCGGTTTGCACCTTCCTCGACCGGACCAGCCGCCGCATCGTGCAGGTACCCGTGGATTACCGCTGCTTTGAAATCCCCGACCGCTTTGTAGTGGGCTTTGGCCTGGATTCCCAGCAACTTTACCGTAACCTGGGTTATGTCGCGGTCATGAAGCACGAAAAGACCGTCTGACGCCCCTTTCCCTCGCCAGGCTGTACCGTTCCATGACCCATGGTCTAACCCGGCCATGCCCGCCCGACGCAGATACTTACTTTCGTTCGGCCACACATTGGCCCAGGTTCTTGTTCCACGGCCGGCCAGTTAGCCCCGACTGCAAGAAGAAATGTTAAATCGCACAGGGAAAACGCTTCCGGGAAGCACACACCCGGATTTTGTTATCCGATTTCAGTAAACATGGACTAGAATTAAAGAAGAAACGAGAAAGGCAAGTGCGCACCAATGAGGTCTCGGATACTCTTCATTTCCGGGCGTCATGACGATGCCCCCCAACTTTCGCGGATGCTGGGATCTCTTCCCGTTGCCATGGAGCACGTCGAGACTTATCAGCAGGCACGCACCATACTTCAGCAGTGCGACTACGACGTCCTGTTAACCGAAGCTGTTTTACCCGATGCGAGCTGGCTGGATGTTTTGCATCTGGCTCGCCAGCAGCCGGCCAATCTTGAGGTGATCGTCACCGATCCCCAGGCCGATGCGCGTTTCTGGGCCGAAGCCCTGAACCTTGGCGCATACGATGTGCTCTCGCAGCCGTTTTATGCTCCCGAAGTGCAGCGCATCTTAGGCAACGCTTGTTCGCGGCCCGACTATCAGTATCGCGCCGCCGTGTAGTGACCTCTCCGTAAAGAGGGAAGATCTCCAACCAGGTAGCCCGTTAATTGGGCAAGAAATCCGCCCAGGCCGGCGTGTGCCTGTGGGCTGCTTGCCGGCTCGCTCGGGTATACTCATACCAATCACGCCATGAGTAAGACGATTTGTTCCGCCTTGGTTGCGGCGGCTGCCGCCCTGGCGCAGCAGCCGTATCTGACCGACATTCACCAGCTCACGCACGGCGGGCAAAACGCCGAAGCCTACTGGTCGCCCGACGGCAAGCGGCTCATCTTTCAGACAACGCGCGCGCCCTATGAATGCGATCAGATGTTCATCATGAACGCCGATGGCTCCGACCAGCACCTGGTGTCGACGGGCAAGGGGCGCACGACCTGCGGGTATTTTCTGCGCGACAATCGCCACATCGTTTATGCCTCCACACATCTGGCCGGCGACGCGTGTCCGGCGACGCCCGACCGCAGCAAGGGCTATCTGTGGGGCGTTTTCGCCGGATACGATATTTTCCTGGCGACCGATGCCGGCAAGATCGAAAAGCGGCTCACCAGCACGCCCGGCTATGATGCCGAGGCCACCATCAACTGGAAAACCGGGACTGTGGTCTACACGTCGCTGGCTTCGCACGATCTGGACCTGTGGACCATGCGGACCGACGGATCCCACAAGAAGCAGATCACCCGGACCATCGGGTACGATGGCGGCGCTGTATTTTCGCGCGACGGCAAGCAGATTGTGTGGCGCGCGCACTACCCTGGGACCCCGGAAGACCTGGCGCGCTACCAGTCGCTGCTGGCCGAGAACCTCACCGCGCCTATGAAGATGGAGCTCGTCGTCGCCGATGGCCGGGGCCGCAACGCCCATGTCATCACCGATTACGGCTGTGCCAGCTTTGCTCCTACATTCACCCCGGACGGCAGGAAAATCGTGTTCTCCTCCAACCGCCATAATTGTGACAGCCGCTATTTCGAGCTGTACATGGCGAACACGGACGGCACCGCCCTGGAGCAGATTACGCACTTCGGCGGCTTCACTTCATTCCCGGAGTTTTCGCCCGACGGCAAGAGCCTCGTCTTCTGTTCCGACCACGACGCCAAGGAGCGCTACGAATTCAACATCTTCACCGCCCACTGGACGGGCCAGTAGCGCCTTGGCGTGGCGCGGTGGCCTTGGCGCCCCGCAGCACCCGGTTACGGAGCTGTCGCCATCGGCAACATTTGTGTTATCCTAAAAAACGTAACCAAACGAGATTAAGAGAAGACAAGGAGCATCACTCCAAGAATGGCACTGGCGGTCGAAGCAAAACGGCAGGTATTTACCACCAATCAACGCCACAAGACCGACACAGGGTCGCCAGAAGTGCAGATTGCCCTGTTAAGCCAGCGGATCACGCTGCTGACGGAGCATTTCAAGGCGCACAAAAAGGATCATGGTTCCCGCAAGGGCCTGTTGACCATGGTCGCCAAGCGTCGCCGGCTTCTGACCTACCTGCGCAATACGGATCCTGAGTGTTACAAGACAGTCTTGCAGCGTCTCGGCATCCGCCGTTAGTCATTCTCCGGAAGCAGTCCTGTTTTCCATACGAAGAAGCGGGTGCTTTCGAGTACACATTCCACTTTGCCTGGAGGCCGTTGCGGCCGGTGCCGCAAGGCTCGAGGGCTTCCTTTCCTGTCAACTCCCCAACTCCTGACGGCTCACTGCATATGCGCTGGGCCGGGTTGCCACTCGTGCGGGGCTGGACCCTGGCCGAGAATAGAGGTTTTTGAAAGATGATTCACACAGCTGAAGTTGACCTGGGCGGCCGTAAGATTACCCTTGAAACCGGTAGGATGGCCAAACAGGCGAACGGCGCGGTCGTCGTTCGTTCCGGTGACTCGGTAGTTCTGGTCACCGCTTGCATGGCCGATCAGGCCAAACCGGGAGCCGCGTTTTTCCCGCTCACCGTTGACTATCGCGAATACACCTACGCCGCGGGCAAGTTTCCCGGCGGCTTTATCAAGCGCGAGGGGCGCATGTCGGAGAAAGAGACTCTCACGTGCCGCCTGATTGACCGGCCCGTGCGCCCGCTCTTTCCCGAAGGGTTCCAGAACGAAACGCAGATCATCTGCATGGTGCTATCCGCCGATCCCGAACAGGACCCCAACACGCTGGCCATCTGCGGCGCCGGAGCAGCGCTGGCGATTTCCGACCTGCCATTCGAGCACGTGCTGGGCGGCGTCCGCGTCGGCATGAAGGACGGCCAGTATATCGCCAACCCGACCTATAGCGAAGGCCGCGAATCGAAACTGAACATCGTCGTAGCTGGCACTGACGGCGGCATCGTGATGGTGGAGGCGGGAGCGCAGCAGGTCTCCGAAGCCGACGTCCTGGGCGCGATCGAATTCGGTCACGAGTGCTGCAAGAAGATCGCCAAGGCCATCCGCGAGCTGGTCAAGCTGGCCGGCAAGCCGAAACGCGCGTTTACCGCGCCTACGCTCAATCAGGAACTCTACGCCGCCATCGAAAAGGCAGCGCGCGCGGAGCTCACCGACGCGCTCAACACGCAGAAGTATCCGAAGCTGGAAAGCTACACCCGCGTGGCAGCCGTCCGGCAACGCGTGATCGAGCCGATCGCCGAAGAGCAAAAGGTCGAGGCCGGGAAGTGCTACGACGCGCTCAAGGAGCGGATCTTCCGCGACGAGATGCTGAAGAACCGCCGCCGCCCGGATGGCCGCGCCTTCGACCAGGTACGTCCCATCGAAATCGAAACCAGTGTCCTGCCGCGTACCCACGGTTCCGCGCTTTTCACCCGCGGCGAGACCCAGGCGCTGGTTACCGTCACGCTTGGCACCAAGGACGACGAGCAGCGTATCGAACTGCTCGAGCCCGGCGAAGTTACCAAGCGCTTCATGCTGCATTACAACTTCCCGCCCTTCAGCGTGGGCGAAGTCGGCTTCATGCGCGGTCCCGGCCGCCGCGAAATCGGCCACGGCGCGCTGGCGGAACGTTCTCTGACACCGCTGATCCCGGACGACGCTACGTTCCCCTACACCGTCCGCATCGTCAGCGACACGCTGGAATCGAACGGTTCCAGCTCGATGGCCGCGATTTGCGGCGGTTCGGTGAGCCTGATGGATGCCGGTGTTCCGGTCGCTGCCCACGTGGGCGGAGTGGCCATGGGCCTGGTCATGGAAGGCCACCAGTACGCCATTCTGACCGATATCGCGGGCGCCGAGGATCATTACGGCGACATGGACTTCAAAGTAGCCGGCACGCGCGACGGCATCACCGGCATGCAGATGGATATCAAGGTGCCCAATGTCAGCACCGCGATCCTCAAGGAAGCGCTGGAACAGGCGCGCCGCGGCCGCCTTTTCATTCTCGATAAGATGTATGCCGCCATCGCCGAACCGCGTCCCAACATGTCGCAGTACGCACCGCGCATCTACACCATCAATATTCCGACCGATAAGATCCGCGACGTGATTGGACCCGGCGGCAAGGTGATTCGCGGCATCGTCGAGCAGACCGGCGTCAAGATCGACGTCGAGGACGATGGCACCATCCGCATCGCTTCCGCCGACGAAGCTTCCGCCAATAAGGCCATCCAGATCATCTCCGATATTACTGCCGTCGCCGAGGTTGGCAAAACCTATCTGGGCAAGGTGGTGCGGCTGGTCGATTTCGGCGCTTTCGTCGAGATCTTCCCAGGCACCGACGGCCTGCTCCACATCAGCGAAATCGCCGAGACCCGCATCCGCGACGTGCGCGATGAGCTGAAAGAAGGCGATCAGATCCTGGTCAAAGTGCTGGCCACGGAAGGCAATAAAATCAAGCTCAGCCGCAAAGCCGTGCTGCGCGAACAGCGTGAGAAACTGAAGCCCGGCAAGGGCGAGCACGCCAAGGCCGAACAGGCTCAGTAGTCGAGTTTGAAGGGGGCCTGGCACGCCTGGCCCCCTGCAGATCCTTCATTCCCCTGAAAAGCAGCGTGTCTTCTAGTTCTGCACGGCCATGTGCTGGCGGCGGCTCAGCAAGGCATATGCGCCAAACAGCGCGGCTGAATAGAACAGGTCCGCCAGCAAGGTGCGCCCGTAAAACGGAATCGCCGCGACGTAGCAGGCCATCAGCCCGGCTGCCGTGTGCGCATAGGTTGTGGTGGAACCCAGCCACACGCCGAAATTGGTGATCACGAAGAACTGCAAGCTGCCTGCGGTGGCCGCGGCTCCAATGGCGAGCGGGTTTTGCGAACCGCGCAGCCGCGAGCCGATCCACACATAAATCAGGAAGCTGGCATAAACGAATGGTGTCGAGAACGAATAGCCGCCCACCAGCGGATCGGTGACGAGCATCAGCACCAGCGGCAGCGCGTAGGCCTTCCAGCCGTTCAGCCGGCCGCCGGCAAACAGGCTGACGCCGCCCACGGGAGTGAAATTCGGTGCATGGGGCACCAGGCGCGCCAGCATACCCAGGATCGTCAAGCCAACGGCTAGCGGTCTCGACGTGTTGTTCTGCATTCGTGTTCTCCTTTTATTGATTATCTATCAGGTTGGCCCGATCCTGCATGGTTCGGGTCCCATAAAGTTTCCGGGTCGCCCGTGATGTGCGTTGCCCAGCGGCTCCAGACAAAAAACGCGTCACTGAGACGGTTGAGGTAGCGGATCGCCTCCGGCGGCACGCTCTCAATGCGGGCCAGCGCCACCACGGCACGCTCGGCGCGGCGGCATACGGTGCGGCAGAGATGCAAATCGGCATTCAAGCGGCCGCTGCCGGGCAGCACAAACGAGCGCAGCGGAGCCATGTCGCGATTGATGCGATCCATTTCCGTCTCGAGGCGCGTTACTTCTTCATCCGTCACACGCGGCTGGCGCTCGTGGACATCAGCCGGCAGCGTGGCGAGAATCGAGCCAAGGTTGAACAGCTCATGCTGGATGCGGAGCAGGATCGGCACCAGCGTCCAGACACGGCCATCGTGGTCCACCAGCGCCTCGGCGGTGGCGCGCGCGGCGCCCACGAATGCGTTGAGTTCGTCCACCGTGCCGTAAGCCTCAATACGGGCCCCGTCCTTGGCTACCCGCTGGCCGCCTGGCAAACCGGTTTCTCCTTCGTCTCCGCCGCGCGTGTAGACGCGGCCAATGGTCAGATGGGGAGGATCAAACTGTTCCGTGCTCATACTCTCATTTTGCTCCGGCGAGCGACCATTTCAAACCGGTCACGAAGTTGAGGCGGGGAGAGGGAAAGCCGAACACCTCTTCATAATGTTGGTCGAGCGCGTTGCGCAGGTTGCCGTAAGCGGTGAGACCGCGGCCTAGCGCAAGGTTGAGATTGACGCCCAGGTTGGCGTAGCCCGCGTTTTGAAACAGGCCGGCTGAGGCGCCGTAGCTGGGATCGACATCGAGAACCGAGGCCCGGAAGTACCCGTCCAGCCCGCCGGAAAAGCGGCCGCGAGTGAAAGTGGCGGCGAAGGCCCCCGAATTCGCCGGACGGCGGAGCAATTGCTGGCCAACCGTAAACGGCGCCGGCGCAAGGTTGGCTGTTCCGTTGAGCGAAAGGATTTCCGAGTCCAGCCACGTGTACCACCCGGTGACGTAGAACCAGCGCGCGGGACGCAGCCTGGCGGAATACTCCGTGCCGAGTCCGCGCGAGTTCGCGATGTTGTCCGATTCATAGTGGCTGAGCACCGCAAGATTGCCGCCCAGAATCACGATGAGGTCGTAGTAGCGGTTGTAGAAGAATGTGGCGTCGAGCGAGAGTACGTCATGGAAGAAGCGGCGCTCCACGCCGGCGTCAAAGCCG
>Ga0181535_10001032_pt1 | contig 37910 bp, 38 predicted proteins | sample PEATcosm2014_Bin_44_FD_119774 | JGI IMG/M metagenome (GOLD analysis project Ga0181535, IMG submission 119774) | Peatland microbial communities from MTU Mesocosm Facility, Houghton, MI, USA - PEATcosm2014_Bin17_30_metaG | ecosystem: Environmental > Terrestrial > Soil > Wetlands > Peat | place... | reverse complement strand
GGAAGCTGAGGCCGTAGAGGAAGCTGAGGCCGTAGAGGAAGCTGAGGCCGTAGAGGAAGCTGAGGCCGTAGAGGAAGCTGAGGCCGTAGAGGAAGCTGAGGCCGTAGAGGAAGCTGAGGCCGTGGAACCGCAGTTCGCGGAAAGCGAACTCGTACAACCAATTCCCTTACGGTCTCCGGCGCCGGTGGCGCCGGAGGAGCTCGAGTCGGTCGAACCGCAGTTCGCGGAAAGCGAACTCGTACAACCAATTCCCTTACGGTCTCCGGCGCCGGTGGCGCCGGAGGAACTCGAGTCGGTCGAACCGCAGTTCGCGGAAAGCGAACTCGTACAACCAATTCCCTTACGGTCTCCGGCGCCGGTGGCGCCGGAGGAACTCGAGTCGGTCGAGGAACTCGAGTCGGTCGAGGAACTCGAGTCGGTCGAGGAACTCGAGTCGGTGGCGCCCCGCGACATTCGTTCGAATTCCACGAAAGCTTATGAGTTGGCCGCCGGCGAATACGAAGATATCCCCGTTATCCCCGAATCCTCGGGGCTCGAGCTGGCGGACGAGGCCGATATTTCCGACATTATCGGGTTCATCGATATCGAGGACGCCGAGCGCGCAGAGGACCTCGATATCCTGGAGGCCGAAGATTCCGGAAGAATCGAATCCGCGGAGCCGGCCACGGTATCCGAGGAGACACGTGATTCGGGGCTCGAGCCATTGGAGGAAGTCGAGTTCGAGCTTTTGCTTTCCTCGATAGACTTATCCTCGCTTGAGCAATGGGACAAGGGACCCGCCGGCGCGGCCGAAGCGGACGCGACTCGATCGGAAGCGGAGGATGCCTCCCTCCCGAACGCGGCGATGTCGGGCGACGAAGAGCGAGCCGAGGAGGAGGAGGTCCATCTCCCTGAAAGCGCCGAGGATTACGAGGAGCCCGCCGAAATCGAGGAGCTCGAGGTCCTGCCCCTGGCCGAGCCCGAGGCCCTCCTCGAGCGCGAAGATAGATCGGGAGCGGGGATCGCTTTCGAGACGGGAGGGGGGGGCTTCGACGATGTCGTGATCGAGGCCGGTGAAAGCGGGCGCGAGGCAGAGCCGGGAACCGAATCCGAAACGGCTGCGGAAGACGCGGGCGGGAGGACCTCGGACCTGGATCGCTATCTCGGACCTTGGATTGCCTATCGTCCCTTCGCGGCCTTCGACAGGGGACGAGTCGCTGAAGAGCTGCTCGTCGTCGGTGAGGGGCAGCCTTGGGAGGACGCCGAGTTCCTCGGCGAGGAAGAGGAGAATTTCGAAGGCCAGGACGGCGGGATCATCGAATTCCGAGACGGGGTCTTCAGATTGAACACGGACCTCGCTCTCTCAGGCGCGACTTCGTCATCCGGGGACGCGGGCGCGGACAGCGAAATGCGCGCCTTGGTCGACTCGGTATTGGGCGGCGATTCCGAGGCAGGAGCCGCGCCCCAGGAGCCGAGCTAGTGGACGGGGCGCGGGCGCCGCTCGCCGGAGCGCGGGCCTTCATCTTCTCGGCCGCCCTGGTTCTCGCGCTGTCCTTTGCGATAGCGTGGCCCATATGGCTCTTCGCGACCAGCTGCAGCAGATGCTACACGATAGCCGTGGCCGGCGCGGCCGCCTTCCTCGTCGTCCTTTCCGCCTCACGGGCCTTGCGCCGGCGCCGTTCCGCTCGCGAGGGACGCCGGGCTGCATGAGGCTGCGTTCGCGCGCGGCCTTCGCCGCCGTCCTTGCCGCGGCGACCGCCGCCGCCGCGGCGCAAGAGCGGGCCGGGAACTATCCGGCGATGTCGACCCTCGGGCCGGACGACGTCATATATGTCCAGCGGCAAGAGCAGCTCGAGAGATCGTACCAGGCGATACGGAGCGGCGAGCAGCCTCCCGACCTCGTCATCTACTCCTATACGGTCCGCGACGCCGTCGACCTCTTCTCGCTCGCCGCCCGCCTCGACCTCCCTTACGAGACGCTGGCCACGATTAACCGCCTCGATCGATCGCGTTCCTTCCTGCCCGGAGAGCGCATCCTGGCTCCGAGCGCCCCGGGGATTTTCGCATCCCCGTCGCCGGGCTCCGACCTGGACCTCCTCATCTCGTATCGCGGGAGGGGTTCGAGCTATCCGGTATCGGTCCGCGCGGGCGGGAAGGATTCCGTCCTCCTCTTCTACCCCGGCGCCGGCTTCAGTCTCGAGGAGAAGGCCCTCTTCCTCGGCCTTCTCTTCCGTTTGCCCCTGCCTGCGGGCGTTATCGCTTCCGGCTTCGGAACGCGCGCGAGCCTCTCGTCCCGTCGCGCGGCCCGATCAGCCGGGATCGATCTGGCCGCGCCCTTGGGAACGGAAGTCTTCGCCGCGCGAAAAGGCAGAGTCTCCGAGACCGGCGCCGACGCGGTCCTCGGGCAATACATCGTCATACTTCACGAGGGGGGGTGGTCGACGGTATACGGCCACCTTTCGGCGAGGCGCGTCCGATTGAACGACGAAGTCGAATCGGGTATGATCATAGGAAACGTAGGGTCGACCGGCGAGACCGCGAGTCCGTGCCTCCACTTCGAGGTGCGAGTCGTGCAGGAGGACCAGTGACCAGGCTATTCTCTTGGAACGTCAACGGGGTTCGGGCCTCGGCCGGGAAGGGCCTCTTCGATTGGCTTGCGAAAGAAAGCCCCGATGTCCTCTGCATCCAGGAGACTAAGGCGAGCTCCGACCAGCTCCCGCCCGAATTCCTGTCGCCTCCCGACGGCCGCGGCGGCGCCTACCACGGCTACTGGGCTTCGGCGAAGCGCAAAGGCTACTCGGGCGTCGCCATCTTCTCCAAGCGCGAGCCTCGCTCCATATCTTTCCTCGGCGATGGAGCCTACGACGAGGAGGGAAGGGCCCTCGTCGCGGATTTCTCCGACTACGTGCTGGTGTCGGCCTATTTCCCCAACAGCCAGGACGCGGGGGCTAGGCTCGGCTACAAGCTCGGCTTCTGCGACTCCGTCCTCGCGTTATGCGATGGCATCGTCGCCTCGGGACGCCACGTGGTGGTGGCGGGAGACTACAATATCGCGCATATGCCGATCGACCTCGCCAATCCCAAGGCCAACGAGGGTAATCCCGGCTACCTCCCCGAGGAGAGGGCCTGGATGGACAAATACCTCGCCTCGGGCTACGCCGATTCGTTCCGACGCTTCAATTCGGGGCCCGGCCAGTATACGTGGTGGACCTACCGGGTCCCCGGAGCGCGCGAGCGGAACGTAGGCTGGAGGCTCGATTACCACTGCGTCGACGAGGGCTTCCTGCCCGCCGTCCTCGGCGCCGCGATCCATCCATCGGTCATGGGCTCCGACCATTGCCCCGTCTCCATCGACCTGGACATATAATAGGAGAACTTCGATGCGAATCCGCTACAACGCTCCCATCACCCTGACTTTCACGCTCGCCGCGGGGCTGGTCCTCCTCCTGTCGGGGACCCTGCTTCCGGGGCTGACCGGCGCCTGGTTCTCGACGCCGGCGCCCTTCCACTCGAACCGCTTCCAGGACTACTTCAAGCTCATCAGCCACCCCCTCGGCCACGCCAGCATCGACCACTACATCTCGAACTTCAGCTTCATCCTCCTCCTCGGGCCCATTCTGGAGGCGAGCTACGGCTCCCTCTCGGTCCTTTTCATGATGTTCGCGACGGCCCTCGTGACCGGCCTCCTCCAGGTATTCTTCTTCCCCAGTACCGTCCTCCTAGGCGCGAGCGGCATCGTGTTCATGATGATCCTCCTCGCTTCGTTCACCAATTTCAGGAAGGGAGAGATTCCGCTCACCTTCATACTGATAATGGTCATCTATCTCGGGCGCGAGGTCTTCAACGCGATCGCGGCCAAGGTGACGCCGGGGTCCGTCAACAACATCTCCCAGTTCGCCCACATCATCGGCGGCCTCGTCGGCTCCTTCTTCGGCTTCCTCCGGCCGGCCAGGCGCATCGCGGGCGGGACCGACCAGTAGGCCTCCGGTCCGTCGCGATCGCATTGCCGCCCCAAGGCTAGGGGTGCGTATCATATGAGATAAGGCGCGGGGCGCCGTGCGCGGCGGTGGCCGTAACCGCGCTGGTCGCGGCGGCATCCGCCCAGGAAGGCATCATGAGCCTCAGGATTCGCTCGACGCGGATCAGGACAGCAGGTCCATCCTCGAGAACACGTCGCCCAGTCCTTCGTTGCCGATGAGGGCGCGTCGATAGGGTGTGCCTTCGAGCGGCGTCGCCGGCTCCGCCTCGCGCTCGAGGTAGCGCCTCTCCTTGCCCTCCTCGAACCAATAGGCGAGGGCTATGCGGCCGCCCTCGATCTCGATGGCGGTGATTCCCTTCTTCCCCACGGCGCAGCCCGAATTGAAAAGGCAGGGAAGGAGGAGGTCGCTGCCGTAGAGGCTCCCGCTCCGCCCCCTGCGCCTTTCCTTGCGGCCCATCCTCCGGAATTCCTCTTTGTAGAGTCCGACGGTTTCGACTATCTCCGACCTCCGCTCATCGTCCGCGCCGCTGTACTCGGCGCAGAGTCGCTCGATCTCGAAGCGCAGGCGGTCGTACTTGGAGAGGGACTCGAAGAGGGGCCGGTGGGTGTGGCCGATGACGGAGACGATACCCGCGCCCCGCGAGAAGTCGTAAATGCGCCGCTCGATGCGGTATCGCCTGCCCGAGTCCCGCGAGGGACTCCGGTTGCGGATGCGCAGGCCGTGCAGCAGGTATCGGACTGCGGCGCCGCTCAGGTCGTTGTGCTTGGCGAGGAAGCCGGAGGCTTGGTGGCCGTGGAATGCGTAGAGAGTCCTATTCCCCCAGCCGAGCCTCAAGCCCTGGTACAGCGGATAGGGATAGCGGGAGGCCTCGAGGAGGCCATCGTCGTGATTCCCGCATATCTTGTACAGCCTGCCCTCGCGCGCGAAGCGGTCGAAGAGGGCGAACAGGCGGCGCCACGCGGCGCGAATCCTCGCGAGAGGGAATTTCTGCAGATCCTCGATGTCGCCGTTCAGGATGAGCGTCGAGCCCACCTCGAGGTAGCGGAGCTCGAGCGCGGAAGCGAGGAGTTCGCCGTTGCGTCGGAGATCGTCGTTGGAAGAGCCGTCGCCCATGTGAAGGTCGCTCACGACGACGATCCGCGACGAGGCGTCGAGCGCGAGGGAGGGCGCGGCGCGCATCTGGCTGGTTATACCCGCGGAGAACTGCTCGTCGGTCATCGCCAAGAGGATGGCGGATCGACCGGGAATTGTCCATATCGCCGGCGGTGGCGATATGGGGGTGGGGCTGGGCGCGCCTACGAGGAGCTGCCTCTTCTCAATTCCTCGCGTCGGTGATCGGCTTTAGACATGAGTATCCTGAATTCCCGAGTTTCTCGATGATGTCGATGATTGAATTGCTGATGTCTTTGCCTGCGTCCAATTGCGCGCCATACCTGAACTTCACGATGCGGTGCATGAGGATGTCTACCGCTCCGGACTCGATCAGGATGCTCGACCCCATTGCGAACGAGAGGACGATTTCCCGCGTCTTCTTGTCTCCTGCGCGTAGCCAGCGCCTGATCGGTCTCGGGCCGCGCGAGAAGAGTTTGTCGATCGTTATGCTGATGGCCAACAGCATGAATCTTTCTCCCTCGGTCGTATGGCCGAGCTCGGCGAGTTGCTGGTTTTCTTCCATCGTGCTTTTCATGAGCGCGACGGTGGCGTCATGAAAGACTTGGCTGTCCTCTTCTTCTTGGATTTCGTTGCCCCGACCCTCGCGAATCTGGACTGACCGCCATTTCGCTCCCGCAAGATTGAGGATTGCATGGACCTCGGAAGGCTTCAAGCCGAGGCCTTCGAGTTCCCGAACGGACTCGAGCAGGATTTCTTCCCGGAATCCTCGATACTTCATCCCCGTAATGTCCTTTCGACCAAGCCCGATCGAGGCTCTCTACGTATAAGATTATCCATTCTCTAAAGAAAGGAAACACCTCCGCCGCGAGCGGCCAGGCGGGCGCGGACGACAATATTTCGTGACGGGGGAAAGAAGCCCGGCTTGATCCATTCCCTGTAGCTCAGAATCTGAGTAGTTAGAGTGCCCGTAGCCGGATTATATGCGTATACCCTGCCTCCGGGCCTTTTGACCTTGCCGGTATTAGATCTTAATTAAGGAAGCTATATGTTTATCATATAGGTATTTATCCGAACCAACAATATGATGGGACCTATTTCAATTCTGAGCGGATATGTTATAGTAGCTGCGGGGATGGGGATATGATGGTGGCAGCATGAACCATGATGAAGAGCGGAAGTACAAAACCTTCGTAATAGACACCAACGTGCTCATTCATTATCCCGAGGCTATCATGTCCTTCCGCGACAACGAGATCGTCATACCTCTCGAAGTGCTCGAGGAGCTCGACGGGCTCAAGACCTATCCCGACCAGCGAGGGAAGAGCGCGCGCGAGGCGATACGCTTCCTGGACAGCATCGCCAGGAAGGGAAACCTGAACGAGGGAGTGCGGCTCGATAACGGCTCCACGCTCAAAGTATCGCTCAGCCTGCCGGAGAAGACTCCTCCGGGCATAGAGCTCGACAGGAACGACAACAAGATCATCCTCTGCGCCTACGCTCTCCAGGCCGAAGGCAGGCGCGTCTTCTTCGTGTCCAAGGACATCAACGCCCGCGTCAAATCGACCGCGCTCGGCGTCAGGGCCGTCGATTACGAGAAGCAGAAAGTCGACATCGCCACGCTGTATCAGGGCATGCGCGAGACGGATTCCTCGGCCGATACCATCTCCCGGCTCGCGGGTACGGGCGAGCTGCCATGGAAGGAGAAGCTCTACCCCAACGAATACATTCTCCTCCGGGACAGGGCCTCGGGGCAGACCGCCCTCGCCAAAGGGGAGCCTGAGCAGGGCAGGATACTGGCCTTGCCGGAATGGGATTCGCCAGTCGCGGGCATCTCCCCCCTGAACGACAAGCAGCGCGTCGCCTTCGAGCTTCTATTGGACGACGATGTGCGCTTGGTCACCCTTGTCGGCAAGGCGGGCACGGGCAAGACCCTTCTGGCCATTGCGGCTGGGCTCAAGCGCGTCTGCGAAGACAAGAAGTACGCTCGGATGCTCGTCACCCGGCCGGTCGTTCCGGTCGGCAAGGACATCGGCTACCTGCCCGGCGAGAAGTCGGCCAAGATGGCCAACTGGATGCAGCCTCTCTTCGACAACCTCGAGCAGATACTCGCCGAGTACAAGAGGCCGAACGTCAAGAGCGTCGAGCAGCTCGTCAAGGACAGGATGATCGAGATAGAGGCCCTCACCTACATACGCGGGAGGAGCCTCCCCAACCAGTACATGATCGTCGACGAGGCCCAGAACCTGACGCCGCACGAGATCAAGACCATCGTGTCGAGGGCCGGCGAGGGGACGAAGGTAGTGCTCACGGGAGATCCCTACCAGATAGACAACATGTACCTGGACGCCAATTCCAACGGCCTGTCCTACCTTGTCGAGGCCTTCAAGGGCCAGAAGATATTCGGCCACGTCACCCTGCAGCGAAGCGAGCGCTCGGAGCTCGCCGAGCTCGCCGCGAGCCTCTTGTGAGACACCCGTGAACGTGCGTTTCTGCCCTGCCTGCCGCAGCCTCATCCTCGCGGATTTCCGCTTTTGTCCCTATTGCGGCGAGGCCGCGGCCGCGGCCAAGGGGCCCGGACTCGCGGAAGCCCTTTCGGGCCCTTTCGAGAAGATGAGCGGAAGCGAGCCTCCCGAGCCGGCCCCGGAAGACGGCAACCTGGCGAGCGCGAAACCCAGCGTCTTCGCGTCCGCGGAAGCGAGCCTCGCCCGCCTCGAGGCGGAGATGGATCTCATCCTCGAGGAATTAGAGAAGGAAGGGCGCTCGCCGCAGTAATCCTGGCCGATACGGAGGCACCGAGAATGTACGGAAAACTCAAGGGCGAGCTCGAGGGCAGACTGGCCGAAATTCGCGGCGAGGGCCTATACAAGGACGAGCGCGTCATAGCGACGCCGCAGGGAGCGGTACTGCGCGTCGCGGACGGGCGGGAAGTCCTCAACTTCTGCGCGAACAATTACCTGGGTCTCGCGAACGATCAGAGCGTCCGCGAGGCGGCGGCGAGGGCCTTGGAGGAGTGGGGCTACGGAATGGCGAGCGTTCGCTTCATCTGCGGTACCCAAGACCCCCACAAGCGGCTCGAGCGCGCCATGGCCGATTTCCTTGGGACCGAGGACTCCATCCTCTTCTCGTCGTGCTTCGACGCCAACGGCGGAGTCTTCGAGCCTTTGCTCGACGAGGACTGCGCGATCATAACGGACAGCCTCAACCATGCATCCATCATCGACGGCATACGCCTGTGCAAGGCCAGGCGCTGGATATACAAGCATGGAGACATGCGAGACGTCGAAGAAAGCGATCCCGAGACGGGAAAGGCCGCCAAGGGCCTCGAACGCTGCCTCAAGGAGGCCGCCGGCTGCAGGCTCAGGATGATCGCGACGGACGGCGTGTTCTCGATGGACGGGGACATCGCCCGGCTCGGCCCGATATGCGACCTCGCCGAGCGCTACGACGCCCTCGTGATGGTCGACGATTCCCACGCCACCGGCTTCGTCGGCAAGACCGGACGGGGCACGAGCGAGTACAACGCCGTCGAAGGGCGAGTGGACATAATCACCACCACTTTCGGAAAGGCCCTCGGCGGGGCTTCGGGCGGCTGCGTCGCCAGCCGTAGAGAGATAGTCGAGTACCTGAGGCAGAAGGCCAGGCCTTACCTGTTCTCGAATACGCTCGCGCCCTCGATCGTCGGGGGCACTCTTCGCGCCCTCGAGATCCTCTCGTCCTCGACCGCCCTGCGCGACAGGCTCGAGGCCAATACTCTGCGCTTCCGGGAGGGAATGGCCGCGGCCGGCTTCGATGTGCGGCCCGGAATCCACGCGATCTGCCCCGTCATGCTCTACGACGAGAGGCTAGCCCAGGAGATGGCCTCGGAACTCTTGGAGGAGGGCGTGTACGCGATAGGCTTCTCCTTCCCGGTGGTACCTCGCGGCAAGGCGCGCATACGGGTTCAGCTTTCGGCGGCCCACACGGAGAAGCAGGTTGATTTCGCCCTCGGAGCCTTCGCCCGAGTCCGCGCCAAGCTGGGGATAGGATGATACCGCGGGAAGGAAGGGACTGATCCAGCCGGAAAGAGTACATATCCGGCTCGATAAATAAAAAATTCAGCCGAAAGAATTTTGTTCTCAGCCTAAATTCACTTCATATCGAGCCTCGATAGCACAATCGGCTCACCTTATGCCTGGTCACTCCCAAGCTATTTTATTCTTGCGCGCTTCAAATGCCCGACTTTGGGGCACCCTTTAATTATTTCGTAAGAATTTCTACATGAACTTGTTAGGAATAATCAATACCATGCCCTGGGTCGGGGATGTAAATTGAGAATTGAGGTCGTCTCGAGAAGCTTTCTTGACGTCGTTCTCCGCGCGGGGCGATCCGGAGGTGAACATGCGCCGAAAAACATTGCTTGTCGTAGCATTGCTCATTTTGGGGATCTTCGCGCTCGCTCAGGATTCCGCATCGACAGGGACACTGAGCCCCGCCGCGCAGGAACTTCTCAAGATGGCTCGAGCCGGGGTCGGCGAGTCCGTCCTCCTGACCTACGTACGCACGAGTCCGACGCCTTTCGCCCTTTCTGCCGACGATGTCCTGACGCTCAAGGCGGCGGGCCTTCCTCAAAGCGTGATCGCCGAGGCCTTGAGCAGGAATACGAATTCGGAGAGCCCGGCAAGCCCCGCCCGAGAGGGAATATCGCAAGACCAGCTCTTCCGAATCCGTTTCGGCTACATCTTCTATCAAGGCGAGGCTTACCCGTACCGGAACGGGCTGAACCCGGCCCTGCAGGCGGTGCTCAGGACCGATCCCGTGGCGCAAGTCGATATCCATTCATTCGCCAAGCTCCAGAGCGCCTCGAATGTGTTCTCGTGGGGCGGATTGGGCTTGATGCTCGGCGGGGCGGTGTACGGCGTCGCGACGACGGATCAGGGATGGTCCAATGCGGATCTCAACGGCGGGATAGTCTTCGGCGCCATCGGCGCTGGATTGATTTCGGCCATCATCGGCGGAATCGTGAACCATGCGGCTTTCATAAATCTTTACGACGGCTTGGATCAATACAACCGGGACCTGTTGGCGGAAAATTCCAGGAGGTGAATCACATGAAGAGAATTGCATTCCTTGTCGCAGCCTTCCTGTTCTTCGCCCCTCTCCTAGTGGCGACGGCTCAGCAATCCGAAGCCACTTCCTCTCAAGCTAAGGCCGATATCATGAAGATGGCGGCGGCCGGGGTCGGGGACGATGTCTTGCTCGCCTATATTCGGAACTCCAAGACACCGTTCCGCCTCTCGGCCGACGACATCATCGCCCTCAATACGGATAAGGTCGGTTCTTCGGTCATAGAAGCCATTCTCAACCACGATGCGTCGGCGCCAGCGGATACTTCGACATCCCCGTCCGCGCCCGCCGCTACGACCATGAATCCCGACCCCGGCGCCCCTCCGGCGCCCTTGGTCGAAGCCGTGCCGCTGGCGCCGGGGCCCGACTACGAATGGGTGCCGGGCTACTGGATATGGGGAAACCGCGGCTGGGTCTGGGTGTACGGAACTTGGGAGCACTACGGTTTCTTCGGTTGGCATCATAGAAGATACTATTGGTGAGAGAGGGACTCCAAAGTTTGGCAGGCCACCGGGATGTCTCGGCCCGTTCCGCCCCGGTTCGCGCTACACTTCTGCGCGATCATCGCCCTCGCGGCGGCGTCGTTCGCCTATGCGGATCCGCCGGTCCCCGCCGGCGGTCCCTCCGGCTCCGATAGTCAGACCGTACGGCCTCGCTACGCGCTCGCCCTCGTCGAAATAGAGGGCAACAATATACTCGTCAACGCATTCGACCGCTTCCTGACCCCCGCTTTGCTCGACCTGACGGGCGACTGGGCCCAAACGGATCTCGAAACCGCGTGGGCCAATATCAAGGGACCGTGGGGTATCACCGACGAGGCTCCCTTCCCCGTCACCGAGATCGGCCATCCGATCCAAGGGTCCCAGTACTTCATCGCCGGCCGCTCGAACGGCTTCGATTTCTGGGAGTCGGCCGCGGGGACGGCGTTCGGAGCCGTGATGTGGAAGATATTCGGCGAGGTCGACGACCCGTATATAAATAGCCTGATAACCACGACTCTCGGCGGCATATCGCTGGGCGAGATGCTCCACAGACTGTATATCGAGGCGGATAAGGAAGGCTCGGCCGCGCGCTTCCTCGCGAGCCCCCTGGACGCCGGGAACGACGCGCTCTTCGGCAAGGATTGGGACGATAGGACCGGCGGCCGCGTCTCGCTTTCGCTCGAGGCCGGCTTCGTCGAGCCCTACCTCGAATTGGACCCCTCTCGAGGCATCGCGCCCGGCCTCGGCGATACCACCGGCGAAATCGGCGATACCTTGATCTACGGAGATCCCTTCGGCGATCGCCGGGCTCCCTTCGATTACTTCGAGCAGCGCTTCAACGTCGCCTTGTCCTCAGCGTTCTACGGATTGTCGTTCTTCTCCGACGGGACTTTGTTTTCCCTCCCGCTAGCGGATGATCAGCGGAACGAGCTCTCGCTCGCCGCCTGCCTTCACTACGACTATGTCTACAGTTCCCTCATCGAGCTGGAAGCCAACGCGGTGGGCCTGAGCCTCATCGGCGAGCGGCATGATCCTAACCGTCTCGTCCTGAAGGGCGAATTGCACTTGAATGCCGTCGTCCTCGGCGCCGACGAGAACGAGTACGCGCGGGAATTCAACGGCGTTCAGGGCATCAACGAACAGGGCCGCGACTACGACTTCTGCTTCGGCGAAGAGGCGAAAGTCTATCTCAGCGCCTCGCAGCCACGGGTCGGCACCTTCAGCCTCGAGTTCACCTGCTTCGACTTCCAGGCCATTCCGGGCGTCTACGACTCCACATCCCCTCCCGCTCCGGTCGATTACTCGATAGTCGGAATACTCGACATATCCTACGAGCACGATGTCGCAGCCCACCTCGGGATCGGCGCCGCCTATCTGCTCTACTTCAAGGACGCCTTCTACGGCTCCCTGCCTCGGATCGGCGAGTCCATCCAGACAGTCACGCTCTTCGCCGATCTGCATTCATGAGGAATACCTTATCCGGACAGGTGATGCGAAACAGTTCGATGAACGAATGATCATTCTACTTTGACCATAAAAGAATGAATGTTCATTTTTTATACCATGCACTCGCATGATAGCAAAAAGAAACCATTATTTTCTTGACACGAAAATGTCGCGGCGCGAATATACCCCTCGCTGATACCACCTAATAATTGGAGGCTCCAAATGCGAAAGGGTATTCTGGCAGTTTTGTTCGCGTCGCTTTCAGTCTTCGTCATCCCGCTCGCCGCAGCTCCCGGACTCAGCATCGAAGCGAGGGGAGGAGCCGGAATTACGCTCGGTACGTCCAGTGATCCGAACTCTACGGGAAGCGCCGATCTCGCCGCGGGAGGCGGCCTGGTCCTCGACTATTACGCATTCTCGTTCGGATCCTTCTCCCTGGGCCTCTCCGTCGGAGCCGAGTACGCTATGCTGAATTTCCACGGCGTCACGTCGAATTATCTGGCATCGCTGGTTGTCCCTCCTGGAGTAACTATTCCTCCGGGAATAACTCAGACATCGGACACCACATACAACTACATCCTCATTCCGGTCGCGATCGTAGGTCATTTTCAGTTGCCGGCCGGAACGGGCTTGACGCTGCGCGCCGGCGGCTTCGCCGGCTACTTCCTCGGCGGTCAGTCGAAAGAAAGCTACAACTCTCTCGGACAGTTGTACGGCTTTACCAATGGTACGAGCACCCTCGACACGGGCAACACGGCGCAATGGGAATACGGCCTGCATCTCTCCGGAGGACCCGACTTCAAGCTCGGGTCCCGCTTCACCTTCTCGCCGTCGCTCGAGTTCAACATGGGGCTCTCGAATGCGATCGTCCCAGTTCCTCTATATAACCCGTGGAACGTCACCTTCTGGTCCCTCGTCTGCAACGTCGGATTCAAGTACGATCTTTTGTGACCGCTTGGAACGCAGGCGGGCGAGAGCGCGGCGACTGCTATAGGTCCCGTGTGCTTACATAAACCGAAGAGGACTCGAGCGGGGAGAGGACTATCTGCCAGAGCTGATTTTGCCGGGCGCGGAATGCGGCCGCGCTGCAGAGGAGATAATAGCGCCACATCCGGAAGAAGCGCTCCCCGTATCGGTCCTTGATCTTTTCCCATCCCTCGGTGAAGTTCCGATGCCAAGCCATGAGGGTCGGGTCGTAGTACTGTCCGAAGCTGTGCACGTCCTCCACCCTGAACGATCCTTCCGCCGCTCCCGTGAGCTGATGCAGCGAAGGCAGCATGGAATCGGGGAATATGTACTTGTCGGTCCAGGGGTCCGTAAAGCGGGCGGATCGGTTCGAGCCGATCGTGTGCAGGAGGAATAGGCCGTCGGGCGCCAGGCTGCGCGCGGCGACCGACATGTAGCGCCGATAATTCTTGAAGCCGACGTGCTCGATCATGCCGACGGAGACGATCCGGTCGAAGCGCTCATCGAGGTCGCGATAATCCTGGAGACGGATCTCGACGGGGAGGTCTCGGCAGCGGGCCCGGGCTAGTTCCGCCTGCTCCCGCGAGACGGTGATGCCGACCACCCGTGCGCCGTGCCTCTCCGCCGCGTATCGCGCGAGTCCGCCCCATCCGCAGCCGATGTCCAGGACTCGCATGCCTTTTTCGATACCGATCTTTCGGCAGATCAGCTCGAGCTTGTCTTCCTGGGCCTCGTCGAGATTCTTCGCTCGCTTCCAGTAGCCGCAGCTGTAGTTCATGCCCTTGTCGAGCATGAGGCCGTAGAGGTCGTTTCCCAGGTCGTAGTGTCGCTCCCCGATATTGTACGCCCGACTCTTCCTCTGTACGTTCAGGAACACGGATTTCAGCCAGAGCGGTATGACTCTGAGAGAGGGCCGGACCTTCCGTTGAAGATCGTTCGACAGCATGCGCGTGATGAGCTCGTCCAGCCGGTCGCAATCCCACCAGCCATCCATATACGACTCGCCCAAGGCGAGGGTTCCGCCGGCGAGCACGCGGCCGAAGAATCTCGGATCGTGCACGCGGAGGTCCCAGGGGCGCTCCCCGTCCACGTCGATGTCCGCTACTTTCAGGATTTCCTGGGCGATACGCTTCGCATTGTCCATGACCGCCTCCTGCTTCTATCTTATCCGAACCCATCAGGCATGTCCTGTGCAGTCACTGGGCCGGATGGGCCGCTGATTCATCGGTGCGGATGGAAGGGATCTGGAGCTCGCTGATCATGCCATCTGATGCGCCACGGGAATGCGCCGTTCGCCTCCTCCCCGCGATGCGGGGGAGGAGGGAAGAACTCGTTTATTGATTGGCGGGAGCGGGAGCTCCATTCTCGGGAACGAACTGCGGACGGCCGAAACCCTCGTAGCCGCGCCAGGCTTGGAGCCGGTGCTGCCTCCGCTCCCTCATGAACATGGCGAGCTTGGCGTAGTCGTCCGCCCCGACGATCTTGACCAGCTGCAGCCGAGCCGATAGGCGATTCTTCTCGATATCGGTCCTGAGCTGACCCTTCTTATCGATCAGAGTATCGATCGCCTGGACGTCGGGGCTGGGAGAAAGCATCGCTTCGGCGATCTGCGCGTTGATGAGCCGGATATGGGTGAGATCGGCGTGCGTCGCTTCGCGAGTCGATTTCTGCAGCGCCACCACCTGGGTAATCTGGGTGTCGTTCAGCCCCAGGTTCTTCAGGGCGGCGTTCTCGTCGAACCTTCGTCCCTGGGCGAACATCGTCGCCGGTACGAGGAGCACGAAGAGAATGGGCAGGAAACGTTTCATGTCTGACCTCCTGGAAATGATCTACGGCTAAAATACAATGAGCGCGAGGATTCGTTTATTAAGAGTCCATGTCGAATTCCTTACGGGTTATTTAAGAGGGCGCTTCGGTCGTCGCCGCTCCATCGGGAGGCCAGGGCAACTTGCATGGTGGGGTGAACTGCATTAAATTGGGGCGCAGCATGGAAGGCGAGTCGCATCCGCATAAGCATTCCGCCGGTACGCCGTGGGAGGTCCTGGCAGTCGCGGGCCGCCTCGGCCTCACGTCCTTCGGTGGACCGATCGCCCATCTCGGTTATTTTCACGAAGAGTACGTCGTCCGGCGGAAGTGGATCGACGAGACTAAATACGGCGATCTGGTAGCCCTGTGCCAGATGATTCCGGGCCCCTCGAGCAGCCAACTCGGCATCGCGATCGGAATGGAGCGCGCCGGAATCCTGGGCGGCCTTACCGCCTGGCTCGGGTTCACCCTGCCGTCCGCCTTCGCGTTGACCGGATTCGCGCTCCTGGTGCACGGGTCGGGCATCGGAAACGCCGGGTGGCTTCACGGCCTTCTTATAGTCGCGGTCGCGGTCGTGGCCCAGGCGGTGTGGTCCATGTCCCGCGCCCTGGCTCCCGACGCGGCCCGGCTGTCCATAGCCTTCGTCGTAGCCGCCGCGAGCATTCTGGCGCCTTCTTCCGTCACCCAGGTATCCCTGATCGCGGGAGGCGCGATCGCCGGCCTGCTCTTCCTGAAGGCCTCTCCAGGCGGCGAGCCCGCCCGGGCGGCCGGCTTCGAGACGATCGGCCGCGTCCCCGCGATCTGCTGCCTGGCGCTGTTCGCCCTACTGCTGATCGCTCTGCCGGTCCTTCGCGTCTCCTTCCCCGCCCAGTGGCTCTCCCTCGTCGACGGCTTCTATCGCAGCGGATCGCTCGTCTTCGGCGGCGGGCACGTCGTCCTGCCCCTGCTCCAGCGTGAAGTGGTTCCGACCGGTTGGGTCTCGAACGAAACCTTCCTGGCGGGGTACGGGGCGGCGCAGGCCGTTCCCGGTCCGCTGTTCGCCTTCGCGGCCTATCTCGGGGCGGTCGGCGGTTCGCGGCCGAACGGCGTGCCCGGGGCCGCGATCGCGCTGGGGGCGATCTACCTGCCTTCCATCCTTCTCGTATTCGGACTGCTTCCGTTCTGGAATACCTTGCGGAGCCGGCGCTTCATGAGGTCCGCGCTTTCGGGGATCAACGCTTCCGTGGTCGGCATCCTTCTCGCGGCGCTTTACAGCCCGGTATGGACGAGCGCGATCCTGCGACCGGAGGATTTCGCCGTCGCCCTGGCGGCATTCCTGCTTCTGGCGGTATGGAAGGCGAGACCGTGGATCGTCGTCCTCGCAGGCGCTCTTGCGGGCGAGGCTCTCGCCCTCGCGGCGGGGCTTCGCGGCTGAGCTTTCTCGGCGAGGGCATTGAGAGGTCGGGGAGAGGGGAATGAAGAAGCTGCTAATATGCCTTGCTGTAGGCTTGGCGACCGTTTCGAGCGCCACGGCGCAGTACTTCTTTTTCAGGCCCGTGAGGGTCGAATGGGCCTACAATCAATACGGAATGGGCCCCGAAGTCGAGCTCGCCTTCCCGGCCGGAAACATGAACGTATCGCTCTTCCTCTCCGGGAGCGTATCCCTGACCGAAGCCGACTACGGAAGCCTTTCGATCGGGTCCCGTGTTTATCCCTTCACGTTCGAGGGCAAAGGACTCTATCTCTGCCCGATGGCGAGTATTCTGTTGGAAGGGGCGCAAACGAACAATTCGCTGGCCTTCGATCTCGGCTATCGCCTGATACTCTTCGACCTGGTGACCGGATTCGCCGAGGCCGGGGGCGTGATGCACTACAGCAACTATACCTATACGACTTCCTTCGGCTTCAATTTCTCGCTGGGGTTGGGGGTCGCGCTCTGACCTCCGCGGCCTGCTCGAGCGCGAGACTTCCGCCCGAGCGCTATTTCGCGTTCGCCCCCAGCTCGAACTTGTAGATCCTGCTCCTCCGCTGGGGATCGTAGCTTCGGCGGCGCTCCTCGGGGAGGTCGTCGACCGTCGCGGGAGAGAAGCCCAGACTCAGGAACCAGTCCGAGGTGCGCGTCGTGAGCACGAAGACCCCGGCGAGTCCCGCCTTCCTGGCGGCCTCGATGAGGTAGCCTACCATCCTATGGCCGATGCCGAGATGGTTGTAGCTCTCGTCTACTGCGAGGGCGGCGATCTCAGCGCGCTCGCTCCCGTAGCGGTGCAGGGCGCCGCAGCCCCGTATCGTGCCGTCGGTCTCGAAGACCGCGTAATCGGGGCACTCCTTCTGAAGATCGCCGTCCGTCCTGCGCACGAGGTTGCCCTGCTCGATGAGCGGCTCCATGATGCGCAGGACCTCGGGGATGTCCTCCTCAATCATCGGCCTGATGTTCTCGAAGGGGTCGGCGTGGACCATGGCGCCGGAGCCCAGGGTCGAGAAGACCTCCTTGAGCACGACGCCCTCGCTGCCCCCGTCGAGGAAATGGACGCGCTCGACGCCGTGGCGGCAGGCGGTGACGGAGTGGGCGAGCATGTCCCGCTCGGCGCGGCCCAGGGTCTCCTGATTGTCGGCGAGAGTCCGCTCGGCCGCCTGGACCGTGAGGCGGCTCACCAGTCCGTCGCGCGAGGCGACGCCTTCGACGGGCAGGCGAATGTCCTCCGAGGCGAAGAGCTCGCCGTCGGTGAGGAAGAAGAGCTTGCGCGCCTTGAGGCCGATCGCGAGCTCGGTGGCCAGCTCGATCGAGGAGATATTGTAGGGCTCGCCGATGGCGCTCCAGCCGATGCAGGGGAGAATGGGCACGAAGTCGTCCTCGATGGAGCGGCGGATGAGCTCGACGTTGACCTTGTCGACCATGCCCGTCGCCTGGAAATCGATTCCGTTGCGGACCCCGTAGGAGCGGGCGCGCACCCAATTGCCGACCACGGCCTCGACTTCGTTGCGCGCGAGTTGGTTCATGAGTCGCGTCGCCGTGTCGAAGGCCGCCATCTCGATGAGAGGCATCGCTTCAGGAGTGGAGATCCGAAGCCCCTCGGCGCGCTCGGTCTCGATTCCGTATATGGCGAGGAGCTCATCTATCCTCGCCCCTCCCGAGGGTACGAGGATAATCTTGATACCGTTCTCGTGAAGGAGGGCCAGGTCGCTTACGAGTCCCGAGAAGGAGGGAGTGTCCATGAGCCTCGCTCCGATGCGAAACACGAAGATCGAGCCCATGAACCGGTGGGCGTAGACGAAGACTTCCCGTATGAGGTCGGTCTCGCCCCGCCGCGATATGAAATCGTCGCTCATCCCCTCTCGCCTCCGCCTTGAAGTATATTCCAAGGCCTGGACCTTGCGCTACAATGCGGCATGGCGAACACCGAGAAGCTGTACTACTCGAGGCCGGAGCTGTTCGAGGCCGAGTCGAGAGTGCTCGCCGCTGGAGGCCCGCCCGAGGCTCCCGTTCTCGAGCTCGACGCCACGATCTTCTATCCCGAGGGCGGCGGCCAGAGCTGCGACTTGGGCACCGTGGCCAGCCTCGCGGGCGGCGGCGAGGTCCCTGTCGCGGCCGTCACCGAAGCGGGGGGACGAATATTCCACGCCCTTGCCGGGCCCTTGGCGGCCGGACCGGGCGACAAAGTCCTATTGCGCGTCGACGGCGAAAGGCGCCTCGACTACTCCCAGGCCCACTCGGGCCAGCATCTCCTGTCCTCGACCTTCATGCGCCTTATGGGGGCCGCGACGGTCTCGGTGCACCTGGGGCGGGAGCGCTGCCTCATAGACTTCGACGTCCCCGCCATCGCGGAGGGAGACCTGGCGGAGGCCGAGGGCCTCGTCGAGAGGATCGTCGCCGACGACTACCCGATCCGTGTCCATTCCTGCCCGCCCGAGGACCTGGATTCCTTCCCTCTGCGCAAGCGCCCGCCGGCGGGTGAAGAGGTCGTGAGGGTAGTCGAGATAGACGGGATCGACTTCACGCCCTGCTGCGGGACCCACCTGAGCTCGACCGGGAAGCTGCGCCTGGTCCGCATTCTGGGGACCGAGAAGTACAAGGGCATGACCCGGCTATATTTCGTCGCGGGGAGCCGCGCGGCGGCCGACTACCGCTCGGTGTCGCGCATCGCTCGGGAGGCCGCCCGCGCCCTTGGCACTTCGGTGGCCGAGCTGCCCGACGCGGCGGCGCGGGAGGCGGAGCGGCGCAAAGGCCTCGAGCTTGCCGTGGGGGCCCTCGAGCGCGAGCGCGCCGCCGCGGAGGCCGCGGCGGCGCCGGAGGCGCGAGCGCCCGATTCAGGCGCCCCGCGCGGGGCGCCCCGCCTCGCCGTACGGCGCTACGAGGACAGGTCGGCGGATTCCCTCATCCTGTCGGCCAAGGCTTTTGCCGCCGTCGGCCTCGATGTTCTGCTCGCCTCGCTGCCGGATCTGACGGTCCAGGTCCTTTCACCCAGGCCCCAGGCGAGGCTCGGAGAGAAGCTAAAGCCCTGTCTCGCGCTGGCGGGCGGCAAGGGCGGGGGTGGGCCTGCCTCGTTCCGGGCGGTCTTCCCCGACGCCGCGAGCCTTTCCGCCTTTATGGCAGAGGCGGAGCGGGAGCTGTCGTCCTAGTGCCTTCGACGGGACGGTTTTATACTTGTAAGCTCAATTTAATTAAATGCCTCAAATATATTGACATCATCGATCATATTTAGGCATCTTTGTTTCATGTCTTCCAGCGACCAGGCGAAGGACCTCGATTCCCTCGTGGACGAGATCGTCGATCTCTTCCATGAAGTGTGGAAAGCGCGCGGAAGATCGACGACTTCGGCCTGGATGGATCTCCAGCTCACCTTGCCCCAATTCAAGATGCTGGTCGTCGTGTCGCAATCCGTCTCCTCGACGGTAGGCTGCATCGCCGAGCATCTCGGGGTGGGCGAATCGACCGCCAGCTACCTGGTCGAGCGACTGGTGCAGGCCGGCTTCGTCGAGCGCACCGAGGATCCCTCGGACCGGCGCAGGGCGATGATCCGGCTTTCGCGGGGGGGCCGGACCCTGCTCGAGAAGCTCGTCGGTCCGCAGAACTGGCCGAGCGCGCAGCTTCGCGATATCGACACCGAGGACTTGGCGGCCCTGAGGCGGGGTCTGGAAGCGGTCGTAACCACGTTTAGAGAGATCGAACGCAAATAAGGACGGAGGATCGACATGTCGGACATTAGGAACACCGCTCAAGAGGCGGCGGCCATGGAAAATAGCCAAGGCAAAGACCCGAAGAAGAGGGGGAGGGGGAGGGTCGTCCTCATCCTCGTCCTCGTGGCCGCCGCGGTCGGGGCCTACTTCCTGTTCACGCCCGGCGGAACGCAGTTTACGGACGACGCCGCGATCCGCGGCGATCAGATCGTTCTCAGCGCCCAGACCCTGGGCCAGATAACGACCTTGACCGTCGAGGAGCAGGACCATGTCACCAAGGGACAGACCCTGGTCAAGCTAGACGATCTCACCCTCAGGGCCCAGGAGAGCCAGGCGATCGCGAACAAGGAGTTCGCCGCCCAGAACGTGGACCTGGCACAGGTCAAGCTGGACCAGGCGCAGAGCGATCTGGACCGGGCGACCGCCCAGCTGAAGGCCAAGATCATCCCCCAGGAGCAGTACGATCACCTCGCGATAGCGTTCTCGTCGGCCCAGACGCAGTGCAAGATCGCGCTCGCCCAACAGAAGATGGCCGAGGCGCAGTACGTGACGGTCGAGACCAACCTGTCTCATATGATCATACAATCGCCCATCGACGGCGTCGTCGCCAAGAAGTGGACCATGCCGGGAAACATCGTGCAGCCCGCCCAGCCGATCTATACGCTCTACGACCTCAACAGTCTCTGGGTCGAGGCGAACTTCAAGGAGACCCAGATCCGCTCCCTCAAGCCCGGCGACCCGGCGACCGTCGAGGTGGACGCCTTCCCCGGCCATCGCTTCGCCGGGAAAGTCGAGAGCATCGGAACGGCGACCGCCTCCGAATTCGCCCTCATCCCGCCCGACAATGCGACGGGCAACTTCACCAAGGTCACCCAGCGGGTTCCGGTGAAGATCGTCCTATCCGATCCCCCCGGCGCGGTCGACCCGAAGGCCGATCCGCTTCTCGTGCCGGGATTGTCGGCCGAAGTGCGCGTCGTGACCGGCGCGAGGTAGCCTTATGTTTTCTGGTCTTTCCAGGTTACGCGGCAGGCTGGTAGACTCGACGCCTTCGCTCCAGCCGGGGCACGCGAGCTATCCTTGGCTTGTGCTCGTCGCGACCTGCATCGCCACATTCATGGGTGTTCTCGACTCGACCATCGTGAACGTCGCGCTCAACAAGCTCACGGTCGCCTTCGGGGTCTCGACCGATATCACCGAGTGGGTCCTCACGGCCTATATGCTGGCCTTCGGCGTGATGCTGCCCGCCTCGGGCTGGCTCGCCGACCACATGGGCTACAAAGCTACCTTCCTGGCCGGAGTTTTCATCTTCACGCTCGGATCCTTCCTCTGCAGTCTCTCGTGGGACATGTCGAGCCTGATCTTCTTCCGGGTCCTCCAGGCCCTGGGCGCGGGCGTCATCATGCCCGTGGGCATGACGCTGATAACTCGCGAGTTCCCTCCGGAGAAGCGCGGCGTCGCCCTGGGATTCTGGTCCATCTCCTCGGCGGCTTCCGCTTCGCTCGGGCCCACGATCGGGGGCTATCTGATCGACAACTACTCGTGGCATACCATCTTCGACGTCAACGTGCCGGTCGGAATCCTGGCCCTGCTGGTAGGCTTCATCGTCCTGCGCGAGCACAAGAGCGAGAAGAGCCGCTCCTTCGACCTCCTCGGGCTGATCGCCATGACCGTCTTCCTCTGCGGCCTCAACCTGGCCCTTGCCGACGGCAACGCGGCGTGGAACACCGACGGCTGGACTTCGGACTTCATCCTATGCTGCTTCGGCGCTTCGATCGTCGGCCTCGTCGCCTTCCTCGTCGTCGAATCATGGACCGAGCACCCGCTCATCGACCTGAGCCTCTACAAGGACCGCGACTTTGCCCTGGGCAACATCGTGCTCTTCATCTTCGGGCTCGGGATGTTCGGCTCGACCTTCCTCCTCCCGCTCTACCTGCAGTCCTCCCTCGGCTACACGCCGCTGCAGGCGGGCATGGTCTTCCTTCCCATGGGAGTGCTCACCGCCGTCTCCGCGCCCATCGCGGGAGCCATCAACGACCGCATCGGCGCCCGAGTACCGATTATGTTCGGCCTCCTGCTGATGGCCGCGAGCCTCTTCGTCAACAGGTACCTCTCGCTCTTCTCCGAGATAGAGCAGGTCATGATCCCCATCTGTATGCGCGGCTTCGGCATGGGCTTCATTTTCGCGCCCCTTTCGGCGGTATCGATATCCCGGATCCCGCAGCGGAAGATGGCGCAGGCCTCGGGACTCACCAACATCCTGAGGCAGATCGGGGGCAGCTTCGGCATCGCCCTCTTCGGCACCATGCTCACCACGCGGGTCAAGTTCCACATCGGCTCGCTCGGCCAGGCGGTGAGCCTCTATTCCCCGAGCTTCAACGAAGTCATGGCGCGGCTCTCGCGCTTCGCGATCGATTCCACCGGAGGAACCGCGGGCTCGGCGATATCCAAGTCCCAGGCCCTCCTCATGGAGCGGCTCGGGAAGCTGGCCTTCGTCGCCGCGGTGGGCGACGTGTTCACGATCGCCGCGCTGGTGACGGCCGCCGCCGTCATCCCGGTCCTCCTTCTTAAGGAAAGCCACCGGCGGGCCGGCGGGCCGAGACCGGTGATGGTCGACTAAACTAATCCTGCTGATTCTACGAGGTACCTGATGCAACTGAAGACTTTGATAGCGCTGACGGCCATCGTTGCCGCTATCGGGCTCGCCGGAGCGCAGAGCGCGGCAGCTCCCGCGCCGGTTCCCGCCTTAAGCGTCGACGAAGCGATAGCCAAGGCGGTGTCGAACCAGCCTCTGATCCTCCAGGCCGAATCTAGCGTCGCGGCCGCCCGGGCCAAGGAAGAGCAGGCCAAGAGCGCCTACCTGCCCAACGTGTCCGCCGTGGGCTCCTACGTCTACCTCGAGCCGCAGGAGGGGATTGCTCTTCCCCTCGGGCCGCCTATAGGGCTCCTCCAAGCCGCCTTGGCGCCACAGAACGTGTTGGATTTCCATGCCGGGGCCAGCGAGCTCATCTACGACTTCGGCAAGCGCGAGCTCCAAGTCAAGCTCGCGGAGACCGGCGTGGACGCCGCGGGCATCGGCATCGACCAGATCAAGACGAGCATAGCCTTCCAGACGGCCCAGGTCTTCGATTCGGCCCTCTTCCTCAGGGCGGAGATAAAGGTCCTCGACGAGCAGCTCGCCACCCTCGATCAGCACCTCCAGGATACCGAAAAGCGCGAGGAGACCGGCTCCTCGACCCACTACGATGTCCTGACCACCCAGGTGCGGCTCGCGTCGGTGAAGAGCCAGCGCATAGACGCCATGGGCCAGTACGAGAAGCAGCGGATCGCGCTGAAGGAGCTCATGGGCCTCGGGCCGGCCGAGGACTTCGACATCCGGGGCGATTTTTCGCTCGCGACGGTCCCGAGCGATCCGCAGGCCGCCCTTTCCGCCGCGATGGACCAGCGGCCCGACCTCGCGCAGTCCCTCTCCTCCGAGAAGCAGGCCCAGCTGGCCTTGAGCCTCGCGAAGCTCGGGCACATGCCTACGATCTCCACGCAGTTCGAGGCCGGCTTCAAGAACGGAATTCTTACCTTCACCAACACCGACATCAACAGCCTTCTCTTCAACTGGGATTTCGGCCTCATGGTCAGCGTCCCTGTCTTCGACGGCCTGCTCACCGAGCGGCGCAGCGCGGAAGCCGACGCCAAGCTCGCGGCAGCGCGCAGCGGCACGGACGCGCTCAGGCGGACCGTGACGACCCAGGTGCTCCAGGCCCTCCAGGACGTGGAATCGAGCCACGAGCAGACCGACAATTCTCTGGCCCAGCTCGACCAGGCGCAGGAGGCCCTCAACATGGCCAAGGTCCAATACGACATCGGCGTGGGCACGAACCTTGAGTACCTGGACTCCCAGACCTCGCTGGAGCTCGCGAAGCTCAACAACCTTAGCGCCACCTACCGGGAGCTCCTGAGCCAGCTTCAATTGGAGCAGGCGCTCGGCACTCGGCTTTGGGCGAAAAGCTAGAATGGAGACCTCATGATGAATTATCGCGTTCTAGGGCGCACGGGCATCGAAGTCTCGGCCCTGGGTTTCGGCTGCATGCGGCTGCCCACCTCAGGCGCGCCGGACAAGATCGACGAGGCGGCCGCCACGCGGCTCCTTCGAGACGCGATCGAGGCGGGCGTAAATTACGTCGACACCGCGTGGTTCTACCACGCCACTACCTTCGGACAGGCCGGACAGAGCGAGCCCTTCGTCGGGCGCGCGCTTTCGGGCGGCTGGCGAGAGCGGGTCCGGCTCGCGACGAAACTGCCGCAGCAGATCATCCGTGCTCGGGAGGACATGGACCGCTTCCTCGAGCAGCAGCTCAAGCGGCTGCGGACCGATCACGTCGACTTCTACCTCGTACATGGACTCGACGGAGAGTCCTGGGACAGGATGCGGGATCTCGGCGTGCGGGAGTTCCTCGACGGCGCCAGGGCGCGCGGCCTGATCCGCTTTCCGGCCTTCTCCTTCCACGGACGGAAGGAGGACTTCCCGCGCATCATCGACGAGTACGAAGGCTGGGCCTTCGGCCAGCTTCAATACAACTACATGGATACCGACTACCAGGCGGGCTATTCGGGCCTGCGCTACGCCGCCGAGAAAGGCATCGGCGTCGTGGTGATGGAGCCGCTGAAGGGCGGCCGCCTGGCCGGGAACCTGCCGCCCGAAATGAAGGCCGTCTTCGACGGGCGAACCGAGGCCTGGAGTCCCGCCGAGTGGGCCTTGCGCTACGTATGGAACGAGAGCGGCGTCAGCCTCCTCCTGTCCGGCATGAACGATCCCGCCCAGCTGGAAGAGAACCTGCGGGTCGCCGCCGCGGCCCTTCCCGATGCCCTCACCGCCGAGCACCTCAAGGTGTACGACGCCGCGCGGGTCGCCATGCGGGCGAGAATGAAGGCCGACTGCAGCGCCTGCCGCTACTGCCAGCCCTGCCCGCAGGGCGTGGAGATTCCCGAGCTCCTGGCGGCCCTCAACGCGGCTTCGATGTGGGGCACGAAGGATCCGTGGCTCACCGGCTACACCAGGGTCGCGGGCAAGCCCGGCGCCTGCATCGAGTGCGGCCAGTGCGAAGGCATGTGCCCTCAGGGGCTGCCGATTCGCGAACTCCTGAAGGAAACCGCGGCTACCTTCGGCGGTTGAGGCTCGCCGATCCGGTCGAGCGAGGATTCTTAAGGATTTATTGCTTGACTTATCAAGTAAAAAAGATACTATACTTGATGAGTCAAGCAATACCTAAGGAAGTTCTGCCGGATGATTGGCGAGCCGAATCTAGTAATCAATAAAGTCGTCCGAATGGCCCAAGCCTTCATCAATGGGAGGCTGAAGGGCGTAGGGCTGAGCAGCGGCTTGTTCTATTACATCCTCGAGCTGTCCGAGAACGACCATGTGTCGATGCAGGAATTGAGTCGGGCGGTCCTGGTCGACAACGGCCATACGACCCGGGCGGTCGCCCGCCTGATCGACCTTGGCTACGTCACTAGGGAAGTCGATCCGCGAGATTCGCGCTCCTATCTGGTCTCGTTGACGGCGAAGGGAAGGGATACCTCCGAGCTGATTCAAAAGGTCCTGGTCGAATGGGCCAATATCGTCACGGTCGGCGTATCGAAAGACGACATCGCCACGGTGTACAAGGTGTTCGACAGATACTTCTCGAATGCCACGAACATGTTTCGCTCGAAGCAGTGAAGGAGGAGGCCACCCATGAAAAACTCCGGCAACACCGTTCTGATCACCGGCGGGGCGACGGGTATCGGCTATGCGATGGCCGAGGCCTTCCTGGAGCTGGGTAACGAAGTGCTCATCTGCTCGCGGAGGAAGCAAAGGCTCCAGGAGGCGCAGAGGATGCATCCGGCCCTCCGGATCAGAGTGTGCGACGTCGCCGACGCGAAGGATCGGAATTCGCTGGTCGAATGGGCGACGCTGAATTTTAAAGAACTCAATATCCTGATAAACAACGCGGGAATCCAACGGGACATCGACTTTACGAAGGGTATCGCGGAGTACTTGGCCGGATCGAACGAGATCGCCGTGAACCTCGAAGCCCCGATCGTCCTGTCCGGCCTGCTCGTTCCCCATATCGCCGGGAAGAACGACGCGGCCATCGTCAATGTCTCGTCGGGACTCGGCTTCGTGCCGGCGGCGAGGATGCCGGTGTACAGCGCGACGAAGGCGGGTATTCACGCCTTCTCGATGGCCCTCAGGCACCAGGTGAGGGACCTCGGCATCAAGGTGTTCGAAGTCGTCCCGCCCGCCGTCGACAGCGAGCTGAATCAGGAAGGAAGGGCGAAGAGGGGCAGCGGATTCAAGGCGGACCTCCAGCCAGGAGAGTTCGTGTCCGCGGTGATGAAGGGCCTGGCCGACGACGTCTTCGAGATCGGGTACGGGTCGACCCTGCGGTCCATCAAGGCGTCCAGGGAAGAACTGGACGAAGGCTTTCGACAGATGAACGGCCGGTGGTAGACGGTCCCGCATGGATGGATCGATCTACGCTCGAAGGCAGGAGGAGAAATAGATGGCGTCGATGAGAGCGGTGCAGGTGGGCAGGCCGGGCGGCGACTTTGAGCTCGTGCGGAGGGAGATTCCCCAGCCGAAAGAGGGGGAGGTCCTGATCAAGGTGGAAGCCTGCGGGGTCTGCCACGGCGACGCCATCGTCAAGGACGGGACATTCCCCGGGATCACGTATCCCAGGATTCCCGGACACGAAGTGATCGGGACAATAGCGAAGCTGGGACCGGCGACGGGCGATTTCAGGATCGGCGAAAGGGTTGGCGTGGGCTGGCACGGGGGGCATTGCGGCAAGTGCGCCGCCTGCAGGCGAGGAGAATTCTGGGCCTGCGAGAGCTCGATGACCACGGCCATCTCGACCGACGGCGGCTATGCCGAGTACATGGTGGCCCGCTCGGAGGTTCCCCTCCCCATTCCGGCCGAGCTCGATCCGGTCGCGGGGGCCCCTCTCCTGTGCGCGGGACGGACCACCTTCGGAGCCTTGCGGAACAGCGCGGCCAAGCCGGGCGACCTCGTGGCCGTCCAAGGCCTCGGCGGCCTCGGGCATCTGGGTTTGCAATTCGCGGTGAAGATGGGGTTCAGGACGGTGGCCCTGTCCCGTGGTAGGGACAAGGAAGAGCTGGCCCTCAAGCTGGGCGCGCACCTGTACATCGATACGGATTCGACCGACGCCGTGAAGGAATTGCGGCGCCTTGGCGGGGCGAAGGTGATCCTGTGCACCGCCCCCAACGCGAAGGCCGTCTCCGAGCTCGTCGGCGCTCTGGGGCGCAACGGACAGGCGGTCATCGTCGGCGCCTCTCGGGATATGCTCCAGGTCGCGCCCGGAATGCTCATCGGCGGCGGGCGATCTATCGTCGGATCGGGGGCCGGGGAGGTCGGGGACGCCATCGATTTCAGCATCCTCGCCAGCATTGTCCCCATGGTCGAGGTCTTCCCCCTCGAACAGGCGGCCCTCGCCTACGAGAAGATGATGACGGCGAAGGTGCATTTCCGGTCGGTCCTGAAGATGTGACGCTCGTGCGAAGGAGGGTTATGGCCATGGCAGACATTCTCAAGCTGATCCAGGGCAGGCAATCCGCGAGGGGCCCTTTCGATCCCAAGCGACCCGTGGCGGCGGCCGACCTACGGAGCATCATCGAGGCCGGACGCTGGGCCCCTACGGCCCATAATATGCAGAATTTCGAGATCATCGCGGTGGACGATCCGAAGATGCTCGAAGCATTGACGAGACTGAAGAATCCCCTCTCCATGGACTTCATCAGGGAGAACCGGGCGCAGCTGTCGTTCACCGAAGAGGAATTGAAAAGGAAGAAGGTCGGGGTCCTGGCGACGAGATTCCCTCCCGCCTGGAGCGATCCGAAAGCCACCGCGGCCGAATTGGACGCCGCGGCCAGGCCGCTGCCGACGAGCCCGACGATGCTCTTCATCGCGTACGACCCGAAAAGGAGGGCTCCCGGCTCCGAAGGCGACTTCCTGGGCGTCATCAGCCTCGGTTGCGCGACTGAGAACATGTGGCTCATGGCCGCGTCCCTGGGAATCGGATTCCACGTCGTCAGCTCCTACGCGGCGGCCGGCGTCGAGAAGGAAGTCAAGCGGATTCTGGGAATCCCCGAATCTCTCGTCCTCGTCTATGCGATCCGCCTGGGCTATCCCATCGCCTCCCCTCCGTCGGGCGATTATTTGCGTGTTCGGCGCGATATCGAAGACTTCGTCCATCGCAACAAGTTCGGGCAGCGAGGAGGATCGGCATGAGGACGATAGCCGTCGAAGAACACTTTTCGATCGCGAACGCGACTACCGTCGCGAACGCGACTACCGTCGCGAACGTTCCGATCGCGGGGCCCGTCGGGCAATATATGGCCGAAGTCGGCAAGAAGCTGGCGGACCTGGGCGAAGGGCGGCTCGCCGAGATGGACGCCGCCGGCATCCACATGCAGGTGCTCTCTCTCACCGCCGTCGACGCGGCGGCCGGATCGGGCGCAGCCGGCGCGGGCGATCTCGCGCGGCGCTCGAACGACATCCTCGCCGAGGTAGTGCGTCGCCGGCCGAGTCGCTTCGCCGGCTTCGCCGCGCTGTCGCTGCAGGACCCGGAAGGCGCCGCCGTCGAGCTCGAGCGATGCGTCGCGAAGCTCGGTCTCGTCGGAGCCATGATCGACGGGACCACCGAGGGGCAGTTCCTCGACAATCCGCGTTTCGAGCCGGTATTGGCCGCCGCCGAGAGGCTCGGCGCCCCGATCTATCTCCATCCGGCGCCCCCTCCCAGCCAGGTCTACAAGGCATATTACGGCGGCCTTCCCGAGGGTGTCGCCCGCGCCCTCTCCATCAGCGGATTCGGCTGGCACGCGGAAATGGGGCTTCATAGCCTCAGGCTGATCGTGGCCGGCGTGTTCGACCGCTTCCCGAAACTGCAGATCATTACCGGCCACATGGGCGAATTCATCCCTTACTGCCTCGCCCGCTCCGACATCCTCTTGAGCCGAGCGGCCCCCCATCTGCAGCGTAGGGTAAGCGACTATTTCCGCACTAACTTCTATATAACGACGAGCGGGTATTTCACGGTGCCGCCTCTTCTATGCGCGCTGTCGGTCCTCGGCGCCGACCGCATCCTCTTCGCCGTGGATTATCCTTATAGCCCCAACGCCGCGGGTCGTGCCTTGCTCGACTCCGCTCCGATTCCCGGCACTGATCTCGAGAAGATAGCGCATGGGAACGCGGAACGATTGCTGAAGCTTCCTTAAGGAGGAGATCGAATGGCTAAGACGACTGAAGGCCTGGGCGAGCTGCAGGCCATCGGACTACCGAAGCCCACGCTCGGCCGCGACAAATCGGTATTCGCGGCGCTTCGGGGAAGAAGGACGACCCGATCCATCGGCGACAGGAAGCTCTCCGCGCAGATGCTGTCGAACCTCCTTTGGTCGGCCACCGGGGTGAACCGGGCGAAGGGGCCCTTCGACATTCCGGGAATAACCGCGGCCTCGGCCAGCAATTCCCAGGAGATCGACGTCTATGTCGCGCTGAAGGAAGGCATCTACCTCTACGAGCCGATCCCGCACAGGCTCTCGCCCGTGGCGGCGGGGGACTTCAGGGTCTTGGCCCTCGGAAAGGGGCAGGGGCAGATGGGGGCCCAGGCGCCCGTCCGCCTCATCTACGTGGTCGATATCGCGAAATTCGGCAAGGCCGGATATCAGGAACCGGGTCTGACCGACCTCGAGACGCAGAAAGCGTATTACTATGTCGACACGGGTCTCATCGCGGGCAATGTCTACCTGTTCGCCGCATCGCAGGGCCTTGCCGCATGGTTTCACAACTGCAATAAAGCGGAGCTCTCCAAGACGCTGAAGCTGCGCGCGGACCAGCGCGTGCTCTTCGGCCAGACTCTCGGATACCGGGAGAGGGAGTAAAGCGCCCGATCCCGCCGCTCAGCCCGCCGGGGACCATTATTGCGGCCCTAACCGCCCGCGGCGCTTTTTCTCGATCACCCGCAATCCCGAGCCGAGCGGGATCGATATCCTCGCCTGAATCCACTTCGATTGCCGACGATCCATCGTTTCGTCGAACCCTTCGCGGACTTTTCGCGGCGGGCTCTTCCCTGGGTATATTAGCGATGGAGGGAATATGAAAAAGATTATCCAAATCGTAGCGGCTATCGCGTTCTCCCTGGCCTGGGCCTCGGCGAGCGCGCAGACCGCGGATTTCGTCGAGCTGGTCGAAGGTGGGACCCCCCAGGACATCAAGAACGCCGTGAACCAGGGAGCGGACGTGAACGCCCGGGACGCCGTGAACGGCTGGACTCCCTTGATGTACGCGGCCCGGTACAACCGGAATCCCGGCGCGATCGCAGCCCTCCTGGACTCCGGAGCGAAGATCGACTCCCGGGCCGACGACGGCTCGACTCCCTTGATGTGCGCCGCGGCGAACAACACGAACCCGGAAGTGATTGCGACGCTCGTGAATCATGGGGCTCAGATCAACGCTCGGGCCGACGGATGGACCGCGCTGATCTGCGCCGCCGATTCGAACGACAATCCGGAGGTGATCCTCGCCCTCCTCGCGGCGGGCGCCGACGCGAGGCTGAAGGACAATACCGGAAGGACTGCTTTCGATCGGGCCCGATTCAACGATGGGCTCAAGGGAACCGCCGCGTATCTGGCGCTGAAGAAGGCGTCGGATTAAAGGATATACGATTCGAAAGAACCGCGCGATTCGAGCCGAGATCCTGCTCGTGCTCGGCGTCTCTTTAGGGCAGAGCGCCGTCTACTCGATAGTGGACCTCGCCGGGAAGCTCACCGCCGGCAAGCCCCTATCGGCGCAGTCGACCACCCTCAACCCCTCGCAGGCATCGGGCCGTCCGTGGCTGGACCTGTCATTTCAACTGGCGGGGATTATCTTCGGAACGGTCCCTGCCTTGCTGGCGATTCATCTGCTCGGCCGGGATGGAGGAACGAGCTCGGACCCGATAGGCCTCCGATCTCGGAGGCTCGGCTTCGACGCGGCGTCAGGGGCGGCGCTCGCGGCCCTCGTCGGAATTCCGGGGCTCGCGTTCTACTTCGCGTCGAGGGCGCTGGGCATCGACACCTCGGTGATCCCGGAGGCGCTTCCCGCGGTCTGGTGGACCGTGCCGGTCCTCCTTCTCTCCGCGATCCAGAACGCGCTGCTGGAAGAAGTCGTCGTCGTCGGATACCTGATGACCAGGCTTCGCGAGATCGAGTGGCCATTGCCGGCCGTCGTGATGGCCGGCGCCCTGCTGCGGGGAAGCTACCATCTCTACCAGGGCTTCGGAGGATTCATCGGCAACCTGGTCATGGGGATCGCGTTCGCGCTGTTCTTCGTTCGCTTCAAGCGGGTCGGGCCCCTGATCGTCGCCCATGCCATATTGGATTTCGTCGCCTTCGCCGGATACGCCATGCTGAAAGATCGCCTGCCTTTCCTGCGCTGACGGATCCGATTGCCCTCTTTTTTTTTGATCGGCGATTGGGATATCCTCAGGCCATGAAACATGCATCAGCCAGGCGCCTTTACGCTGTCGCCGTCGCCGGATTCCTGCTCGCCCTTCCCCTCGCGGCTCAGACGACTCTCGTCGATCCGAACGACCCACTTTACGCTGATATCGACGCTTGGGCCACGAAGGGCCTCCTAAAGAACCTGCCCCGCCTCAGACCCTACACGATGACCATGACTCTCGGCCTCCTGAAGGAAGTCGTCGCGACCGGAGAGACGGCCGACATCGAGGAGGCGCAGCGCTACATCGACATCCTCGGGGACCACGCCGTCCATCCGCGCGCGGACGTCCGCGCGGATGCGGTCCTGTCCTCGTCCTCGGGGACCTCGAAGGCGGTCCTGGCGGCTCCTGGCGCCTCGGTAAACACGATCGTCGGAGATAATCTCGGAATCTCGGCCCGCATGGATGTATGGCTCGCCAAAGGCGAGAATGTAACGACGCTCAACCCCTATGGCATGTACTACGACCGCGATCTCCTCTACGGTTCCGGCTCCGGCCTGGGAAGCTCCACCGAAGTGTTACAGGACCTCGTGAGCGACCTGTCCTACGGGAACGCGGACCTCGGCATCCAGGCCGGCTACATGCGCGGCTCCTGGGGGCCCATCTTCGACGACGGCATCGTCATAGGACCGCAATCGCCCGAGTCGGGACAGTTGACCTTCTCGTGGCGCAGCCCCTCGCTGACGATGGACTTCGGCTTCTTCATGCTCGAGCAGGGCTTTGCGGCGTCCACGGGCGTCCTGGACAGACAGGGCAACCCTGTCGGCTTCAACAGCGGGAAGTACCTCATGATCCACGGCCTGAATTGGGCGCCGAACGGCTGGCTCGAGCTCGGGGCATTCGAATCCATCGTCTGGACCGACCGTATCGAGCCCCTCTACTTCATCCCCCTGTCGGAATACTTCATCTCCCACTCTTTTTCGAACTACACCGACAAGGCCCATGCGGGGCTTTCGGCGAGCGTCTACCTCCCGGATTCGATGAAGTTCGACTTGGTGGGCTATGTCGACGACATCAATTTCTCCGGAATACTCGGCGGTACCTGGGACACCAAATGGAAGCTCGCCGCCCAGGCCAGTCTCTCCTGGGCGCCCCAGTCGCCTATCGTGCAGCGCGTCTCCCTCGACTACACGGCCGTCCTCCCCTACATGTACACCTACGAATACGGGCAGGCCGGCTCGGACTCCTCCGGCAATCCCTACTACGGAGCCAACGCCTACACGAACGCGGGCCAGAACATCGGCCCCGATCTCGATCCCAACTCCGACAGGATCACCCTCCAGGCGAAGTCGAGGACTGTGGATGGAGCCCAAATCTCGGGTATTCTCCGTCTCATACGCCACGGCAACGACTCGGCGGGAGTGAACGGCTACGACGCCTCGACGAGCGCGAGCGGCGACGCCTCGGGCGACCTTGGGGATCCCGGCGTCATCAATTTGGGGAATGGCACCACCGCGTGGGTATTCCAGGGCAACTACCCGACCGGCACCTGGCCCATGTACCTGCGCTTCCTGACGCAGTCGGTGCTCCAGATCACCGCCCAAGCCGGCCTCTCCGTCGATTACACGAAGCGCATCGAGAATATCGGGACGCTCAACGCCAGCTTCGGCTACACTTTCGAGTACATCGCCAACGACGGCTGCATTGCGGGCCAGACGAGCGTCAATAACTATTTCTCGTTCGAGGTGGGCTTCGCGTTCTGAGAATCCGCGGGAGGATGAGATGACCGGAATGCGTCGAAGTACGATAGCGATCCTTTTCTGCGCGGCGCTCGCCGCCGTTTCGTGCGCATCGAAAGGCGCGCCGGTTTCCCTGGTCGGCACCTGGAAGAGCGATAAGCTCGTCTATATGTTCGACGCCGACGGAAGCTGCACCCAAATCGATCTCGGCATGGCAGGGGCCTATCAGAACGGAAAGTACAAGGTGACCGGCGACCGGGTCGACATCGCCTTCGATTCCGGCCTCGGTCTTTCGTATACATTCCGTCGCCTCGAATCTGGGAACCTGCAGGTGACCGACGGGTTGACGCGGAACAGCTTCGAATTCGCGCGGGAACGCTAGGAGAAAGCCTCGATGCGGGAACTTCGGTGGGCATGCGTACTGGCGATCGCGGCCGCCGCGCTCGGCGGCGCGGCCGCGGAGGGACGGTACGGAGTGCTGAGGACCGCCCGAGTGGGGGGCGAAGGCGGCTTCGACTACGTCTATGCGGATGAAGCCGGGCGCAATCTGTATATCCCGCGTCTGGGCGTCTCGGGCAGGATTTCCGTTTTCAACCTGGACACCCTCGAGCCGGTCGGCGAGATTCCCCATGTCGCCGCCCATGGCGTCGCCGTTTCCGCAGTGTCGCGTCATGGATTCGCGACCGGCAAGCCCGTCGCGATGTGGGATTCCGGGACGCTCGCCCTGATCAAGACTATCGACGTGGGCGGATCTCCCGACGGCATTCTCTACGACCCCTTCGACGATCGCGTCTATATATTCAGCCACAAGGCGCCGAACGCTACCGTAATCGACGCATCCGACGGGACCGTCGCCGGTACGATCGATCTCGGCGGCGAGCCGGAGCAGGCCGCGACCGACGGTCGGGGGCATATCTACGTCGATCTCGAGGACAAGGGCGAAATCGCGGTCGTCGACGCCGCGTCGATGGCGCTTCGCGGCCGTTACAGTCTCGCCGGCAGAGGCGGCGCCTGCGCGGGGCTGGCCATCGACGTAGAGCATCAGATCCTTTTCGTAGCCTGCCGTAAACCGCCTGCGATGGTGATCCTGAGCGCCGAGGACGGACGGATACTGGCGGCGCTTCCCATCGGGCAAGGCACCGACGGCGCGGTCTTCGATGCCCATACAATGGAAGCCTTCAGCTCGCAAAGGGACGGCACGCTGACGGTGGTAAAGGAGAATGGTCCGACGAGCTTTTCCGTCGAGCAGAATGTCCGGACCGTGGTCGGCGCGAAGACACTGGCTCTGGACGCCGGAACGGACAGGGTATTCCTGATCGCCGCCGAGAACGGTTCGCCGGCGACTGCGTCGTCGGGAGGCTACGGAGGCCGCGGACCGATGGTGCAGGGCCCGCTTTCGATATTGGTCGTCGGCAAATAGCTTTCGGCGCTATTTCGCCGCCAAGGCCATGGGGTGGTCGGCTCGGCCCCAAAACGCCTTCCAAGCCAGGGCCAGGGACCAGAGTCCCGGCGACTCCTTGTAGTCCCTGAGCAAGGTCCCGCTGTCGCGCAATATCCTCAAGGGTTCGGCGAAATGCTCCTTGGTGTAATCCGAGTCCCACGCGAAGCCCTGAGTCGAGACCTTCGCGTGCCCCGGATTCGGAGGGGAATCGTAGCCGTAGATTTCGGGGAAGAGGTACCTTCTCAGGTTCCGTGTGTCTCGGATAATCGCGGCATCCGGGAATCGGCCCAATAAATCGCCGGCAACAGCCTGTATCCGGTCCCACCTATGAGAGAATTCCGTCAAGCCTTTCTCGTCCCTCACGTAGGTGTCGAAATAGCGAATCGAGGCCGATTCCACCGTATCCAGCTGGGGAGCTTTCTGGACGGCGAGGATCCAGCCTGTAGGCGCCGGCTTGATGACAACGCTCCCGTCCAGGAGAAACGAGGCTTCCGTCCAGCCGTTCGCCCAATTGTTGAACCACGTTAGCCGCAGCAGGTCGATTCGCCAGGCCTCGCCTTCCCGTCTCGCCTCGCCTGCGATGACGGAGCCCTGCAGAGGCCCCCCCGAGAGCGTCGCCTTGGATACGCCCTTCTCTTCGGGGCTGAGCCTCAGGACCAAGGCGGAGTCGGTCGAAGGCCTGGCGCCGACCTTCGGCGAATCGGGCCGACTCTTGAATTCCGCCATCGGCTTCGGGCCGGTGGCGCAGGCCGCGAGGAGGAGGAGGCCGATGCAGCCAGCGAGCGTCTGCAGTCTTTTCATCCGCCAATTTCCTAGAAACTCAATTTGTAGCCCACCGAAGGAATGGGGAAGCCGAGGTCGAAGGAGGCCGCCGAGTTCGACCGAATGAAGTAAAGGAGGGCGAAGACGTCCTCGCAGCCGAAGTAGAACTCCCAGCGGACCTTGGACATGGGATAGAATCCGTGCCAGTCCAGCTTGATGTCAATCGGATACTGCCAGTTCGTCCAGCCGTCCGTGGAGTCCGGAGTACCCGAGGCGATGCTCCCCTGGGTCAGGATGGAGAAACCGTCGTTGGGCTTGATCGTAAGGTCCAGGTAGATGGTGTGGAATACTTCGTAGGAGGGGTAATACCAAGTACCCAGTGGGGAAGCCCAGTTCGTCGAGACCAGCTCCGAGCCATCAGGCCCCTCTCCCCCGGGGTTGTACAGCTGGGTTATATTGAAGGAATAGCTGAGCGAGAAATCCCAGAACTGGCTCTGCTTCTTCAAGCCCAAGTCGAAGCCGTAGGCGTTGCCGGTTCCATCGTATTTGAGAGCTGCCCCGCCCGAAGCGTCCGTCGCCGTGTAGAAGCGGTTCAGGTAGTACTTGTAGTAGCCTTGGATGTTCAGGGTCTCCCCGCCTGTCCCGAGGATGTCGAGACCGACGACATTGAACCAGGCCCTGGTCGGGCCGAGGTTCAGGCTGATTACCCCGAATTGGGTATCCATGTATCGGTTGTCGGCGGGGAATTGGGAATAAAGTCCGCTCCCCCCGTTGACGTCCATGGATTTTATCGGACCCCTGTCCTCGAGAAATGTATAGGTGAGCCTGATCCGAGGGTTCAGGACCGGATAGGTTTGGAGGACCTCGCCGCCGCCGTACACGACGGAGTGATCGACCCGCAGGCCTCCCTCTCCGGTGAGGATGTCGGGTACGAGAGTGAAATTATCGTCGATGTATATTCCGGATGTGAGAGTATTCTTTCCAGTCAAGTTCGAGTCGGCGACGCTCGGCGTGAAGTTTCCCTCGGAAGCCAAAGGGTAGGTGGTACCCGTATCGGTCTCCGACCAATTTTCCAGCATCTCGTCCACTCCGTAGCTGATCACCTGGCTCTTGGTCGCGGTCCAATCGAAGCTGGTCCGGACCTGGTAGCGGTACTCGTTCTGGCTCTGGTTCGAATCTTGAATCAGCGAAGTATCATAGCGGTCGGGGGCGGTGAAGCCCAGGCTCGTATTCAGGCTGTTGTAGCTTACCATCAGATTCCATAAGAGGTTCTTGCCAAGCAGGTCCTTGAGGGCGGAGGAGACGAGGATTTCCTGCTCATAGAGGTGGAAAACGAAGTTTCCCGTTGCGTTGCTGGCGACTCCATCTGTATCCAGATTGGCGTTCAGGGTCCAGTTAAGGTCGGGACTGGGGTTCCAATAGAGCTTCGCGGTGCCGTTTCGGATGTAGGGATCGGTGCTGAACAGATTCCCCTGGTCTATCAGGGCCAGGGGGACCTCCATCCAGGTGACCTTTCCTCCGAGGAGGATACCGGCCTGGCCGCCGAAAGCCTGCTGGTAGAACAGGTCGAGGCCGGTCGTGGAGAACCCGAAGTCGATATGCCGGTCCGTGTCGGTGGGGGTCTTGGACGTAACCTCCAGGAGACCCGACATGACTTGGCCGTAGGGAGCGCCGATGATGCCGTCGGAGAGCTTGATCGAGTCCACCATGTCGGGGTTGAAGATGGTGTAGGTGCCCGCCCATTGGTAGGGATCGAGAATGTAGGCCCCATCCAGCGTAGCCACGGTTTCGCTGGGATCCCCGCCGTCGATCGAGGGCCTCGAATCGAAGGCTCCCGTGTAGCCGACCCCCGGCAGGGTCTTGATGGCCGACATGGCATCCTCGACTATTCCCATCGTCTGCGCCTGTATGTCCTGGCTGGTCACGACCTGGGATAATCCGCCCTGGGCGTCGGTCGCCTGGGGCTTCGCCGCCTCGACCACCAGTTCCTGGCCCTGGACCTCTCCTTCCAGGACCATCTCGAGGACTATCTTCTGCTGCCCGGGATCCAAAGCCTTCTTCAAGGTCTTGTAGCCGAGGAGACTGGCCGTGAGGAGGACTCTTCCCTGTTCGGGGGGCGGGGGAAGCCTGGCTTCGCCTTGCGCGTCCGTCGTGAAAGACTGGTCGGATCCTTGGATCCGGATTTGCACTCCTTCCAGGGGACTGCCCAGCTCTTGGTCGGTGACGACCACGAGGACCTCGGCCGAGGCACCGAAGGCTGCGAGGAGAAGCAGAAGGCACAGGAGGCTTCTTGCCTTGACCACCCGCAGATAATACCACCCGGCAAGGCCGCGAATTACCGGACCCCTCTATTTTCCCATTACTTTATTATTAAGGTTGGCCGCGCCGCCGGCTTTATCCGAAGTCCCTCGATTGAGCCGACGGCTGAAGTTGGTTATTTTACAGCTAGTCCACGTGGGGAGATACAATGC
>Ga0181535_10001029_pt1 | contig 38065 bp, 33 predicted proteins | sample PEATcosm2014_Bin_44_FD_119774 | JGI IMG/M metagenome (GOLD analysis project Ga0181535, IMG submission 119774) | Peatland microbial communities from MTU Mesocosm Facility, Houghton, MI, USA - PEATcosm2014_Bin17_30_metaG | ecosystem: Environmental > Terrestrial > Soil > Wetlands > Peat | place... | reverse complement strand
GTGGCGATCAACAAGGACCCCGATGCGCCGATCTTCGAAATCGCTGACTACGGAATTGTCGGCGATCTCTTTGAGGTAGTCCCCGCACTGACTGAGGCTGTGGAGACGGCAAAACATTAGTGGGTCAACAGCTTCAGCCGCGTCATGCTCCTTTATTATTTGCGTCGGGGCGGGGGAAGACGCTATGGTTCCCTCGTTACAGCTATTAGTCCGCGTACATGGGGCAAACAGGAATGCTTCTTCCTGCGACCTATCAGGCCGCACTTCTTTTGATGTTGCTGAGCATGCTTTGCTGGGGCTCGTGGGCCAACACGCTCAAGTTTTGCCCTGGATATCGCTTCCAGCTCTTTTATTGGGACTACGCCATCGGCGTACTCCTCGGCGCCCTGTTTCTCGGCCTCACAGCGGGCAACCATGGGGCCGCTGGATTGCCTTTTTTGAGTGACATCGTCGAGTCTCCGTTGGAATCGATGAAGATGGCTGCCCTTGGCGGTGTGGTTTTCAATGTCGCGAATCTCCTATTGGTCGCCGCGATCGATATAGCCGGTCTCGCCGTGGCATTCCCTGTGGGAATAGGGCTTGCGCTTGTCGTCGGGTCCGTCTGGAGCTACTTCGTCAATCCGAAGGCGAATCCCATTTTGCTTTTCGGAGGAGTGGCTCTTGTGACGGTCGCCATCATTCTGGATGCAGCCGCTTATCGCGCACGCGAAAAGCGCTCGAAGGCTACGTCGACACGTGGGATTGTGTTGAGCCTCATAGCGGGCGTCTTGATGGGCAGCTTCTATCCGCTGGTGGCTCGTGCCATGCAGGGGGAGCGCGGAAACCCTGGACCCGGTCCCTATGCGATTGCCACGTTCTTCGCTGTCGGCGTGCTTCTCTCTACCGTACCGGCGAATTTGATCCTGATGTGGAAGCCGCTCGACGGCAAACCTCGCGTGCATGGATCAGGCTACTGGGATGCCTTGTGGCGCTGGCATTTTGCGGGAATCCTCGGCGGGATGATTTGGTGTGCTGGCGCGGTTGCGAACTTTTTGGGGTCCGGGGCACACAAGGTCGGGCCAGCCGTTTCCTATTCAATCGGCCAAGGCGCAACCATGATTTCGGCATGCTGGGGTATCTTTGTTTGGCACGAATTTGCCGGTTCGCCACCTAATGCTAAGACGTACCTTGTCCTGATGTTTGTCTTTTTTCTGCTGGGACTAGGAGCCATTGCGCTCGCTCCCCTCTATTAGGTTTGGACCGATAAAATGACGCTTTCCCAAAAACCCATCGTCGTCGTGGGCAGCATCAACATGGATCTGGTCGCGAGCACACCCAGTATTCCGCTCGCCGGCCAAACCCTCATCGGCACAGACTTCACGACGACACCCGGCGGAAAAGGTGCAAACCAGGCTGTGGCTGTCGCTCGCCTCGGCTATCCGGTCCATATGGTCGGAGCCGTCGGAGAGGATGTCTTCAGTCAGGCGTTGCTCGACAATCTGAAAGATGCCGGTGTCAAGACAGAAGCGGTCACGCGCGTCACCGGGCCTTCGGGCGTCGCGCCGATTCTTGTGGCATCGAGCGGCGAGAATTGCATTGTCGTCGTACCAGGCGCCAACGGAAAAATGACTCCCGCAATCGTCGAGGAGCACGCGGATCTCATTCGCTCCGCTGGAATGGTTCTCTGCCAACTGGAGCTGCCGCTCGAAACCGTGAGACCCACACTCGCCATATGTGCGGAGGCGGGTGTTCCGGTGATGCTTGATCCTGCGCCCGCAGCGGAATTGCCTGATTCAGTGTGGACGCAAATCGCATGGTTCACGCCGAATGAGACGGAGGCGGCTCTTTACATCGGCAAAGTCGACGCTCCCGAAGAAGCTTCGAAGCGATTATTGGCACGAGGACTGAAGGGAGTTGTGTTGAAGCGTGGCTCCGAGGGCGCGTATGTCGCCGTCGCGGGTGGCGAAGCGAAGTGGGTGCGCCCCTTCAGAGTAGAAGCCCTGGACACGGTGGCCGCCGGAGATTGCTTCAATGGAGCTTTCGCCGTCGGCTTGCTCGAAGGGCGCGATGCCTGGGCGGCGGCATGTTTTGCTTCCGCGGCCGCAGCCATTTCCGTGACACGGCGCGGGGCACAAGCCTCGATGCCAACTCGAGCCGAGGTTGATGGATTTATCTTGAGCAGAGGGTGAATCATGGGAGAAACGGTAAAGATTCAGGCCGTCGACGGCCACGAATTGGACGCGTATGCCGCGAAGCCTGCGGGCGAGCCTATCGCGGGATTGGTAGTCATTCAGGAGATTTTTGGCGTGAATCGGCACATTCGTTCGGTGGCCGATGGCTACGCGAAGGATGGTTTCTTTGCAGTGGCTCCGGCGCTCTTCGATCGAGTCGAACGAGGTGTCGAACTTTCCTATGAAGGCGAGGATGCCAGGAAGGGCATGGCCCTGCTACAGAAAACTGACATCGTAAAAGCGCTCGCCGATGTCGATGCAGCCCTTGCCTATACCGCGAAGGAAACCGGCAAAAAGGTCGGGGTGATCGGCTATTGTTTCGGTGGCCTTCTGGCATGGCTCAGCGCAACGCGGCTGCATCCGGCCGCCGCCGTGGGCTACTATGCCGGACGCATCGGAAACTTCGCCGCAGAAATGCCGAAGGTTCCGGTTCAATTGCATTTTGGAAAACTGGACACGCACATTCCTGCCGAGCAGGTGGAGGCCGTTCATTCGGCGCATTTTGAAGTTGAAATTCACTGGTATGAGGGAACAGGACACGGATTCAACTGCGACATGCGCGCCAGTTACAATCCGCAGGCCGCTGCATTGGCGCGGGCGCGGGCTCTGGAGTTCTTGAAGAAGAATCTTCTTTGAGGAGTCGCGCCGCTCTTCTTCAGGCAACCTCATTCTCAAGCGTGCCGATCGGCTCAATCGTGATACGGATCCGATCGCCTCTGGCCAGCGTAAACGAGCTGGGAGGCACGATGCCTGTTCCCGTCATCAGAAAACAGCCACTCGGGAATGAGTTATCGCGGAGCAGATATTCGACGAGAGTTTTGGGATCGCGTTTCAATTCCGTCAGTGCAACGGAGCCGGAAAACTCCACACGACCGTGCCGGTCAATCTCCAGAGTGATCTCGGTCGATTGCGGCAAGGAGCTCTCGCTCACCAATATGGCAGGCCCCAGCGCGCAACTGCCGTTGTAGACCTTCGCCTGAGGCAAGTAAAGGGGATTCTCGCCCTCAATATCGCGCGAGCTCATATCGTTCCCAATCGTATAGCCGACGATCCGGCCCTTCGGGCTCACCACCAGCGTCAATTCAGGCTCGGGGACGGACCAATGGGCATCGGCGCGAATGCGCACCTTCCCACCGGCGCCTACCGTGCGGCTTGCCGTGGATTTGAAGAAGAGCTCCGGACGTTCCGCCGAATAGACGCGATCGTAAAAGTCGCCGCCGCCAGCGTTCTGCGCTTCTTCCATTCGTGCGCCACGGCTGCGGAAGTAGGTGACCCCGGCTGCCCAGACTTCCTGATGCCCGATCGGCGCTAGAATCTCCGACTGGTGAAATTCTTCCGATGGCGTGATCGTCTCGATGAACTCCGAAAGATATTCCGGCAAATCCTCCCGCGCCAATAGAAAGTCTATCGGTATCGCACCCAGCGGGTGGTATCGGTTAGCTTCTTCAACGACGCATCCCTCCGGAGTGCGATAGAGCTTCACCTTGTCGGCCCCCTGTGCTCGTCCTTCATCCTACATTGATCGCGTCCTTCCACAATCTGGATTGCGGAGAAATGGCTTTCGACTCATCGCAATCAGTCGCGCCACGCGTCGAGATACCCCGCTCGCAAGACCGCAGCCAGCGCCTCGATATCGGGAGCAAGCGTCCGGTCTTGATCCAGGCGCGGAATCACAGCACGCACTGCCGCATGGGCGCGTTCGATCTCCCGGCTCGGCCGCAGAGGTTTGCGATATTCCAGCCCCTGGACGGCGCACATCAGCTCAATGGCAAGGATACGTTCGGCGTTTTCCACAATCTGGCGCAGCTTGAGAGCTCCTGTCATGCCCATCGACACATGATCTTCCTTGCCGCCATCGGTAGGAATGCTCCCGGTCGAAGATGGATGCGAAAGCACCTGGCACTCGTTGATTAGTGCCGCAGCCACGATCTGCGCGATCATGAACCCCGACGATAATCCTGGATCGGCGGAAAGAAATGCGGGCAGTCCTTCGTTGATATCCGGGTTCAATAACCGGTCGATGCGCCGTTCTGTGATGCCACAGAGATCGGTCAATGCGAGTGCTGCGTAGTCGAACGCATATGCCAAGGGGGCGCCATGGAAGTTTCCCCCAGACAACACTTCTCCGCGGTGTTGTGCCTTGACAGATGTCTCCGGAAAGATCAACGGGTTGTCCGTCGCCGATCCGGCCTCAATCTCAAGCACTCCGGTCACGTGAGCCAACACGTCGCGCACCGCTCCGTGAACCTGCGGCATACAGCGCAGACAGTACGCATCCTGCACGCGCGTATCGTGCTCGCGATGCGATTCGCGAATCTCGGACTCCGCGAGCAGCTTCATCAAGTGCGCGGCGCTGGCCACTTGCCCCGCATGGGGGCGAGCCAAGTGAATGCGCTCGTCGAAGGCTGCCGGTGTGCCCATCAGCGCCTCCAACGACATGGCTCCTGCCAGATCGGCAAGACGCACGACTCGTTGAGCACGCGCCACAGCGAGAGCGCCAATGGCTGTCATAGCCTGCGTCCCATTCAGCAGAGCGAGTCCTTCCTTCGGGCTCAATTGCAGTGGCTGCAGCCCGGCACGGCGCAGGGCTTCGCCGCCGGCTATCCGAACTCCGCGATGGAAGGCCTCGCCTTCCCCGATTAACACGAGCGCCAGATGTGCCAAAGGAGCCAGATCTCCGCTCGCTCCCACGGAGCCCCTTTCCGGAACGACTGGATGCACGCCTGCATTGAGCAGCGCGACTAGCAATTCAAGCAAAACGAGTCGAACGCCGCTAAACCCCTTTGCCAGCACATTGGCGCGCAGCAACAGCATCGCACGCGACTCCGCTTCGCTCAGCGGGTTCCCAACACCTCCTGCGTGGCTGCGCACAAGGTTGACTTGCAAGTCGGCCAGCTTGTCTGGTGCTATGCGAACGTCGGATAACTTTCCGAATCCCGTATTTACGCCATAGACGGTCTCGCCTGCCGCCAGAATCTCTTCAATGCAGGCCCGGCTTTGCTCTACGCGAGCTACGGCGGAGCCCGCAACTTTCACCGGGCAGATCCCGAGCGCAACAGCCTCAATCTGAGCCAGCGCAAGCGCCTGGCCATCGAGAATTAGTGCTTCCATAAATCCGATGGTAGAACCTGCATGCGACTACGGTACAGGCCGACCGATTCGCCCTGTCCGGGTCTGCTTTGATCTTCGTTGCAGATTGAGATTGGGACGCACGACTTTATTTTCCGCGGTCTCCCTTGCCATCGCCGCGCGACCAATCCAACCTAACCTCCGGTGGCGGATCGAGACCGAGAATCCTTCGATTCTTCTCCTCGTCTGCCGGGGATCCCGCAAAGTCATCGAAGGCGCGATCAGTCACGTGAATGATCCGGTCGCGAATAAATGCGACGCCTTCAGTGGCGCCGGCCTTGGGATTCTTAAGGCAGCACTCCCACTCGAGCACGGCCCACCCGGGAAAGTCGTACTGCGCCATTTTGCTGAAGATGGAACCGAAATCTACTTGGCCATCGCCCAATGAGCGGAAGCGCCCGGGTCGGTCGATCCAGTCCTGATAGCCGCCATAGACACCGCTCTTGCCGTTGGGCCGGAATTCGGCGTCTTTCACGTGGAAGGCGCGGATACGATCATGGTAAAAATCCAGGAACTCCAGATAGTCCAATTGCTGCAAAACCATGTGGCTTGGATCATAAAGAATGTTGGCGCGCTTGTGATCGTTGACTTGTGCAAGGAATCGTTCATAAGTCACGCCGTCGTGAAGATCCTCCCCCGGATGTAACTCGAAACATACATCTACACCCACGTCATCGAAGTCGTTCAGGATCGGCAGCCATCGTCTCCCCAACTCCTGGAAAGCTTCATCAATAAGCCCCGCGGGCCGTTGCGGCCATGGATAGAAAAACGGCCATGCCAACGCCCCAGAAAAAGTCGCGTGCGCGTTCAGACCGAGATTCCGGCTCGCCTTCGCAGCCCATTCCAACTGCTGCACAGCCCAGGCCTGACTCTCCTTGGGATTTCCAGCCAATTCGCGCGGAGCAAAACCCTCAAGCAGGACATCGTAAGCCGAATGGCTGGCTATGAGTTGCCCTTGCAGGTGCGTTGACAACTCGGTCACGGCGACGCCCGCTTCGTTGAGCACACCCAGAATCTCGTCGCAATAATCCTGGCTTTCTGCAGCCGCCCTCAAATCAAACAGCCGTTTGTCCCAAGTGGGAATCTGCACTCCAACGAATCCCAGTTTTGCCGCCCAGCCAGCCAGCCCCTCCAATGAATTGAATGGCGCATTATCGTCGGCAAACTGCGCTAAAAAGATTCCCGGTCCCTTGATGGTTTTCATTTCGTTTCCCCTGCGCGTCTAAATCCAACGCTAAAATTCAATCCAACCTTTGCGCTGGCTGCTTTCGATTGCACGGTCAATGAATCGCATCCCGCGTACGCCCGCCGCGATGCCTGGCAGCGTCGAGGGCAATGGTGCGGACTGCCCCGCCTTCCACGCCTCAATGCCATCGGCAAATTCACGATAGAGCACCGCAAAGGCCTCAAGATAACCCTCCGGGTGGCCGCCCGGCAGTCGAGTCGCGGTGCGCGCGCTGTGTCCTAGATAGCTTCCTCCTGCATGACGAATCTCTTCCGGCCCATGCTGCCATTTCAGCCGGAGCCGGTTCGGGTCCTCCTGCTTCCAGTCCAACGAACCCGCCTCGCCATAGACACGCAGACGAAGACCATTGCCCTCGCCCGCCGCGATTTGAGACGCCATCAGCACCCCGTTCGCTCCATTATCGAGGCGCAACAGGGCTGTGCAATCGTCGTCGACCCGCCTGCTCCCGACCACTGAAAGCAGAGTCGCATTCAACTCGGTCACCTGAAGTCCGGTGACATATTCCACCAAATGGAAAGCATGGGTACCGATATCGCCAATGCAGCCGCCTTGTCCGCTCAAAGCGGGATCGGAGCGCCAGGTAGCCTGCTTCTGTCCGGTATTTTCGATGGGCTGACTGAGCCATCCCTGCAGGTACTCGACAGCGATCTTGCGAATCTTGCCCAGCGCTCCGCTTGCGCAAATTTCTCTCGCTTCGCGAACTAGAGGATACCCCGCGTAAGTGTGGGTCAATCCGTAAGGAAGTCCCGAGGTGGCGACGGCCTTCTCGAGCGCGAGTGCTTCGGCGTAGGTGGCTGTCGCCGGCTTGTCGCTCATCACCGGAAAGCCTGCCTTCAGGGCCGCCTCAGCGATGGGCAGGTGAAGATGATTTGGAGTGACGATCGCGACGAAGTCTATCGCATCGTGCCGACGGCGCTCTGCTTCCAACATTTCCTGATAACTCGCATATGCCCTATCGGGATCGATCTTGTAGGACTCGCCGGCCTCGCGCGACCGGTCGGCAGACTGCGAAAAGGCGCCTGCAACCAGTTCGATCTTGCCATCTAGTTCGGCGGCAATCCGGTGGACAGGCCCGATGAACGCTCCCGGCCCGCCTCCGACCATCCCCATGCGCAGTTTGCGTGCTGCCGACATATTTCTTCCTCTCCCGAATTCTCTCACCAGACAAAGGGCACCAAGCGGTAGTGCACGTGCTCCGTATAAGCACGGTATCCTGCCAGGTTCGTCGCGAGAAACTGCTCCTCATCGAGGAGACGCAGGACGATTACTGCTGCCATGAAGACGATTGTGAGAAGTCCCCACAAAGAACCGAGACTCAACGGAATTCCTATAAGCATCACCAACGACCCAAGGTACATGGGATGGCGCACAATCGTATACGGCCCTGAAGTAATCACCTGCTGATCGGGTGCAACTTCTACAATCCCCGACGTGAATGAGTTCACCTTGAATACCCAAAGGACAAAAGCAAATCCGAGCGCGATCAGAAGGTCGCCGGCAATTACCACGACAAGCGGCACTCTCGACCAACCAAAGCGATGATCCATCGCGGACAGGACGAACAGTGAAACAAAGGCGATAGCTGCAAAGAACTGGATGACCTTCTGCGTCTTCTCGGATTCAGCCTTTGCTCCGGCCTTTATCCTGCGCGCAAGCAGGGCAGGACTGTTCTTTGCTAAATAGACGGTAATCCCAAGAGCCGAGGCGAAAAAGACAAGCAGACAGACCCACCCCTGCCAGTAATGCAGGGTCCATGCGGGAAGAAATACCAACACCGCCAATGAAACAAACAGGCGAAGGAGCCCGATCAGCGCGCTTCGATTTACTTCTGTCATCGTGTTTCAATCGCCCGGCAAAGCTTGCTCAAGTCCCGGAGCCAGAGCTCGCAGCAACAGCAACGCGATAAGATAGGCAACCGCCGAATAAAGAAACAGCGGCACGAAGCTATGCGTCAGTTGCAGAATATGCCCGCAAACAGGCTGGAAGATCGCGCCGCCAAGCGCTCCGGCGACCTGACCAAAACTCACCACTGTCCCTACGAATCGAGCGGGAAACATGTCGGAAGCAGTCGTGAAGATGTTCGCCGACCATCCCTGGTGTGCCGCTGCCGCGAGACTTAACAGTCCTACCGCAAGCCAGACAGAATGCAGTCCACCCGCAACTGCGATGGGCACAACGAGGCATGCGCAGGTCAGCATGGCCGCGAGGCGGGCTTTCTTGAGCGGCATTCCCAGGTGGGTGAATCCGCGCGGCAACCAGCCGCCAAAAATGCTGCCGAACATTGAGACGACATAGACGATAACCAGCGGAGGCCCAAGATGCGAGAGATCGAGTTTGAAACGCGAATTGAAATACTGCGGCAGCCAGAATAGGAAGAACCACCACACAGGATCGGTGAGAAACTTGCCGAGCATGAAGCCCCATGTCTGACGATAGTGCAGGAGCCTCCACCAAGCGACCGACGCCACTGGAATTCTCGAAGTCTGTCCCGAGATAGTCGCCAAGCTCTTCCCATGTGGCGTCCGATACTTAATCGACCACCACACGATCCAGATAGCGCTGAACACGCCGGTGACGAGAAAAGATGCGCGCCACCCGAAATGCAACGCGACCCACGGCACTGCCAGCGGAGCCAGGATTGCCCCTACCCCAGCACCCGAGTTGAAGATTCCCGTTGCCAGCGCGCGTTCTTTCGGCGGGAACCACTCAGCCGTTGCCTTGATTGCCGCCGGGAAATTGCCACTCTCACCCAGCCCCAGCAAGAAGCGTGCCACAGAAAATCCGAAGACGGAATTTACCAGCGCATGACCCATCGCCGCCAGGCTCCATAACCCGGTCACAATCGGATAGCCTCTGCGACAACCAAGCCGATCGACAAGCCGACCTGCGAAGACTACCCCCAACGCATAGGCAATCTGGAAGGCCGCGAGGATGTTGCCGTATTGAACATCGGTCAGGTTGATGGACGGTTCGACAGTCGGCCAGCCTGGCAGCAGTGGTTGCAGGTGGAGAACACTTCCCGAAAGCACGGGCTTTAGGATTGAAAGCACCTGGCGATCCACGTAGTTGATTGTGGTCGCCACGAAGAGCATGGCGCAGATGGTCCATCGCCCCGAGAGCGCAGCTTCTTCAACGCGATTTTCCGTTTCCGACGCCGACTTTGTCATGCCTACCAGTCCGTCAGAGTTCCATCGAGCTTGCGATTCACGGGCAGGTATGCCCTTTGATACGGATATTTCGCCGCGAGCGACTCATCGAGATCGACTCCCAGCCCCGGCCCGTCGCCGGGAAACATAAGGCCATTTTCGAATCTGTATTGGTGCGGAAAGACTTCGTCCGTATCATCTGTATGCGGCATATGTTCCTGGATGCCAAAGTTGTGAATCGCCGTATCGAAATGCAATGCGGCAGCCATGCATACCGGCGAAAGGTCAGTTGCTCCATGGCATCCCATGCGCACATGATAAAGATCCGCAAAATCCGCGACCTTCTTCAGATGGGTGATACCTCCAGCATGGACGAGTGTCATGCGAATGTAATCGATCCACTGGTTGCGCATCAGGTCGTGCGCATCCCAGATCGAGTTGAACACCTCGCCGACCGCAATCGGCGTCGTGGTATGTTCGCGAATCACTCGAAAACCTTCCTGTAACTCGGCCGGTGTCGGGTCCTCGATCCAGAACAAGTGGAACGGCTCGAGTTCTTTACCCAGACGGCCCGCTTCAATCGGAGTCAGGCGGTGATGGCAGTCGTGCAACAGGTGTAACTCTTCGCCGAAGATCTCGCGCACTTTGGCAAACAACCTTGGCACATGGCGAAGATAGGGTTCTGTCGCCCATTCGTACTCCTGCGGAAGCCCACGTTCGGCCGGCTCATAGCGACCCGGAGTCTTAGTTACTCCATAGGTACTTGCCAAACCCGGAATGCCGCTTTGCACGCGAATTGCTTTGTAGCCCATCTCCTTATGCTTGGCTACGTCTTCGATTGCTTGATCAATGTCCTTTCCGTTGGCGTGGGCATACACCATAACTCCTTCGCGACTCTTGCCTCCGAGAAGGTTGTACGCGGGCGTGTTCAGCGCCTTCCCCTTAATATCCCATAACGCGATATCAACCGCACCAATCGCCGCCATGGTTACTGGTCCGCGCCGCCAATACGGCCCGCGGTAGAGATACTGCCAGATATCTTCGGTCTGGAATGGATCACGTCCAAGAATACAAGGGATAACATGGTCAGTTAGATAACTCACGACGGCTAACTCACGCCCGTTGAGCGTGCCATCGCCTAGGCCGTAAATGCCCTCGTCCGTTTCAACTTTGAGAGTGACGAAGTTCCGTCCCGGCGAAGTTATATTGACGTAAGCCTTCCTGATCTTCATTGACTTCGACTTTCTCCCCAAGTAATGAGATGTCAGCCGGATCAGAATCAAGTTCCGCTGTCTGATATATTCTCACTGATTGACTCCGCTGGCCAGAAATCCACCGTCCACCGCGATGATATCTCCAGTGACGAATGAAGCGGCTTCGGATGCCAGAAAGATCGCCGCTCCGGCAACTTCCTTTGCTTCTCCAAATCTCCGCATCGGTGTGCGAAGAAGCAACTCTTCACCACGCGGGGTCCCCTGAATTAGAGACGCGTTCAGAGGCGTGGGAAATACTCCGGGTGCAATCGCATTCACACAAACGCCGGATTGCGCGAGTTCGACGGCGAGCGATTTTGTGAGCGACGCCACCGCTGCTTTACTCGCTGCGTAAGCAGCTACACGATAAAACGCAACAAAAGAGGTGAGCGAAGCAATATTGACGATGCGCCCGTACCCAGCGCGGACCATGGTAGAGCCAAAGATCTGGCAAGCGCGCAGTGTGCCCGTCAAATTAGTGTCAATCACCCGCGACCACTCGCTTTCATCGGCATCCAGTGTTGCTGACTTTGTGGTAACACCGGCTGCGTTCACCAGAATGTCGACCTTGCCGAATTCCTTCAGCACGGCATCGTGAAGCGCCTGCAACGATTCCCTGCTTTGCACATCGCTGGTGATGCGCAACGAACGCCGCCCCAGCGACTCGATCTCACCGGCAACCTTGCTCACCTGTTCGACTCGCCGCGAACTGGGCACTACGTCCGCCCCTGCGCCCGCCAGCCCCATAGCGATCGCGTATCCAAGTCCGGTTGTTCCACCGGTTACCACCGCGACTCTTCCTTGCAGATCGAAGAGATCCTTGGTCATGAATTTTTCCTTTGTGTTTGTCCCCGGCCATCTTACCGGGTTTATCCCCTGGGCGTCGCGACTCTTGTGTCCGCCCCAAAACTCTATCACCAACCCGGAATCATCATCTCGCTCGCTCGCTGGCATCTCTTGGCCTCTCTGGACGTTCGACCGACGTGCGATGCGGTACAGTGTGAATGGACGATTCAGCCTACATCCATGGACGCAATTTTGATTCCCGATGCGGCGCGGCGCTGGGATTGCCTGAGCTTGGGCGAAGTCATGCTGCGCCTTGACCCCGGCGAAGGCCGCACGCACACCACTCGTTCATTTCAAGTCTGGGAAGGCGGCGGAGAGTACAACGTAGCCCGCGGCCTGCGCCGTTGTTTCGGACTCCGCACAGCCATTGCCACGGCGCTCGCTGATAACCCGGTAGGCCGTCTCGTCGAAGATTGCATTCTTCAGGGCGGGGTCGATACCTCGCTGCTCGAATGGGCCGCTTTCGATGGAGTGGGGCGCGTTGTTCGCAATGGTCTCAATTTCACCGAGCGCGGCTTCGGCCTGCGCGCCGCATCGGGTTGTTCCGATCGCGGGCACACTGCGATCAGCCAGGTCAAGTCCGGCGATTTTGATTGGGAGGCGATTCTTGGCGACAACAAGGGAACGCGCTGGTTCCATACGGGCGGCATCTTCGCAGCGCTTTCCGAAACAACAGCAATCGTTGCCGACGAGGCAATTGACGCCGCGCGCCGCCACGGGACGCCAGTCTCCTATGACCTGAACTATCGCGACTCGCTCTGGAAATCGATTGGCGGCAAAGCCAAGGCGCAGGAGGTGAACCGGAAACTCGTGCGCAAGGTCGACCTTCTCTTGGGCAACGAAGAGGACTTCACCGCGATGCTTGGAATAAAGATCAAGGGCGTGAGCGAGAATTTCGAGGAGCTTCCGATTGCGGGTTATGAGGAGATGCTCCGCGAAGTCGCGTCGGCTTATCCGAATCTGAAACTAATCGCCAGCACGTTGCGCACCGCCCATTCCGCGTCCCGCAACGGGTGGGGAGCGATCGCGCTTTATGAGGACAAGATCGTTCACGTTCCACAGCAGGAAATCGATATCCTCGATCGAGTCGGCGGCGGCGATAGTTTCGCCTCTGGGCTAATCTATGGCCTACTCGCGGGCAAACCTATCGACTGGTCTGTTCGCTGCGGCGTCGCTCACGGTGCGCTCGCCATGACCACCCCCGGCGATACCAGCATGGTCACGCTCGCGGAAATCGAACGCTCCATGAAGGGCGGCCCAGCCCGCATAGCTCGATAAAGGAAGTTATGTCGGAATCCACGCAGGAAATTATCGAACGGGTCGGACTGATCCCGGTACTTCGTGCAAAATCCGTCGCCCAGGGGCATGCCGTTGTCGAAGCCATGATTGCCGGCGGCGTCACCGTGGTCGAAGTCACGATGACTGTCCCTGGAGCGATCCATCTGCTGAAGGAACTCAAGAAGGAGTACGGCGCGAAGCTTCTCCTCGGGTCCGGAACTGTAACGACTGCTGCGCAGGCTGAAGCAACCATTGAAGCTGGAGCCGAGTTTGTCGTGAGCCCGAGCCTCCACCTCGAGGTAGTTTCTGCGACCAAGAGCAACGGGAAGCTTTCGATTCCGGGTGCGCTGACGCCGACGGAGGCGATTACTGCATGGGAGTCTGGCGCCGACTACGTGAAGATTTTTCCTTGTTCCGCAGTTGGCGGGGCCGGCTATATCAAAGCGCTTTTGGCGCCTTTTCCTCACCTGAAGCTCATTCCGACAGGCGGGGTGACGCTGCAGACTGCGGAGAGCTTTTTGAGCGCTGGCGCCCGGGCCCTCGGCATTGGCAGCGATCTGGTCAATCTTGCTGCGGTCGATGCGGGGCATCCCGAAGCGATTACAGAAGCCGCGCGCGCTTATCTGAAGATCTTCGCAGATTTTCGCAATCGGGCTAAGTCAAAGATGTAGCTGTTGCTTTCTCCGGCTGCGCAGTTTGCCGTCTTTCACAAATCCTTCACAACTACAGCTTGTAGGCCTTCCGGACGAGACCGACGGTTAACTCTTGAGCAAGCTCCAGCGCTTCATCCTCATCGAGACGATGTTCGGCTACCAGCTTGGCAAGAAATCCGGCATCCATGCGCCGCGCGACATCATGTCGCGCTGGGATCGATAAAAGCGCACGCGTGTCATCATTGAACCCCACAGTGTTGTAGAACCCGGCTGTTTCCGTTGCTTGCTCGCGAAAACGCTGCATTCCTTCTGGACTGTCGTGGAACCACCAGGGCGGCCCAAGCCGCAGAGATGGATAATGGCCTGCCAAGGGCGCCAGTTCCCTGCTATAGGTCGTCTCGTCCAGCGTGAAAAGAATAATCGTAAGTTTCGATTCGTTTCCAAAGCGGTTCAACAAACTCCGCAGCCCGTTGACGTAGTCTGTGGACCTCGGGATGTCAGCCCCCATGTCGCGACCGTAATGTTCGAATAATTGCGAGTTGTGATTGCGGACTGATCCAGGATGGATCTGCATTACCAGTCCGTCGTCCAGGCTCATCCGCGCCATTTCTGTCAACATCTGAGCCCGAAAGAGTTCCTGTTGCTGTTCGCCCGCATCTCCGTCGAACACGGCGGCAAACATTGCCTCAGCATCGCCTTCGCTCAGGTCGGCCGTTTGCGCGGTCGGATGCCCATGGTCGGTGGCGGTCGCTCCGAGCGATTTGAAAAACTGGCGCCGGCTCTCTAACGCCCGCAGATAACCGCGCCAGGATGTGGTGTCTTCGTCTGTCAATACACCAAGCGTCTCAATTCCCTTTCTGAAGCCAGGAAAGCTGGGATCCACTACCGGATCGGGACGAAATGTCGGAATGATCCTTCCTTTCCATCCCGACTCGCGGACTGCCTTGTGTTCCTCGAGGGAGTCGAGCGGCGAATCGGTTGTTGAAAGCACTTCTATATTGAACTGCTTATAAAGCGATCGTGGGAGGAACTCCGGCCTCGCCAGTTTAGTCTTGATTGCGTCGTAATATTCATCTGCAGTCGATGGCGATAATCGCTTGGTCAAGCCAAACAATTCCTGAAAGGCATAATCGAGCCACAGACGCGTCGGCGTTCCGCGAAACAGGTAATAGTTCTCAGCAAAAATGCGCCAAACCTTTCGCGGTTCGGCTAACTGCGCTTCCCCAATCTCGAGTTGATCGAGCGAGACCCCCTGGCTGTACAGCATCCGGAAGATGTAATGGTCAGGTTGGACAAATAGCGCCACCGGATCGGCGAACGGCTCGTTGCGGGAGAACCATGAAGCTTGCGTATGGCCATGCGGGCTGACGATGGGCAATCGACGAATCTGGCTATACAGCCTTCGCGCGATCGAGCGCGTCCTTTCATCGGACGGAAAAAGCCTATCTTCGTGCAACAACGCCAAGCGACTCTCCCTTTGCTCCTCCTCTCCAGTATTACGCATCGCCGCGGCTCGCGTTATACTTCGGCTGCCAATGAAACGGTTTACATGCACCAATTTGCGGGCGGACCCAGTATGACCACACTCCGCATTGCGCTCCGCGACTACAAAGACTTTGAGAACGCGCTGGGAGAAGAGGCACAGCTCTTTGAAGAAGCGCATCCCGACGTCCGCGTCGAACTTGTCTCGGTCGGAATCCACGAATTGTATCGATTAGCGCTGACCGAGGGCGGTCTACACCAGGGCCGCTTCGACATCGCGCTTCTCGTCACAGACTGGCTCGCCGAGGGTGTCGCGGCTGGCGCGCTCGAAGATTTACAAACATGGCAGAATCGGATTCCAATTCCAGAATGGCCTTCTGGCTGGGCTCGCTCATTGGTTCGTCCGCTCATCGTCGGCCAAAAGCTCTCCTCATTGCCATGGCACGATGGCCCCGAGTGCCTTGTCTATCGCAGCGATCTGCTTGCCGATCCCGGCCGCCAAACTGCCCATCGCGCGCAGTTTGGCCGCGAGCTTGTGCCGCCCGTAACGTGGCAGCAGTTTGAAGAGACCGCGCGTTTCCTCGCCGATCCCGCCTCCGGCCTCTACGGAACGGTCTTCGCCGCCTTCCCTGACGGGCACAACACGCTGTACGATTTCGCGTTGCAGGTCTGGAGTCGCGGCGGCGAACTTCTGGGCGCGGCAGGCAAACCGCAAGTCTGCACGCTCCAGGCAATCGCGGCCCTCGATTTTTACCGGCGCATCATCTCGGATCGTTCAGTTTGTCATCCCGCTTCGCCGCAGCTCGACTCCACACAGTCGGGCGATCGTTTCCTTGCCGGTGAGGTCGCCATGATGGTCAATTGGTTCGGATTTGCGGCACGCTCAGACCGCGAAGGATCTCCTCTTGCCGGCAAAGTCGCCATCGCACCGATTCCTTCGCAGGAAGGCCATCCGCACACCTCACTTTCTGTCTTCTGGGCGCTTGCTATGGGCTCAGGCTCCAGCAACAAAGAGCTCGCCTGGGATTTTCTCCGCTTTGTCGCCGAACCCGAGCGCGACCTCGGGATGACCAGGCATGGCACGGTAGGGGTCCGGCTCTCCACTTGGCGCGACATCGCGCTTCGGACCCGAATTCCCGCATACAGCCAGATCGAATCCATTTCTCTCGGCGCGCGCCAATTACCGGCCGGTCCGAAGATGGCGAGGTTTGCCGCGATCATCGATTCTGTTGTAACACGCGCCCTAACGACCCAAGATGGGTCAGCCGCTATTCTTGAAGCAGCGCAACGCGAAATAGATCACAAAGGAATTCTATTCTCATGAGTACTCCGCCGGATTGGCTGTCAGCGCAACCATATCGCCTTGATGGGCGTCATGCGCTTGTGACTGGAGGGGCAAGTGGCATCGGCGAAGCAACCGTGAAAGAGCTGACGCGCGCTGGCGCGTTTGTGTGGATCGCCGATCTCAATGCCTCCGCTGCCGAGTCACTCGCCACGTCTGTTGGTTTTGCTCAAGCGCTTTCTCTCGATGTGACCGACTCCGATTCAATCGCCGCGGCTTTGACGCGCATCCGCCGACTTGACATTCTGGTTAACAATGCTGGCATTGGTCACGTGGGCTCGATTGAAGCCACGGAGCCTACTGACTTCGACCGTCTGATCAATGTGAATGTGCGCGCGGTCTATCTCGTCACCCGTGCGTTTCTTCCTCTCCTGTTGGCTGCCGGAACCAATGGCGGCTATGCAGGGACGATCGTGAATATTGCATCGGTCGCAGGTCTGGTGGGGATCAAGCAACGGTTCGCCTACTGCACCACCAAGGGAGCAGTGATCGCCATGACACGGCAACTGGCCGTTGAATACCCGAAGACGCTGCGCGTGAATGCAATTTGCCCCGGCACCGTGGAAACGCCATTTGTGGAGGGCTATCTTGAGAAATTCCACAAGGACAACAAAGAGGAAGTCCGTGCCGAGCTGCGCGCCCGCCAGCCCATCGGGCGTCTGGGCCAACCGGAAGAAATCGCATCGATGGTGCGCTACCTCGCCTCGGACGAGGCTGCCTTCATCACGGGCTCGCTCTTCAACATCGATGGCGGTTGGACTGCTGCCTAATCTCTGGGGACCGATCAGCCCAAAACTTTGAAAGGCTAGTATGAGACTCGTTTCTTTTTCCACGTCAAACCAAAGTCGGCCCGGCGCATTGCTCGAAGATGGCACGGTTGTCGACCTCACTTCGTCCGGCTGCGCGGATGCCCTTGCTGTGATTGCGTCCGGCCTAACCAACGTCCCCCACAGCTCGACGCAGCGCCTTAGCAACGTTCGTCTGCACGCACCCATCTCCAACCCGCCGCGCGTCTTTGCCATCGGATTAAACTACCGTGACCACGCCAAAGAATCGGGCATGGAAATCCCAAAAGCTCCCGTTGTCTTTTTCAAGCTCACCACCGCCATCATCGGTCCAGGCGAGCCCATCGTGCTGCCAAAGAACTCCACCCAGCCCGACTACGAAGCTGAGCTCGCATTCGTGATTGGCAAGGGCGGCTATCGTATTCCAGCTTCGAAATGGCGCGAGCACGTCTATGGCTACACCATCGTCAACGACGTAAGCGCCCGCGATGTGCAGTTCGCCACATCGCAATGGTCCATGAGCAAGAGCTTTCCCACGTTTTGCCCGCTCGGTCCCGCAATCGTTACTGCCGACGAAATCGCCGACCCCCATCAGCTCCCCATCAGTCTTTCAATCGACGGCGAAATTCTGCAAGACTCGAATACCCGCGAGCTCATATTTGGAATTCCTGCGCTTATTGAATATCTTTCTTCGATCACGCCCTTGCTTCCCGGTGATATTGTCTCCACGGGCACTCCTGCGGGTGTTGGACTCGGCCGCACGCCAAAGCGTTGGCTGAAACCCGGCGAAAACGTCACGGTCACGGTTACGGGACTTGGCTCGCTTTCGAACCCTGTTGTTTCCGAATGATTCTCGACTGACGTCCAATCCGGGGCAGAAACTAAGCTGCGATGTGCCTGACCAATGCTGGATAATTTCAATTGATGGAACTTTCAGGACAATCTCTCATCGGAAGTCGCCGCGGTTCACGCGATGGTATAACTTTTCAGGCGGCTAACCCGCAAACGGGGGCTGCGCTGGAGCCTGCCTACTTCTCGGCCATCCATGCCGAGATCGAAGAAGCCGCTCAATTCGCTGCTGAAGCATTCACAATGTACTCACAGGCCAGCGGCAAAACCAAAGCTGCGTTTCTGCGCAGGATCGCAGACGGGTTCGATGCGCATCGGGAAGAGTTGGCTGAGCGTGCGCATCTTGAGACCGCACTACCCATGCCACGGTTGCTCGGCGAGGTTGGCCGCACCTCGGGTCAATTGCGACTTTTTGCCGGTGTGGTTGAGGAAGGGTCATGGGTGAATGCGCGCATCGATCCGGCCCTTCCAGACCGTCGGCCGATGCCCCGCCCGGATATCCGTTCTATGCTGCGCCCGCTCGGCGCGGTCGTAGTCTTCGGCGCGAGCAACTTTCCTTTCGCCTTCTCGGTTGCTGGCGGCGATACCGCTTCTGCGTTGGCTGCCGGTTGTCCTGTGATCGTGAAAGCTCATCCGGCCCATCCTGGAACCAGTGAGCTGGCTGGCCAGATCGTCGCCGAAGCCGTTGCTGCCGAAGGTTTACCTTCCGGCGTTTTCTCGCTGCTTTTCGACGCAGGAGTTGATGCAGGCTCAGCGCTCGTCAAGCACCCCCTTATCCGTGCTGTCGCATTCACAGGCTCGCTGCGCGGAGGCCGAGCTCTCATGGACCTCGCTGCCGCGCGACCCGATCCAATTCCGTGTTTCACTGAAATGTCGAGTGGCAATCCCGTCTTCGTGCTTCCCGGCGCATTGCGCAAAGGTCCAGCAGCCCTCGCTGCGAGTCTCTTCGGATCTTTCACGCTGGGTGCGGGCCAGTTTTGTACCAAGCCCGGGATCGTACTCGTGCCTAGAATTACCGAGACGAAGAGTTTTTCACAGGAGTTGGGAAAGCTCGTCGACGAAGCACAGCCGTACACGCTGCTCACTCCCGGGATCGCGCGCGAGTATGGGCGGGCCACGCTAGCACGTGCGGCGAAGGCACCGCTTGCAGCGAAAGCTGCCAAGCCAAATCCCGAGCATGTGTGTACGGTGAACGCACAGTTATTTACGGCAAAGCTCGACGAGTTTGTAGGCGATGTTTCTCTGGCAGAAGAAATCTTTGGACCAGATACTCTGCTTGTGCAATGCGACGGCGCGAACGACTATTTGCGTGCTGCGCGTGCTCTGGACGGGCATTTGACAGCAACGATCTTCGGCGACGAAGACGATCTTGCCGCGAATCACGAATTGATTCGCATCCTGGAACAAAAGGCCGGCCGGCTCATCTTCAACGGGTTTCCCACCGGCGTCGAAGTCTCCCACGCCATGGTTCACGGCGGACCCTATCCATCCGCGTCGGATCCGCGTTTCACCTCGGTGGGCAGTCTCGCCATCTACCGATTCGCACGCCCAGTCTGCTTTCAGGGATTCCCGCAAGCTATGCTGCCGGAGGAACTCCAGGATACCAATCCGCTAGGCATTCGACGCCTTCGCGACGGGAACCCGGAAGCGTTATAGCACTCCCGCTAGCCACTTACCCGTGTGGGAGTGAAGGTTTTCGGCAATTTCTTCAGGTGTTCCTTCAGCAACGATCTTGCCGCCGCCTTCACCGCCTTCCGGACCCAGATCAATGACCCAGTCGGCACTTTTGATCACATCGAGATTGTGCTCGATAACGATCAATGACCCTCCACCGTCGATCAGCTTGCGAAACGCGGTCAGTAGCTTTGACACATCGTCAAAGTGCAGCCCAGTTGTCGGCTCGTCGAGAATGTACAGCACTCGGCTGGCCTGCGAAGGCTTGGCGTTCGCGTTGGCGGAGCGAACCTGCGCCAGATGCGCCGCCAACTTCACACGCTGCGCCTCGCCACCTGACAACGTCGTTGCGGATTGCCCGAGCCTGAGATATCCAAGACCGACCTCGTCGAGCACAGCCAGTTTTTCCAGTAATCGATTTTGCCCGGCGAAGAAACGAAGCGCCTCCTTCACTGTCATCTGCAGCACTTCATGAATATTCTTGCCTTTGTATTGCACCTGGAGCACTTTGGCCTGGTAGCGCGTGCCGTTGCAGTCTTCACAGGGCAGTTCCACATCGGCCAGGAACTGCATTTCCACGGTGACGGTGCCATCGCCCTCGCAGGTGTTGCACCGGCCGCCCGGCACGTTAAACGAAAAATGTCCCGGAGTGAGCGAAAGTTTCTTCGACTCAGGCTGCGAGGCAAATAGTTCACGGATCAGATCGAAGCCCTTGATGTACGTAATCGGATTCGACCGAGGCGTCCGGCCAATCGGTGTTTGATCCACGAGCACAACATCGTTCAGCCGCTCCACGCCAGTCAACGATTTGAAGATGCCAACCGGCTCCGCGCCGTCTGTCTGCCCCAGGGCTCGAGCCACGGCTCGATACAACACCTGGTGCACGAGGGTCGATTTGCCCGAACCCGAGACACCGGTGACGGCCACCAGCATGCCGAGTGGAATCTCCACATCGAGCCTATGCAGATTGTTGGCGTCAGCTCCTCGCAGCACCAGCTTCTCGCGTCCCGGTGTTCGCCGCCGTGTTGGGACAGGAATCGATATCTTGCCGGATAGGTATCGTCCCGTCAGCGAATTGGGATTCGCCTCAATCTCCGCAAGCACACCCTCGGCCAAAACCTTGCCTCCAAATTCTCCAGCTCCCGGTCCCAGGTCGAGCAGATGATCCGCGGCGCGCAGCACGTCGGCATCGTGTTCTACCACGACGATTGTGTTGCCCAGATCTCGAAGCTCTTTCAAGATTCGAATCAGCCGCTCGGTATCCCGCGTGTGCAATCCGATCGACGGCTCATCCAGAACATAGAGCGCGCCCACCAGCCGCGAACCGAGCGACGTGGCCAGTTGAATCCGTTGTGCCTCACCGCCGGACAACGTTGAAGCCAAGCGATCCAACGTCAGGTATTCGAGCCCCACCGCGTCCAGAAAAGCCAGCCGCTGCTTGACTTCGTCGAGAATCGGTCCGGCAATTTCTTCCTGCATCGTTGACAGTTTGAGCGTGGAAAAGAATTCTTTGGCCTTTGCGATCGTCAACGCCGTCGCCTGACAAATATTAAGCCCACTCAGAAGCACCGCGCGCGCTTCGGCGCGAAGTCTCTGCCCGCGACAATCCGGGCATTCGGCATAGCCTCGATACTTGCTCAGCATTACGCGCACATGAAGCTTGTATTTTTTTCGCTCCATTTGCGCAAAGAAGCCATGAACGCCAACAAAGCTTCCGTTGCCTCTTAGGACCGTCTCACGGGCCGGTTCCGGCAGCTCGCGCCAAGGCATATCCAGCGGAATGTGAAGCTCCGCAGCATGCTTCTTGAGGTCAGCGAACCATGTGCGGTATTTCGGCCGATTCCATGGGTCAATGGCACCGTCATTCAGGCTCAGCCCTTTGTCGGGAATCACCAGGTTCAGGTCATAGTCTACCGTGTTGCCAAAGCCCTGGCAGCGCGGGCACGCGCCAAAGGGATTGTTGAAACTGAAGAGGCGCGGCTCAGGCTCTTTGCCTATGCGGTGACAACTGGTGCAGCAATATTCGCCTGAGAACCTGTGCTGCTTTCGCTTTTGAGATTCCTCGCGTGGAACCTCCTCGAAAACCACTTCGCCTGACTCGCGGTACGCGATCTCGGCCGCGTCGACAATCCGCGCTCGGCTTTCCACGCTCACTACGATCCTGTCAACGAGCACAAATACAGGCTGATCAAAATCGAGATCCAACAGCGATTCGGGGGACGAGAACTCGAAGATCTGACCGTTTTGATAAAGCCGGTTGAAGCCAGAACTACGCAATTCCGTCAGCCGCTCCTTCAGGGTGTCGGTGATCGGTTCCGCGGTAGCTGTCTTCGCGCCCGACTTCGATGCGGACTTCACTGTTCGCTTGGCCGACTTTGCCGGTTCTGCTTCTTGTGCCTCAGGCCGGACGGGGAACAACGCATTGAGGCGCACACCTTCACCAAGAGCCAATGTCGCCTCCGCCACTTCGTCGATCGAGTCGCGCTTCACTAGGCCATCGCAGTAGATGCAATGCACCTCGCCGCATCGCGCATAGAGCAGCCGGAGATAGTCATAAATCTCAGTCGCGGTGGCTACCGTCGAACGCGGATTGCGCGTCGTGTTTTTCTGCTTGATGGCAATTGCAGGCGCTAAGCCGTCAATCTCGTCTACATCCGGCTTCTCGATGCGCTCCAGAAACTGGCGAGCGTACGCCGAGAGCGACTCCACATAACGCCGCTGCCCTTCGGCATAGATCGTGTCGAAAGCAAGCGAGGATTTGCCCGACCCCGAAACGCCGCTGATCACCGTCAGCTTCCCATGAGGGATTTCGCAGGAGATGTTTTTTAAGTTGTGGGTCCGCGCGCCGCGGATCACAATTGCGTCGTTCGATGAAGTCAACGGCAAGACACCGGGAAGAAATGTGACGGTCGCATCCCTGTCATCTCAGAGAAGGTTGGGACGCAAAAATCCATTCTTTATTATAGGGTGTCGGGTGCCATCACGCAGCTCGGGTATTGGGAGCTAGATGCTGCGCGCCGAACAAAACCGACTAGCGTTATCGCTGCGCACAAAGATGGACGCGCACCAAGGTGCGCGTTTCCGCAAAAAAAAGTCAGAATGAAAGGCGCTACGCTGCGAGAGCGGCAGAACGAGATTCGGTGTAAGCGAAGCCGGGCATGGGAATTTCGGTCTCGACTTCATTGCGATTCAACACACACGCGAGACCCAGCAAGGCAGTAGAAGCGCACGCTGGGCAGCGTGTCGCTGAATTCACAACGCAATCACAATCCTGGCAAAGGTACGCCGACATCAACGGAATATGCTGCATCATTGGGGAAGTCATTGTCTCACCTATCTGAACTGGATTGGCATTTGACGAACGGGCTTGCGCACCGTTCGATGATCCCTATCAGGATTGATGGGCCTCAAAGCGAAAAAGTTGTTTCGGTGCATCAAAAACCAAAGGAAAAAGCCGCATCGCTTTGGGAACCATGATTCCTGCCGAACTTCAGCCTCTCTAACGTTAGGTTAATCGAATTTACCTGTGGATTCCATTCCCCATGCGGTTAATCTCGGGGTTACTGCTAAGGTTCAACTCATGGCGGATTGGTTACCATGCGCTATGGTTACTATTCGGTCGGATGCAGAAACGGGGCCGCTAAGTCATTCAGCCTTAGCGCCCCGCTTTCGTCCGATGTTTATTTCGAAATGATGGTGTGGTTCTGGTCATATTCCTGTTCGGTCTTCGCCGCCTTGTGCGCTGCCTCGTCGGCAACCTTTTGAACTCTTGATCGCGCTGCAGTGACAGGCTTGCTTGACGTTTCCTTGCGCGGTTCGGGCCTTCTGACGGGAACTCTCTTCGACATGTCGACCATGTGTTTGCACCTCAGCTTTCTTCGATGCAAGCCGAGCGGCCGAGAGATGTCGCTCGCAAAGACATCCTGAATTTGGCTGCGAATCGATGCTCCGAATTAAACTTTAGGCAATTCGTCGTTGCCGCTCGCGCGTACCACGATCTCTGCCCTGTCGTTTAGCCATCTCGGCTTGGTGGGCGTCTAAACCTTGCACTGCTCGGGCCTGCTCATTGCGACGTCGCCTACTAAACGTCATCGCCTACTAAAATTGACGTTGAGGTATCTCGTGGTTCGCTCTGCTGTCTTTTTGTCCGCTATTTTCCTATCAACGATCGCTGGCCTCGGGCCCGCAGCCGCCACTGCAGGCCAGTCCAGCCCTAAGCAGCCCACTCCCACTGCTTCAATCGACAAAAGCACCTCGGACCCGTCGGTGGCCCCTCAGGTTGCGGAAGCGGAAGCCGCCATCGTGAAGTCTGACTGGAAGACAGCCGAAACCAAGATCGACGCATGGCTGACGGCTCGTCCAAACGACGCTCGCGCTCTCTTCGACGCCGGCTATGTGGCGGATGCACAGAACCGGACCGACGACGCTGCCGCCCTTTATCGCCGAGCCACAGAAGCTGATCCAAAGTCTTTTGAAGCCCATCTTTCGCTGGGCCTTCTGCTCGCACGCCAAGGCAAGCAGACTGACGCCCGTCCCGAACTTGAAGCTGCGACTACACTCGATCCCGGCGAAGCTGGAACGGCGCTCAAAGCTCGGGCCTGGCGGGCTTTGGCGGAGATCGATAAGCCGGGCCCTGACCATCCCGGAGATCCAACCCAAGCTTCAACCGATTTGTTGGAAGCGCTCAAGCTGAGCCCTGAAACACCTAGCGACACCCTGCTGGCCGCAAGCCTCGCCGAATCCGGCGGCCAACTTGAAGCCGCCGAGGCTGCATATCGCCGACTGCTGACGAAAGATCCTGGATCGTCGCCTGCCAACGCAGGCTTGGCCCACCTGCTGATGGCACGCAAGCAGTATCCGGAAGCTGAGACGCTGTTACGCGCCGCTCTCGCTAAATCGCCCGACGACCCGACGTTGAATGCCCAGCTTGCTACCGTTCTTGCCGCGCAAGACAAGGCCGAAGCTCTTCCCTTGTTGCAGAATCTCCATACAGCTCATCCCCAAGACGCTGCCATCACGCGCATGCTCGCCGATGTGGAGTCGCAGGCTGGCGATGCAGCCGCTTCTGACAAACTCTATATAACGCTGCTGGCTTCGCAGCCCAATGACTCCGAACTACTCGTCGCCCACGGACAGAATCTTATCCGCCAGCTCAAGTATGCTCAGGCGCTGGCGGTGTTCGACAAAGCGACGCATCTTGACCCCGTCAATGGGGATGGATGGAGCGGTCTTGCCTTCGCTGCTTCAAAAACAGGTCAACCCGCTGTCGCACTTCACGCGCTTACCATGCGGTCAAAGTTCCTACCGGAAGTGCCATCGACGTACTTCCTTTGGGCGACATCCTACGATAGGATGCACGACAAAGGAAATGCTATTGCCTACTATCGCCAGTTCCTTGAATCGGCCAATGGCAAGTTCCCGGATCAGGAATGGCAGGCAAAACAAAGGATACTTTTGCTAGAAAAAAAGAACTAGCAAAGGCTAATCTTGCTCAGACGTAAAAAACTGAAGTGTTGGATACTTTGCGGAACAGGTTGTCTATAAAGAACAGGTTTTCCACAAATGGATGCTCAAAATATACGTCGCGGCTACAGGTAGTAACAGGGGAGATGTCGGTTTTTCCTTGCATGTCTTCTTGAATTGCTCCTATTGTTACGGCGTGGGGTAGGGCGGTCGCCAGACAGACGAGCCGCTCCGGTTTCCGCAGCAGCGGAGGTTCCTCATGCGCGTTCAGATCTCGTTGGCGGTGCTCTTCCTCCTCCCGGCGTTTGCAGTACCCGCTTGCGCCTACTCCCCGGACGAAAAAATCGCCGATCAAGAGAGCATTTCGGCACTCCAAACAAAGGCTTCCCAGGCACAGCCGAAGGAACAGTGTTTCCTTTACGCTGAACTCATCCATCAGATGACGGAGTTCAGTCTGCGCGAATATTCTGCCGGCAATTTTGATAAGGCCAGCGATCTTCTTAAACAGGTTCAGCAGATCGCCCACCGAGTTCACCTCTCGGTGTCCGATGACAACAAGCGGCTCAAAAATGCGGAGATTCTTCTTCGCCACACGGCTTTCAGACTCACGGAAATGCTGCATTCCAGCAGCTTCGAAGATCGGCCGCTTGTGGAGCAGACGCTTGCCCAGGTGAATCAGGCCGAAAACGAAGCCATGATGCAGGTTTTCAAGAAATAGATACCGCGCCGTAATCTCCTCTTCATGATTTTGTCCGTCTTTCGCTTCGCATGCGGCTTCCACGCTTTTCCTGACATGCCCGAATGTGCTTGAATGAGTCCGTCGAGGGCTAAGGATGCGCGCACGATATCTCTCTCTGCTGATCCTTGCTTCGCTCTACCTGGCCGCGCAAGCGCTCGCTCAAAAGGAGCAGCGCCAGCCACTCACGGAAACGCAAATTGAGCAAATCCGCGAAGCCGGCATCGATCCCGATGAGCGGGTGAAGTTATACACCAAGTTCCTTCAGGAGCACGTCGACTCCATCAGAGGCCTGACTCCACGGATTCACTCCGGCGCTCGCGTCAAACGTCTCGATGGCGAGTTGCAGGATCTGACCGCCCTCATGGACGAACTCGGTGCGAATCTGGACCAGTATGGGGAGCGGAAGGCGGATTTGCGCAAGTCGCTCAAAGGGCTGACGGATTCAGACAAGACGTGGCTTGACGTTCTCAATGCGCTGCCTTCCGAGCCGGGGTTCGAACTCTCTCGAAAAGAAGCCATCGATAGCGAAAAGGATCTCGCGGACCAAGCCGCGCAAATGCTCAAGGAGCAGACCGAATACTTCAATCTGCACAAGGACGAGAAAGGCCAGGATCGCGCCGAACCGAAACCACAGTGAACAGACCCTTGTTCCCTGCTCGCGCCATGCTAACCTCCAATCTGGTGAGCGTCGATTTTCAGACCATCTTTCAGGAGGAGTACCGAGCGATTCGTCCCCGGGCACCCATGCCGCCCATCGTCGTTCGATTTCGCCGCTTTACTTCTCTCAACACGACGATTCGATTGCGCGAAGGCCGCGTGCTCGTCAGCCTCTCCGATCTGCTGGAAGGTGCTCCAGAGACCGTGCTTCGCGCCATCGCTCATATCCTGCTGGCCAAACTTTATCGGAAGCCGATCGACGCCGGTCAGAACCTTCGATTTAAGCGATTCGCCTCAAGCGCTGGCGTCACGCGCCAGACTGAACTGGTTCGCCACGCGCGAGGCAAGAAGCGCTACTCGGGGCCCGAAGGCCGCTACTACAATCTTGAGGAGGTCTTTGACACCTTAAACTTCAAATTCTTCGGGGGCCTGCTGGGCCGACCCGAGCTGACCTGGAGCGAGAACCTTGCCCGACGCTCTTTGGGCCATTATGATGCCGCGCACAACACCATCGTGGTGAGCCGAGTCTTTGATCGCCCCTCCAGCCCTCGCTATGCGGTTGAATACTTGCTCTATCACGAGATGCTGCATCTAAGGCACCCCGTCAGAATGCGGGGACTGCGCCGCTGCGTCCACTCCGCCGCTTTCAAGGCCGATGAGCAACAATTCCCACAGCTCAAGGAGGCTCTGGCTTTCATCAAGCGGTTGTAGTGCCTCAGGTTGCGCCCCAATTCGAGCCGAGAGGCTCTATTCGTTTGCTGCGTAACGAGCAGAACCGTCAGCGGGAACCAAACCCGCATTGAAACCGTAATTCCCGGTATGGTAACCACCCCCAAGTTACAGTGGTTGCGTGTCCTTTCGGGTTTCATTCATCACCGCCGAAGAGAGTAGTATGTGCATCTAAGAAACGGTATGGGAGCTTTAATGCACGTCTTCACGTGGCTTTTCCCTTTTTTCCAAGGCTTGCTTCTCGGCGTCATCGCAATGGCGTTTCACGAACTGGGTCACATCGTGACGGCACCCCTCGTTGGAATCAAAATCAAGACAATCGGCTTGAAATGGAAGGGTCTCTATACCGTACGAGAGGCCGGACCGCCAGCCAAAAACCTGATCGTCTCGCTTGCTGGGCCATTGACCAACTTAGCTTTGCTCGCGTTCTGGCCGCTATCTCACAAGTTCGGTCTTGCGAATCTCTGCTTTTCATTTTTCAACATCCTGCCCATCGAAGGCTCAGATGGCGAGCGCGTATGGAAATGCTGGCGGCAGATGAAACGAGATAAACACAACCGGGCAGGTTCAAAGCTCTATACAGCTTATGGGACAGTGCAGCCTAGAATTCCAGCCGCGAAATTCGAAGATTTGGTTAGCGAGCCCTCACGCGCCGAAGACTAAAACCTCTTCTATTCCGATCAAATAGATCTCGCTGTCTATGCAATTTTCTCGACTTGGCGTGTCGCTTGTTCGGAATCCGGGACTCTTCGCGTGGCTACCCATAAAATAAGGGCAAATCCCACGATAGCTGACCCTGCGCTGGCTAGCTGGGCATTCGATAAACCGAGCCACACCTTGGGGTTGCGGCGTATAAACTCAACCAGGAATCGAGCTGTTCCCGTAAGAACAAGGTATTCTCCGAGAATCCAACCGGTTGGCCGTGGCTTTCGACCCCGAACCCAGAGCCACAAGCCGATCAGCAAGCCGGCCGCAAGCTCATAAAGCGGCGTTGGATGTACGCGGACCATCGTCGGCTCAAGACCGTTCGGAAAGCTCATACCCCAGGGAAGATTTGTGGGAATCCCGTAACATCCGTCCCCGGAGAGAAAACACCCAATGCGTCCGATCCCATAGCCAATGGCGGCTGACGGGGAAGCAAGGTCGAGCGTGCGCAAAGCACCGATCCGAGCGCGCCAACCTTGAATCACAAGCGCGGCGATTCCGAAGATGAGACCCCCAAACCAGGCAAAGCCTGCCTGATCCCACAAGACACGCCAGCCGATTTCGCGGAACTCCGATGGTGTGTCCAAAACATGCCACACCTTGGCGCCCACGATGCCCGCCACCACGGCGACAGCAACAATCCCGACGGCGTCCGCGTCGATGCCAGCCCGCCGAAAGGAAGCGTGCATCACCCATGCTCCAACCACAGCGGCGAGCCAAAGCATCAGCCCGAAGGTCGGAACGCTGAAGCTCCAGAAATGAAGGTACGGAATCATCTCTCCTGAGTATAGACGCCGGCTGGCGCCCTACAATCCGACCCCCGCCAATCGACATTTTCACAGGGTCAAGGACCCGTAAACAATGGATTCGCGAGATACTACCCGTATGGCGACCATCACATACCAGGGACTGGAAATCCTTTACACGCATCAACAGATAGCCGAGCGGGTAGCCGAGATGGGTGCCCAGATCACGCGCGATCTGAACGGGGAAAAGGCGGTGATGGTCGGAGTGCTAAAGGGCGCAGCCATTTTTCTGTCGGACCTCGCTCGCGCCGTCCAGGTCGACACTACTTTTGATTTTGTCGCCGTTTCGAGTTACGGCAAAGGGCAACGTACTTCCGGGGCAGTGAAACTGATCAAGGATCTCGATGAGCCGATCGAAGGGAAAAATGTCTTGCTAGTCGAAGACATTCTCGACACCGGCCTCACGCTCGCCTATTTGCGCAAGATTCTCCTTCAGCATCACCCCAAAACCTTGCGCATAGCGACTTTGCTCGACAAACCCTCCCGCAGAATCGAGCGGATCGACGCGGACTACGTTGGATTCTCAATCCCCAACCTGTTTGTGATCGGTTATGGGATGGATTATGCGGAGCGCTACCGAAACCTTCCGGACATTTGCCTTATGTCCCCAAGTCATCCGGAATAGCTTCCAGACGGGGAGGGAGGATGACTGTGACGGCAAACTGGACCGGAGAGCGAGAATTGCTCACAACCGCCTATCGGGATTTCAATGCCCGGAATCTTGAAGGCGCTCTGGCACGCCTGCATCCGGAAGTGGATTGGGCGAACGGAATGGAAGGCGGCCACGTCCATGGACGTAACGGTGTCCGCGAATACTGGACCCGCCAGTGGACCATTATCGATCCACACGTCGATCCGATAAGCATCGAACCGGATGAAGAGGGTCGGCTGATCGTCGAAGTGCACCAGGTGGTCCGCGATTTTCGGGGCAATGTCCTTCTCGACAAAACCGTCCATCATGCGTATCGCTTCGCCGACGGACTTATCAAGCGAATGGATATCGAGTAAATCACCCAGCCGGGCCAGAGGAAATCCGCCACGGTAACCGCTGAAGCTATTACTTGGCCTGCGGTCCGGCAGGAACTATACTCATGTCCCGGAGACTTTCTGGCGAGCTGAGAAAGGAGCCAGTCCCATGGGAAAAAGCACCACCTCAGTCATCACGCCGATCAGCGAGGCTGATCTGGAATTCGACAACGGAAGCTTCGACGCAGCCGGATTCACGCGGCAGGCAATGACGAACTGGCAGACGGTGGCGGCGGTCATCGACCACACTCTTTTAAAGCCGGATGCGACCCGCGAACAAGTGGAAGGTGCCTGCGATGAAGTAGTCCGTTACCGGTTCGCCTGTGCCATGGTGAATCCGATCTGGGCGTCTACAGCTGTCGCCATGCTTTCTGGTACCGGGATCCCCGTTGGAGTTGTCATCGGCTTTCCACTGGGGGCCTCGTTAGTCTCTACGCTCCGGCAGGAAGCCGCCGCCCTGGCGCGGATGGGCGTACGCGAGCTAGACATGGTTATTCCTATCGGGCAACTGAAAAGCGGCAACCACCACGCCGTCCAGCACGCTGTGCACGCTGCCGCCACAGTGGCCCACCACCACGGCGCGCTGTTGAAGGTGATTCTCGAGACGGCGCTGCTTACGGTGGAGGAGAAACTTCGCGGTGCGGAACTTGCTATTCAGGGGGGGGCGGATTTCCTCAAAACCTCCACAGGTTTCGCTTCAGGTGGCGCCACAGCGCCTGACGTCGCCCTGCTTCGCGGTGTGGCAGGCGGACGCTGCGGGGTCAAGGCCTCCGGCGGTATCCGCAAGCTTGCAGATGTGCGCGCCATGCTCGAGGCGGGCGCGAATCGCATTGGCGCATCATCCTCGGTTGCTATCGTTCGCGAGATGGGAGCGGAGTAAAGGCAGTTATCAGTGGTCAGCCGTCGGTGGTCAGTAATAATCGGTCAAGGTCCACTTCGCGATCTCCCGTCGTACATATCAGGTCGCACATGCGCGACGAATGGACGATTCCTGAGCAAACGGGAAACGGCCACCCGAAAATTGATAGTGCAGCTTCATTCTGATCACTGACAACTGACCATTGTTTCTTTCCCCTGCGTTATCATTCCCTTCTACGTTCATGCCAGCCAGTCCGACAACTCCGCGTGAAGAGCCCGAGTACGAAGGCGACTATCGTCCCGTAGATGCCGAGAATCCGCACGCGCATCTCGATCCGGTCAATGTGCGCGTGGAGCCGGCCGACCTTACCTACCTTGTGCAGTTGGCAGACGCGCTCAACACCACACTTGATTTGCAAACTCTCCTTCGCCGCACTTCCGAGCTGGTACAGTCCATCATTCACTACCGGATTTTCGCGATATTGCTCTTGAACGACCGCACCCACGAGTTGCGGATGCGCTTTCAGATTGGGCACAGTCCGGAAGTCGAACGGATGCGCTTTCCGCTTGGCAAAGGAGTCGTTGGACAAGTTGCGCTGACCCGTCAGGCCCTTCTGCTCAACGACGTCACGACCGATGAAAACTACGTTCCCGCAAATCCCGCAGTGCGTTCGGAACTCGCCGTCCCGCTGATCGCAAAGAACAGGCTGATTGGCGTGATGGATCTGGAAAGCGAGCAGACGGGCTATTTCAGGCCCGAGCACATGCACCTTCTCACTCTAACCGCGTCGCGCATCGCGCAGGCTATCGAAAACGCCCGTTTGTATGCGCGCGTTTCGCGGCAGGCGCAAACGTTAACGGTTCTGAATGAAATCTCGGCGGAACTCACCTCGATTCTGGAACTCGACCCATTGCTCGCGCGCATCGGCCAACTTTTACGCCGACTCATTGACTACCAGATGTTCAGCATTATGCTGCTGGACGACACAGGAGAGACGCTGATTACGCGCTATGCCTGGCGATTCGGCTATGCGCATGCGCCTTTGCGCCGCATTCCGATCACAAGCGGGCTGGTGGGAGCAGCGGTGCGGGAGTGGCGGCCAATCAACGTGCCGGATGTGCGCAAGGACCAGCGTTATTTGCCCATGAATCCTGAAACGCGCTCGGAGCTGATTGTGCCGCTCTTTCACAAGGGGCGCATTATCGGAGTGCTTGATCTCGAACATACGCGGCCGGGTTTCTTCAATGAGGATCACGAGCGCGCATTGACAACCATGGCGGCGCAAGTTGCGATTGCCATCGAGAATGCGCGGCTTTACCAAGCCGTGAGCCGCCAGGAGAGGCAACTGGAGCGCGACATCGCGATGGCGCGCGAAGTACAGCTGCGGCTGCTCCCAACTTCTCCGCCCGAGCAGGTTCACGCGGATTTCGCGGTGCGATTTCTGCCCGCACACACCATTGGCGGCGATCTCTATGATTTTGTCGAGTACGAGCCGGGTGAGACGGCGATTGTGCTTGGGGATGTGAGCGGAAAAGCCGCACCCGCGGCATTGTTTGCCGCATTGGTGAGCGGGATTATGCGATCGGCGGCAATTCAGAGGCCAAAACCCGCCGCAATGCTACGCATGCTCAATGATGCACTGCAAGAACGCAAGCTCGAATCGCAGTATGTCACGATGCTCTTCGCACTTTGGAACGATGAAAGCCGGACCTTGCAGGTCGCGAATTCAGGCGCCGTGCAGCCCATCTTCTGCAGAGACGGCCAATCGCTCACCATAAAGGCTGAGGGGTTTCCACTCGGCATGTTTCCCAATGTGACCTATGACGAAATCGGCGTCGTGACTCAGCCCGGAGATATCGTCGTTTTCGTTTCCGACGGAATACTTGATGCTGAAAACTCGCAAAACGAAATGTACGGTTCTGAGCGACTGTCGAAAATCCTTTGCGCAAGTCCCGAACACTCGGCGGGCCAGATCGCCGATGCAATCTTGGGCGACGTCACGCGTTTTCAGGACGGGAAAGACCGCTTCGATGATGAGACCATCATTGTGCTTAAGACCCGATAAGTATGGCGTTCTCCGCTCTTCCGATAGACTGGAAGGGAAAGTCAATTCGGAGCGCCATTGCACATCGCAACGCAAGAACGCGTCATTCGCCCGGCCCGAAATATTTTAGGAAGCCTCCGCCTGCCGGGGGACAAATCCATCAGCCACCGCTATGCGATGCTAGCTGCATTTGCCGAGGGAACATCGCGCTTCAGTAACTTCTCAACCGGCGCGGACTGCGCTTCGACCCTGGCTTGTATGCAGGCCCTGGGCGCTCAAGTGAGCACGTTGGACGATGGCTCTGTTGAAGTGACCGGCGTGGGCGGCCGCGTGACTCCCGCAGACCATCCTCTCGATTGCGGCAACTCTGGTTCGACCATGCGGATGATTTCCGGTCTTCTTGCGCCACAGCAAGGCAAATTCACTCTGACAGGCGACGCCTCGCTTTCGCGGCGGCCTATGGAGCGCATTCGCAAGCCTCTCGAAGCTATGGGAGCGCGAATGAAGCTGACTGAGGGCCACGCGCCAATCGAAATTGATGGTTCGCTGCTGCGGGCAGTTGACTACACCACGCCAGTTCCCAGCGCCCAGGTTAAAACTTGCGTGCTGCTCGCCGGTTTGCAGACTGCGGGCACGACAGTTGTGCGTGAAGCGGTGCGCACCCGCGATCACAGCGAATTGGCCTTGCGTGCTTTTGGAGCGGACATTACGCGTAGCGTCGATTCGGTCTCTATTACTGGGCTTCAGACGCTGCACGCCATCGAGGCAACAGTCCCTGGCGATCTTTCGTCGGCTGCGTTCTTCCTATGTGCCGCAGCGATCTTTCCCGGTTCCTCGCTGGTGCTCGACGGACTCGGACTTAATCCTACGCGCGCTGCTCTGCTTGATGTTCTCACTGTTCTCGGCGCCCATATCGCGGTGCTTGATATCGAGGAGAAACATGCCGAGTTGGTCGGGACGGTGCAGATCACCTCTCCAACCGAGGGATTGCGATCGACTGAAGTCAGCGGTTCCCTGTCCGCGCAGCTCATTGATGAACTGCCAGTGCTCGCCGCGATTGCGCCTTACACATCGGGTGGAATTCGCATCCGCGGGGCGAAAGAACTGCGCGTGAAGGAATCGGATCGGATCGCTCTCGTGGCACAAAACCTGCGCGCCATGGGAGCCGAAGTCGCGGAGTTTGAGGATGGCCTCGATGTGCCCGGCGGCCAGACTCTGCATGGTGCGGCCATCGATGCCGGCGGAGACCACCGCATCGCCATGGCCTTTAGCGTTGCTGCTCTTCGCGCGGAAGGAGAGACTCTGATTCAAGGAGCGGAATCCGCAGCCATCAGCTTTCCGGAGTTTTTTGACCTATTGGATAGGGTCGCGGATCGATAAGGACAAGTCTCGTTCGCTTGGCGCCGAGAAACCTTGCGGCCCACAGGACAAACGGCCCGGCTCTTAAAGGAGTCGGGCCGTTTCACATATACAGCGAAACGCCAGCCGACTTAGTTGCTTGACGGAGGAGCCGTGGGAGCAACCGTCGTATTCGAAGCCGGCTGAAGGCCAGGAATCACAGGAGCCGTTCCCACCTTGCCGGTCGCCGCGTCGTTCATGTTGATTCCGTAGTGTTGCAGCGTCGACGCCAACACCTGATACAAGAGCGCTCGGTCCTTGGCATAGGTCAGGTTCGCCGTGATCCGGCTATTTTCCGCATTGGCCAGGTTGCGCTCTTGCAGCAGCACGTTTGCCGTGATCGAAGCACCTAGCCGCAGTTTCTTCTGTTCTGCGTCCAGGCTCTGCCGCGCATAATCCTCCGCCGCAAGAGAAGCCTGTACTTGAGCACGATCGTTGGCGAGCGCATACTGCTGCGCGACCACCTGCATGCGAATCTGCGTGTAAAGCTGTTCCAGGTGCATCTCGGCTTGACGATACTCGATCAGCGAACGTGCCTGATCGGCCTGAGCGGTGCGGTTACGAATGGGGATCTGGAAATTGAACCCTATCCCCTTGTCGGGCGAACTGCTGTTGACCAGGTTCCCCAACACGTCCGAATAGCCGCTCGTGGCGAAAGGTGTGCAAGGTTCGCCGAAAGCTATCGCGATCTGGCAGGAAGCCTGGTTAAATGCGCCGCCGATGCCCTGCGCGCCGTAGTAGCCGAACACATCGAGCGTAGGCAGCAGATTTTGACGCGCACCACGCAATGTGATTTCGTCTTTCTTGATCGAGAGTACCGCCTGCTCCAGTTCCGGCCTATTCTTGAACGCAACTTGCGCGAGCTCATCGGGAGTCTGCTTCTCTTCCGGAAGCGGGTCAAGGTTCACGCGGTCGGTGGGGACGATCGGCGCCGCGACCAGCGCCGGGTCGTTCAGATTGCGCGCGATTGCCTGCTTCAAGACAAGCTGCTGGTAGTTCAAGTTACTTTGCGAACTGATGAGCGCCTGTTTGTCTGTGGCCACAGTAGAGTCTGCCTGCACAACATCGAGGGGCGCCATAGTCCCGATATCGAGTTGCTTCCGGGTATCGTTCCCGAGTTTCGTGCTCTGTTCGAGCGATCGTTCCTTCGCCTGCACATCCTCGTAAGCGCTGACGACGACCCAGTAGATATTCTCCACCTGATTCACGGTCGTGAGAATCTGCAGCCGGAATGTGGAGTCGGTGATGCGGCGATCGAGAATGGCTTCATAAATGAAGCGGTTGTTCACCCAGAATCCCGCGCCCTGGAGCAAGTGCTGGGTTACTTTAGCCTGGAAGCTCGATAAGATCTGTGGGCTATATGAGCTGAAGAAATTCGTGGTCGTGGTGCGGCTGTTGTTCCAGGTAAGATTCAGTGCAGTGCCGGGCGAAAAACCCTGCGCATAGGTAAAGTTGTACGTATCTGTGTTGGTAAATGAGCGGGGAGAGAACGAGTTGGTTTGTGGCGATTCCTGGCGATCGAACTGCAACGAGCCGCCCACAAGCGGATCGCGATTCTCAGGCAGAGGACCTACTCCGTCCGTGGAGAGCACGATGCCTGCGCTACCTGTCGCAGCGCCGCTCACGCTGCCCGGTGCGCCGCTGGAGCTGAGCGTCTGCGAGGTGCCGCCCAGTGTGTTTTGCAACACGGAGGCGCTGACACCTCGCAGTGTGGCTCCGGCTTTGGCGCGCAGGATGTCCGTATCGGCGATGTCGAGATAGTAACGCGAGATCGCGATGTCGTAGTTGTTCTCGAGCGCGAGGGCAATCGCATCAGAGAGACTGAGGTAAATCTTGCCGTCCTTCACCAGGTCCTGGAGGCGGACGGAATTGTTGAAGTCGGCCCTGGCAATGGTTGTGGGCCTGTACATATTGATCGGATCGCCTAGCAGGCGGCCCGAGGGTTTGGAAAAGTCACGGGACGATTGACGCATCGACAACGGCTCGGTCGGTGTCGGAACCGGAGCCGATGGCAACACCGAAGCAGCCTTGTTCGTCGTCGTTGTCGGCGTCTCTTGCGCATACCCCGAGGGCATGCCCGTGACCAACATGAGCGCCGCGGCCGCAATGGCACGGAGCGGACTTCCCGATTTCTTTCTTCTCTGTCGCACGTCCACATCCTGCTTTTCAAACACACGAAAACCGAACGAATGCATGATTTCTCTCCACGATGGGCTGGGGCATGTGGGGTGCCATTCTTCAAGACGCCCAGAGAACCTCTCCGGACGCACTATGTGAGGCTTCCGGCCGCAATTTGCCTGCTGCTTCTTTCGAACAAGTTCACTTTCAGGCAATACGCGCGCGGTAGACGATTCGTTCCCTTGCCCGGATCCTCGAATTTCAATACGTTCCAAATGAGAATTATTCGTGATGCTGAGTATATCGCAGTAATCTACTTAACTTCCTTCGCCATTCTGGTCAATTACCCTGTTATTCAGCTAGATACCCATGTCCGACTCCAGTTCACCCGCCGCCGCTCTCCAAACATGGAAGCTGACTCTGGCCTACGACGGAACCGACTATAGTGGATGGCAAGTGCAGCCCGGCGAACGTACAATTCAGGGCGAGCTCCAACAGGCGTTGGGTCGAGTTACCGGGGAGGCTCCCCTGCCTCAGGGTTCGGGACGAACCGATGCCGGTGTACACGCCCTGGCCCAGGTAGCAAGCTTTGCCTTGCGCGCTCCGATTCCCGCTGCGAACTTGCAGCGAGCGTTGAATCGCACGCTTCCTGAATCGATCCGGATACTTGAAGCGAAGAACGTGCCGAATACTTTTCATGCTCGGCACTCCGCCGTGGCGAAAACATACGAGTATCGCGTCAGGCTTACAAAGCCAGGTTGCGAGGCCGTCTGCTCGCCCTTCATTGCTCGGTACGTATATGCCTTCCCTTGGCCTTTGGATCTCGACAAACTCGAATCGGCGGCGCTGCATTTCTTGGGCGAGCACGACTTCCTGAGCTTCGCCGCCACCGATCCCGATGCAACAACGCGAAGCGAGAAAGCGACCGGCCGAAAATCGACAGATGTCGAGGAACAGCATTCAACCATTCGCACGATTTTCTCCTCGACCTGGGAAAAACAGAGGATAGAAGATGCCGACCTCCTCATCTATCGCGTTCGCGGCAACGGGTTCCTCCATCACATGGTGCGCAATCTTGTCGGAACGATGCTCGATGTTGGTCGCGGATATTTGAAAATCGAAACTATTCCAGCTATCTTCGAGTCCCGTTCGCGTTCCGCTGCCGGGCCCACGGCTCCGGCGCGAGGGCTATTTCTCCGATCGGCCGAATACCACAACGTGGATACACAATAGGGTTCGAACCAAAGATGCAACTTCGCAAAGACTAAGAATCTCCGCCCCTGATACCCTGAGACCATCCGTATGGTTCTCTTTTCTCGCAGCACGCCGTTCTCAAGGGTAACAACCCTCGCTGCGAGACGCCCGGTGCATGCGGCCTTTGCTTGGATGCACAACAATCCGCGCACCATCATGGATTGGCAGGCGGAGTTGGTTGCGATTCCCGCGCCGCCCTTTGGCGAAGAGGCACGGGCTGCGTGGATTTCTGGATCTTTCGTCAAATTGGATTTGGCCGACGTCAACACGGATGCCGCCGGAAATGTGATCGGGATTTTGCCGGCGGCTCATCTTCCGGTGGAAAGCAGCGGTCCGGTCATCGTGCTCTCAGCGCACCTTGACACGGTCTTCCC
>Ga0181535_10001027_pt1 | contig 38103 bp, 27 predicted proteins | sample PEATcosm2014_Bin_44_FD_119774 | JGI IMG/M metagenome (GOLD analysis project Ga0181535, IMG submission 119774) | Peatland microbial communities from MTU Mesocosm Facility, Houghton, MI, USA - PEATcosm2014_Bin17_30_metaG | ecosystem: Environmental > Terrestrial > Soil > Wetlands > Peat | place... | reverse complement strand
CGGCGAACCCGGATACAGCGTGCTCGAGCGGACATGGGCCCGTCCCTCGCTCGATGTCCACGGGATGCCCGGCGGCTTTATCGGCTCCGGCGCAAAGACTGTGATCCCCGCAAAAGCCACAGCAAAAATCTCCATGCGCCTGGTTCCCAACCAGACGCCCGCAAAGGCCTTTGTTGTTTATAAGAGCTATGTGGAGAAGATCGTTCCTCCCGGTGTTAGCGTGGACGTCCGGCTCATTCACGCCGGCGACGCATGCCTGATCTCCGTCGATAACCGCTATGTCCAGGCTGCCACGCGCGCGCTCCACGAGGTCTGGGGCAAGGACACGGTCTTCATTCGCTCTGGCGGCTCGATCCCCATCGTCGGCGACCTGGAACGCCATCTCGGCATGCCCAGCGTACTGATGGGCTTCGGATTACCCGACGACAATATTCACGCGCCCAACGAAAAATTCTGCCTGAAGAATTTTGAATTGGGCATCGAATCGCTGATTTGCTTTCTGGAGGAAGTGGGAAGAGACAGGGAATAGGGAATAGGGAATAGGACGAGGGACTTATCGCATCGCCAGAGGAAAGTCACGCAGATGGAGTTGTCCTCGCGGGCGGCGAGTCCAGCCGCATGGGCCGCGATAAGGCGCTGTTGCACTTCGCCGGCAGGCCCCTCATCGAATATGCGCTAGCCACGTTGCGCAAGGCGGGCGTTCCGGCTGTGATCGCTGGGGCTAGCCCGACCGCCGAGTCTGATCTTGCTGCTTATGCGCCCATCCTTCGAGATGCGCAGCCTGGGCTGGGTCCTTTGGCTGGTATTTGCGCCGCGCTGGAGGCCGCATCCGCCCGGTACGCTGTCTTTATCCCAGTCGATCTGCCGCTCTTGCCGCCGACTCTGGTCAAGTATTTGCTGTATCACGCGCGAATCACTGGCCGCGCAGTCACGGTTTCATCGGTTAACGGCTTCAGGCAAACCTTCCCCGTAGTTCTCGACCGATCCGCGCTTCCGGCACTCCGATCCGAACTGCAGTGCGGCAAACGCGGTTGCCTTTCGGCTTTCGAGGCTGCCGCGGAAAGTCTCGGCCAGCCCGTCGCCGAAGTTGCTGTCGAGATGCTGGTTCAATCGGGCCAGGTCGCGCATCCTTTTGGCCTGCCACCGCTTCGCTGGTTTCTCAACGTAAACACACCTCAAGATCTCCAACGGGCAGAGGCGCTATGGCCTCACGCCATCGCGTAAGCTGAATGCATGGCGCTGTTCGAAAATCCCGCCCGGCCAGACCCTTCAGCCCCGATCGAAGCGGAGCTTGAAGCGCTGGCCGCGCCCGAGAGCGATGAGCCGCTTCTGCAAAAAGCTACTGCTCAGGATTCCGTGAAGCCCATCATCGTATTCGACGATGTCTCTATTTCCTTCGGCGACCGTGCTGTCCTGGAGAATGTCAGTTTTTCTGTGAACCGGGGCGAGACGCTGTGCATCCTTGGCCGCAGCGGCGTCGGCAAATCCGTTTCGTTGCGCTTGCTAATGGGTTTTCTCAAGCCCGACTCCGGATCGATCCAGGTGGAAGGGCAGGAGATTACGGAACTCGATGAAGAGGGCCTCCGCGCCATTCGCAAACGAATCACGATGGTCTTCCAAAACGGCGCGTTGTTCGACTCGATGAGCGTGCGCGAGAATGTCGCCTTTCCCTTGCGCGAGAAAGGCGGCCTGGCCGATGACCAGGTGGATCAGATCGTCGGCCGTCTCATCGGCCTGACAGGCGCCGACGATGTAGCGGACTCTTTTCCGGGGAGCCTGTCAACGGGGCGCAAACGTGCTGTGGCGATGGCTCGCGCGCTGGCCGCTCAACCGGAGATCGTGCTGTACGACGAGCCCACCACGATGGTCGATCCCATCACGGCGCGGCGCCTTGGCGGGCTGATTCAACGGCTCAAACTCCAACTTGGATTCACCAGCATCGTAGTCACTCACGACACGCGCTTCGCCGAAACGCTTGCCGACTCCGTGCTGTTTCTGCATCAGGGCCGGGCGGCTTTCTTCGGTCCCCTTAGTAGCTTTCTTGAGTCCGCCGATCCACCCATCCGCCAGTTTTTGGCCCTCGATGCCTACGTATTACCTTTAGATTAAGGGGGTTATGAGTATCTCGACCTTCGCCGTAATATGGGATCACCGACCGGAGTTCCGCCGGTAACCAATTCGTTGCATTCGCCTGTAATCTGTCGGCGGTATGATTCTCTTGCGATTTGTTCCCCCCTTTGGGCCAAGCTGGAGCCAAGCGATTGCACCCGACAATACCTCGAATTCGGCGGCACAAGCAACGTTTCGGGTTTTTCGCGCCTCTAAATAAACAAGATCTCGGACTCTCTCTTTTCTTGACTGCACTTCCTTTCTCAACAAGCAGGCAACTGCTCACTCCGGGCCTGAAGTTCGAGCCAATGTCTAATCTGGGGAAGCCAGGTTCACAACTGCTTGCCGCGTCACAGAGTGGCAGTGGCAAACCCTCCTTCCTGGTGGCGACAGCTTTTCCACATGCGCTTTGCCCGGGCTCGCAATCGCCCGTGGCCATTTTCCTGAAGGGCGAGCAGACTTTTATGACGCCAGAAGAGCGATGTGGGTTGTTGACTCGCTCCGGACGCTCCGCAATGAACTTCACCTTGCCGTTGGGTCATGCACCCGTCACAAAGGCTCCTCATCAGAGGCCGCCAGCCCATCGCGCTCCACATGAACCTTGTTTTTCTCGCGTCGCACGTCAACCCCAGCAGCCCGTAGTCCAGGCTCTTAGGAAGATTTGAGGTCTGCGTAGACCCTATGGCGAGTTCGGATTTCTGGCAAAAGCTGTCATCATCGCTGACCGCTTCGGCTGAATGGGACGCCGGAGCCGCAGGTCACCCCGTACGTGCCGCGCGGGGCACCGCCAAGATGTGGATGGCGATGGATGCCCTTACCGTCTTCCTGGCCGCAATGACGGCCACCCTCTACCGTTTTCATGCGAGCCCCGTATCTGGTGCACGAAAGTTCTTTGAGGGCACCATGTTTCACGGCCTGTCAGTGTGGATACTGCTTGCCCTCTTGTGCGGCTTCACTTTTGCGCTCATTGTCACGAGCCGGCGCCTGCATCTCTACACGCCGATGCACGTAACCAACTTCCTTCACGAACAGAGAATGAGCGCCCAGGCCTGCCTGACCTCCGGCCTCCTGCTTACCGGCACGCTTTATCTGGTCAGAGCTGAAACCATTTCCCGCAGCATTGTGCTTGAAACCATTGGCCTGGTTACCATCGTGCTGGGCCTCCGCCGGTTCATCTATCGCATTCTGCTTTACCAGCGCTTTGATCGCGGCCTCGATACCCGCAACGTGCTCATCGTCGGCACGGGGCCAGAGGCGAATGCGCTGCGCCAGCACCTGGAAAAGATCCGGCACCTGGGTTACACATTCAAGGGGTTCATTGAGTTGCCGGGTTGTTCGCAGCACGCGGACGTCACTGAAGGCATCGTGGGCAACCTGGAAACTCTCTTCCAGCACACGCGCAAGCAGTTCATTGACGAAATATTTTTTACCACTCCCTGCGAGCGAGGCATCGTGCAGAGCGTTCTGGAACAGGCTCGCGTGCACGGGGTCGATCTGCGTGTCATCCCCGACCTCTACGATGGCCTTGCCTGGAACAGTCCCGTCGAATACGTTGGACAGTTTCCAACGATTCCTCTCCATCGCGGGGCAGTGCCTGAGATCGGCCTCATTTTCAAACGGGTCTTTGACACCGTGTTTTCCGCGCTGGTTCTTGTTGCTTTGTCGCCGCTTCTGCTGGTGATCGCTCTCGCCATAAAATTCGATTCCCCCGGTTCGGTTTTTTATTCTTCGGAGCGCATCGGCAAGAAAGGGGTCGTGTTCCGTTGCATCAAGTTCCGGACCATGGTTCGCGATGCCGACAGCCGCCGCGCCGAGATCATGCACATGAACGAGCGCGACGATGTGCTCTTCAAGGTTTCAAACGATCCCCGCGTCACGCGCCTGGGACGCTTTCTTCGCAAGTATTCTCTGGATGAGCTGCCTCAGTTTATCAACGTACTTCGCGGCGAGATGAGCATTGTGGGGCCGCGTCCGCCTCTGGCCGGCGAGGTGCGCAAGTACGATCTCGATCACCTTCGCCGTCTCGACGTGACGCCTGGTATCACGGGCCTGTGGCAGGTGCAGGGCCGCCAGGATCCATCCTTCGCCAGCTACGTCTCGCTCGACGTTACTTACATCGATAACTGGAGTATCTGGCTCGATTTCAAGATCATTATGCGAACGATTGCCGTGGTCTTTTCCGGCACCGGCACCTAGCAGGCCATCAGGTTAGACAAGCGGCGGCGCCTGGGGCCAGCCGACTTGTGCGAGGCGAGTATTAGACGAGACCCGGGCTTTGCTTGACCTCGACGTCCTGGAACACCTGGGCTGAATCCACAGGCTTCTTGATTTCAGTGGCCAACGCCGGCACGCCCGACTGCGGAGTTCGCTCCATTCGCGGTTCGGTGTTTCGGCGCACCCGCAGATTGTTGACTGCATATTCGAGATAAGGCGACTTCAGTTCCGGATCCTTGCCGAGGAAGCGGCATGTCGCCGACACCTGCTCAACAATGAAGGTGGGCTGGAACCCGGCCAGTTCGAGTTCCTTTTCCTTCGTGATCATGTACACAACAAAGTTGAAGACTTCCTCGCTAAGAGTCAGGTTGTGCCGCGCACATTCCATTTGGAAGATGCGGTGGAACTGGTCCAGGCCCGGGGGGCCCACTTCGATTTTGTAGGGAAGGCGGCGGAGAAATGCCGGGTCCATCAGGTCTTCCGGATTCAGGTTCGTCGCAAAGATCACGATCTCTTCAAACGGGATGCTGAAGCTGGCGCCCGAGCGCAACTTGAGGTAGTCGACCCGGCTCTCCATGGGCACGATCCAGCGGTTCAAGAGGTCTCTCGGGCTGACGAACTGCCGTCCGAAGTCGTCGATGAGGAAGCAGCCGCCCAGCGCCTTCATATGCAGTGGCGCTTCATAGTAGTGCCCCTTCTCGTCATAGCGCAGGTCGAGCATGTCCAGAGTCAGTTCGCCTCCGGCGACCACGAAGGGCCGCCGGCAAGTAACCCAGCGCTTATCGCGTGTGTCGCGCAGGAAGCTCGCAGCCTCCGAACCCTCATCTTTCTCCGAGGGAAGGTTCGCCTGGATGTGAAGCCGCGGATCGAAAAAGCGAATGATCTGGCCCTCAACGGTGATCGCGTAAGGCACATGGATTACGTCCTTGAAGACGCTGGCGAAACTAAGCGCCACTGAAGTCTTGCCGTTTCCCGGAGGCCCGTAGAGCAGAATCGCACGGCCGGAGTTCAGAGCCGGTCCGGCCTGTTCAACGATGGTTTCGTCCATCGTGAGTTCCTTGATGGCCTCATGGACGTTCTCCAGCGTCACGCGCTCGTTGGTTGGCTTCTGCATGTTGACGCGGTCAATGAATTCGGCCAGCGTAACGGGCGCGGGACCGATGTACCCCGACCTCTGCATCGTTTCAAGAGTCCATCGCTTGCCCTCGTCGGTCAGGGCATAGCGCATGTCGAGGACGCTGTCTGAGCTCATTGCGCCCAGCGTATAGATCAGCTGCCGCTCAATGGCCAGATTCGCCAGGTCCATCACAATGTGCTGAGGGAGCTTGATTGCATCCGCGAGCTGCCCGATTTTCTCCATCCGGGCAGAAAACATCAGCTTCATGAACAGAGCCAGCAGATCGGTGTCGGCGATGCCGATGCTTTCAATGTCAGCGGGTTCTTGCGGCACGCGGTGGATGAACCGATTGATGGTGCGCGCATCGATCAACCCCAGCGCGACCAGATTGTCGCCCAGGGTTCCCCCCTGTGACACCTGGCGCTGAAGGGCAGCGCTAATATCGTTCTCCGTGGCCAGGTTGGCACGGATCAGCAACTCGCCCAGTTTCATTTGCGGTCCGATGGCGTTCCCCCGACAAAGAATCTGTCTTCAGCAGATTTCGTCGACCGCCCCCGCCGTGCCTCAAGGGATGGGTCAAATAGTTACGCTCTTGATTCTAGGCAGCGACTTTCGTCTAAAGAAATCCCCCATTTGGGGATATTTGCATAAAGCGTTGTTATTCATCAACTTAGCTTCCTTCGTTCCGGGGTGACCGGTAAGGAATCGCCGGTTCGAGGATCCTTCATCCTTTGCGAGCTCCCTCGGCTGTGCGCACGCATGTGCTCCGCCTCCCCTCCATTTACACTGGATTTGTGAAGATCGCGCTGGCGCAGATCGATCCGACGGTCGGAGATTTCACTGGAAACCTGGAGAAAATCGTCGCATTCAGCCGGCGCGCCGCCGATTCAGGCGCTCGCCTGACCGTCTTCTCCGAGCTAGCCATCTGTGGCTATCCGCCCGCCGACCTCCTCGAAAAACCAAGTTTCCTCGCTCGCTGCCAGACGGCGGTTGACGAGCTTCGAGCCGCCACGTTCGATTTGCCCACTGCAATCCTGGCCGGCGTCGCGCTGCCGGCAGGCGGTGCGGATGGCAAACCCGCCTTCAACGCTGCCGTCCTCCTCGACCATGGCAATCTGCTGCTTGAACAACACAAATGCCTCCTGCCCTTTTATGACGTGTTCGACGAGCAACGCTACTTTTCACCGTCGGGACCGCAGAAGATTATCGAACTCGATGGCACGCGGCTTGCCATCACCATCTGCGAGGACGCCTGGAACGACAAGAACTTCTGGCCGCGCCGGCTTTACGCCGTCGATCCCATGGAAGAGCTGATGCGCCAGGGTCCCGCGTTGCACGTCAACCTATCGTCCTCGCCTTTCTGGCACGGCAAGCGCACCGTGCGCCGCGAGATGCTCGCGGCAATCGCGCGCCGCGACGGCATTCCGGTACTGATGACGAACCAGGTGGGCGGCAACGATAGCCTTATCTTCGACGGTTCCTCGCTGGCTCTCGATGCGCGCGGAGAGCTGATCGCGCAGGCCGCCTCATTTGAAGAGGACCTGGTGATCGTCGATCCATTCAATTCTTCGCCTGTGCCACTGCCCGAGGACGACGAAACCGAAGCAGCTTACCGCGCGCTGGTGCTGGGGACGCGCGACTACGTGCGCAAGTGCGGATTCAGCAAAGTGGTCATCGCTCTCAGCGGCGGCATTGACTCGGCACTGGTGGCGGCCATCGCCGCTGAGGCTCTCGGCAAGGAGAACGTGACGGCCATCGGGATGCCGAGTCCGTACTCCTCTTCGGGCTCGATCGACGATAGCCGACAGTTGGCCGCGAACCTCGGGATCCGCTTTGAAACCATCTCCATCAATGAGTTATTCGCGGACTTTAACCACGCGCTGGCTCCGCTTTTCAAGGGGCTGGCGCCCGACACCACCGAAGAAAATATCCAGCCGCGCATTCGCGGCACGATCCTGATGGCTCTCTCGAATAAATTGGGCGCGCTGGTGCTCACCACGGGCAACAAATCCGAGATGGCTGTCGGCTATTGCACTCTTTACGGCGACATGGTGGGGGCCCTTGCGGTGATCGGCGATCTGGTCAAGACGCGGGTCTACTCAGTCTGCCACTGGCTCAATCGGAAAAGGGAGGTCATACCAGCGGCTATCCTCTCCAAGCCACCATCGGCCGAGCTGCGGCCCGGCCAGATGGACACCGACTCGCTTCCACCTTATGACGTGCTCGATCCAATCGTGGAAGCCTACGTCGAGCGCTACGAAACCCCGGAGTCGATCGCTCAGAAGCACGGTTTTCCCCTCGATCTCGTCCAACAGGTGGTGCACCTGATCGAGCGATCCGAGTACAAGCGCCAGCAGGCGGCTCCGGTGCTGAAAGTGACCTCTAAATCGTTCGGCATGGGCCGCAGATTTCCCATCGCCGTCAAAGTCCAAGTCTGACTTTAGACTCCACTTCCACGTTATAAGCTAAGGAAAGGGAGTTTTCCCTTAATTGAAGGAGAGTAGCTTGATCCGACTGTCAACCCGATTCGTCGGCGCCGTCGCGCTGATTGCTTTATTCGTTCCCGCACTCCAAGCCGCTGCCCAGCAACACGTGCCACCCGCACCCGATACCACATCGGAGCCCGCGGCGCCCACTCAGCAGCCGTCCGACGCGGCTCCAGCGGGCCAGCAGCCTGAAGCTCCTCCCGCAGCACCGGCCCCGTCGGGCCCGCCGGTTTTTCCCAAGCCAGATCCTGCCAACTTTACCGCCACCGCTCCCACCAAAGACGTCGTCGACAGTTTTCTTCAGGCAAATTGGGGTTACGACGCGGACCGCATGTGGCAGGTGCAGGCCATTGTCAAAACGCCAGCTGAAGGTGTCAGCAAAGTCATCGTCCTGATCGGCGATAAAACGGGCAAGCAGAAGCCTCAGGTGCTTTCTTTCTACGCTCTTCCCGATGGCAAGCACATTATCATCGGCGAAGACATCGTCAACTTCAGCGCGAATCCATTCGCGGACGCGCGCCAGCAGTTGCAGCAACGCGCCAACGGTCCTTACCGCGGAGGCGCGTCGAAGGATCTTGAGTTGGTCGAGTTTGCCGATTTCCAATGCCCGCACTGCAAAGAGGCACAGGCCAACATGGAAAAGCTTGTCGCGGATTATCCGAAGGCGCGCATTGTCTTTCAGAACTTTCCCATTCCTGCGCTCCATCCGGCGGCTATGACGGCGGCCGAGTACGGCGTCTGCGTGACAAAACTGGGCGGCAGTTCGGCGTTCTTTCAATTCGCGTCGGCGGTTTTTGACGGTCAGGATGGTCTCGGCAGCGCCGACGGAGCAACGCTCACGCTGAACAGCGCCACCTCCAAGGCGGGACTCGATCCTGCCAAGGTTTCAGCCTGCGCCGCCACCCCTGAAGCCAAGGCAGATGTCGATGCTTCCGTTCAATTGGCAAGGGATCTGGGCATCGTTGAAGTGCCCACGCTGCTGGTTAACGGCCACGCTGTGCCAGCCACTGTCCCGTATGACGTGCTGAAAGAGATTATTGACTATCAGGCGAAGGCTGACGGCGTTGCCGGCCAGTAACTGGATTGCCGTGGTGAAAAGGGGCGGGTGAGATCGTTACTGCGTGCCGCGCTCGACCCGCATCATCGCGGTATGTCCCGCAGCCTGGGTCCCGCGGATCACATGCGGAGTCATCACGATCACGAGGGTTGCGTAGTTCTGCTGCAAATCCTTGCTGGATACATCGTTAAGCCCGGGAATCTCGCTGATTCCCGGCGTTCCGCTGATCGCCAGGCTCTGCGACTTGTCCATCTCCGTCGCTACCACTGCTGCCTCGCCCAGTCTCAGCGTCACCACTCCGGAGTACGCGCGATTATCGAGTACGGGATTTCCATCGATCGAGGACCCCGCAAGAGAATCGAGTTTGAGGTCGATGGCCAGCGCCACGTCGCCGTTTCGCATGACTTTCGGATTCACCTTCAGGTTCAAGCCCAGGTCCTCGTACTGGACCATGGGAACATTGGGGACCGACGAGGACAGCGATGAGAGAAGCGACGACAGGCTGCTCGAGCTTCCCGCACCCGTCAATCCGGCAATGCTTGAGACATTGGACGACAGATTCGAGTACGAAGACGTCTGAATGGGGTACCTCTCGCCTTCCTTGATCGTCTCGTCCTGTCCATCCTCCATGCGCAACTCGATCTGGTCAAGCTCCCGCGAATCGGACGTGTTCAGGTTCAGGTTGAACGTCGTGGCGCCGGGCGCCAGGGCCGATTCCGTGAGTCCGCCGCCGAACAAGGCGAATCCACTGGTGAGTAGTGGGCTGGATACCTGGCCGGAGGCGATGAGAATGCCGAGGATGGCCAGTGGATCGTTGCTCGACGCCAGCCCCGACGAAATAATTTCCTGCACCAGGCTCGCGTTCTGGCTCAACAGCGACTGCTCCTCGGCAGCGACGTTGAATGCCGAAATACTCTGCGGCAACTGCGCTCCTGTGTTTCGCGTGCCGGTGTGCGCCACCTGAATCATGCGTACGTCGACGAGCACTTCGCTGCGGCCGTCAATCAGGCTCCTCATGGTGGCGTTGAATGCGTCCAGCGTCGATGCCGGCGCGCGCAGAGTCAGGCTTTTCTGCGATGGAGAAGACTGGGCCTGCTGCACCTGAAACACTTCTTTGGCCAGCGTTGCCACTTCAGTCATTTCGTCGGCGCTCAATCCTGACAAATAGACGGTTTCTGTTTCCTGCGGCGTTAACCGCGCCCGGTTTTCGCGGGTGTCGTCGGCTACCAGCGCGTGATGCGCATCCAGCGGAACATAAAACGTGTGCGTCGCCATTTCCAGAATGCGCGTGGAATCAACGAAGTTGACGTCATCCAGGTCGAGCCGAATTTGCGTCGGCCGCACGCTGTCGTCGAGCATGGCTTCGACACCGTACGCCTTGAACACCTGCTGGATCACCTGTCGCTGATCGTTGTGCAGGTGGAAGCTTTGCTTTGCCGGCGCCGCCCGAAGCGTCTCTTCGCCAGCTATCTTGCTTGCTGCTTGCCCATAAAGCGATTTGGGCTGGGCGCGGACGGATTCATCGGCCAGATCATCCAGATGCTGGCTGGCCTCGAAATTCGCAGGATCGAGCGCGAGTGCACGGGCAAGGGAGGCGCGCGCGCCAACCTCATTGTTCAGCAACCGGTCCTTGGCTGCCTCCTGGATCAGTGCGGTGACTTCGTGGCTTTTGGCCACAAGGGATGCCATCCGGTAATTGGCGTTCGAGGGGTCGAGGGTCGCGGCACGATCGAATCCCTCCATGGCCTCGTCAAACTGGCGGTTCAGAAACAGCTTGCTCGATTCCAGATAAAGCTTTGCCGCCCGCCTTTGATCGCTGCTCCGCGGCTCTTTCGTTTTGGACGGCCTGGGAATCTCGCTCTCCGCCGGTGTCGCCGCAGCCCCCGTGTTGCTTGCCTTGCCTGCGTTGGTGTTGGCAACTGGCTCGGAAGAAGCCCCCGGCCTGTTCGTCGTGCTTTGTCCGGGTTGTGCTCCAGGGATGTCCGATTGAGCCCGAAGGACGCCTGCCGCGGCCGCCAGAGCCAGCAGAACGAAGCATAATCTTGCTGCCGCGCGCGTCCGCCTGCGACGGACGTCACCCGACACACACGGATCGATTTTTCCGGCTCGCATTCTCATCGTGTGCCTGGGGCCACCGCCAGCAAATCCTGGAGCGAGGATACGCACGCTTCCGGCTGGCTACGCAGCAACTCCTCAAAGCTATATTTTCCCGTGGCCACGGCGATTACGGAAAGAAAATTGGCCCGTGCTGCTTCGATGTCCAGCGGAGTGTCGCCGACCACGCAGATGCTGGGGCCGTCTTGCCCTTTGATCCCTACCAAGTCTCGCGCCTTGCGTGCAGCGTGTCCGATCAGCTCCGGCCGAACCGGGAAATGGTCGCTGAAGCCGCCGAATCGGAACCACTCGCGGAGGCCGGCCTTTTCAATTTTGATCCAGCCGATAGCCTCGAGGTTTCCCGAAGCCACGCCCAGCAGCGCACCTTTCTGTGCCAGATGACGAAGAGCCTCTTCAATCCCCGGCGTCAATTCCGGGTCCAGCTCGTTTCGCCGCTCGGCGACGGAATTTCGCATCGCCTCAAGAATAGCGTCGTAGTGCTTTTCCAGAATGTTGTCGGGGATTCCCGCCTGGCGGCATGCCTCGCGCAGAATTGCGGTGTCTGTGCTGCCATGGATCAGCACCCCGGCAAGCGTGATCTCAAATCCGGTGACCCGATGCACGCTCGCGGCGACCGACTCATAGTGCACACGATCGCGGCTGCGCATCAGCGTGCCGTCGATATCGAACAGATACGCGTCCTGCGCGTCCCACACGAAATCGGGCTCGATCTCGATTCGGGCTTCGCTCTTCTGTTGTGTTTTCTGCATGATGCGGACCGGACGCTCTCCGCGGTTTCGGGGTCCAGGTCACTCGAACGGCACCGACCAGTGCGGAACCGCTCTCAGCCTTGCCGATATCCCTGGCGAAACGCGCCATATACAGGACGTTCGCTCCGCGGCGGACGCTTGAGCTCGGCACGGACTTCGGATAGCTCCAGTCCCAGTTCCGCCATCGCGCGGCTCAGCGTGTTGCGATGCATTCCCAACTCTTCCGCTGCCTTGCACTGGTTTCCCCTGTGCGCCACCAGCACTTCGCGCAGATACTGCCGCTTGAACTCGCGCACCGCCTCTTCGTAGCGGATTCCGCTCGAGTGCATTTGCGTCACCAGGCTTTCCAGTTCTCGTTTCACTCGTCCCTCTTACCAAATACGAACAACCAGTCTAACCCGTCCCGCGGCTTTCGTGCAGCACAATTTCTCAACTCGTGCCGTGGGGGTGCATCCACTCAGGAGATTCGTGTTCCAAAAGCATCAGGCCCTTGCGCACCCGATCGCCCAGGTCGCCGGGAGTCACTTTCTCGCTCATGTGGAGCGTCCCGAAAAACAGCCTCGGCAACTTGGCCTGGTCTAACCAATCCTGTCCTGGGTAAAAGGCCACGATCACCAGGATAGAGATCATCACCAGGAACGCTCCCTGAACGAATCCGAGGATTGCTCCGGCCAAGCCATCCAGACATCCGAGGCCCAACTTACTAGCTAGCTTCCCAATCGTGCCGCCGATCAGGTTTGCAATGCCCATGACAAGCAGTGCGATGAGCAGGAACGCTACGGTGTTGGCCACCGCGTCGGCCCTGAAGATAGGCTTGAACATAGAACCGACTCGCTGGTAATTCCAGGCCGCCAGTGTGAGCCCCAGGATCAACCCCGCAAGCGAGCAGGCCGTGCGGAAGAAGCCCTGCGCAAGTCCACCTAAGGTCGCTCCCGCAAGTACAGCCAGAATGACCCAATCAACCCACGTCATATTTCGCTCCGTGTCCGCTACAGGGCCCGTTCACAAACCCTACTTGTCCATCTCCCGTCCGGTCAAGCGCCGGAAGGCCTCAAGATACTTGGCTCGTGTCCGTTCCACAACTTGCTCCGGCAAACTCGGAGCCGGCGCCTGCTTGTTCCAGCCAATCTGTTCGAGATAGTCGCGCACAAACTGCTTGTCAAACGAAGGCTGCGCGCCTCCTGGCTTCCATGTCTTGCCATCCCAGAAACGCGATGAATCGGGTGTGAGGACCTCATCGGCAAGGATAACGCCTTCGGCGGTTTTGCCAAACTCGAATTTCGTGTCGGCCAGGATCAGGCCGCACGATTCCGCATGGGCGGCGGCCCTCAGGTAGATTGCAAGCGTCAGACTTTGCAGTTGCGCCGCTTCACGGGCGCCCACCAGCTTTTCTACTGCCGCAAAAGAAATGTTTTCGTCGTGTGCCCCATCCTGGCTCTTCGTCGCCGGCGTAAAGATCGGCTCTGGCAAGCGAGACCCGTCCTTCAGATCGGGCGGAAGCTCAATGCCGCAGACCGTTCTCGACGCCTGGTACTCCTTCCATCCCGAACCGGCGAGATAGCCGCGCGCGACGCACTCCACGGGAAACATCCCGGCGCGCTTGACCAGCATCGAGCGCCCCTGAAGTTGCTCTTTATATGGCCGGAGTGCCTCCGGGTACTTCTCCACATTCGCGGTGATCACGTGATTCGGGACCAGATCTTTGAGCAGATCGAACCAGAACAGCGAAATCTGCGTGAGGATCTTGCCCTTATCAGGAATGCCGGAACCCAGGATATGATCGAATGCCGAAATCCGGTCCGTCGCCACCAGCAGGAGCGCGTCACCGACCGCATACAGATCGCGCACCTTGCCGCGCCCCAGCAAGGGAACTTCGCCAAGGTCGGTCTTGAGCAATGCTGCCATTGGGATTCTTCCTCAGAAGGACTGAATTTTCGATTCTCGGGCGGCGAGCGCGCTTTGTCAATTATTCCTGCATACGCACCCAAACCAAAGGCGCACCCGCTTTGAATTTCCACGCATCCCAACCGCTGCGGTCGCATGATCCCGGTTCGATTTGGATGACAGTCGGAGAGGATTCTGGCTCTTTTTGACTGGACACAAACCCCTGTGATGGCCGTCACGGACCCCCGGGAGCGCATAGGAGACACTTCGGTTGTCAACAAGGTTCGGAGGGCGTGTAAGAAAGCCTTCTTTGAGCCGGGCGACACGAGGCAGGCAGTGGAAAGGGGAAGCCGCGGCTAGCTTCGTTTAATACAGGGATCACCAGTAGCCGCGTGCTACCGACCTCCAGTGCCGGCTACTGGTCCCCGTCTTTATCTTGTGTACTTAAGAACTACAAGCGCCTCCGAAGCGAAGTTTTCCTTCGGGGGCGAATTTTTTTGGCTGCTCGATGCGGGCCCGCACGCGCCGGCGCGGCTCAGACTTTCCCGCTGTCTCTTTAACTCAGCTGGCTCTGCTTAGCGCCGCGAGTATTGGTCCCACCGCTTCGAATCAATGCGGCCTTCCCGGCAGGACAAAATGCTCCTCGCATCGCGGCTCGTAGTTGTCCCCGGCCATGATGATGGGACTGGCGTAGTCGGCCGGCTTGCCGTCAATCATTCGCTGCGGATAGAGAGCCTTGGCGCCGCAACTGCAATACGCGACAAGTTCGGTCACGTTGCCCGCGTAGGTCCTCACCAACCACGAGAGTTCGAGCATCTCTCCAAACGGCAGCCCGCGAAAATCAAGCTCGAGCCCCGACACCATCACGTCGTGGCCGGCATCGAGCAGCCGCTTGGTGAACATAAAGAGATCGTGAACGAATTGACCCTCGTCGATTGCGATGCACTCCACGCGTTTGCCGATTTGCTGCTCCGTCGCTTGAATCACGGGCAGCACGGTCCACGGGTCGGTGGAAGGGAACTCGACCGCCGCCATTTTTCCGCAGCCGTTGCGATTGCGGCTCTCGACCAGGCCGGCTGCGGCCTCGGTGTCCGCGCTCGGCTTCAGGAGCATGACATATTGCTTGGCGTACTCGCGGCGTGTCTCGATTCTGCGCAGCAACTCCGCGGTCTTGTTGCTCCGCATGGGCCCGACAATCATTTCCAGCTTGCCTGGCACGGCCTGCTCCGTAAATCGTGAACGGTGAAGGGTGAGCGGTGGACGGTGAACTGTGGTGGTGTTGGCCCCCTCAGTCTCCAGGCCTCTCGCTCCCCGGTCCAAGTCCGCGCCGCTACGCCGTCGCGCGCTGCGCCTCTCGCTGATGGCCCAGCCGGACGCTCACCACTTTCGACACGCCCGGCTCCTGCATGGTGACGCCGTAAATCATATCGGCGGCCTGCATCATGCGCTTGGAGTGCGTGACGATGAGGAACTGCGTGTCGCGGCTCAGCGATTCGAGCAAGTCCGCAAACCGGCCCACGTTGGTTTCGTCGAGGGCCGCATCGACTTCGTCGAGTACGCAGAACGGGCTGGGGCGGAACTGGAAGATGCCTACGAGCAGCGCCAACGCCGTCAGCGCCTTCTCGCCGCCTGAGAGCAGCAGCACATTCTGCAGTTTCTTTCCCGGCGGCGAAACCACGATATCCAGCCCGCTCTCGTCGAGATTGCCTTCGTCGCTCACGCGGAGGAACGCCTGGCCTCCCTGGAAGAGCCGCGCAAAGACGCGCCCGAAGTTCTCGTTGATGCTGGTCAGTGCCTCGTCAAACTTGGTGCGTGAAATCTGATCGATCTCCTTGATCGTCTCCTGCGTGTTTTCGATGGACTCAATCAGGTCCTGCCGCTGCGTGGTCAGGAAGCTGTGGCGCTCCGCGGTTTCTTTGTACTCATCGAGGGCCATCATGTTCACCGGACCCATCTGCTCAAGCCGGTCGCGCAGCGCACGGCAAGTTACTTCCTCGGCAGCCAGTTCCTCGCCCGCGAGACGCGCAATTGCCGCGTCGTCGCGAAGCACCTGCGCTTCCACATTCACTTCTGCAAGGCAACTACCCTCCAGGTGCTCCAAGTCAGAGCGCAGCTTGGCCAGCTCGCTGGAGAGTGCGGCTCGATCCTCGCGGAGCTGGTCCAGCGCCGCCCGTTCGCTCCGGAGCGCGGTCTCAAGCTCGGCCAACTGCTGCCGCAAGGCCTGCGCCTGCTCGGCGATTGTCTGTGCCGAGGACAGCGCCCTTGCCTGCGCTAATCCCAGTTCCGCAAGGCTCTTTACAAGTTCGGTGTTTTCATTGAGGCGATGTTCGCGCTCCGCCGCGGCTGCCGTGCGCTGCTGCTCGATCGTTTGCACGCGCCGCTCCAGGTCGCCAAACAGCCGGTCGATCCGCTGGAAAGCTGCCTCGGCGCCGCGACGGCGCTCTTCGAGGCCTGCCAGCTCGGCAGTCATCTGCGCCGCTTCCTGCTGCACCAGCTCGCGCTTTTGCCGCAGAATCTCCAACTGCGCCTGCTGCGTATTCTGGCTGTTCTCTGCCCGCGTATGCTCGGCCTCAAGCCGCGCGGCTTCTTCGCGTTTTTCAGCAACCGATTGCCGCTTCACCTCGCGGGCATCCTTATTGCGCGCCGCCTGCGACTCCCACTCCAGCATGCGCCGCTCAATGCGTTGTGCCTCGGCCTCCATCTGCCTTAGGGCCGCGCCCAGGTTAGCCGCCTCGCTTTCGGCTTGACGCCGCTCCTCGCCGCGCATCTCCAGTTGCGCTGTCAGCTCTTCGATGGATCGCGTCAGCGATTCGGCTTCTCTCTCGGCGTCGGTCAGCGTGGAATCGAGCCTGGCCAACCGGCCTTCGGTCTCTCGAAGTTCGCGCTTCAGAGCCAGCGGACCTTCACTTGCCGGCTTACCGCCCGTCACCGTCGAACGATGGAAGCACTCGCCCTCCGGCGTGAGGAAGTAGGCATGCGTGTATTGCAGGGCGAGGCGCTGCGCATCGATGGAGTTCCCTGCAAGGTAGCCGTGCCGCAGCTTCGGCAGCAGAGACTCAAGCGAACGCCCGAATCCGTTCAACACTTTGATGGCATCGCGCAGCGGCGTCAGGCCAGGCTCATTCACCGCTACCTCGCCGGTATCGAAGAGCACGCCCTGCGCATCCGAGTGCACGAGGAACGTCGCGCGCCCGTCGCTCGTCTTCAGAACGCGCACGCCTTCTTCCGCCGCGCCCCAATTCTCCACCACCACGTAGTTCAGTTCTTCGCGCAGGAATTCATCCACCACGCCTTCGTGCTCGCCGCTCACTTCAACAAAGTCCGCGAGCGTGCCCACCGGGGCTACAGATGGTCCGAGCGCCCCAGGCTTGAGCAGCCGCCGCACGCTGTCGGTAGCGTAGCCATGATTGCGGATCAGCGCGTTCAGCGAATCGCGCCGCCCTGCCAAAGCCGCTTGTTCGCCCCGCAGTTGGTTGGCTTGAGCGCGCCGCGCGCCCTCGTCGGCCCGCTTGCTTTGCGCAGACTCGCGCAGAGCGGCAATCTCTTCCTCAAGGCGCTTGACCGCCGCGTCCGAGGCGCCAAATCGCTGCCTTGACTCTCCAATTTGAACGCCCAGGTTCTCCTGCTCGATGCGCGCCTGGCCCATCTCGCCCTCGAGCCGCTCTGCTTCGCGCTCCAGCGCAAACAGGCTCTCTTCGCCCTGGACAATCGAATTCCGAGCGTTGCCAGCCAGCGTGAGCAGGTGCATGGCATTGCGTCGCCCGGTTTCGATCTCACGTTCCGCGCTGTAAACCTCCTCTGCTGCGGCTCGCGCCTCGTGCTGCCGCGCCTCAACTTTCTGGCGGAACTGGTGCGCTTCGCCTGCCGCCGTCTCCAGAAAGCTCCGTTGTTGCGCGCGCTCCTCTTCGATTCCAGCCATCTGCGTTCGCGTTTGCTCAAGTTCCGCGCCCGAAGCCGCGATCCGCGCTTCCAACTCGCTCACGCGCTCTGTGTTGCTGCGCTCCCGCGCTTTTCCCCGCTCCAGTTCAACGGCGGCTTCGCTCGCCTCGGTCCGCGCTGCCTCGCCCTCGCGGTCCAGTGCATATCCGCGCTCGGTCAACGTATGCTGGCTCGCTTCGTGCTGCGTAACCCCCTCCACCGAAGCGCCAATGCGCTCCGTCAGCGCTGCAATTTCCCGCTCCAACCGCGCCTGGTCCGCATCCATTGTGGCCATGCGACTGGCAAGCACTACGCGCAAGCGTCCGCGCAGCTCCTCGCGCACCGCGGCATACCGCTCTGCCTTTGCCGCTTGACGCTTCAGGCTGTTCATCTGCCGCGTCACTTCTTCAAAGATGTCGTCTACGCGCGCCAGATTCTGTTTCGCGCTTTCGAGGCGCAGCTCCGCCAGCCGCTTCCGGGTCTTGAAGCGCGTGATCCCGGCGGCCTCTTCGATGATGGCTCTGCGCTCGTAGGGCTTTGAGCTCAGCAACTGTCCGATTCGTTCCTGGCCAATGATGGCGTAGCTCTCCGGACCCAGCCCGGTGCCCATGAAGATGTCCTGAATGTCGCGCAGGCGGCAGAGCTTGCCGTTGAGGAGGTATTCGCTTTCGCCGGTGCGGAACAGCCGCCGCGTGATCACCACCTCGCCTTTTTTCGGCGCGCTGTGGAATTTGCGCCGGCGAATCTTCAGGACGACTCCCTGCTGCGCCCCCTGCGGCGGGGCAGAGTTTTGGACCGAAGCTGTGGCTTGATCGGTTTGCCCGGAGGAGGAGCTTTCGCCTGACTTTTCGCCGGCTTCTTCTTCAATCGTCTGCCCCGGCTGCTCGTTGGCGATGATCTCTTCGGCCTCTGCCGCGCGCTGCCGCCGCACCTCGTCTTCATCCCAGTCCGACGGTCCATCGTGATCGATCTCAACCTCAGGCGTCACCGGAACCGGGCCTTCGTAGGCCTCGGGATCGATCATGGTCAGCGTAACTTCCGCCATGCCCAGTGGTCTCCGCTCGCGTGTTCCGGCAAAGATCAGGTCCTGCATGTGCGAGCCGCGCAGGGTCTTTGCGCTCTGCTCGCCCAGCACCCAGCTCACCCCATCCAGAATGTTCGATTTTCCGCACCCATTCGGCCCAACGACTACGGCGATCCCCGTGCCCGCGACCGTCACTTCAGTGCGATCGCAGAAGCTCTTGAACCCGAGGATATGAATCTTCTTTAGTTTCAGCATCTTTTCTCCGACCCGTTCCGGAACCGCCGAGCCCGCTTGCAATGCTGTGTGTGCGAATGACCGCGACCTCGCACAACACTGCACTTGCGGGCAACTTCGCCGCTTCACATAAGACTCTACGGACGCCGAACCGCAGGGTCAACGCCGATGAAAGGTGCCAATGTGGATAAGGGGGCCGGAATTCGCGCGTGCGATGTGCACCTCGATTGACAGTTCGTTCCAGCCGATTGAAACTCAAGGAACTGAATCCAATTCTTCCCGGATCGGCCCGCCATGAATCGATCTCTTCTGGTCTTATTTGCCGCCACTTTGCAATTCACGTTGCCGTCGATCGCGCAACAGAAGCCGTCGCCCCTGGACCCCTACATTGAGGTGAATGCGCCCGTGCTGGTGCTTCAGCACGTCACGCTTATTGACGGCACCGGCTCCGTGCCGCAGCTGGACATGCGCATCGATATTGCAGGCAGCAAAATCATCGCCGTCCAGCCAGCCAATTCATCCCAGCCTTTGCCGCCCGGCGCGAAGGTTCTTGACCTCACGGGCAAGACTGTTATTCCGGGAATCGTCGGCATGCACGAGCACCTTTTTTATCCGTTGCCGCAGCGGCCCGACGCCGGCAACGCGCTCTACGGGGAGATGGCTGATAGCGCACCCCGCCTTTATCTTGCCGGCGGCGTGACCACGGCACGCACTGCGGGAAGCGTGGAGCCCTACACCGACCTTGAACTTAAGAAGCAGATTGAAGCTGGACTGATTCCCGGGCCCAATCTGGACGTGACTGGCCCGTACCTCGAAGGCAAGGGCACGTTCGCTCTGCAGATGCATCAACTGGCCGACGCCGACGACGCGGCGCGCACCGTCGACTATTGGGCTGCCGAAGGCGTCACCTCATTCAAGGCTTACAACTACGTCACCGCGGACGAACTGAGGGTCGCAATCCACCATGCCCATTTCCATGGGCTCAAGATCACCGGGCATCTCTGCTCTATCGGATTCAAAGAAGCCGCCGAGATGGGCATCGACAACCTGGAGCACGGAATCGTTGTTGATACAGAGTTCTATCCCGGAAAGAAGCCGGACGTTTGCCCGGACTTCAGAGCCGCGGAGAAGGATCTGGAGACCAATGTTGACATTGCAGGGCCGGCGGTCCAGGACATGATCCGCGATCTCGTCACGCATCATGTTGCGGTCACGTCCACGCTTGCCATTCTTGAGCCCTCCATTGCCAACCGCCCGCCTTTGGCGTTTGAGAACGGAGTCCTGAAGACTCTCACGCCGGACGCTGTCAGAAGTTATCTGGCAAGGCGTGCACGGATTGCAGAGCAGGGAGGCGAGCCCAAAATCCTCGAAGTCGAAATGAAATTTGAACGGGACTTCGTTGCGGCCGGTGGACTGCTGATGGCCGGATGCGACCCCACCGGGTACGGCGGCGTCGTTCCTGGCTTTGGCGATCAGCGCAACATCGAGCTGCTGGTTGAAGCGGGCTTCCCGCCAGTCCAGGCGATCCAGATCGCCACCCTGAATGGCGCAAAATACATGGGCAAGGATGCGGCCATCGGATCCATCGCTCCGGGCAAGACAGCCGACCTGGTTGTGCTCGGCGGAAATCCCGCGGAGAATATCGCCAACATCGAAAAAGTCGAAACGGTATTCAAGGGCGGAGTCGGCTACGATCCCGCAAAGCTGATTCAGTCGGTCACTGGCCTTACGGGTCTGCGCTGAGAAATCCGGCCGCGCCTCTCGAGCGGAAATTCGCGGGACGAGTCGCTGCCGCGCATTTGTTCCGGCCATCCCGGCAGAGATAAACTGGATTCAACCTGGCCTTCGGCTCAGCTTCATCTGACAGGCTATTCTTCCGCAACGCTGACGCCATAGATTTTGACCAGAGGCCCTGGACCCCCAAAGGAGATGCGCCATGTCTGAACGCGAGACAAAGACCCCCGGACCGCCAATTGTTGACGATCAGAACGCCATGCTGAGCGAAACGAAGCCCAGCGAATCCAAGTGCCCGTTCTCGGGCAACCAACTCACGCACACAACGGCGGGAGCAAAAGGCAACAACGACTGGTGGCCCGATCAACTTAATTTGGGGATTCTGCATCAGCAGTCGTCGCTCTCGAATCCGATGGGTGGCGAGTTCGACTACGCCAAGGAATTCAAGAGCCTCGATCTCGACGCTTTGGTTAAGGACTTGGGCGCCTTGATGACCGACTCGCAGGACTGGTGGCCGGCGGACTTCGGCCACTATGGACCGCTCTTCATCCGTATGGCCTGGCACTCCGCGGGTACCTATCGCATTCACGATGGACGCGGCGGTGGCGGCAGAGGCGCGCAACGATTCGCTCCGCTGAACAGTTGGCCCGACAATGTGAATCTCGACAAAGCCCGGCGGCTGCTCTGGCCCATCAAGCAGAAGTATGGCCGCAAAATTTCGTGGGCCGACCTGATGATCCTCGCCGGTAACGTGGCGCTCGACTCCATGGGCTTCAAGACGTTTGGATTCGGCGGCGGACGCGCCGACATCTGGGAGCCGGAAGAAGACATCTACTGGGGACCTGAAACCACGTGGCTGGGAGACGAGCGCTACAAGGGCGACCGGCAGCTTGAGAATCCTCTGGGCGCAGTGCAAATGGGACTCATCTATGTGAACCCCGAGGGCCCAAACGGAAATCCTGACCCGATTGCGGCCGCGCGCGACATCCGCGAAACATTCGCGCGCATGGCAATGAACGACGAGGAGACGGTTGCGTTGATCGCCGGCGGTCACACATTCGGCAAGACTCATGGCGCGGCAGATCCTGTGAAATACGTTGGCCGCGAACCGGAGGGCGCCGGTGTTGAAGAGCAGGGCCTGGGCTGGAAGAACAGCTTCGGCTCCGGCAATGGCGGAGCGACCATCGGCAGCGGCCTTGAAGTGACCTGGACGACGACTCCAACCAAGTGGAGCAATAACTTTTTCATCAATTTATTTGGGTACGAATGGGAGCTGACCAAGAGCCCGGCCGGCGCGCAACAGTGGAAACCCAAGGGCGACGCGGGAGCCGGCACAGTGCCAGATGCGCACGACCCCAAGAAAAGCCACGCGCCCACCATGCTGACCACCGATCTCTCGTTGCGCTTCGATCCAGCGTACGAGAAAATCTCGCGCCGTTTTTTGGAGCACCCGGAGGAGTTCGCGGACGCCTTTGCCCGCGCATGGTTCAAGCTGACGCACCGGGATATGGGTCCGCGTGCGCGCTACCTCGGTTCGCTGGTACCGAAAGAAGAGCTCATCTGGCAGGATCCTGTTCCCGCGGTCGACCATCCGCTCATCGACGCCAAGGACATCGAGGCTCTGTCGGCAAAAATTCTCGCGTCCGGCCTATCCATCTCGCAGTTTGTGACCACAGCGTGGGCGTCGGCCGCAAGCTTCCGCGGCAGCGACAAGCGCGGCGGCGCCAACGGCGCGCGCATTCGCCTTGCACCGCAAAAAGATTGGGAGGCTAACCAGCCGGCCGAGCTTGCAAAAGTGCTCGCGAAACTCGAAATCATCCAGAAGGAGTTCAATGGATCGCAAAAGGCCGGAAAGAAGGTCTCGCTCGCCGATCTTATTGTTCTTGGCGGTTGCGCCGCCGTCGACGCGGCTGCGAAGAAGGCCGGTCACAATGTGAAGATCCCGTTCGCGCCGGGCCGCACGGACGCTTCGCAGGAGCAAACCGATGTGGCATCCTTCGCGGTACTCGAGCCCAAAGCCGACGGCTTCCGCAATTACGTTCGTAAAGGACTCGAAAATTGCGCCGCTGAATTGCTGCTCGACAAGGCGCAACTACTTACGCTCACCGCTCCCGAGATGACAGTCCTCATCGGCGGCATGAGGGCGCTGGGCGCAAACTACGGCGGAACGAATCTGGGCGTCTTCACCAAACGGCCGGGCACGTTGACGAACGATTTTTTCGTCAATCTTCTGGACATGAGCACGAAGTGGCAGAAGTCCGCCAAGCAAGAGGGCGTGCTGGAAGGGCGCGATCGCAAAACCGGCGAGCTGAAGTGGAGCGGCACAATCGTCGATCTCGTCTTCGGCTCCAACTCGCAGCTTCGCGCGCTGGCGGAGGTCTATGCCAGCAGCGATGCCGAGAAGGCCTTTGTTGAGGCATTCGTAGCCGTATGGACGAAGGTGATGAACCTCGATCGCTTCGATCTTGCTTGATTGTTTATCGTGTCTCCGTGGCGAAGGCCCATCCGATCTGGATGGGCCTTTGCATTCTGCAACACCCTCGCATCGAGTGATAAAATCAATCGGTGCCGGGTCCTACGCGACGTAATCCCGCCAACCCCGCCAGGTCCGGAAGGAAGCAACGGTAACGGGCTAGTACGTGTGCAGTAGGTCACCCGGTACTTTTTTGACAGGGATCAGGTTTCAGGGGTCAGAGATCAGAAAAGACCCGACCCGTGCAAGGAGTAAAGATTTGAGCCTTACCGTTCGCCCCGTCGTGGGCCGGCGCGCCAAAATCACGGCGCTCGGAACCTACGTTCCTCCTGATGTGATCACCAACAAAGACCTTGAAAAGCTGGTGGAGACGAGCGATCAGTGGATCATGGAGCGCACCGGGATCCGTGAACGCCACAAACTGGCGCCGGGGCTGGGCGTCAGCGATATGTGCACCGAGGCCGCCAAGAAATGTCTTGCTGCGCGCGGCATCGCTTCAACCGAGGTCGAGGTCATCCTCGTCGGCACCGTGACTCCGGACATGATGTTCCCCTCGACCGCCTGCCTGGTGCAGGACAAGATCGGCGCGAAGGGCGCGTGGGGCTTCGACGTGTCAGCGGGATGTTCGGGCTTTGTGTTTGCGCTGCAAGCCGGCGTCAAGCTCGTGGAGAGCGGCGCACATTCCAAGGTGCTGGTCATCGGCGCGGACGCCAATACGCGCATGACCGACTACACGGACCGCACCACTTGCGTTCTTTTCGGGGATGGCTGTGGAGCCGTGCTCGTCGAGCCCTGCGAAGAAGGCGAGATCGGGTTCATCGACTTTGTGCATGAGATCGATGGCTCTGGCGGATGCTCACTCAATCTGAAAGGCGGCGGCAGCCTCAATCCATCCACGCACGAGACGGTCGACAAGAAGTGGCATTACATCTATCAGGACGGGCCTGCGGTGTTTAAGTTCGCCGTTCGCAAAATGGCCGAGACGACGGTGAAGGTGCTGGAGCGCAACGGCGTGACCGGCGCTGACCTGGGATGCTTCATTCCCCACCAGGCCAACAAGAGAATCATCATGGCTACGGCTGAACGGCTGAAGATGCCGGAAGATCGCGTGATTATCAATATAGAAAAGTATGGCAACACCTCGTCGGGTACGATCCCGCTGGCTATGGAAACGGCAATCGAGCAAGGCAAGCTGAAGAAAGGCGACCTGGTGCTGCTGGGAGCCATGGGCGCGGGATTCACGGTTGGGGCGGCGCTGCTGCGGTGGGAAATCTGAAAGGCGGCTTCCAGCTGCTAGCTTCTAGCTACTAGCCTGTCCGAGCCGAACGCTCGAAGGCAGTTCTCCACTCAGAATTGGCTTGGGCGATTAGTCCGAGAAATCCCGCCCAAGATGAAGAGCCGAGGATGAAAATTCAAAAAGCCGTGAGCCAGAGGCTAGAAGCTGGCGGCTGATCCGTCATATACTGTGCTCCACAAATGCCGGATTTCAGCGCCGGCTGGAAGATTCAAAGCGGAGGGCGACCATGGATGTGGCATTGACCGCCAGAAAAGGAAGAATCTCCAAGGCATTGCGCGAGCAAGCGGAGGAGGGACTGGAACGCATGGGCCGCATTCTTGGCCGCACGGCGCATGCCAGCGTCACCTTCACCACCCAGCGGCACATTCACATTGTGGAGTTGACCGTGCAGGCCCGCATGCAGAGATTTGCCGCCACGGGCAAGGCCGACTCGCCGCTCGCCGCGCTCCGAGAGGCCATTGAGCACGCGGAGAATCAGGCTTCTCGCTTCCGCGATCGCCGTCTTGAGTCGAAGCGCCTTCCCAAGGACGAAAAGGTGCTGTCGGCGCCGCCCGTTACGCGCTCCAAGTCACGAGCTCCCGAGCCGGATTCGGATGCGGCAGAAGGAAACTCATCGCGCCTCGCCAGGAAAGCGCGAACTTCCATCGCGATTCATTCCTTTCCCACCCAGACCACGGTGGTTGAGCCGCACATCGTCAAGAGCGGCGAGGCGATTGCGCTCAAGCCGATGACCATTGAGGAGGCGGTGAAGGAAACGGAGTTTCGCGACCGCGATCTGCTTATCTTTCGCACCGCCGCCGGAGACACATTTGTGCTTCATCGGCGCCGCGATGGCCAGATGGAATTGGTGGAACTTCCTTAATCAGAGATCGCTGTTGTTTCTCCCTGCCAGCCCTTTTCGCACAGCAGTTCTCACGTCGTAGTGGCGAGGATTTGCGTCTGTGCGGCGTTTGCTCCCGAATGTGAGAATAGAACCGCAATCCGCAACGCGGAAAAGCCGCGCAAACTGTGCACAACTCTGGACTTTGGTTGCACACCTTGACCGATTTTGGGGATGGCGGTCAAACCATTGGCTTTATAGGATTTAATCTATGGCGAACTCTCCCTCAGGCGCTGGCTCATTGCCCGAAGGCAAGCCGTTGCAAACGGGTCCGGCAAAGCCAAAGGAAGCCCTTGGATTGAATCTATCCGAAAATGCGCGTTCGGATGCCCAGCGCCATGTTCTCGATAGCCTTCCGGTTCTTGTGTTCCTGGAGCGCGAAGGGAAAATCGTCTTTGCCAACGCGGAAGCGCGCCGTACCCTGGTTTCAACGGATGGCGAATGGACACATCGCCCGGTCGAAGAGGTTCTTTGGGGATTATTCCCTGGCACAGCGGAGCCGCAGACACTTTTGACGGGCACGGAGCACAGCAGCCCGTTCCACGCCACACTCCAGGACAAGAGCGGCCGCCTCATCCCGGTCGAAGGCACCTATAGCATTCTCCATCCCGAACTGCGCGAGGCCGTCATTGTGGCTCATCCCAGCGAGCGTGAGCGCGCTCCCCGATCGCGGCTGATGGAAGACGTGCTGGCCAGCCTGCCCGAGGCGGTCGCCATCGAACACCAAAATCACGTGCTCTACGCCAATCCGGCCTTTACCCGGATGTTCGGTTACACCGCGGAGGAGGCGAATGGCGGCAGCCTGCGCGAGCTGATTGTGCCCGAGACTCGCCTCAACGAGGTTGCGTCGCTGCTCAAGGCCGTGGACGACCACGGCTTCGCGATGGCGGAAACGGTGCGGAGCAACAAGGCGGGCGAGCTGGTAGACGTGAGCCTGCAGATCGCGCCGCTGCTCGTTGACGGCGCCAGGCTGGGCTACGTATTCACCTTCCGCGATATCGGCGAGCACAAGGAGACGGAGAAGAAGCTGGAGCACGACGCCATGCACGACGTCCTGACCGGCTTGCCGAATCGTGCTCTGTTTCTTGACCACGTCAACCTTACCCTCAACCGCCGGCTGCGCGACCCCGGCCAGGGTTGCGGGGTCCTCTATGTTGACCTGGATGAATTCAAGCAAGTGAATGACAGCCTGGGCCACGCCGCCGGTGACGCTTTGCTGATCGCCACCGCGGGCCGTCTTCGTGCCTGCCTGCGTCCTCAGGACTCCGCCGCGCGACTCGGCGGAGACGAGTTTGCGGTCCTGGTCGAGAACATTGTCTCGGCATTCGATCTTGAGGTGGTAGCGAACCGAATCCTGCAGGAGCTGGAGCGTCCCTTCGAGGTTTTTGGCCACGAGGTGCGCGCCGGCGCGAGCATAGGCGCTGCCATCGCCGGCCCCGATCACGGCTCTTCCGACGTGCTGCTCCGTGACGCGGACGTCGCCATGTACCGTGCCAAGCAGGCCGGTGGGGGCCGTTACGAAATCTTCGACAAACATCTTGAGATTTCTGTCACCACCCACCAGGAGCGAGAGCGCGAGCTAAGAACCGCGATCAACAAACGCCAGTTTGTTTTTCAGTATCAGCCCATCTACCGGCTCGTTGGCGGCATGATCGAGGGATTCGAGATGCTTCTAAGCCTGCGCCGAGCCGATGGCGCCGTGGATGCCTTCACCGATCTGCTGGCCGTGGCTGAAGACAGCACTCTATCCATTCTTATAGGCCGCGAAGCGCTCGACGCCGCCTGTGCTGAGCTGCGCGTTTTGAGCGATCGCCTGCCCGAACAGGATTTGATCCTGACCGTCAACCTGACGCATCGCCAGCTTTATAACCCGGACTTGATCGCGCATTTGATGAAAGCTCTCGCGGCCAGCGGCGCTGAACCGTCGCGGCTTTTTCTTGAGGCGCCGGAAAGCGCGTTCAATGAGGACCCTGACGGCGCGGTCGCCATTCTGCAGCGTTTGGCGGATTGGCAAGTGCGCGTTGCCATTGACGATTTCGGCGGCAGCCTTGCGCCGCTGAATCACCTGGTCCACCTTCCCGTGGGCATGGTGAAACTTGCACCCCGGCTCACGGCGGCCGCGCTCTCATCTGGCCGGCAATTGGCGGTGCTGGAGTCGCTGATTCGACTCTGCAATACGCTGGGCCTGCAAATCGTCGCGCAGGGAATTGAAACTCAGCAGCAGCTCGCGGCGCTCTCCCGTATGGGATGCGCTTTGGGCCAGGGCCCTCTTTTTTCGGCGCCGCTTGACGCGGAGCGCGCTCTTGCGCTTGCCGAAGCCGGTTACTGGGCTGTCGCTCCCGGACTCTGAGATTGCTCAGTGGAACTTCCGGACTTGCGATTTACAGGATTCGTTGAACTCCGGTGTAGCATTGAAACCAATGACGCCCCAGAAGCCGTCGCGACCCTTGCCTAAATCGCGGCCAGCGGCCGACAAGAAAAAGCCGGCGAAGCAGCTTATCATCCTGACGGGAATCTCGGGTGCGGGCAAGGCGTCCGCGCTCAAGGCCTTTGAGGATCTGGGATTCCACTGCGTCGACAATCTGCCGCTCGAGTTGCTGCCTCAATTCGCCGTGATTGTTGGCAAATCCACTGAGGTGGAACGCGCCGCCATCGTGATGGACGTTCGCGAGGGCGCCACTCTCGACCGGCTGCCGGAAATTCTCAAGAGCATCAAGAAGCAGCTTCAGATCCGCGTTGTTTATCTCGACGCTCAGGATGCCGCGCTCGTCAGGCGCTACTCTGAAACCCGCCGGCCGCATCCCCTCGGACAATCGGAGACGGTCTGGCGCTCCATCGTTGAGGAGCGTCAGTTGCTCGATCCCATTCGCAACGTCGCCGACACGCTGATTGACACCTCCAACTTCAACGTTCACGAACTGCGCGCCGATATCCTTGCACGCTTCGGCCATGAGAAACAGACCAAGCGCTTGCTTGTCTCCTGTTTGAGTTTTGGCTTCAAGAATGGCGTGCCGCTCGACGCGGACATGGTCTTCGATGTGCGCTTCCTGCCCAATCCGCACTTCGTTCCCGAGTTCCGCAAAAAGACCGGCCTCGATCCGAAGGTCGCGGCCTACGTTCGCGGGTTTCCCCAGACAAGGGAGTTCCTGAATCGCGTGACCAAGCTCATGCTCTACCTGCTTCCGCATTATGTTGAAGAAGGGAAGAGCTACCTGACGATCGCCTTCGGCTGCACGGGCGGTCAGCATCGCAGCGTGATGATGGCTGAAGAGCTCGCCAAGCGTCTCCACAAAGCCGGCTACCAGGTAAAGGCGCTGCATCGCGACATCGTGCGCTGAGAATAGGAATACAATCGAGCCGCCAGGGAATTGTCTCTGAGCGAGGATTAGATGTAAACTTCGCGAATCCGGCCATAGGGCATTCCAGAAACAACAGAAAGGGAAAGACCGTGAAAGGTTGTCGCCGGATTGCGCCCATTTTGGCCCTTGCCATCACATCGAGTCTTTGGGCACAGCAGATTGCGGCGCCGGCGCACTCGCAAGACGCGCAGAAGTTGGCCGCGGAAATGCAGATTATTCAAAGGGAACTCAACTCGGTAGGTAAGCTCAACTTCGCGGTTGCAGTATCGAATGCGGATGAGAAGGGAACGTCTCAGATGAGCGAGCAGGTAAGCAATGTGACTGCCGATTCTGCTACCTGCTCCATCCGGTATCACTGGTGGGAATCGATAGCTGGCAACATGGTGGACGATGAAGACAAGTCAATCAAATTGCACGATGTGCTGGGAGTCTCGACGATTTCAGCCGAAGAGTCCTGGAAGAAAGAGGCTCAAAAGGAAGGGGCGACCCCCGACGAATTGAGAGTTTATTACGAGAAATTCGATCCGCCAATGTTTATCGTTGCGATGCGAATGGCTGGAGACGACGGAGAAGCATTCTCGTTCGTCGATGAAAAGCAGGCTGACCGGGTTGGCCAAGCCGTGGCTCAGGCGGTGTTGTTATGTGGCGGCAAGAACCAAAGGTTTTGAGCGGGATAGCCAGCAGGCGAGTGGATCAGCGGGCCGGCCGCTCATCAAGCCACCGGCGCAGCGCGTTCTCTCTCAGCTCGTACGCATTACCCGCGGGATTCACCCATACCAGCATCTTGCGCGCCGCAATCTTCTTATAAGCCTGCGGGTCTTGTTGCAAGCTTGCCGGTTCTGTCGCGGCCGCCAGCTCAAACCAGAGCACCGGAACCTGAACCGCAGAGGCCGCTCTGTCCAGATCGTAACGATCCCGCACCAGCAAACGGGCGGGAACCATGCGCGCACGAGCATCGTTGAAGATGACTCCCATCGGATCTGCCATGGGTGAATCTACGATGACACCGGCCAGCTCGGGATGTTCCGCCGCAACTTCGAGAGCCAGATTCGCGCCGAGGCCGGTTCCATCCAGCACAATCGTTCGGGTGTCGGTTTGCCGCGTCTCGGTTAGATAATCGAGCGCCCATTCCGCATCCTGGCGCAAGCTTCGCTCGCTGGGCCGCGCGAATTGGCTCTCACCGTAGCCGCGATAGTCAAAGTCGAGGACGTTCACGCCCGCCCCGTGCAGCTGAGCCACCGCGTCCACAGTGTTTCCAATGTTGCCGTCCTGGCCGTGCAGGTAGACCAGGGTAATCCGTCCAGATCCTTGTGCCGCCGGAATCCACCAACCCTTGAGGCGCGGCATGCCCGCATCTGTCACCGCGAATGCCACCGGATCGAAGGACAATCCCGCGCTGGACGGAGTTTTTTGGATTGCAGCCGACGGGCGATAGAGCAACTGCCAGCTTCCTTGCCAGAAAAGCAGGCACAGCGCCAACCAGCCACAAACAACTGCCGCCGCGATCGTCACACAGACAGCTGCCAGCAGCCATCGCCCCGAGACAAGCTGCGGCGTCTCGCGGCTTCTCTCGCCTCCGGAGCCCCTTCGGACGCCGGCCGCCGGTCTCCGCGGCGCATCTTGTAACTGGGTTTTCTTGCGCGACATGATTGCGGCTTTCTGTTCGTCCGCTCCAACCTGCGGAATCACTTCCATCCTAATCGTCCCAACCGCAAACCCCAGCCCGCGCCACGGTGTATATTGCTCCTTGGAGTTAACGATTACTTTCAAGGAAAGCCAAACCGAATGACGACCGCGCGTCACGAAGTCAAGATGCCTGCAGCCGACGAAATCCTTCTTATCACCAGCGGCGATCTGCGCCTTTCCGCCAACCAGGTCTGCTGGCCGGCGCAGCGCGACATGGAGGCCGCGCTCACCGCCGCGTTCGCACAAAAGGGCGTCAAGCTTGTCCGCGCCCACGCCTACGATGAGAAACTCAAGCACGGCTTCATCTCTTCGCAGCGCCAGGGCATGGATGTCTTCATGGAGATTCATCCTCAGGCCCGCCTCGTCTTCGCCACGGCCGCGTGGCAGTACAGCCACCATCTCCTGCCCGGTCTGCGTAGTCATCAAGGGCCGATTCTCACAGTAGCCAATTGGTCAGGGCAATGGCCGGGTCTCGTAGGCTTGCTCAACCTGAACGGCTCACTCGTCAAGGCCGGAAAGCAGTTTGCCTCTATCTGGAGCAAAGACTTTACCGACGCCTATTTCAGGAATGCGCTGGACGAATGGCTCCGCGACGGCAGGATTACACACGATCTCTCGCACGTTCATTCGCTGGACAAAAGCAAGCTGCCTGCTGCCAGCGCGCAACTCGGCGCACGGCTTGCAGCAGAATTGAAGCATCGCAAAGCCATCATGGGCGTCTTCGATGAAGGCTGCATGGGCATGTATAACGCCATCATCGACGATGAGTTGCTCAACCCCGCCGGAATCTTCAAAGAGCGACTGAGCCAGTCGGCGTTGGTGGCGAAAATGCGCACCGTCACCGGCGCCGAAGCCGAGGCCGTCTATCAGTGGCTCGTCACCAGGGGCGTTCAATTTGCATTCGGCAAGGACGCAGCCACGGAGCTAACGCTCGAACAGGTGCTCGATCAGTGCCGCATGTATATAGCGGCCGTCCGCATCGCGCACGAGTTCGGCTGCGATGCGATCGGCATTCAGTATCAGCAGGGGCTCAAGGACATGGTGCCCGCATCGGACCTGGCTGAAGGCATGTTGAACAACGCCGAACGGCCTCCGGTCTTCGCGGAGGGGACCGCAAACGAGCTTTATGCAGGCAGCCCGCTTCCGCACTTTAATGAAGTAGACGAATGCGCCGGCGTCGATGCGCTGGTCACAAATCTATGCTGGAAGGCGCTCGGGCTCGACCCATCGACGACGCTCCATGATGTGCGCTGGGGCGAGCACTACAAAGGCCCGGGCTCTGGCGGGGAGATTGACGCTTTTGTCTGGCTGCTGCAGATTTCCGGCGCCGCTCCGGCGAATCATTTTGTTGACGGGTATGCTGGCGCTACGAGCGAGCGCCAGCCCGCCATGTACTTTCCTCTCGGCGGTGGATCGCTGAAAGGCGTTGGTAAGCCGGGCGAGATTGTATGGAGCCGCATCTTCGTGGAGGGAGGCGCACTTCACGCAGACCTTGGCCGCGGCACGGTGGTGAGTTTGCCGACTCAAGAAACCGAGCGCCGCTGGCGCGAATCCACCACTCAATGGCCGATTGTTCACGCCATCTTGCACGGAGTGAGCCAAAATCAAATGATGGCTCGGCATCGCGCCAATCACCTGAACGTGGCCTATGCAACTTCGACTGAATCTGCCGACAGAGCGCTCGCAACGAAGGCAGCGATGCTTGCCGAGCTCGGTATTCACGTGCATCTGTGCGGCGTGACGCAGTGAGCCTTTAGTTCTGGATCTGCTCGGTGGCCATCTCGCGGGCCGCGGGGATGATGCCCATCTCCTGGTAAATGGGCCGCACCACGCGCCGCAGCGCCGGCAGTTGCGTCACGAACCATGCAGCGCCCAGCACAACGGCCACTCCGTTCAGAATCACCGTCCATTGCGCCCCGGCCAGCGGCATTTTCCCCACGAACCATATCGGCGTCGGCGGAATCGAATGGGCGAGCGTTCCCGCCAACAGGCTGCCAAACGTCGCCATTCCCATGAAGGCCATGGTGTAGTAGCTCATCACGCGCCCGCGCTTGTCTTCATCTGTAAGCGTCTGGATGATCGTATTGCTCGCCGCCATCCCCTGCATCATGCCCATGCCGGCCACGAGCACGGTCAGCATCGACAGCCAGAAAACGTGCGATAAGCCGAACCCGATAAGGCCCAGTCCGAACACAGCAGCGGCAATCGGAATCATGCGGATTAAACCGCGCACGCTCCGGCGCGCCGCCAGCGACAGAGCCGAGATGAGCGCTCCCACGCCCATCGCTCCCATGAGGAACCCGAGCGTATGCGGGCCGCCATGGAGCACCTTGGCGGCAAAAATCGGCATGAGCACTACAAACGGCATGCCCATGAGGCTCACCAAGGCAAACAACATCAAAATTGTGCGAATCGGCAGGAAACCGGCAACGTAACTCCATCCCTCCTTCAACTCCGTCAGCAGCGATGTTGCCGTCCGCCGCACCGCCGCTGCTTCGATCCGCATCATCAGCAGGGACGCGATCACGGCGATGTAGCTGATGCCATCGATCAGGAAGCACCAGCCCTCGCTCGTTGCCGCAATCAACATTCCGGCCAGCGACGGCCCGATCAAGCGTGCCATGTTCACCATCGACGAGTTAATGGCGATCGCGTTGCCGAGGTCGGCGCGGTCGCCTACCATCTCCACCATGAACGCCTGCCGCCCCGGCATGTCGAATGCATTAACCATGCCCTGCATCACGCTCAAAACCAGAATCCATTCAATCGTGATGTGTCCCGAGAATGTGAGCGCCGCGAGTGCGAGCGACTGAATCATGGCCAGCGTTTGAGTCCATACCAGCACGTTCCTGCGATTCAGCCGGTCTACCCAAACACCGGCGAAAGGCGCGAAGAGGAAAGCCGGAATCTGGCCCGCGAAACTGACCGTGCCCAGCAGGAGCGCAGATCCCGTTAGCCGGTAAACCAGCCATGACGTCGCGATGCGCGTCATCCAGGTGCCGATGAGAGAGATGGTTTGCCCGCCGAAAAATAATCTGAAATTGCGATGCCGCAACGCGCGCCAGGCGTGCGATGCGCCGCTCAATGCGCGGGAGTGTCCCTGCGCATCCGGGCCGTCCGGCGGCGCGTTCGCGACAGGCCCCCGCTGTGGCTCGCCCCGCTCCCCATCCTGATCCGGATCTCCGTACAAGTCGCTCACTCTCGTGCTGCCGCAGTTGCGATTGCCTCCGCTGCCGCGAGGTTCTGCATCAATTCGCCGGGAACATGATGGCGGCTGCGGAGATAATCCGCGGAGTTATATGAGATCCAGACTTTCCCCGATTCGTCTTCCCAGACGAGAAGCTTCAACGGCAGATCGATGGCGATGCTTGGCGCGGCCAGCATCACCGGCGTCCCCGCTTTTGGGCTCCCGAAGATCAGCAGTTTCGTGGGGCGCATCTTCATTCCGGCTTTCTCCGCTTCGCCGCTGTGATCGACGAGCGCGAAGAGAGTCACGGCTTTCGCCGCAAGGATGCCACGAATCCTGTCGACGGTCTCATCGACCGGATGATGGCTGGGGATGTCGACGATGCCTTGGCCGCTCATATCCAAAATCATACGTGAGCCGCGGCAATCCTATCCGGCGCAAAAGGAAAGGCCCCTCGCCGGAGCAAGAGGCCTTGTTCTTAAGACGGTATTCTCAGGCCACGCGCTCGATCGTCACTGACTCAAGCACCACCGGCTTGTGCGGCTTGTCCTGCGCATTGCGCGGCACCTTTGAGATTTTTGTCACGATGTCCTGGCCTTCGACGACCTCGCCGAATATGGTGTGATTGCCGGTGAGCCAAGGCGTTGCCGCCACCGTGATGAAGAACTGGCTGCCATTCGTATTCGGTCCCGCGTTCGCCATGGCCAGCTTGCCTGGCTTGTCGAACTTGTGCGCCGATCCACGGGTTTCGTCCTCAAAGCGATATCCGGGCCCGCCCATTCCTGTGCCCGCAGGATCGCCGCCCTGAATCATGAAGTCGGGAATCACGCGGTGAAAGATCGTGCCGTGGTAGAGCTTGTCTTTGGACTTGGCGCGCGTAACCGGATGCGACCACTCTTTGGCGCCTTCGGCCAGTTCGATAAAGTTTTTGACGGTGATGGGGGCTTCGGCCTCAAAAAGCCGAACGGTGATCTTGCCTTCAGTGGTTGTGAAGACGGCGTACGTTCCTGGTGCTAATGCCATGAATTCTCCTGTGATTTTCTGTTTCTGATCACTGACAGCTGAAAACTGATCGCCGTTTTACGGCGCCGGCGGTGGAATTGGTTGACCTTCGGGAACAATCGTCACTTTCTTAAGCACGACCGGCGAGAGCGGCCTGTCGTTCGCATCGCGCGGCACGCGCGCAATGGCCTTCACAACGGCAACGCTGGCGTCGTCGCATTGGCCGAAGAGCGTGTAATGCTGATCGAGAAAATCCGTCGCCTGCTCGGTGATAAAGAACTGGCTGCCATTCGTATTTGATCCGCTGTTTGCCATGGCCAGGCGTCCCGGACGGTCGAAATTCAAACCGGGATCGAACTCGTCGTCGAAAAGATAGCCGGCATTGCCAAATCCCGAGCCTGTGGGATCGCCGCCTTGAATCATGAACTCCGGAATCACGCGATGAAAGATCGTGCCGTCGTAGTACGGCTTGTGGCGCACGACTTTTTTCGTCGCGGGATCGGTCCAGTCCTTCGTGCCTTCCGCCAATCCAATGAAGTTGGCTACGGCGTTGGGCGCCTGCTTCTGGTAGAACTGGCAGGTGATCCGGCCCATCGACGTATCCATCACCACGGAGGGTCCGTTGGGAACCGTCGTGGCCTCGGGCGTCGCCTGCGGCGCGTCGGGAACGTCTTGACTCGTAGATGGGGTCGGGGGTGCGCCCCCGGATGATGTGGCCTGTTTGGCGAAGACGATAAAGCCCGCAGCGGCGACAAAAGCGACTGCCAGGGATGAGAGGAGAAGCGTGCGACGAATGTTCATTCCGAACTTCAGGGTAAATCATGCGGCGGGCAGCATGCCATAGTAGGCTCCCCGCCATCAAGTGGGTCGGCTTCAGACCAGTTTCAGGAATCCCGCACGGCTCAGTTGCGCTCCGGGGAAGACTGTCTCGAGATTTTCAGCGCCGAGCGTCCGCGTCACCACTTCGCCCAGCACCTGGCGGTAATCGGTCGTCAATGCCAGGTCGCGGCCTTCGTTGAGCTGTCCATCGTCGAGGCCCGGCCACTTGCCGTACACTTTTCCGCCCTTTACCTGCCCGCCCAGCACAAACATTGCGTTGGCGTGCCCGTGATCGGTGCCGCCGGTTCCGTTCTCGCGCGCGGTGCGGCCGAACTCCGACATCGTCACCAGCGTCACATTAGCTCCGCCGTCGCCCAAATCGCGCCAGAAGGCCGCGATGCTGCCTGAGAAATCGGTGAGCCGATTGGCGAGCTGTCCGTTCACGCCGCCCTGGTTCTGATGCGTGTCCCATCCGGTCACATCGGTAAAGGCAGCCTCAACGCCGAGGTTGGCCTTCAGCAGTTGCGCAATCTGACGCATGTTGTTGCCGAAGTCGGTGTTGGGATAGTTCACACCCATCGCCGGAGTGTACTGCGCGGGGTTCGCGGCCTTGAGCATCTTCACCGCTTCAAATGTTTCATCGCCGGCCGCGTGAAAGATGCGGTCGCCGGAATCGGCATACATGGCCTCAAAAGCGCTCGCAGCTGGCGAAGGCGCGGGCCCGCGACCGGCCACGGTAAAGTTGTTCACGTTGCCGATGGCGATGGCAGGAATCTTTCCATCGAGCGTGCGCGGCACCTCGGCGCCCAGTGCCAGCGCGCGAAAGGCCGTGTGCTCCTGATTGTGACGGCCGCAATTGCACGCGGCGAGATAGGTGTCTTCCGCCTGCAATGCGCGGTTCAACCAGCCATCCTCAGTGTTCTTGACTCCGGGCGTACCCGATTCCATATAGTCCTGCGCGTCAAAGTGCGAGCGGCTCATATCCGGCGATCCGCAGGCGTGCACAATCGCCAGATGTCCCTGATCGTAGAGCGGCTTGAACGCGGTGAGCGAGGGATGCAGGCCGAAGAACCCATCCAGATCGAGAACCTGATTCTCGGGAATCGCGATGCTGGGCCGCATCTTGTAGTAATTCTTCTCGCGGTAGGGAACCACGACGTTGAGCCCGTCCGCGGCGCCGCGCTGGAAGATAACGACCAGCCGCTGGCCATTCCCGCCGAGATTAGCTCCAGCCGTCTGCGCCAAAACGCTGCGCACAAGGAAATTCGGCATCGCCGTTGTGCCGGCCACAGCCAATGCGCCGCGGTGCAGAAAGAATCGCCGGTTCATTTGCATCTCCTCAGCCGTCAGCTTTCAGCCGTCAGCTTGATTTCTCATTCAATCCGAATGTCGCTATCCTTCGATCCACCCGCGTTCTTTCGAAACCCTATTCTTCCGCCTCCACGCTGAGAGCTGAAAGCTGATGGCTGACAGCTCGGCGCGCTATCTTCTCTGAAACTCGGGCGAGCCCAGAAGCAATCCCGCCAGCAACTGATCTTCCCGCTCGTAGGCATCGGCTGGCGCGCGATTCGCTCTGCGCGGTGCCGCAACCGGTGTCGCCATCAATGCATTCTGACCGTTCTGCGCTTCAAATTCCTTAAGCGCCGCTGCGCGCGTGGCGTCGCTCACTCCGCCCGGCAGCAGGATTTGCTCCAAGCGCGCTTCTTCTGTCTCCGGCGTCGGCACCACCTGCATCGCGGGCGCATTGTCGTCGAGAGCGCTCATGTCCATCTCCGGCGCCCACCCAACGGTAATTCCCGGGAATCGATTTGCGGCCAGCGACAACGCAAAGTTCATGCGGTCGACGAGCGCGCCGGTGCTGACCCAATCGGCCTCATCCCATTTGTAGCCGACCGGCGGAATGCAGCCGTAGAGCGGCATTCCCATTTGTTTCAGAGCATTCACCAGCGGCTCATAGTTGGTCACGTTCGCGTTGCTTGCACGCACCGCGCTGACGACATACTCGAGCGGCGTCTTCACCTTGACGCTGCCATCGCTGGCGGACCAGAACTCGGGCGAGCGGAACAGAGTTTTCAGCACCGAGGGAATGTCGCCGCCGCTGGCGAGGTACGACTTTGCCATTCGGTCGACCAGCGTCTGCGGAGGATCGTCGCTCACAAACCGGATGGCGAGCTGGCGAGAGATGAACTGAGCTGTCGCGGGCCGCATGGCCAGCATGTGCAGCAGCTCGCGGCCCTCCAACTCGCCGTGCTCCTTGATCTTGGCGCCCATCACTTTCTTCGTGCCGGGCTCATGCCGGTTCTCGTTGAACTGAAAATCGCCGCCGAACTGCGGACGGTCCACGGTCCAGCCCGTGAGCACGCGCGCCACCTGCGTCACGTCGGCTTGCGTGTAGCCGCTGTTCACGCCCACAGTGTGCAGTTCCATCAGCTCGCGCGCATAGTTCTCGTTCAGGCCTTCAGGCGCCTGACGCTTGGCGTTCGGCCGCCGCTCATTCACCATCTTGGCGCGAGATGCTGCCAACGAGTCAGGCCCAATGCTCTGCGCATTGTCAAGATAGATGAGCATGGCCGGGCTGTGCGCTACGGCCTCAAGCAGGTCCTCGAACTTGCCCAGCGCGTGCGGCCGGATTGTGTCGCGCGCATAGCCCACCAGGTAGTAGGGCATTTGCTCGTTCTTGCGCAGATAGATGTTGAAGTGATTGAGCCAGAAATCGGTCATCACTTCCTGGAGTTGCGCATTGGAGTAGATGTCGCGCG
>Ga0181535_10001026_pt1 | contig 38122 bp, 35 predicted proteins | sample PEATcosm2014_Bin_44_FD_119774 | JGI IMG/M metagenome (GOLD analysis project Ga0181535, IMG submission 119774) | Peatland microbial communities from MTU Mesocosm Facility, Houghton, MI, USA - PEATcosm2014_Bin17_30_metaG | ecosystem: Environmental > Terrestrial > Soil > Wetlands > Peat | place... | reverse complement strand
GTTTCCGGGGCTGCCGGCAGAAACGGCATTCGAAACACTGAAACCCAGGTTCGGATAGCCGGCCGCATACGCAGGGAGATTCGTAAAGATGCCGCTGAGGTTGAGCGTTGAGATATCCGCTGCGCTGGCCGCACTGTCGCCCTGAATTGCTTTTGCTTCCAATTTGCCGAAGCGGAAGTCGTTAACGAAGCCGCGTGGCAAGGCTACCGTATAGGCGCCAGTCCAGCTGGTCGAGTTTTCCGAGAAGATGTTTGCCCCGGCATTAGCTTGGGCAGCGAGCGAGGAGGTCCCGAAGTTTGAAGAAGCGTAATTCGCCCTGGTATAGCGGAAGAAAATCTGCCCCCACTTCTGGAAGGTCTGGTCAGCACGATAGGTCTGTTGATCGGTGTTGGTTGTCGCGTTCGCCGTTGCAAACCAGTTCAACACGCCGTTGGTGTCCGTGGCTGCGGTCGGAATCGTCTTCACGGTTGCCTGGGCCATGTGAGAGAACCGGCTTGAGGGAATCTTGTTCCCGGGAAACGGCAGCCCGGTCAGCGGATCGACAGGTGTGCAGTTCTGTGTGCCCGAACCCGAGATCGCTATACAAGCTGGCGTCCCGGCCAGCGGGAAAAGGGCCGAGTTCGCGGCAATTGCGGAAAAGTCGCCGCCAAGTTCAGCCGCCGTCGGCGCGGCTCCCGAGGTGTGGCCGCCTAAAATCGCGCGCCGCCCCTCGTAATTGGCCAGAAAGAAAGTCTTGTTCTGGGCGTTGTAGAGCTTGGGAATTGAGGCCGGGCCACTCAAAACGTAGCCAAACTGATTATCCCGCCATTCGGTAGCCTTATTACTGGTATTGCTCACACTCTGATGCGGAATGGCGTTCATGAAGTCATTACGGAGGAATTCAAAAGCAGAGCCGTGATACTGGTTTCCGCCGCTCTTGCTGACGATGTTGACCTGGTTGGCGCTGAATCCGTAGTCGGCCCCGTAGGTCGCGCTCTGTACTTTGAATTCCTGGATGGCGTCCTGCGACAGAATTACCGCCGGCGTATTGAGGGCCGTATCGGTGTTTATCAGGCCGTCGAGGGTGTAGTTGTTCGACTCCGGGCGGGAGCCGTTGATGCTGATCGCATCGCCTTCGTTGGACCGCATCTGGCCTTGCTCGCCAACCGTCTGGACCGCGCCCGCGCCAACGAACAACAGCGAGGTAAAGTTACGGCCGTTGATCGGGAGTTGCGACATCTGCCGCTCGCTGACTACCTGCGACACCGAAGACGAGTCTGTGTCCAACGCGACCGCGCTGGCGCTAACCTCGATTGTCTCGGAGACGGCGCCCGCCTTCAATTGCAGGTTGACGCGCTGATCCTGTGCGACCGCCAGCACGATGCCACTGACCATCGTCTTGGAGAATCCGGCCATTTGCACAGACACTGTGTAGTGTCCTGGAATCAGGTTGGTTGCCGTGTAATCGCCTGTTCCTGTTGAAGTTACCCTGGCGACTACGCCTGTCGAAGTGTTGGTGATTTCTACTGGTGCGCTCGCAATCACAGCACCTGTACTGTCGGTAACTGTTCCCAGAATCGTACCGGTTGTTCCCGCTTGTCCCCATAGGGTGTGGGCGAACACCAGCACAATTGTGAGCATCGAAAAATACTTCAGAATTCTCACGATACTGCCTCCTTGAAGGTTGAGTTGCGTTTCAATTACATGGCATTGGTCCGGTGACTCAGCAGCCGTCAAAGATCAAGCTCCGGCAGCCATGGATCCAGCCCCGAACAGTCCCGCTGCGAATGCAAACCTCGCAGCAGAGCTTGGAATCAAAATGCATCATTTAGTTGGTCTCATAGATTCGGATTCAGGCTGCTCTCTACCGCCTAATGGAATGCGCGGCTCGATAGTTGCGTTCAAGATTCTCAAGCGGAACATTTCTAAACCGAAACTAATTCAAATGCAAAATCAGACCGAAAACTATGCGCGTATGCAGAGAATCGTCCAGTGCCATACGGTAATGCTCTCGTTAGAAGCGCGCGCAAAACGCTTAAGATCTATTTTTTGAATTAGATACGAAAATATCCTAGAGATGTTAGGAGCTTTGTTAGGAGCGTAGAGGTAGGACCAGTCTCCTCTTCGATTCCAGTTTGAATGCAATGCTTGGTGGGGGTATACTTCACTTCGCTAGGAGCTAAGGCAATGGCGACTCCTCAAACATTGGCGGAAATGACCAAACTACCCGATTTGGACAAGGAGACTGTGCTGCTCCAGATGGAGCGGATTCTTTCCAGTTCCCACTTCAGGAACAGCCGCCGGTACACCGACCTTCTGCGATTCGTGGTGCAGCAGACGCTTGATGGCCATGCGGACATTCTGAAAGAGCGGACCCTCGGGATCGAGGTCTTTGATCGGTATCCAGGCTTTGACACTTCCGGAGATTCCATCGTTCGTGTAGCCGCGGCAGAGGTGAGAAAACGGATTGCGCTGTATTACCAAGAGGAAGGCCACGAACATGAGCTTCGGGTTGATCTGCCATCCGGCTCATATGTGGCGCGCTTTCGCCCCCCGTCGGAGCCATCGCCCACAAACGTCACTGCGCCCGAAGCGTCTGAGCCGGTGCAGACCGAGAAGGCAGCGGATTCTGAACAGAAGAGCGCAACTGCTCCTTGGAGAAAGAAGCTAGCGTTCGTTGCTGTGGCGCTCCTGTTCATCGCAATTGCGAGCGTTATTGCGCTGTGGGGCAGATCCGACAGCGGTCTGAACCGGTTTTGGGGTCCGGTCTTTGAATCTTCCAGTCCAATTCTGGTCTGTGTTGGAACGGTTGAACCGTCGCATATTGCTCCGGATTTTCGAAAGCGATTTACGCTCCAGATGGCAGACACCGTCAACGGAGCGGCACAGCCTCCAACTCCAGAGTCCGGTTTCATGGATTGGCCTGCGCTCACCCTGACCGATGCTGTCCAGATAACGCGCATCACCGAAATGTTGACAAAGCACCAAGTGCATTCTCTGCTGCGCTCCTCTGAGAATGTCACCCTGGCCGACCTGCGGGGCGGCCCGGTGATTTTGGTCGGCGTACTGGAGAATTCCTGGACGCTGCGGCTGGTTTCAACACTCCGATTCCATCCGCGGATGGATTTTGCCAGCCAAAAAGTATGGATTGAAGACTCGCAACATCCAGAGCGCAGGAATTGGAGTACCCTGTGGGGACTCCCTTACTCGGAATCCAGTGACGATTACGCACTGGTTACCCGAACCAGGAATCCGCTATCAGGCCAGATCACGGTTATTGTTGGCGGCCTGGCGATGCATGGGAGTCAAGCTGCCGGTGAATTTGTAACCAATCCTGCCTATTTGAACACTTTGTCTAGGAGCTTGCGCGATCCAAACAAAAATGTGCAGATCGTTTTGAAGATCGACGTCATCAAAGGCGAGCCTGGTCCGCCGCAAATCGTTGCTGAATACTATTGGTAGGGTGAAGATCAGAGTTTGTCCGTCTCTCTATAACAGGCAGAACAACAAGAAACAAGCCGGCAACGGACCTCGGATAACTGGGTATTCGCTCGCCAAGAATAACAGTACGATAGCTCAGTTCACTTTCTCGGCAACTTTGCCATGCCATCTGGGGGAGTGGATGAGGGCCATGCACCAACACATGCGGACCGTGAGCGCGGAGTCCTACAACTTTTGCAGCGAGAGAGCTACGCTTATACGAGTCTATGGGAGTCACCACCTCTGAATCAGAGGCGACCGCTCAGAGGTCTTGCCATGGTGGATGCGCCTATCGCTACGTTCAGCTCCGCATTCACCTCAAAATTCATCCTCGGTTGGGCATCGAGAAGCCGCGCATGAGTGCGTTGATGCCTCCCTACCTGCGGGTAATCGAGGCCGGTTTCCACAATGCGCAGAGCAGCTTATTGAAACGCTATGATCGAATTCGCCCGGCAAAAGATGAACCGGCTTCCTTGACGTGCCCCGAACAGAAATATAGGATAGGTCAAATGCCGTTGATCTCTGCCGCACTTTCCTTCTGATTCGGCATTCCACCTTTATCTTGGTTGTATTTTGGAGGTTCCATGCCAGCATCGCGCATTCGTGTACTCACTCTCAGAATCGTACTCACATTCATCGCCTTGCTTTTCATCGGGCAATGGGTTAGTGCGCAATCGGTCGGTTCGATCGCCGGCTCGGTTGCAGATACGGCCGGTGGTGCTCTGCCCGCATCCAGCGTTACGTTGACAAATCAACGAACGAATGAAGTGCGCCGCGCAACCACCGATGGATACGGATCGTTCTCGTTCACACTGCTGCCCATCGGTGTTTATAGCATCAAGGCGGAGCACGAGGGCTTCCAGCCGCTCGAGATCACGAACACCGCGCTGGAAGGCCAGCAGCATCTTACCCTGTCGCTGGTTCTGCATCCCGGGGGGATAACCACCACAGTAAGCGTCGAGGCGGCTGAAACGCAGGTAGAGAGGGCCGATCCGACGCTGAGCCAAACCGTTCACGCTGAGCAGGTGGCCAACCTGCCGCTGAACGGGCGCGACTTTGCGCAACTTGCCCTTCTGACTCCGGGAACGGTTCGCGGGGAACAGACAACCGACTTTCTGAATCAGGGCACCAGCAGCGAAGTGTCTTTCCGCGGCTCGGTATCCCTGTCGGTACAGGGCATGGCTGAGAACACGAACGACTGGCGGTTGGACGGCGTCGACGACAACGAATTGACGGGCGGCGGCGTCGCCTTTTTGCCAGAGGTGGACGCGATTCAGGAATTCAATGTGCTAACGTTCAACTACTCGGCGCAGTACGGAAGCCGTGGCGGCAGCACGGTGCTGGTGTCGACCAAGTCCGGCAGCAACAGTTTTCACGGTTCGGCATTCGAATTCTTGCGCAACGACTATCTGGATGCAAGAAACTACTTTGACCCGGTGAAGAAGGGCAAGTACCGTCAGAATGAGTTCGGCGGATCCATCGGCGGCCCGATCTTCCACAACAAGACCTTCTTCTTTACCGATTACCAAGGCAACCGCGTTCGGCAGGGCGCGCCGATTCTCAGCGTGGTTCCGACGACGCAGCAAACGCAGAATCACATCTTCACTAATCCTATCTTCGATCCGACCACTTCGCTGGCGGCCAGCAACGCCTCGTCGCGCAAGAGTTACTACAACACGACGCTCGCGACCTACCAGATTCCCGCCGGCGAGATCAGCCCCGTTGGCCAGGCAATTCTGAATCTTTTCCCCGCGCCGTCCCCGGCCGGGACTTCAGGCCTGACCGGTTCTTACAACTACACGGCAAGCCCGGTGCGCACGATGAACGACGACGAGTTTGATGTGCGCATCGATCACCAATTGAGCGCAAACGATCACTTGTTCGGGCGGTTCAGCTGGGACAATGGCCAGCAGTTCAATCCTTCGGGCCTGCCTGGTTTCGGCGCCAAGTCGTCTTACACCAGCACCACCTACTTCCGGGCTCGGGTGCGGAACTTCGCACTCTCCGATACGCACATCTTCTCCGCCCACGTTGTAAACCAGATGGCCGCCGGATACAACCGCGATTACAACACGATTCGCGGCATCGGGTACGGCATATCGGAGGCGGCGAACCTGGGCATTAACGGCGCGAACCTGGGCGACCTTGCAACCTCTGGCATGACGCTGATCAGCATGACAGGATTCAACCCGATTGGAGATCGGCTGTATTCGCCGTATCAGGGTGGAACCAATATCTTCCACTACTTCGATTCGCTAAGTGTGGTGAGGGGAAAACACAGCTTCACTTTCGGATTCGATTTCAGGCCGATGCAGAACAACGGTCTGGGAGAAACGTATTTTCATGGCCAGATGGGGTTCACCAAGAACTTCACGGCCTATAGCACGAGCACATCCTTTGCCGCGACGATTACGGATCCGGCCAGCGGCATCACCGGCGCCAACGGCAATCCGATCGCGAGCGTGCTGCTGGGCTATCCGAGTTCGGGCAACCGCCAAAACCAGGTGAACAGCGGCATCATCGGACGGCGCTGGAAAGAATACCGCGGCTATGCGCAGGACAACTGGTCGATTACGCCGTCACTTACGCTGAACCTGGGCGTGGCCTACATGGTAGCAACTCCGCTGACCGAAGCGCAGGGACGCATTGCCAATTTCGATACGCAAACTGGGACCTATTACGTTGCCGGGCGTCAGGCATCAACCTATACCGGCACGGTGGCTTCTGACAAATACGCCGGTATCCATACGGATTTCTCGAACATTCAGCCGCGCTTCGGATTTTCTTTCAGTCCGTTCGGTCCCGAACACAACACCGTGATCGGTGGCGGCTACGGCATCTTCAACGATTCCTCGCACCTCGGGCAGTCGGCCGGCATCCATCAGAACCCGCCGTATACCAACACCTATACGTTCACAACCAACGACATCAATCCCACGCGCACGCTGATCGTAGGCGCTGCGAACAACGGCTTCCCTGACAACAGCCCGCCGGCAAACCCAACCACCTATACCGGATCCATTGTCGCCATGAACCGCAATTTCAAACAGGGCCTGGTGCAGCAATACAACCTCCATCTCCAACAGGGCTTGAAAGGCGCGGTCATGAGTGTGTCCTACGCTGGAACCCATGCGACGCGGCTATTCAACAACATCGGCTCGTTCAACGGCTCGGCTCCAGGCGCAGGCAACAACACCGCCGCACGCCGTCCCTTCACCACGCTGAACACGATTGCCGATATCGATTCAAACGGATGGCTGATCTACAACTCCCTCCAGGCCAAGGTCGAGCGCCGCATGAGCGGGTTTTATCTCCTCGGTTCCTACACCTACAGCCAGGCGTTAACCAACGGCTACTCAGAGGCGGTAACAACTCTTCCTGGGTCCACATATTTTCCGCTCACCCTGGGACCGAGTTTTTACCACAGCAGCCCGGTGCTTGTTTCCTCTCCGGGTAATCCCGCCGGCACAGCAATTTCTCCGTTGGCCGACCGCGGTTCGTCGCCACTGCAGTTGCGCAACAGCTTTACGGCGAGCGTGCTCTACGCGCTTCCCTTCGGCACTGGCCACCGTTTCCTGAATCACTCCGGCCGCGTGCTCGATGAAGTTGTCGGCGGATGGCAGGCAAACAGCATTATCACTTCGCACGGCGGCTTCCCGATGGCGTTTACGCAGGCCACTAACACATCGGGCTCGGGCGTCACCAACCGCCCCGACTTTGTTTCTGGATGCAGCCTGTATGCGGGGGCCAAGACGGTGAGCCACTGGTTCAATACCTCGTGCTTTGCCACACCGACGTCTCAACAGCTCGGCAACTCGCCGCGTACACTGGGCTCTGGGCCGCAGCGGACCAACTTGGACTTCTCGATGTACAAGAAGTTCAGAACCTTCAAAGAGCAGAATCTGGAGTTCAGAGGAGAGTTCTTCAACATCCTGAACCACTCGCAATTTGGGCTACCCGACCAGGGATACGGCGACGCGACCTTTGGTCAAATTTCGACGACGGTCATGTCAAATCGGCAGGTTCAGTTCGCGCTGAAGTACCTGTACTAAATAGAAAAAGACGCAACGTGCCGCGGCATGCCGCAACATTGGCTGCTGCGGCACATTTGCGTAGCCCTGCACACCGGCAGACAATCTGACGGGCGCTCGATAACAAGAGAGGACAGCTTACCGATGGAATCACATTACAAGCTCGCTAAGAGCGGTGTTGTGTTGGCCGGCATGGCAGCGATGTTTGCGGGCATGACGGCCACGGGCTACGCCCAGACGCCAACCACGCCGTCATCGGACGAGGCTGGCGCCGCAGCGGTATTCAATCGCGTTGCCGCAGACCAGTCGCGCCTGCGTGTCTTTCTTCAGGCAATGCCAAAGGGCGCCAACCTGCACAACCATCTGGACGGCAGTGTCTACACCGAGAGCTACGTGAAGATGGCTGCGGAGCACGGCTTCTGTGCCGATTTCACGGCCGCCAAGATCACCCCGCCGCCGTGCCGCACTCCCGAGGATGAATTGAAGGGCATGGGGATGCGCGATCCCGGCCGGTACGAGAGATTCATGGATGTGATTTCGAGGCGGACCTATCGCCGCGGAATCGGCTACGACGTTCCGGGCGGATCCACGGGAGGCGGGGGCTTCCCGGCAATCTACGCGATTTCGGTTCTGGTGCCGAGCGAGAGCATGGTGCTGTCGCGCAGGCTGGCTGCCAACGATCACGAGACCTATACCGAATTCATCTACCAGCCAGACATTCTCGACAAAACAGCTTCGGCAGTGAAGGATCCACAATGGGATCCGAAGGACATGGAAGGCGCCTTTAACCGTGCGCTTCCCAAACTGAAGCCAGTGGTCCAGCATGCGATCGCGGATTTTGAAAGCTACAAAGCGAAGGCCGATAAAGTGTTGGGCTGCGGCACGCCCAAGGCGGAGCCGGCCTGCAATCTGGAAGTACGTTTTCTGAGTTATACCCGGCGGGGCGACCCTCAGGATCAGGTGTTTCAGGCTACTATGATGGCGTTCATGCTGGCCGATAGCGATCCGAATTATGTCGGCTTTCATCTCGTGGGACCGGAGGACAAAGAGAGCGCTCTGGACGACTATGACCTCAACATGGAGATGATCGGCTTCGTGGGGTCAAAATTTCCGCGCGTCCACCGTGCGCTCCACGCGGGCGAACAAACTCTGGGCAAGGCACCGCCGTACGCACTCGTAGATCACCTGAAGAACGCCATCGAGATCGCTGGCGCCGAGCGGATCGGCCACGGCGCGTCGATCCCGTTCGAGGTCGACGCGGTTGGCACTCTCGCACGCATGGCCCGCGACAATATCGCCGTGGAGATTAACCTCACCAGCAATGATCGATTCGGGGCGAACGGCTCATATCATCCGCTCAATCTGTACCGCGCTGCTGGCGTACCGGTTACCATTGCCACCGACAATACCGGGATGGCGCGCGTCGATCTCTCCAACGAGTATGTACGCGCCGCATATGAACACAAGCTGGACTACAAGGACCTCAAGTACGTCGCGCGCACAGGAATGCAGGTCACGTTTCTTCCCGGTCAGAGCCTATGGGAAAAGCTGCAGATTGGCGTGCCTGTAGAGGCCTGTAGCCACGACCAGCTTGGTTCCGACAATCCCTCGGCGGCTTGCAAGGCATTCCTGTCGAAAAGCACAAAGGCTACGCTACAATGGCGCCACGAGAAGCAACTAGCAAAGTTTGAACGCGACGTGCAACGCTGGCGCTTCTAATTACACTCTGCACAAGTTCCAAGCCAGTTCCCTGCTTGAATGGAATGATATGCCGAGTGCAAGGGCAATTAGGTCTGGCGATTCTGCTGGAGACGTGCTTTTTGCAGCACTGGTTTAACCTGTCGGACCCCGGCGTGGAAGAAGCCTTCCACGATTCGCGCACGTTTCGCCGCTGGGCCAGTTTAGACGAGCGAACTCAGCTGTTCAGATCTGTCTTGCAATTACAAAAAGGCCCCACAGGTTTCCCGATGCGGGCCCGTATTTGTCCATGTATGGACAATAGTCAACGACGATCATCGGCTCGTGCGTAATCAGGCCCGCAAGTTCCCGAGCAAGTGGGGACGCCACAGGAAACGGCAGGCGGCATCGACCTGAACCACCCCACGACCCGCTGTTCCACATGGCGCCAGCTTCCGCGGCGCCATGTGTGTTTTGAAAAAAACCAAGCATCCCGGTCACTTCTCTTGGATCTGCTTAGGTGAAGATTATCTGACCGCCGGCCGCCTTCTCGTAAAACTGGCCCACCGAGATGGCACCATCCACCTCTTCGCAGAAGTCGTCTTTTTTGATGTGGAACATATCCACGATGGCGCGGCAGGCATAGATCTCGCAGCCCGCATCGTGAATCATGGTGATGAATTCACCGACCGGAGAAATGTCTATTTTCTCAATCTTTTTTCATCATCCTGGTAGCGAATGCCGACATTCCTGGTATCGCGCCGAGCAGCGTAGGCATACGCATGCCCGGATTGCCGACGGTGGCCACCTTGAGGCTGTTTATCCACTTCCTGATGATGGCGTCGAGGCCGAAGAAGGTAAAAAGAGCGAAGCTTCAATGCCTTCCATGCGTGCGCCGTTGGACGCTACTGCTCCTTGTAAGCATGCACGACAAATCGTTCCGGAGCAGCGCCGATAAGGTGGAATGGGTAGCAGGTTATGAGCGTAATGGAAGACTTAACCGAGGGGACGAGAATTCCGGTATCGTCAGGCGAGACGATCCGTACCCAATCGACCTGGTAGCGAGAAAGGCCAGTTGCGGTCTGAATCTGGATCTCGTCGTTGACGCGAATGTCCTTGAGGGCGCGGAAGAACGTATCGCGATGACCGGCGATTCCGGCGTTTCCCGGCTCACCAGGAAGAGCAGTGCCTTCAATGTGTCCTACACCGAGTCGCAGAGTACGCGCTGAGGTTCCCTCAAGAATTGCGGTCATCATCCTAAGGCGGGGAATCTCAATGCGGCCCAGGACGTCGCCGTGTTTGGCAACGACCGTTGACAGGTTCACTTCTTGTTGTTTTTGCGCAAAGATCTGTTCTTCAAGAGTGTTGTTCGCGGCGTCCTGGAAGAGCTTTGCATGGAGCAGAGTCAGCGCAACATAAGAGATCGCAAGGGCGCCTGTAAGGAAAAGCAGCCTCCGCGTCCAGCGAAGAAACAGACAGCCCCGTATTGCAATGACTTGCTTCGCAGTTACGGTCATCATCATCGTGTGCCTCTGCCGTCACTGGGAGGAATGTTAAAGGCGGCGCTATCTCCGGTGCGGGTGAAGAACCTGCGCCGGAACGGGCAAAGGAGGCGACACTCGCGTACCGCCTCCTGTTCCACAGACCGTTTCCGGATCGCGTAAGGCTCCGTGCAATCTAACTCTAGCTTGATTTACACACGGCGTTTCACGAGACTCGTCAGAAGAAAGCCTGCACCCAGCATAAGCAGTCCAACTAATCCAATAAGCGGAAGAAGACTAGCTGTCTGAGGCAGGGTGGCCGAGGCCACTTCAGGCGATACAGCAACCGCAGGCACTGCTGTTACAGTTGGCGCTGGTGTGGCCACAGGCTCCACCACAGCAACGGGCGCTGGTGCCACAACAGGCTCTACTGCAACCATAGGAACTGGTGCGACAGCAGGCTCTGCTGCAACCGTCGGCGCAGGTGCGGGCGGAGGTACAACCGCAACCGCGGGCCCAGCAGAAACTGTGGGCTCCGTTGCAGTTACCGTCTCAGCCGTGGGCACAGATGCAACTGCAACCGTAGTCGCTGGTGCGGACGGAGAGGCAACTACGGCCGCAGGCTCTACCGCAGCAACAGGCGCTGGTGAAGCCGTAGATTCTGCGGCAACAGCAAGCGCGGGAGCAACCGCGAGAGGAGCGTCCACAATCTGGGCCAGAGCAACTGTTTCCCTGGTTGGGCCAACTGCCCCGATCGGAGCCGTTTTTAAAACTTCGACGGACGCAGCGGCTAGAGTGACAGAGGTGGAGAGGACCGGCTCATTAGTTTCCTTTGCCAGTTGGGTGGCCCTGGGCTGTTCATAAACAACCTGGTCGCCCCATGTACGACCCGGACAGTACCAAGCCTTCAGAGCTTGCGGATCTGAGGCAGGACGATTGGTAAACATGACCGTAATCAAGTCAGGAGCTTTCAGACGAGAGTTCGGAACTCCCACAAATGTGGTGAACACATGAGTCCCGTCCGGATTGGAGATCTGGATGATGTCCCGATCCTGGGAGGAATCGAGAGCCTTGAAGAGGTAAGTGCCCGCCGGCAGAGTCTGGGCGCCAACGCCCGGGACTTCGACAGGCACGGTGAAGGTGACAACAGTCTTACTGCCCTGCTCGTCGGCTTTTGTTTTCGGAGCCACGAGAAGACAGAGTACGCCGAGGCACAGTGCTATTCCTATTCCCTTGAGAAGTTTCATTTCTCTCCGCGAGTTTCTCCGACTAATTTGCACTGCGGTTATGATGCAACCTCTTTGTGTTGTCGGCTTCACGAGAAGTTGCACGCCGGGAAATCCGGCAGGCCTGGGGTTAATGGCGTGCCAATCAAGGGCCAGTCTTACGCAGTCGCCCCGGGGATTGCTGGCCAATATTGACCGCAACGCACGCAGGGCCTGCCCTCCACAGCAGCGCAGTAGGATCTACCGAAAGCACAACGTTCAGGCGGTCAAGATTCTGCTTGCCGCGATCTTCCCGACAGCCTGGGCGGGGAAACCCAGGTGCGCAGGTTGCGCGTGTTGGAGTTGTGCCCGCGAGAAGGAGCGCATATAAGACTGCGCCACCTGGTTCCAGACCATCTTGCGTGCGTAGAGGTAGGCTCGCTTGCGCATCGCGAAACGTTCCGCATCGTCGTCCAGCAGCTTAATCGCCGCAGCGGCGATGGCAGCCGGATTCTCAAAGGGAACCAGCACTCCGCGTCCGTCGTCGAGGAGTTCGGCGGCGTGCCAGTAGGGCGTGGAGATGATCGCCTTGCCGGCGCCCATGGCATAGGCCAGGGTTCCCGATACAGCCTGCGCCACGTGACAGTACGGCGTGATGTAGATGTCGGCTGAACCAACCAGTGAAGCCATCTCCTGTGGGGTGACGAAGCGGTTATGAAAGATCACCTGGCGCTCAACCCCGAGTTCCCTGGCCATTGCCTGCAACTGATCCCGATATCGATCTCCCTCGCGAGCCCTGACGTGCGGGTGAGTTGCGCCCGCGATGACGTAGACAGCGTTCTTGTGGCGGGCGAGGATGCGCGGCAGGGCTTGAATCACGTTTTCGAATCCCTTGTTGGGAGAGAGCAAGCCGAAGGTGAGCAATACAAGCTTGCCCCCGATGGCGAGCGCATCTTTGTAAACCTCCGGCTCCACAAAAGGCAAGTTGGGGATGCCGTGAGGAATCAAGTCGATCTTCGCTGCTGAAACTCCAAACACATCCTGCAGAACGCGGGCAGAGTATTCGCTCATCACAATGAGCCGATCGGCGCGGGCGGCGATCTGTAGCATGACGTTGTGCTGATCGGGATCGGGCTGACAGAGAACGGTATGGAGCGTTGTGACTACCGGCATGGTGAGGTACCGCAGCAACTCCAGGACATGGCTGCCAGCCTTTCCACCAAAGATCCCGTACTCGTGCTGCAAACACACCACGTCGACATTGCGCGCATTGAGAGAATGGGCGGTTGCTCTATAGGAGGCGAGGTCGTCTTCGGCGATCTGGCTCCGCACCCTCGCGGGGTAGAGGTACGTGGATTGCGGGTCGTTGACGGCTGCCACCTGCAGGGCAGAGGCTCCGTACTCGGCGGCGATCGCATCGCACAAATCGGTGGTGAATGTTGCGATTCCACATTGCCGGGGAAGATGATTGCCGACGACCGCGATCCGGCACGGACGTGAAGGGCTGGGCGCCGTCAGCAGGGGCAATGCCGATTCTGTTCCAAATACCGCAGGCCATTGCACGCGCCGAATCGATGTGCCCGGTTGCGCATTCGTGGTGAGATTCGATGCGGACATTGCGACTCCTGACTTCTAAGGATGCGGGCGGCATTGGGTGCTGCTGCAATTGCCCAGGTGTGAATTAGTGGCGAAGCGCTACGACTGTTGCCAGTGCTTCACTGGCGATGAAGAACAACAGAAAAATTGCGGCGCCGATGCCGGCCAAAAGCTTTGGAGACCTGACCTTGCCGTGTACGGGCGATTCCGTGCCCAATTCTTCTTCGCCCCTTGCGACCAACCGGAAGCCGCGCGTGAAGACAAAGCAGCCGGCGGCCGAGGCAACAAGATCTCCCATAACCGGACCGAGTCTGGAGATGCTGCGAAGAAAGTGATTCATCATGAGCCGACTCTAATTTGGATGGTCTGATGTGGCTGGTCAATTTTGGACAGCTTGGTCAGGCCCAGCTCAATCGAGTCAAAAGAGTAAATAAGCGATGGCAGCGAAGAAGGGATGCTGCCTTCGGAGGAATGTAGCGATGTGACCAAGCATCGCTGCCGCCGCATTTGGTGGGAGCACCAGCACACATGATGCCGCTGCGACGACAAGAACGCTGTTCACTTTTGCTCAGTCACCATTGAACGATGAGCGGCCCAGGTCATATTGTCGCCTAGCCGGAGACTGAACTCTGTTGACGAACCATTTCTCGTGCGGTGTCGACAACACTTCAACTTTGAGCAAAGAGACTGTAAGTAAACGTCATCCTGCAACCGCGGTATTGCTCTGCATATCCCACAATTTGACATTCACCTATGGCACAGCACTTATGCCGCCCAAACACACACCACCACGAGATGGCTTCCCCTTGTTCCCGATCAATTTAGCTCAGACGATCGACGGCGTAAATGGGAAACTAGGTCCTAACTCCGGCAAGTTTGGTTTTGACAGTCCTGTCGCCAACACTTGTGGGAACCAGTCGCACGACATTGGCGAAACGATGCGCTAAAGTGCGCAACCTTCTGCTGTCTTCGCTTCTTCACCTTGACTGTTCATTCGGTTCCTTTGACTAAGCAGACGCGCACAGCATGCATTTGGATCCATACAGTAGCACCAAGTCAACGAAGGAGACGCATGGTTACCGCAACTTTCCCCGTTTCATTGCTTGAGTCAACATGTAATTTCGCAGTCTCATGCAGCCTTCCCCAAGTTCCGGCCAAACGCCGGCAAGCCGATGCTGTAGTTCGTGCCCAGACTGGCGACCATGAAGCATTCTCAGAACTTTACCTGAAGCACAAAAGACGCGTCTTCGCCATTTGTATGCGTATGGTACGAGACTACGCGCTGGCCGAAGACCTCACCCAGGACACTTTTCTTCAGGTACACCGCAAACTTACATCCTTTCGTGGTGACTCCGCTTTCACCACTTGGCTTCACCGATTAGCCGTCAATACGGTGCTAATGCATTTGCGTAAACGCGCATTAACTGTTGTATCGCTTGATTATTTGATGGAAGATGTCCCTGAAGAGCATGTCGGGAGAAGTTTCGGCACTCGCGATCTAATGCAAGCTGGTGTCACCGACCGTCTGGACATCGGTCGCGCCATTGATGCCATGGCGCCCGGGTATCGCAGCATCTTCCTCCTTCATGACATCCACGGGTTCGATCATGGCGAAATTGCCTCAATGCTCAAATGCACCCGCGGCAATACAAAGTCCCAACTACACAAGGCCCGCCGGATGCTACGTGGCGTCCTCACTTCAGGAAGCGGCCCGGCTTCCCAAACAAGAGATATGTTCCTGGTGCCGAGCCAGAAGGGCGTACCAGGCCTCTCCACAAAGTCGCGAAGCTCCACCGCCTTGAGAGCTTAATCAACAGTAATCGTGCCGGCCAAGTAACGGGAACCATCGAAGGTGCGGTCACTCTGACATAGTCTCCCTCGTGGAGTGTATGGCTTATTGGAAGCTGGGCGGAGTCAAAGAAGATTTGGTAGTGTTTATCGTCTTGAGGATCGACAAGTATCAATGAACCGGAATGCATATCGAGAGAGGAGATGTTTCCGCCGAACACAAAGGCGGATCCTGGACTTGCCACGATCGCGATACTACTTGCGACGCCTCGAGCCTTTCTGTCAGATTCAAATGTGAGTGAGATGAGTGTTCCCTTGAGCAGATCTGACGGTTTGGAGTGCACCGAAGACAACTCCGCGTGGCCCTCGCGAAGGATGGGCGTATTCATGGGAACAAGCAGCTTGATTGGCTCACGAGACAGGACCGTACTAACCGTTAGCTCCCTCGTATCAGGGTTGTAGTTAAGCACTCAGCCTTGTTACTCGCCACTAGTACCATGACCACATGAATAGGTAATCAACATAGGTACTTGTTGGAGTCCATTGCGGGTTGTATAGCTGAAGTATGAGCAGAGGCAAGAGACTTGAGATTGAGTTAAAGCCGCGAGACAGGCAGCAGGTAGAGAAGTTGTTGGGCGGCGGTTTGCAAGCGGTGCGCACAACCTTGCGCGCCTTGGCCTTGCGTCAGATGGATCAAGGGCACTCCACACCCGCAGTGGGCGCCAACCTGGGGCTTTCCGCCAAGGCAGTATGGCAGATCGGAAAGCGGTATATCGATGGTGGTCTAGAACGTGCGTTGTTTGATGCGTCTCGTCCTGGCAAGGCAGCCGGTCTGGATCAGCAGGAGCAGCAGCGCATTATCGCAGTTGTCTGCTCGCCGCCTCCAGAGGGGCGGGTACGCTGGACGGTGCGTCTTTTGACCGAAGAAGTTATCAAGCGCAAACTTGTTCCCCGCGTGGGCAGAGAGACCATCCGGATTCTGCTGGAAAGCCATGACCTCAAGCCATGGCGGGAAAAAAATGTGGTGCGTGGGAAAGTTGGACGAGGAGTACATCTTCAAGATGGAAGACGTGCTCAAGATATACGAAAAGCCGCTGTCAGAAAATGAGCCTCTGGTTTGCGTCGACGAAAAGCCTGTGGCGTTGCATGAGGATACGCGGCCTTCGATTCCGATGCGGCCCGGTCGGGTTGCGAGGCGGGACTATGAGTACAAGCGCTGCGGCACCGCCAACGTCTTTTGTGGCATCGAGCCTAAGGCGGGAGTTCATTTCACCAAAGTGACACCCACGCGCTCGTCGCCCGAGTTTGCCGAATTTATATTGGAGATCGCCGAGCACTACCCCGCCGCCGACACTATCCATCTGGTCATGGACAACTTGAGCACCCATACCCGCAAGGCATTGGTGGATCGCTTCGGCGAAGAGGTGGGCGGATGGTTGTGGGATCGCTTTACCGTTCACTACACACCGAAGCATGGAAGTTGGCTCAACCAAGCTGAGATTGAGATTGGCATCTTCAGTCGTCAATGCCTGGGAAGACGAAGGATTGGGGATGTCTCCACACTGCGCCGCCAAGCCAAAGCCTGGAATCGCCGCACCAACCGCGACAAACTCACAATCCGGTGGCGGTTCACCAGAAAGCAGGCGCGCCTCAAGCTTAATTACTCAATCAAGCGGTCACGGTACTAGGTGATCGCGAAAGCAAATGGATACTGAGAGCAAATACGTTTGTTTCGTCAAGCACAGCCTGAACCGAACCATGGTCGTTGGAACGTAGATTCTGCAGCGGAATCCCCTTGCCATCGAGATAGACCTGAGTCCGTTCGTCAAAATAGTATTTTCATCGGCCGCTGACCGAACACTTTCAAACGAAACTCATCACACACAGAGTCCACATCCTTAACTTAGCCCCCTACGATGGTGCTCTTTCCTCGGGGCACGGACGGCAATGCGGACACATCTCTTACCGCACTCTCAGACCTGATGCAAGTTGCGAGCCTACAATCTGTTCTGACTTTGCACCTACAACGAACATTTGGGCAATTATCACACCACCCAATATGACTACCGTGACAGAACGATCCATTTAGCTCACTCCTCACTTCTTGCAAACTTGCCAGACAAGTAGTTGGATGCGTCGAGCTAGTTTCGGTCGTCGGCCTGCAGACCGTGGGAGCGCTGGGCGTTCCTTCACAAAGTTGGTCTCCGTGCCAGTACAGATGGCGAAGAGCAACCTACTCTGAGCTTCAATGACTAGAGACCGTGGAGCGGGTCCGGTGGGAATGCTGGCCACCATCTGGAGCGAGCGACGGTCGAAGACCTTTACTTGATCAGCTAGCCCATCGGTGATGTAACCAAACTCACCAGCGTCGTCTAGTACGATAGCGTGGGCCTCGCGCAAACCACCAATCTGGCCGGACAGCTCACCTGTGTCCAAATCGATGACCTGCACCACCGGTCCGTGTGCGATGAAGAGCCGGCGGGTAACTGGGTCTACGGTCAAGTAGTCCCAGTTACCCATGCCGCCTACGATTCGGATCTACTTGATGAAGAATGGTTTTGCCGTACAGTTCTGTGGAGGCAGGAATCTGCTGCGCCGGAAGAACGGTTGTTGCCAACAGGCAGAAGACAAAAAGGATCTTGTCCTTCGCGGGCCGCTCCTGATGACTAGACCTGCCTTCGTCTCATGACCCAGCCGAGCGCTACTCCAGCCGCAATGCCTGCTGCGAATGTCACCGCTACACTCTCAACCGGATGCAACCGAAGTTGCCTCTTGGTGTCATCAAACAGCTCAGCAGCGGCATCGCCGCTTTGTTTTGCAGCACGCCGTGCCGCTCCTACGCCATCCTCAAGTGCATCCGCAACAGCGGACGCCGCCCGAGAAGCCTTGTGCGCCGTATCGGCAATTTGCTCGCCAGTATGTTCCCATGTTGATTGCGTCATGATCTCTTGACCTCTCTCGTTTTCGATTTCGATTTACTTATGCTCCAACAACCTTTTCGATCTTGCCGATAACATTCTCAACCTTGCCGGCGTTCTTTTCGGCTATGCCATCAGCTTCCAGCTTCGGCTTCTTCGTAAGCTCGCCCGCCTTCTGCTTGATCGCACCCTTCAATTCGTGAAGCTTACCTTCTGTCTGATCATGCGTGCTGACTTTCATTGTTATCTTCTCCTCTGTTTGGTGGATGGTTTCAATTCGTCGAGATCCATTGTGACCTCCCTGCGCCTTGAGTACTTGCGGTAAGCAACGACCCTCTTTTGAAGAATCGTCCCTGCCGAGTGTCAAGCCCTGCAGTGGCAAGTATCAAATGGCGAGGTTGGTGAATGCTGATCGCAATTGCTCAACGAATCGCGAAAAGGAGTCTTTCGATCATAGGCAGGCCCCCTTGAAGTGAAGGTCGATTCTGACCGTTGCAGACAGCAGAATACGCATAGGCTAGTTCATTTCTGCGGTTGCGCCTGTTCGGAATGACTGCGCTCGGTAGCCCAATCGGGCCTTTGCAGTTTTATCGATTGGAAGTTCCACGGGCCGCCAGGTTACCGTGTGCTTTGAGATAGCTTGAACGGCCAAAGATGTTGCGAGCCATGCGATCAGACAATCCCCAGCAGATAGCAGACGAGAACGATCAGCAGCACTGTGCCAAGCCCAATGCCAGCACCTCCGCCTACGCCCCACCGGCCATAACCGTAGTATCCTCCGCCCAGGCCGAAGACCAACACCAGAACAATAATGAGTAAGAGCATCTCATGTCTCCATTTCTCGGGATTCCAAATCCCAGGTTGTGTCGCTGTTTAGATCGCGCCAACGGGCTATTCAAGCCCTTAGTCGCTCCGGCGTTCGCCGCACAATTTCTTCCGTCTTCTCGGCGGCTTTTGCGGAATACTCTTGAGCCCTCGCGCTCAGTTCTCCCGCGGCCTCGTCATCACCCCGGCGGTGTGCGGCAGCTGCGGCGGTGTGCGCGTGGGCGGCATAGATGTGTAAGTTTGCTGCATAGTCCTCGTTGCTTTGGGACATTCTGCCCTCCATCGTCCGGCAAACTTGATCGCCCTGACATCTGGAGTCTCCCACGTGGTCGCTGCAGACGCTGGTCAATGGGATACAGTGCAGATGGCTCCTTGTTATTCCTCCACAATGGCCCGGCGGGCAAGCGACAATCGACTCCGCAAAATGAGTCAATCGAACCGTCCAGACACAGCGACAATGTCCGGCACCTCGATCCTGGGGGCTTGGCGGGAACTTCCATAGCGCAGAACGCATTCCCTGAGGCCGAGCGAAATGCAGTTCTGCTTTGCCTAGTTTCCGATGTCTTGTGTCTGCTGAACGGGCAAGCCTTTGGAGTTGGAGAAGACAGGCGGCTTCTCCGCATTGTGATCGGGTAACTGATCGAGCAGAACAACATTGAGCAGCGACTTGTGCACCTGGATGCGGCCGTTGTAACTAATAAATCCAAGAGTACGAAAGCGATTCATGAAGAAGCTGACGCGAGACCTTGTGGTACCGATCATCTCGGCCAGGGTTTCCTGCGTGATGGGAGGAATGAAGGTCTCCGGCTCTCCCGGCTTGCCGAACTCCGCCATGAGCAGAAGGATTCGCGCCAAACGCTTTTCGCTGGAGTTGAAAAGCTGGTCGACCAAATCGGCCTGCGTCCGCATGCTGCGCTCTAGCAGGAACTTCAGGAACAGATCGGATAACGCATGTTCCTGGTGCATGACGCGGATCATCTCGTCCCTGGTGATCTTGAGCGCTGTACATCTGTTAATGGCAGTGGCCGTGGACATACGTAGCCCTGGTATTGCCGCGAGCGCTCCCTCGCCCACAAAGTCACCGGCGGAGAGCAGAGTGATTGTTGCCTCCTTACCGGTTTGCGAAACGACGGTAAGCCTTGCCCGGCCACGCTGAAGATAATAGATGGAATCGGCCGGATCTCCCTGGGAGAAGAAGTTCTCCTTCTCATTCAATTCGACGATTCTTCGTCCCAGGCCGGCGTTCGCAAGAAATCCTACAAGGTCAAACATGGAACTGCTTTTATCGGTTGTGCTCATGGACCCTCCTTCGAGGCAGTTCGGGGGCAGATTGCTAGACTACTGCAGGTTGATCGAAGACCATCGGAGGGGTGCTTCAAAGATCAAGAGCAGAACACCTTTCGCAATCTCACGCCAACGGAGGGTGGTGAAGCTACACTTCTGCAGCCTGCATTTAGTTTGCCGCGCATGGAATTGTTAGACTATCGGGGATGCTGCTAAAAATTGGGGGCTTTGTCCGGGAAACCCTTACAAATAGCGCATTCTGAACCTCTATAGGCAAAGAAGGACGGCTGGAAATGAACTCCCTAACGAACAGGGCTGCTCGGTTCGCTCTCCAACGCTTCCGGAGTCAATAGACCCAACTGCACCGCAAAGCGAATCAGATCGCTGCGCGTCTGAAGCCCGAGCTTCTCAATAATGCGCGAACGATATGTCTCGATCGTTTTCACGCCGACGAATATCTGCTTGGCAATCTCCGCGCTTGTGTAACCCTGCGCCACAAGTCCGAGCACCTGCAATTCACGGGTGCTGAGGAGGTTGGCCGTTCTTTTGGAACCGGCTCTAATCTTTCCCTTCGCCAGCACGTCCCCGACAAGGATGCTGGCCAAACGCGGATCCACGAAGATCCCTCCGCGATGTATAGCCCGAATGGCGGTGATCAACTCGGCATCCACGGCCCTCTTCAATAGGTAGCCGGAGGCCCCGGTAGCCAGCGCCGATCTCAAGTATGCAGGATCATCGTGCATCGTGAGGACGAGTATCCGGGTCTTGCTGCAATCTCGCGCTATCTGCTCTAGCGCCTTCATACCCCCAACCCGAGGCATGGTAAGGTCCAACAAGACCACGTCCGGTCTCGTTTCCCTCGCCGTCTCAATCGCCTTCTCTCCATCAGCAGCTTCTGAGACGACTTCCATATCGGCCTGGGCATTGACCAGCATTTTCAGCCCTGCGCGGAGAATGGCATGATCATCTGCAATCATGACTCTGATCTTTTGTGAGTGCGCCGGCATTTCAGGTGCTCCTCTGCCATGATTCGGGTTGTGAATCTTTATCGGCAAGCGGGACCTGCACCAGAATTTTGGCCCCCTTGCGCTGAGAAATAAAACTGACCGTTCCGCCCACCATTGCCGCTCTCTCGCGCATACTGTGAATCCCCAAGCGGTGCGAGGAAGCAGCCACGGCCTCAGCGTTAAAGCCACAACCGTCATCGATTACTGCCACTTCAATAGCCGTGCCTGAACAGACAAATTGAATGTTGACCGTCTTGGCTCCCGAATGTCTGGCTACGTTGGTCAGAGCTTCCTGGATAATTCGATACAACGTGATCTGGGTTGTTGACGACAGGTTACTGGTGTCAAGATTTCCGAGCGTGAGATCTACTGCAATGTCGTGGCTTTTTGTGTACTCAGCCGCATATCGGCTCAGTGCAACGCCCAGACCGTGGTCGTCCAGTACTGTTGGGTGGAGTCCGCGGGCGAGCCGGCCGACCTCGTCCATGGTCTGGACTGTGATTTCCCTGAGCCGTTGCCCTTGCGCTTTAACATCTGCAAGTTTCCTCGCGTCTTCCAGGGTACGCAGGCCCACAAGAAGAGCGGTTAGCAACTGACCTGCTTCGTCATGCAGTTCGCGCGCAATCCGGCGCCGTTCTTCCTCTTGAGCTGAGAGTGTGCGTTCCAAAATGAGCCTGCGCGTTGCTTCGGCCTGCTTGATTTCGGCGGCCTGCTTGATCTTTTGCTCCCGCAGATCGGTGATCACCATGCTCAGAGCCTTGCCCTTGAATCCACGAAGCCGATTAATCGACAAATAGACTGGAATCAAATTACCATCGGCGCAACACAGGCTGAATTCGCCCTTCGCAACCGCTCGCCAGCCATCGCTAAGCAAAGTTTCTAATCGGTTTTGCTCCGCTCCCGAAACCAGTGATTGCAATGTTGATCCAACAACCTTGGCTGTCGACTTACGCACCAGTTGCGCAAACCCCCGATTGCAGTAAAGCACCAACCCGTCGCGCGAAAGCGTCGCCGCGCCTTCGCTCATAGCCTCCACAAGCATGCGATAGTTGGGTTCGCCTCCCTTCAGAGAGACCAGTTGCTCTCCGTGACGGCCGGAAACCATCAGTGCATCCACTTCGCCGGACTGTATGGCGCGAAGAGTTTCCTCTGCTATCTTCAGGCGGGCGCGGAGATTTGCTTGCTGATTCGAAGGCATGGGTGACTGCAGTTTGCGCACAGAAGCTCCGGAGCTTCTGCGAGTTCCCGGCGGAGTATTGTCCTTGCGCGGCAGTTGTCGTTTCCGGGCCTGGCCATCGGAATGCGTTTGTGTGTCGGCCATCTGCTCTTTGAGCCTTTATTTCAGGGCGCTGGTTGAAGATCCAACCCAACAATGACGCTCTCGGTCTTTGAGAGGTTCCCGATAATCTTTTTGACCGGCGGTGGCAGTCGTCTCACCAGGGTTGGAATGGCAATGATCTGATCGCCCTTGGCCAGTTGCGGCTTTTCAAGCAAGTCGACAACTTCAATGCTGTATTTGCCCTGCAGCTTCTCCTCACAGATCTTCTTGAGGTTGGCGATCGCAGTCATCGAATTAGGCGTTTGGCCCGCTATGTAAAGCCGCAAGATGAAAAAGTCACTGCGGCTGGTCTTGGCAGTTTTTTTCTTTGCTGTACTCTTCTTCATGCCCTGCTCGGTTTCCGGCCCAAAAGGGCCATGCCTGTCACTTGCCCTTCGCGGCTGTTCATTGACCCGCGACATGCGTGGCCACCGTATGATCGCTTAAAACCTCGCCCAGGTCCAGGCCTTTCTTACTTACAATCAGCTCCCGAACTACCCGCGAATGCTCCATACCGCGGGATTTCAGAACATAAAGCTCGCGCCTCGGCCGCCCATTGGGTTTGCTGTCCCGCAACACAATCCAGGTGTCCATCAAAGAGGAGACCGCGGCCGCGGTTCTTTCCTGGGGATCTCCCGCGAAGGTCAGATTCGTGAACATCGATGTAATCTGTTCCACCTTGAGGAAATCGACAAGCCGCACCAGCATCGATTTGACGTCATAACTGCCCGAGGTCGAAATCAGATTTGTGATTGGGTCGATGACCACCACCTTTGGTCGAAGCTCTGAAATCTGCCTGTGAATAACAGCCAAGTGTCCCTCCAGGCCGGTGCTGGTTGGCCGCATCGCGTTGAAATGCAACAGGCCCTTTTTTACCCACCGCTCCATGTCAAGGCCAACCGAGCGCATGTTGCGAAGAATCTGGCTGGGCGATTCTTCAAAAGTGAAATACAGGCAAAGTTCACCGCGAGCGCATGCGGCTCGAGTAAAGTTCGCTGCCAGGCTCGATTTCTCTGTTCCGGCCGTGCCCGTAACCAGCACGCTGCTCCCGCGGAAAAATCCCTTGCCTTCCATCATCTCGTCGAGTTTGGCAATTCCTGTCGAGACGCGCTCAGTGAGAGCTTTGTGGGTAAGTGCGAGAGAGGTGATGGGTACCACCGAGATGCCATCTTCATCAATCAGGAATGGATACTCATCGGTGCCGTGAGAAGTACCCCTGTACTTGACGATTCGCAGCCGCCGGGTCGAAATCTGTTCCGTCACGCGATGATCCAATGCAATCACGCAGTCGGCAATGTACTCCTCCAGCCCGTAACGGGTCAGCGTGTCGACTCCCGCTTCCCCGGTAACAATAGCGGTAAGGTTGTGTTCGTCAAGCCAGCGGAACAGTCGCTGCAGCTCCGACCGCAGTATTGCGGTGTCGGCTATACCGGCAAAAAGCGCCTGAACGCTGTCGAGAACAACCCGCTTTGCTTTGATAGTTTTTACCGCGTGGGCCAAACGGACGAACAAGCCGTCGAGGTTGTATTCTCCAGCCTCGGTAATCTGGCTTCGTTCAACAAAGACATAATCGATCACGAGCTTCTTGCGTCTGGTAAGGTCGCGCAAATCAAAACCCAGCGACGCCACATTGGCCGTCAACTTTTCTTCGGTCTCTTCGAAATTCATGCATACGCCAGGCTCGCCGTATCGAACCGCACCGTTCACAAGAAACTGCATCGCCAGGAGGCTCTTGCCGCATCCTGCTTTTCCGCACACCAGCGAGACCCGGCCTTTGGGCAGGCCTCCTCCTGTCACTTCATCCAGCCCCTGAATTCCCGTCGGGGTCTTGGCAAGCAAGGTGCGCGTAGGTTTCGACTTAGGCTTGGCTTGGGCCATCATAATACTCCAGAGATCCAGGTTGGTTCGGCTCGGGCGTCAAACTTCCGCCGTACCCCGAGTTGGCGGTGAATTCTGCGCAAATGCCGCTCGCACGGCTCCCGGCTCGCGAACAACTCGCGCGTCCACAGCAGGTGACGAACGGGAGGTTGTTCATCGCTGTCTGGGCGCCTTGATTGTGGAATTGAGGCGCGGGAGCTGGTCGTCGAGAACCGCAATGAAAAGTGAACTTCGAATTCGCTGCCCACTTCTGCTATTGGTCAGGAAACCTGATTCTCTAAATCTCTTCATGAGGAAGCGAATGCTCGCCTTGGCTGTGCCTATTTTTTCGGCGAGGGTCTCCTGATTGAACCTGGGGATCACAGTCTCTGACTTACCTTCCTTACCGAAATCAGTGAGCAGGGCAGAGCCCGGTTTAGTCCCATGACGCTGCAATCCAGGGGTTGGTAAACCAAATCGCCTCGCAATATTGGAGGAGTAGCGACGCAGAAACCTGCATCGCTGCTCCTTGAGGGAGGCCGCAACTCTTCGGGCAGAACTACCGCGTTTGAGACCAACTACATCAATATCTTAGTAAGTATGGCTGGATTCAAAGACCGCGTCTGTGCTGTTTTGCTCACTTTTGAAAGATTGCGTTGATCACGGATTCGGGCCGATTTGGATCGCGGCCGATAGATTTGTATTTTTTCGGCAAGTTATTCCGTCTTCTTAATCTCCAGCATTCAGCTCGCACCAACCACGGACGGCGAATTGTAACCCTCGACCTCTCCCCTTCCCGCCTTCAGGTGGTTAATACTACCTCGCGCATTTCGGCGAAGTACGGTGTGCTCCGCTGAAGAACACACTCAGCAGCGTATAGGTACATAGCGGCTGACCAGGTTTGCCAATCCCGGCCGCTAGGCTTACCTGTTTGCGCGTGAATCCACTCGTTAAAACCCCACTCCGCCGCGTTTTCATGCCACGGCTTAACCAGTTCTGTAAGCGCCAATAACTTTCGCTCCGCCAGATCCATCTGCCCTGCGGCAACGCAAGCCGAGACGTAGAAGCCACAAATAAAAGGCCACACTCCCCCGTTGTGATAGTCTCCCGGCCGGTTATAGCGCTCGTATCGAGGCAGCCAATCCACATGATGGGGCAGAATGTAAGGAAACAAGCAGGGCGGCAAATCCACGGCAAGTTCTCCGTGCCCCCGCATGGCCTCGCACTCGGCTTCTATCCATGTCAGCAGATTTGCAGCCCATTGCGGTGAAACAACTCCAGTCAGGATTGCAAGGCTGTTGCCAAGCAGATCGAAGCGGTCGCTGCTCATGATCTTGTACGAATAAAGTCCGTAGTAGGGCGCGGTCGGCTCAACAAGAGCCTCTTGCTCATAGCTTTTCTTTTGCTCCCCACTGACCTCTAGACGGCTCATCAATCCGCGCAGTTGCTTGGCGGATTCGTCTTCGCGGTAAAGGCGGAGACAAGCATAGACGAGCATATTCACGTAGAGGCCATAGCCCATCACGTACTGTTCATCGCGCCAGTCGCTGGTGGGCAACTGGGCAACCATCACCCGGTCATCCGGGCTCTGGTACTGCATCCACTTCCGGGCCTTCTCTGCTGCTTCAAGAAGAAACTCCGGCTGGTTCCTCGATATTCTGTAGAGAGCCAATCCGAAGAGAAATAGAGGCGTCGAGTCACTGGAGCCGCGGTTATCTGGATCGTGCGCGAGGGATGGAATGTGGCCGTGCACCGTCTGATTGTCGGCAAGCGCCACCAGTGTACGTTCCAGAGCATCCGCAAGTTGCTCGTTACCAGTAACCAGAAAGCCAAGGGAGGAAATCATCAGGTCGCGCGTGTAGGGCTCCGGGTATCCCCAACCAGCGGTCCGAGGCAGTCCTTGAAATGGTCCCTTTGCGTTGTGCAGCAAAATCTGGAGAGCCGCCTCTTTGGCCTGCCCGATAGAGATGAGCGATTTTTCGTCGAACGACATAGACTCCTCGATGAAGTGCTGGGTTGAGGGGCAGCACTCAGGCCTCGTTGCTTTCTACTGAATACCCATTCGATCAGAAACAATTTCAACGAACCGCCTGGCAACCTGGCGATAGTCGAATAGATCGACCACGCGCTTGCGACCCGCTTCTCCCATACGCCGGCGCAAAGCTCTGTCCTGCATCAGAAGACGAAGGTACTTTGCAATGTCGGGCACGCTGGCTCGGTATTCAGCCGTCCGCGGATTTGGAAACACGATGCGATGACTTTTCTGATAGTCGTGCCCTTCGCCGTAAAGTGCTTCGGTGATTTTTCTTTCCTCTGCCACTTTCGCCAGAAATGCCGTCTCGCCATGGACCATCGTGTCGCGAAATGCCATGGCATCGATGGCGATCACTGGCTTTTCGCAGGCGTTCGCCTCCACCTGAATCATGCCAAAACCCTCCAGCCGCGAAGGCGCAGCGTAAATGTCACAGGCAGACAATAAATAGGGCATGAAATTCTGCGAGACGACATTAGTCGAGAAAATAACCTTCTTGCCGATGCCCAGGTCTTCTGCCAGTTTGATGTCGATCAGATTTTGTTGGTCAGTGCGCGGTTGAGGCCAGACCTTGCAGACATATCTCCAGTCGGGGACCTCGCTATCGATCAGCGCTAATGCCCGCATAACCTCCTGAGCGCCTTTGGAAGCGCCGTCGCCGCCGGCGGTGAGGATCATCAATTGGTCGTCTGATATTCCCAAAGCCTCGCGAATCGCCTGGACTTTGAAGTCATCGCGGCTGTGCGGCGCGTAGCGGTCCGTGCCGCAACCCACTGGAAGCACCACGATGTTGTCTCCCTTGATGCCATCCCGGATATAGACTTCCTTTACCCAGTTGGAGGTGACCAGAATCAGCGGCAGAGCATTCAGCACTTCACGGTGTTCCGCGATATAGCCATCGGCCACAAGCCATGGCACGGCCTTCATCCCAAACTTCTGCGGGTGCAGCACCAAATGCGGAAGATGGCCCCAGAATCCCACGCCCACCACGATATCCGGCTGAAACCAGCGATAGTACCACTCCTTCTCCAAGTCCGATTCCAAGTGAACCGGGTGAACGTCCACGCCCATCTCACGCAGGCCCCTGCATAACAGTTCACCTTGCAGAGCCAAGCCTGCCGCCGGCGCCGGATATTCGCTCAACACGAGTACTTTCACGATTGTTGCCCCCTGATTGCCGTACGCTTTGCCGCTGCCTGTGCTGAGTCAAAGCACCAGAACCCTTCTTCCCGCGGAGTCGCCCGCGCTTCCCAGCTTTCTGGTCCATACCCGTAGACATCCGTAATCAGCTGGCGCTTTTCAAGCCAGATGTTCTTTGGCAACATGTCCCTCCGATCCGCGTCGTCGCGAACCCTAGGCAAGTACGCATGTCCTCCATCTTCGTAAGCAAAAAGCCACAGACGGTTTGTGGCGATGCTCCCCGATCGCCAAAGTTCAACCACGCTTCGGCAGCACTCCTCATGCCGGCGGTGACGTGTGTATTCGCCCTTTGGGCCATGAGTGAGAATCAAGTTGTAACTGTATCCAGCCAATAATCTGGTGATGGCTTTCAGAATCTGTTCGATTGGTAATGGCACTTGGCCGGGCTCATCGTCCAGATCCGCCATCTCACCGACCGCACCCAGTTGGTCCAGGACCTGGCGGAATTTGGGTGCGCGGTCCGGATCGGATGCTCTGCAAAGAGTCACAATCCTCCAATCAATTTCAGGGTGTGCCAGAATGTAGCCGCCGCACCACAGTGTCTCGTCATCCGGGTGGGCGACGACAACAGCGGCGCGCTGGCGAGGGCCGGGTATCGGCTCATCGAGTTGGACTGGGGTCATTGCTCTCCACCGGTAACATCACAGAGCCAATAGCGGATTTCTTCGCTCATTCAACCTCGAGGACTACAACGGTATCGATTCCTTCACTACGCGCTCAGCGCAGGGTAATCGGTATAGCCATGCGGACCTGCAATAAAGAAGGTGCTAGGGTCCGGTACATTGAGCGGTGCATTGCGCGCAAACCGTAACGGCAAATCTGGATTCGCTAGAAAGAGCTGGCCGAAGGCTACCGCATCCGCTTCACCATCCTGGATGACCTTATTCGCTTGTGCGAGTGTGTATTTTTCATTTGCGATGTAGACGCCGCCGAATTCCTTTTTGAGCTGCGGACCTAATCGGTCTGGTCCGAAGTACTCGCGCGCCAGCAGAAATCCGAGACCGCGTCTGCCTAGCTCACGCGCTACATAACCGAATGTTGCCGGTGGGTTTGAATCATGCATATCCTGCGAATCGCCGCGCGGCGCAAGATGCATACCCACGCGCTTGGCGCCCCAAACCGAGATCGCCGTATCAGCGACTTCAAGCATGAGCCTGGCGCGGTTTTCAATCGGTCCGCCGTATTCGTCGGTGCGATGATTGGAACCGTCCTGCAGGAACTGATCGAGCAGGTAGCCATTGGCCCCATGAATCTCCACACCGTCAAAGCCCGCCAACTTTGCGTTCTCTGCACCGTTGCGGAAGCCCTCGATGATGCCCGGAATTTCGGACGTCTCAAGTGCGCGTGGCGTCACATAATCAGTCACTGGACGCACCAGGCTCACGTGGCCGGCAGGCCGGATCGCGCTGGGAGCAACCGGAAGTTTACCTTCCAGAAAGCACGGGTCTGAGATGCGGCCCACATGCCAGATTTGTGCAAAAATGCGGCCCCCTGCCTGGTGCACGCCCTTCGTCACTAGTTTCCAGGCTTCGATTTGGTCTGTCGACCAAATCCCCGGCACATTCGCGTAGCCAACGCCCTGCGGTACAACCGGGATGCCTTCGGAGATGATCAAGCCTGCACCGGCACGCTGTGCATAGTATTCGACCATAAGTTGCGTCGGAATGTGCTCTGGTGTGCCACGCAAGCGAGTAAGCGGGGACATAATAACCCGGTTCGGCAGGTGGATCTCGCCGATTTGGATAGGGTCTAACAGAGAAATCATAAGGATAAGTCCTTCAGGAAAAGCGTTCTGTTACTTTGGATGTTTCCGGCGGATGGAAGATGGCAAACCTGACTTTCGATGAGATTTGCAAAGTGTGCCGGTTGGATGCAATTAGCCTGCAATGCCTGCCTCTCTGATTGAACTACTCACAGGCGTCATCATCTGGTCTCTTCTGCTCATTCTGCCTAAAGTTAGGGTCTGAGCACCGCGGCAATCAAGACTGCGAGTCCGTTCCATGCGATTTGAACCCCTATGCAGAGCAAAATGAAGGCAACCACCCGCAGGATGCCATGCGCAGTAGACGGAGGAATGATCTTCGTGATCCTTGGAGCATACGCGTAGCAGAAATAGACGAGAACACTGAGAACGACCACGGCAAGAAATACGCCAATATGGGCCTGAACATCTCTCGAAATATCGCGATTTGAGATGTGAGCGGTGAGCGTCAGCAGCGCGACAAGCGTTCCGGGACCCGAGGTTACGGGAAAGGTGAACGGATAGAATGTTCCCTGCTCAAGATATTGTTTCCGTGTTTCGTCTCGAACTTCGCTCTCCTCCTCCTTATTCTTAATGATCGCGCGTGCATCCCTCTCGTTCAATACAGACCACCCCATCGCCGCTATCACAATACCGCCGGAAAGTTGGACGATGGGCAGAGAAATTCCGAAGAAGTTGAGAATGGCCGCGCCAAGGATTTCAATGATGGCCAGGAAGATGATGTTGTTGATAGCGATCTTGCGCGCCAATGACCGATAGACAGCTGGAGGCGCTTCGCCTGCAAGCCCCAGGAACACCAGAGCCGACCCGAGCGGATTGATCAGCGGCAAAAGCACACTGAAGGCGATAAGAAACGACTTCCAAAGAAGCAAGAGCAGTCCCCTTACCTATGGCCTCAGTCTCTCGGCCCCGCAGCCAGAGCTGACCTTGTCAGACTCGATTACCGCAGAGTTGTCCGACCTAGACACCAATTTCGTGCAAGGCTAGAAATGCCTCCAACAAAACGCGGGGATTGAATTGTCCTTTGTATATAGGCGGCGCTTTGCGGTCCAGGCCAAGCAATGAGTAGACCGCCGTCTGCGCGGAGCGAATCGAGTACTCAACTGTGAACACCACATCGTCTGGAAGTTCACAATACTGCCCGACGAAGGCCAGGTTCTTCGAACCCTCCGGTATAACCTGAGGGCGATCGCCCTTGCCTCTAGGAAGAAACTGGCTGGTGATGAAGGGCATCATGCAAGGAATGCAGGTGCAGGCATCGAGAATCCTGGCGCCATGCTCCTGGAGGCGCAAATGGTCGATGACTTCCGTCATGATTTCTCGCCCAGTGCAGGCCGCCATGGGCTTCTTCACAAAATTGCCCGGTATATCGACGAATAGTCCATAGCCCCAAAAGACCTCGACTCCTTCTGGCTGGCCAATGAAATGTGGCTGATGGGGCAACACAATCGATGCCAGCCAGCTGGACTCCGGGAAGGTGATGAGCCCGCCTTCTCCGGGCACGTTGCCTGTCAAATTCCGGATCAGTTCGAAGAACGTGGGATCGTGAATTGTGGTGGTAAAGGACATCCACTTCGATTGCTCAACATGATCGGCGAAGTTCGAAGGATGCCCGAACTGCATCTGTCTGGCTGCGATCTTCTCCCAAAGTGCCCAGGAACCGCCATCGGCTTTCCCCAGTAGAGCGGCGGCCGAGTCCATCGAACCTAGACTCGAGCCCTCGGTCATCGACCCAAGAGTTACGATGACTCTGTCCTGCTCTCTTACGCCGATCTCCCTGACATAACCATCCTGTTCGACAATGATCTTCTCGACGGCAAAACCGTCTTTGCTCTGCGCGAATGCGAGGTCATTCACAGTTGTTTTGAGCATGAACTTCACGCCGCGCTCTTCGAGCCATTTGTGAAGCGGACGGACCATCGAATCGTACTGGTTGTATACAGTACGCATAATGCCGGTAAGCGTATTGAATCCGGAAACCATGTGAGTAAAACGCACCAGATAGCGTTTGAACTCGACTGCGCTATGCCAGGGCTGAAAAGCAAAGGTGGTACACCACATATGCCAGAAGTCCGTCTCAAAGAACCCCGCATCAAACTGGTCGGAGATCGTAGTCCGTCCAAGAAATCCCTCCGGTTCGATCGCCAGGCGCTCGAGGTTGAGAATATCCTTCTCGCTCAAACCAAAACTCGGAGCGTCTACCCTGTGGCCGTCCCGAAACAAGCGGGCTTTGGAGGCGGTCTTCATCGTCTCGTTCCAGTCAAATATCTCCTGCGTCACCGTCCTCGACCCATCGAGAGTCGGAATCGATGAAAAGAGGTCGTAGGTGCACAGATATTTGCTCTCAATCATGCGGCCACCGCGCATCACGTAGCCGTCAGTCGCGTTTCCGGCCGCATCAAGGCTGCCACCAATCCGGGAAGACTCTTCCAGGATCGTGATTGTGTGCCCTTGCACATCTCCATCGCGAATGAGAAAAACTGCAGCGGCAAGAGAAGCGATACCGCCACCCACAAGATATGTTGCCGCGCCATCATCAGGTCGTTTCATAGGGTTCATTTCACACTTTCTCTCTGCCCTGTCACTCTTGCCGCGGTTGCGCTAAGGCACTCTGGGCGCGACGGCTACGAGCTCCCAATACGATTATCGATCTGTAATGCGGGAATGACTGTATCGGATTGAACAGACGGTCAGCCTCCCGGGACAGGAGGATCATCCTGGACATGCGGGAAAACATACCGAAGTCAGCGCAAACATTCAACGCTCACATACGCCATCAACAGAGCACGCCATTGCCGCAGGTCTGGCTCTGCAGCCGCAACGATCCGCGGCCAGCCTCATTGATTTGAAGAAACCGGGAGAAAGCAATGTCAGCAACAAACTCAGTTGTCGCCGTATACGACTCTCACGAGCAGGCGGAACGCGCCGTCAAGGCACTCCAACAGGCAGGGATCGATATGAAGAGCCTCTCGATCGCGGGCAGGGGCGTACACACCGATGAACATGTGGTTGGCTATTACAACGCTGGCGATCGGATGAAGTACTGGGGCAAGGTCGGAGCATTCTGGGGTGGGCTCTGGGGACTTCTGTTTGGATCCGCTGCGTTCGCGATACCTGGCATTGGACCAGTTCTCGTTGCCGGTCCACTGGTTAGCTGGATTGTCGCCGGCCTTGAGGGCGCGGTTGTTGTCGGCGGAGTCAGCGCTCTCGGAGCCGGTCTGGTGAGTATTGGCATTCCAAAGGACAGCGTCATAAAGTATGAAGAAGCATTGAAGACCGACAAGTTCCTGTTGATCGTCCATGGCGCACCGGACGCGGTGTATGGCGCACGGTTCATTCTCGAAGGTTCCGGCACCGGCAACTATTGTGTTCATGGCCAGCCGATGCTGACCAGTTGACTCTTCTTTGCGCAACGGGTTGGGCGGTTACTCTGATTCAGATCCTATTCTGACCGATTCAGAGAATTGATCAATCCTATGCGCGCCTTTCCGCCAACCTATCCTCTTTTAGAAATCTCAGATCGGAATAGGACGAAATCAACGTGTATCCAGAATTCAACGCACAAAGCTCTAACCCCTTCGCAGTGCAGATAAAGCAAAACGGCCATCACATTATTCCAAATCCAAGTCTTGTCGCCGACGGGTTCAACATCTGGTGGCAAAAGACCGTTGCACAGCACATGGCAATGGTCACAGAAGCGTCTGACCTTATGCGTGCGCACCGTCTAGTCAGCTCTGCGCGCACGCCTCGCACCCGGCAAGCGCAACGAGTCATAGAGGGCCATCATGCAAGAAGTTAATCGTTTCCCTTCCATCCCGACAAGGATACTGCTGCCTATAGACTTCAGCCCGTCATCCCAGGCGGCCCTGGAAATGGCGGCCGACCTTGCTCTACACTTTCAAGCGGAACTCTATCTCATAAACGTGATCCCGATGTTCCCGACCACTACAATTCCTGACCTCGTTCCAGAGGCCGCCTTCCTTGAGAAGGCAAGAAAATACGCAGAACTCCATCTAGCCAAGTGCAGAGCAACTCTCGCCACCAGAGGAGTGAAGTCAACTTTCAGCGCTGAAGTTGGAAATGACGTAGTCGGTAACATCATGAAAGTGGTCGATCGCGAACATATTGACATGATCGTGATCTCCACCCACGGCATCTCCGGCTGGCGCCCGCTCGTATTCGGCTCGATTGCCGAAAAGGTCGTGAAGCTAGCACAGTGTCCTCTCCTGCTTCTTCATTCAGCCAAGCCGGAATCAGGCGTGAAGATGCCCTCAGACCGCTCAATGGAATGGTGGTAACGAGATTAACGATACAGGCAGCCAATGGTGAACTCGACTAGCTTTGTCGCCCCGGCGTCAAACAGGCAGGGCATAGAACCGGCTAACGATAGCGCCCCTGTTGGCCTCACAGACGAAGAAGCGCGCGCACGTCTTGAAAAAGACGGTCCCAATGAAATGCCGGACACGTCTGCTCATCCACTGCGCAATGCATTGGCTAAATTCTGGGCGCCTGTACCATGGCTGCTTGAAGCGTCCATCGTGCTTGAGACCATTCTGCATAAGTATTACGAAGCTGGTGTCATAGCAGCACTGCTCCTTTTCAACGCGGCTCTCGCTTACTTCCAGGAAAGCCGCGCCCAGGCAACTCTTGCCGCTCTCAAATCCCGTCTGGCACTCAACGCCTCGGTCCAACGAGACGGCGAATGGAAGACTGTACCCGCGGCGGAATTGGTAAGTGGCGACCTGGTGAAGCTTTCGCTTGGCGGCGTCGTGGCCGCGGATGTGCATCTGACGGGTGGGTCGGTTGAGCTCGACCAGTCGATGCTTACAGGCGAATCCCTCCCCATTGACGCAGGTGCCGGCACGGACACGTTTGCAGGGGCCCTGGTTAGACGCGGCGAGGCCACCGCCATCGTAACGGCAACCGGTACGCGCACCAAATTCGGTCGCACGGCGGAACTCGTTCAGTCGGCACACGTAGTGAGTACACAGCAAAAGGCCGTCCTCAGGATTATTCGCAACCTCGCGGTCTTCAATTGCCTCATCATCGTCGCGATGGGAGCCTACGCGTATCACCATGCAATGCCTTCGAGCGAGATGATTCCGTTGTTGCTGACCTCGGTCCTTGCCATCATCCCAGTCGCATTACCGGCAACATTCACCCTCGCTGCTGCGATTGGAGCTCGTGCTCTCGCAAAGCAGGGCGTGTTGCCAACACGGCTTTCCGCCGTGGACGAAGCCGCATCGATCGATGTGTTGTGTTCAGATAAAACCGGAACTCTGACCCGCAATGAACTAACCGTCACGAGCGTTCGCCCACTGCCTGGATTCGACGAAGCGCACGTCCTCGGCATGGCGGCACTGGCGAGTTCTGAAGGGGGCCAGGACCCTGTCGATGCGGCCATTCGACTTGCCGCGTCGCAGAAGACAGCCACCGGCTTGCCAAAACTGACCGCTTTTGTTCCGTTCGATCCGGTTAAGAAAACCTCGGAAGCAACCGCGACAGATGTAAAAGGTAGTTCCGAACGAATCATCAAGGGCGCATTCACTGCGGTTGTCGCCCTAACTGCGCCCTCTCCGGCCGCGGCCGCTATCGTGGACGAACTCGAGAAGCAGGGCTTTCGAGTTTTGGCAGTTGCTGCGGGACCGGCGGCATCCAACCAGATCATTGGATTGATTGCCCTCAGCGATCCACCGCGGACGGACTCAATCTCTCTTATCTCGGAGTTGAATGATCTCGGCGTGCGCACAGTCATGGTGACAGGAGATGCTCCCGCCACAGCCGCAATCGTCGCTCGCGCGGTTGGATTGCAGGGAGCTGTCTGTCCACCCGGCAAATTGCCGGACGGCATTAAGCCGGAAGACTTCTCGGTCTTTGCAGGTGTTCTTCCAGAAGGCAAGTTTGATCTCGTCAAGGCTTTCCAGAAGAGCGGGCATACAGTTGGGATGTGTGGCGACGGCGCCAATGACGCACCCGCGCTGCGCCAGGCGCAGATAGGCATTGCGGTCTCGACCGCAACCGACGTAGCCAAATCGGCCGCCGGCGTTGTTCTAACCGAGGCTGGGCTGGGCGGCATTGTAGCTGCTGTAAAAGAAGGCAGAGTCACTTTTCAACGAATTCTCACCTACACGCTCAACTCGGTTCAGAAGAAGATATTTCAGGCGCTCTTGCTGGCGGTTGGCCTGGTCATGACGGGGCACGCGGTGCTGACTCCTATGCTGATGGTCATTGTGATGATCACCGGAGACTTCCTTGCCATGTCGCTGACTACTGACCGAGTGCGGCCATCAAAGACGCCAAACTCTTGGCAGATCGGCCGAATCACGAGTGCAGGAGTGATGCTCGGACTCTGCTTCCTTGCGTTCTCCACGGCAGTCCTGGCAGTGGGCAAATTTCAGTTGCATCTCGGCATTGAGGCACTTCAAACGCTGACCGTGGTGAGTATTGTGTTTGGCGGCCAGGCCACTACCTATGTCATTCGCGGACGCTCGCATTTCTGGGGCCTGCGCCCCAGCATTTGGCTCGTACTTTCTTCAGTAGCCGATGTTCTTATCATTTCAACTCTCGCAATCTTTGGAATCGCAATGGCGCCATTGCCCCTCGCGGTCATAGCCACCGAGTTTGGCGCCGCTGTTGCCTTCGGTGCGATCCTGGACGTGGTCAAGATTCCAGTCTTTGCTCGCCTCCGTATTTCCTGAACGACCAAGGTGCATCAGGCATCTACCGGCATTCGGCAAACAGAGTTAAAAGGATAAACATGAAGATCGCATTTCTCCATACCGAGACTTTCTTTACATCGGAGCTTCTGAAAAAGTTTCGTACAACGTTGGCGCACCATGAAGTTGTTGAGTGGATCGGTGGCAAGGACGCCCCGGACTTTGACTTCGATGTGCTTCTCGCGATGGGTAATGTCGCGCGCGAGTTGCTTCTCGTCCAGCCAAAGCTCAAGTTCATTCAGACGGCCAGCGACGGGTATGAGGAGGTCGACATCGATGCTGCCAGCGAACTCGGCATTTGGGTCTCGTATGCCCCGGCCGACCTCACCGGGAATGCCACCTCAGTTGCAGAGTTCGCGGTATTACTTCTGCTCGGCGCCTCAAGGCATCTTGGGGAGGCCTTGAGGTCCACTCAGGGAAGCCCTGTCAGACCGCCCACGCTCAGTCTCTCACTCAGCGGGAAGACCGTGTGCATCGTTGGCCTGGGAACCATCGGCCAACAGCTCGTAGATCGTTTGCGTCCTTTTGGCGTGAAGATCGTAGCAACGGATGAGCACCCGGAGAATGCCCCTGCCGATGTTACTGCCTATCCTGCTGATCAACTGAATACCGCAGTCGCTCATGCGGATTTTGTAGTCATCTGTGTTCGAGCCAGCAAGGAAAACGAGAACCTGATCAGTGCCGCTCAACTCGCCGCGATGAAGCGCGGGGCCATCCTTGTCAACGTCGCTCGCGGCATGCTCATCGACGAGGCGGCACTTGTTGATGCGGTTACACATGGGCAGATTTCGGCTGCGGGGCTCGACGTTTTGAAGGATGAACCGCCTGATCACGAGGATCCTTGGCTTCAACTTCCTCAGGTAATGGTCACTCCCCATATTGCAGGGCTAACTGATCTCATGCTGGACGGAACGGTGCACTACATAAGTCTCGTCATCGAAGAATTCGCCGCGGGCAAGAAACCCAAATCGATTCTGAACTCGCCCGAGAAGCCTCGGCGTCTGCTGCGAGATTGAAAGGCATGAGTTCTGACATGCGGCCAGCAGCCTGTCGATCTCATATTAAACATCTGAAGTCAGATGCTGTGCGTCTGCGGGGAACGCCATCTGGCCGGCAATGAACTGAAATGGCGGCTCGGACTCGGGTGGTGAATCCCACCGAAGAGTGATGCTACCCATTTGACTATCCACCTGATCGGACGCACCCACAGGCTTGGCGTGCCGCAGCTCTCACAGCCAAACACTGGACGCACGTCAGCCAGGATGGCATAAGCCAGATTAAGTATCGCCTGGAATGGACGAATCCCGAAGATGCTGATTGCGAACGTCCAGATGAACCATCTGGTACTGGGCAAATGTCGCAGAACCTCTGCAACGGCTTCCCTTCCGAGTTTCATTGAGCCATCCGGCATCAGCAGATGGATTGTCGCGTAGCCATCCCAACGCATCTGTGCCGCTCGAAGCGGGTCAAATCCTGTGGCGACGCTGATCTACCCACAGACAGGAAGTTCCTTGCCACCTTTCCCTGATTCATCGAGCAGGACGAAAACACGTCAGCTCCGGATTGTCATCATAACAAGACTGTGTTGCTGGGATTATGCCAGCCGCCATCCGCGGAGATGATCGCGTCAGCGGCTTTTGGACCCCAGCTGAAGCGTTTGTATGAGCGAACACGCTGATGGGTCTTGAGGACCCGATCAACAACGATCCACGCGGCCTCAACCGCGTCTTCACGAGTGAACAACGCGCCGTCGCCGGCCATGGCATCTCCCAAGAGTCTCTCGTAAGGCGTTTCCTCTCCCGGCCGCTCTTCTGACAGGTAAAGCTCTCGCTGTTCTCCAACGAAATCCTGGCCAGCAAGTTTTACGCGAGCGGCAAGGGCGACGGCTGAGTTGGGAGAAAGCCGAAATCGCAGGTAGTTGGACCGGCCGGTCACCGGGGATGCGTCGGCAAAAAGCCTCTGAGGC
>Ga0181535_10001024_pt1 | contig 38151 bp, 32 predicted proteins | sample PEATcosm2014_Bin_44_FD_119774 | JGI IMG/M metagenome (GOLD analysis project Ga0181535, IMG submission 119774) | Peatland microbial communities from MTU Mesocosm Facility, Houghton, MI, USA - PEATcosm2014_Bin17_30_metaG | ecosystem: Environmental > Terrestrial > Soil > Wetlands > Peat | place... | reverse complement strand
TCCGCGCATACTTCTCAAAACTTGCCTGGCTTGCCAAAGTCATCTGACGCATCGCGTTCCCCACCCTCATTCAACTTTATCCAAGCTGGCTGTGGATTTGGAACTTGTGCAGAGGCTCCCTAGATAAACCCGGCCCTGCCCGCGGGCATCCAACCAGATCATGTGGACCGTAATCCTGCTCATCTTCTCCAACATCTTCATGACCTTTGCCTGGTACGGGCACCTCAGGTTCCGCCACGAGGCGCTGTGGAAGGTGATTCTCGTGAGTTGGAGTATTGCATTTTTCGAGTACTGCTTCCAGGTGCCAGCCAACCGCATCGGCGCCGACCGCTTTAGCCCGGTTCAGCTCAAGGTGATTCAGGAGATCATCACTCTGGTGGTCTTCGGCGTCTTTGTCACCTTCTACTTCGGCGAGCATCTGCGCTGGAACCACGCAGCCGCGGGAGTGTGCCTGGTTGCGGCGGCGTTTTTCGTCTTCCACCAATGGTAGCTTCACCCAACGAACGGAAGCCGGCCGAGGCCGGTTCCCCACCCTTGCGACAAAAACAAATCGCAAGGATGGGCCACGGGGCTTTTGTCGCGCAGTCGGCAATCGGCCGATTTCAGTGGCCGTGCGCTTCGAGGAACTTCTCCGCCTCCAGCGCCGCCATGCAACCCGACCCTGCCGCCGTAATCGCCTGCCGGTATCGCCTGTCCTGCACATCGCCGCATGCAAACACGCCCCGCACCACCACCCCATTGAGTGTGGTCAGCACGTTGCCCGTGGTGCGGATGTAACCGTCCGCGTCGAGATCGATCTGGCCGGCAAACATCCTTGCGTTCGGCTCGTGACCGATGCCGAGAAAGAGCCCGCTGACGGGCAAAACGCTCTCCGCGCCGTTGGTGACGTCGCGCAGGCGCAGGCCCTTGACCTCGTGCTCGTCCCCGCCCAGAACCTCTTCGACCACGGTGTTGGTGCGCAATTCGATGTTGGGATGGGCGATGGCGCGCTCCAGCATGATCTTGGAGGCGCGGAAGGCCTCGCGGCGATGCAGCAGCGTGACCTTGCTGGCGAAGCGGGTGAGGAAGAGCGCCTCTTCCATGGCAGAGTCGCCGCCGCCGACCACGGCGATCTCCTCGCCGCGGAAGAAGAAGCCGTCGCAGGTGGCGCAACTGGAGACGCCGTGGCCGATCAGCGCCTGCTCGCTGGGCAAGCCCAGCCAACGGGCGCTGGCGCCGGAGGCGACAATCAGCGTGTGCGTGCAGATTTCCCCGGCCGAGGTGTGCAGCCGAAAGGGATGGACGCCCAGCTCGACCTTATTCAGATGAGCAAGCTGAAATTCGGCCCCAAAGCGCGCGGCCTGCTTCTTCATGTTGTCGATCAGTTCCGGGCCCTGGATGCCTTCGGGCCAACCGGGAAAGTTTTCGACCAGCGTGGTGATGGAGAGCTGGCCGCCGGGCTCATGGCCTTCCAGAACGAGGGGTTTGAGTCCGGCGCGCCCGGTGTAGATGGCCGCGGTCAGTCCGGCGCAGCCGGAGCCGAGAATTACGGTGTCGCGAATCTCTGTCATGGGTCTTCCCTGGTTGATTTTAGACGGTGCGGGCGGGCGCGGTTGCGCGCCGGGCCGGGCCTCCAACATGAGGCCGTTTTCATTATGATGAGCCTCATGGCGAATCTGACTCTAATCTACGGACTGCGGCTGCTCCCCGAAGGCGAAGTCACCGAGATCCAGGACGCGACGCTGAAACTGGCCAACGGCCACCAGGCGCACGTGACCATGCACCTCATCGAGGGTTCGCGCGAGGAGATCGAAAAGCAGCTCAAACGCAGCCTCGACGCGTTCTTCGACTTCTACCCGGAGATCTAAGAGCGGGAAACCGGGACGGCCGCGAATCCCACCCTTGCCGCAAAAACTGAGACGCGGCCAGGATGGGGCACCCAGTCTTTGCCAAGCGCCGGGGGCCGGCTCATGAGCCGATTCCAAGCAATCCTTAGAATTTTCCAAGACGATTCAAATCCAAACGGTCCGTCAGCTGCCGGAGGAATCCCTGTCTGGAGGGTTTCCTGTGCCCATTCCTGTCTTTGCCTGGCAGCGCGCCGCGCGAGTTCCCTGCATTGCATGCGCATTTCTGATGCTGGCTCTCGCCGCCAGGGCCGGCGGACCAAAGTACGTGGCCGGAGCCAGCTACTTCGATCCCGCGGCGCTCGGCCAGCCCGTCCACTGGGCCGGCGGGCAGGTGGACTACTACGTGGATCAGGGTCCGCTGAACGGCTCGGTGAGCAACCAGCAAGCCACGGCGATGGTGGACGCCGCGGCGGCGTTGTGGAGCGCGGTTCCGACGGCCGGGGTAACGCTGGTGGATAAGGGACCGTTGAACGAAGACGTGAGCGGCGCCAACCTCGTGGTCAGCGGCACAAACTTCACGGTCGCCAACGAGCAGACGACTCAGGTGGGCCAGATTACCCAGCCCGCGGATGTGACGCCGGCGGCGACGAGCTACCCGCTGGGCGTGATCTTCGACGCGGACGGCTCGGTGATCGACGCGCTCTTCGGCACGGGCGCGAGCCAGCCCACAAGCTGCCAGAACAACGGCGTCTTCGTCTGGCTGGACAACATCCACACGGACGCCACCATCGCGCACGGCATCCTTCTGCTCAACGGACTGTGCGCCACCGACGCCAACCTGCTGGAGATGATGAGCTTTGAGCTGGAGCGGGCCTTCGGGCGCATTCTGGGCCTGGATTCTGCGCAGGTGAATCCCGGCGCCCTGCTGAACGGCGAAAGCGGCGGCACGCTGGGCTGGCCGGTGATGCAGCCCCTCAGCGGCGTCTGTGGCCCCAGCGGCGGTGCCTGCATTCCCAACCCCACGACGCTGCGCTACGACGATATCGCGGCCCTCAACCGCATCTATCCCATCACCGCGCAAAACCTGGCCGGCTTTCCCGGCAAGCAGATCACCGCGGCCAATACGGTTTCGATCCAGGGAACCATCGCCTTCAGGACCGGCGTGGGGATGCAGGGCGTGAATGTAGTGGCCCGGCCGCTGGACGCGGAGGGCAACCCGCTCTACCAGTACACGGCGACCTTCGTCTCCGGCGGGTATTTCAACGGCAACCACGGCAATCCGGTGACAGGCTGGACCGACGCGAACGGGAACCTGCTGACGATGTGGGGTTCGAACGACGCGGCGCAGCAGGGCTTCTTCGACTTGAGCGGAATACCGCTGCCGCCGGGCGCGGCGACGGCCGACTACCAGGTCAGCTTCGAGGCGGTCGATCCCCGCTACATCCTGACCAACTCGGTCGGCCCCTATCTCGACGGCCAGGTGAGCCCGTCGGGAACCTTGCAGAGCATTCAAGTGCCGGGCATGGCGGCGGGCAGCGCGCAGACGCTCACGGTGAACGTGGCCGACTCGGCGGCGGGCGATTACCAGGACGCCATCGGCACGCAGGCTGAGCCGCGCGCGCTGCCCGCCAGCGGCATGTGGTGCGGGAAGCTGAGCCAGGTGGGCCAGGGCGACTGGTTCAGCTTTCCGGTGCGTGGCGGACGCACCTTTACCGTAGTGACGCAGGCGGTGGACGAGAGCGGCGCGCCAACGGAATCGAAGGTTATGCCAGCGCTGGGCGTGTGGGACGCCTTCGATCCGGTGGGGGCCTCGCCGGTGGGCGCGGGCCCGGGGATGAATGGCCTGGCGACGGGTGAAAGCTGGCTGCGGGTGAGTTCTTCGGGCGCCGACCAAGTGCGCATCGGGATCGCCGACCAACGCGGCGACGGCCGGCCGGATTACGGCTACAACGGATGGGTTCTCTACGCGGACACGGTGCAACCGCAGCGACTGCCGGCCTCAGGAGGCCCGATCGTCATTCACGGCATGGGCTTTCGCCTGGCCGACACGGTGCTGGTGGGTGGGCAGACGGCGGTGGTGGTCAGCATCTCGCCCAACGAGATCGCGGCCATTGCGCCGCCAGCCGCCAGCGGGGTGACCGGCTCAGTGGACGTGGAGGTGGACGATCTGCCCGCATTTTACGCGGCGGGCATCGTGTCAGGCGGCGTCAGCTACGACTCTGGCACGGGCGACGCGCTGACGCTGCTCACGGCCCCCACGAGCACGGTGCCGATCGGCGTGCCCATCCCGTTTTCGGTGACCGCGCTGGGGCCGGATCTGAGTCCGGCGGGCGGAGTCACCGTGATGTATACGCTCGTCAGCGGGACGGCCACGCTCTCCTGCGGCCAGCCGACCTGTTCGGTGACCGCAAGCGGCGACGGCCGCGCCACGATGAACGTGACCGCTGCCGACGGAACCTGGTCGATCGTTACGGCGTCGCTGACCAACGGTTCGACGATTCGGACCGAGTTCAGCGGCGGCGCTCCGCCGGTGCTGGCAGCGCTGACACCGCAGCTTTCGCTGGCCGCGGGCGCCACCGCGACCTGGACGGTGCAGGCGCTGGTGCTGAACAACGGCGTCCCCATGGGCGGGCAGACAGTGGCTTGGCAGACGACAGGAAGCGGCATCGCTTCACTTGGCAGCACGGCCGCGATCACCAATTCGAGCGGCATCGCCACCCAGACGCTGACCGCCGGCCCCTTGACTGAGGGCCAGAAGGGCACCATCAATGCCTGCCTGAACGGCACCAGCCAGCGCGTCGCCTTCACCGCCTTCGGCGCACGGCCGGAATACGCGCTTCTGAAAGCCGTCTCCGGCACAACGCAGAGCCTGTCGCTCCAGTCCACGCCCAGCCAGATCGTGCTGCGGCTGCTTGACATGGACGGCAACCCCATGGCCGGCGGCACGGTATCGCTTTACCAGGCGCTTTACGCGTGGGCGCCGCCCTGCGCACCGCATGGGTTGTGCGCGCCGGGCGCGCTGCTGGCCACGCAGAGCGCCACGGCGACCTCGGCGCTGGACGGGACCGTCACCTTTACGCCGGCATCGCTGCCCGGCGTGGCCACCAATCTGGTTGCGCTGGCCGCCAGCGGCAACACCGCCACGGTGAACATCGCGATCGAGCGGCATCCATGAGGCAGCTTCCAGCTTCTAGCCAGGAACCGGGAGCGAAACGTCGCGGCAAGAAAACCCCGTGCCCCATCCATGCGAGTTTCTTCTGTCGCATGGGTGGGAAACCACGAACTCCCAGCCATTCGAGTAAACTGGTAGTGCGATGCTCGACTTGGGATTTGTCCGGGGCAACCTGGAACTGGTGGAAGAGAAACTACGCGCGCGCGCGGCAGACCCGGCTGCGCTGCTGGGCGATTTTCGGGCCCTCGACCAACGCCGGCGCGAGGCCATTACCACGGCCGAACGACTGAAGGCTCGCCGCAACGATCTGAGCCAGCAGGTGGGCGCGCTGAAGAAGGCCGGCCAGGACGCCACGGCGGTGATGGACGAGACCCGCGCCCTGAAAGACAAGCTGGACGAGTTGGACCGAACCGCCGCATCTCTCGACGAAGAGTTGCGCCGGGTGCTGGCGCGAATTCCCAACCTCACGCGAGACGAGGTTCCGACCGGAAAATCCGAAACCGATAATCTCACCGTGAAGACCTGGGGCGAGAAGCCCGTTTTCAATTTCGAGCCTAAGCCGCACTGGGAGCTGGGTGAGGCGCTGGGCATTCTCGACCTGGAGCGCGCGGCCAAGCTGAGCGGCGCGCGGTTCGCGGTGTACATGGGCGCGGGCGCGCGGTTGGAGCGGGCGCTGATCGGCTTCATGCTCGACCTGCACACGACGAAGCACGGCTATACCGAGGTGCTGCCGCCCTTCATGGTCAATTCGAAGAGCCTTTTCGGCACCGGACAGTTGCCCAAGTTTGCCGAGGACCTCTTCCGCTGCTCGGATGCCGACGCCGAGGCCGCTGCACGCGGCGAGTTCAAGGACGCGGACCACTGGTTGATTCCCACCGCCGAGGTTCCGGTCACCAACCTTTACCGCGACGAGATTCTGGACGAGGCGCGGCTGCCGATCCGGCTGACGGCCTACACGCCCTGCTTCCGCGCGGAAGCTGGAGCGGCTGGCAAGGACACACGCGGCATCATTCGCCAGCACCAGTTTCAAAAGGTGGAGCTGGTGAAGTTCACGCGGCCCGAGGACTCCGAAGCCGAGCACGAGCGGCTGACCCGCGACGCGGAAGAGATTTTGGAGACGCTCGACCTGCCTTACCGCCGTATGCTGCTCTGCACCGGCGATACCGGCTTCTCCTCGGCCAAGACGTACGATCTGGAAGTTTGGCTGCCGGGGCAGCAGCTTTACCGCGAAATCTCCTCCTGCTCGAATTTCGACGCCTTTCAGGCGCGACGGGCCAATATCCGCTACCGGCCGGGAGGCAAAGGCAAGCCGGAGTTTGTGCACACCATCAACGGCAGCGGCCTGGCCGTGGGCCGCACATGGCTGGCGATCCTCGAAAACTATCAGCAGGCCGACGGCACAGTGCTGATTCCACAGGCCCTCCGGCCCTACATGGGCGGGCTGGAACGAATTGTAAGGGAGTCTTGATCGTGAGCGAATCATTGAGCCCAGACGGCGCGGTTGCGCAACCCGAGCGCGGCGTAAGACAGATTCTGAAGAGCTATTTCTACTGGACCTATCCCCGCGGCTGCGTCCACTACGACATCATGGTGACGATGATTCTGCTGTTCATCTTCATCACGCCGCACGTATGGGATTTCGGCGACAAGCCATCCGCGATCGCCGGACCCGCGCACCCCATCCAGGTGGCGGGCAACGACGGCCACGGGCTGATCATCACTGTGCAGGCCTCGGATGTGAACGTACCCGCGGGCGCCACGAACCAGGTGGTGAAGAGGGCGCTGCGCAAGGCCATTGAACCCGTCACCGGGGACGCCGTCTTTGTGGAGCGGTGGGAGACATTCGCGGATTCCCAGGGAAATATCGCCTGGAGAGTCTGGGCGCACCGCTAAGTCGATTTATTCGCTTCCATCCGGCACACTCGCGCATCCAATAGAGTAAGGAAATCTATGCGACTGGGAATCAAGCTGCTCTTTGCCGCGTCCATCGCGCTCGCCCTGCTGCCGGGCCGCGCCGCCTTTGCCTCACCCGCCGACGAAAAGGAACTGGAACGCGTGCTGCACCGTCTGGACGTGGCGGCCAACAGCTTCCACACCACCTCGGCCGACTTCGAGTTCGACTCCGTTGAGACCGACCCGGTCTTCGACAAGGACGTGCAGAAGGGCACGGTCTACTACGAGCGGAACGGCTCTGCCTTCCAGATGGCGGCGCACATCAATGAAGTCAACGGCAAGCAGGTTCCCAAGGTGCTCACCTACTCCGGCGGAGTTATCAAGCTCTATGAGAAGCTGCCCAACCAGGTGACCACGCTCAGCAAGCTGAGCCAGTACGGAAGCTGGTTCATGCTTGGATTCGGCGCCAGCGGCAAGGATCTGGCCGCCAAGTGGGATATCAAGTACCTGGGCCAGGAGACGCTGGACGACGTGAAGACCGAGAAGTTGGAACTCGTGGCCAAGGACCCGGCAGTGCGAAAGAACGTGCGCAAGGTGACCATCTGGGTGGATCTGGACAAGGGCGTGACGCTGAAGCAGGTCTTCGACCAGGGCCCGAGCACCTACCGGGTGAACGTGTACTTCAACGTGAAGATCAATCAGCCCCTGCCCGCCGAAGTCTTTACCTTCGCGACCGATCGCCAGACGCAGTTCATCAACCGGTAGAGCGCGAGCCCGCCCAGCACAAAGAGGATGGGGAAGCACTCCAGCGTGTAGCGCGCTTCAGGAGCCTCCACGGTCATCAGGAGGGCGCTGCGCAGCAGGATATAAGCCAGCATACAGGGCCAGAGGCGCGGGCGCAGGCAAAGGCCGGCAAATCCCAACAGCAGGAACAAGGCGTTCAACCCCGCGTAGGCCCAACTGAAACGGGTCTCGGCGCGGTGATGGGCATAGACCCACCAGTCGAGGTCGATGGGCAGGTTCTCCACGCGGGGCCGCAACCACATGTCGGCCATCCGGCCCAGCGGCAGACAGAGGTAAGAACGCAGCGGATGGGCGGCGATGCGCTCCTGAGCCAGACGGGCAAAGCGTGCATCGAGGTCCGGCGTCAAATCCTGACCATTCTGGTTGTAATCGGCAGCCAGTGCGGCGGTCTCAGCGAACTGCGCGGGCGAGTCGAAGGCCCGGCTGGGCAGCTTCGTCAGGTCCAGCGGCGCACCCGGCACATTCCAGTAGATGTCGTAGGTGGAGACAAAATCCAGACACCAGGTTTTGACCCAACTGATCCATCCGGCGTGAGTGTCCTCGCCGGGATCGGTGGCGTAGCGCGGCGCCAACGGCTCAAAGACGTGAAAGACCTGCCAGTTGCGACCGGTCCACGCGGCAAAGGGCGCCAGCGCCAATAGCCCGCAGACCAGGGCCATGCGGGCGAGGTTGGGAGTCTTGCGAACCGCGGATTGCCCAGCGGCTTTGAGAGGGCGCGACTTTTTCCGCGCCGCAAGAGCGGGAAAAACGAGCGCCGGGACCAGCGCGACGGCCACCAGCGCGCCGTCGGGCCGCAGCAGGGCCGCGAAGCAGACCGCGAAGGTGAACAGGAGCGCACTCGGCCATGCAGGCCGCGCATGAAAGCGGGCCACAGACCAGAGCGCCAGGGCTATGGCAAAGAGCGTCGGCGTCTCAGTGAGCGGGGCAGCCGCATAGATCGCCGTGAAGGGGCAGAGCGCGGCCAGCCAGAGCGTGCACAGCGCCGCGCCGGAACTGAACGGCGGAGGCGCGATGCGGCGCGCGAAGCCAGCCAGGAGCAAGCAGCCGCAGAGATCGAGCCCAATTTGTAGCCCGGCTGCCGCGGCATAGTTTTCCATGCCGAAGATGCGGAAACAGAGGGCGAGAAAAAGCGGATAGCCGGGCAGGCGGATCAACGTTGGATAAATTTCACCGCTGGCCACGGTGAGCGCATAACGGCCGTGCAGAAGCAGGTTTTTGGCCAACCCTCCATAAATCAGCGTGTCGCCGTTGACCTGAAAGAACTCCTTGAGCATCCATAGACGCAACACCAGGCCCGCGGCGAGGGCCGGCAGAACAGGCAGCGCACGGCGCAGGCCGGCAAAACTCCGGCCCCGCGCCGTCCATTGACTCTCGGAGGCAGCTTCCATACGATTCGTACTGTATAGCGTAGACGGTTTTCGCGGTCTCCGCATTTAGGATTAAAAAGACCGGCCATGCCAGATAAACAGATATTTTTCGATCCGCAAAGAAAGCGCTGGAAGCGTTTGCGCCGTGTCTTCGATGTAGCGGCCGTAGCCTCCACGCTGGTTTTGGCCGGATTCATCTTCAATGTGCTGCGCAATCAGCAGTTACCAGAGTTGCTGCTGCCCACGCCGAAGCACAACTACAAGGCTTTGCCCGAACGGGCTCCCGTGTCGCGCGGCGCCAAGGAGCCGCGGCCGGCGCGGCGCAAGACCGGCCGCAAGCCCTCCGAGATTCCCTTCAACACTGGCGAAGGTTTGCGGGCGGCCTACTACGTCCAGGACGATGCGGCCAGCTATTCCTCGTTCAAGGAGCACGTTCACCAGATCGACATGCTGTTTCCCGAGTGGCTGCACGTGAATGCGCCTCTGGGACGTCTGATGGCTATGACCGGCGACAACCGCGAGTATCCGGTCGTGGATGGCGCAACCGTTCACGATCCCGACGAGCTGAACCGGATCAAGCGCGTCATCCAGGGGGCCAAGGAAGATACGGAAGTCTTTCCCCATCTGACCAGTTACAACCCGCACACGCAGAGCTTCGATGCGAGCATCGGCAGCGTGATTACGGACGTAAACAAGCGCACCGTATTGCGGCACGAGATCGTCCGCTTTCTGACGGCGTTCAAAGGCCCCAAAGGCGATTGGATGTACCCCGGCCTGTCGCTGGACATTGAAAACCTGCCCGACGATGCGCAACCGGCCTACATGAGCTTCATCCAGGAACTCTACGCGGATATGCATCCGCTGAACCTGAAGCTCTATGTGAACACGCCGGCCTCGACCGAGGACAACGATCTGAAGCTGATCGCGGCCAACTCCGACGGCATCCTGCTAATGAACTACGACGAGCACGAGGTGGACAGCATGCCGGGTCCCATCGCCAGCCAGGAGTGGTTCGTCAACAACCTGCGCCGGGCCATGAAGGTGGTGCCCAAGGAAAAGCTGATCTGCGCACTGGGCAACTACGGCTATGACTGGACGCTAACGATTCCCAATCCGAAGGATCGCAAGCATCCCAAGCCACGCGTGCTCGACACCGAAGTGCTGTCGGTATCGGAGGCATGGCAGAACGCCTCGGACGCCGACGCCGACCTGGATCTCGATTACGACACCCTCAATCCCCACTACGAGTACATCGACGAGGACCTGAACCAGCGCCACGTGGTCTGGTTCCTGGACGGAGTAACGCTGCTGAACGAGCTGCGCGCGGCGCGCGGGCTGGGTCTGCAGACCTTTGCACTGTGGCGGCTGGGCTCAGAGGACAGCTCGCTGTGGAGCGTCTGGGACAAGCCGAGCAGCCCGGAGTCGCTGCAAGCGCTGGCCAGCGTGCAGCCGGGCCACGACGTGGATACGGAGGGTGACGGCGACATTCTGCGCGTGATCGGCCTGCCCCACCCCGGCAAGCGCACCGTCTCAGTGGATACGGACGAGCCCGACCCGCGCAAGAAACTCATCGTGGATGAGCACATGGACGTGTATCCGCGCACCTACACGATCGAGCAGTACGGCTACCATCCGAATGAAGTCGCGCTCTCGTTCGACGACGGCCCCGACCCCAAGTGGACGCCAAAGATCCTCGACATCCTCAAGGAGAAAGGCGTGAAGGGAACCTTCATGCTGATCGGCGCCGAGGCCGCGGAAAATGTCGGCCTGATGAAGCGGATCGTGCGCGAGGGCCACGAGATCGGAAACCACACCTACACCCATCCCGACATCAGCGAAATTCCGCCGCGCCGGCTGGATCTCGAGGTGAAGCTGACGGAGCGCCTGTTCGCCAGCAAACTCGGCATACAACCGCTCTACTTCCGCCCGCCCTACGACATCGACGAGGAGCCGGACACCGACGACGAGGCCGCGCCGGTGGTGCGCATCCAACAGGACGGCTTCACCATCATCGGCAATAAGATCGACACCAGCGACTGGGACGAGCATCCGCGGAAGAGCCCGCAGGAGATTGCGCAGACCGTTTTCTACTGGCTCGACCTGATGAAGGCCAAGCCGCAGTTCCGCGGCTCGATCATCCTGCTGCACGACGGCGGCGGCGACCGCTCGGCGACCGTGGCCGCACTGCCCTTCCTCATCGACGCGCTGCGCGCCCGTGGCTACACCATCGTGCCCGTCTCCTCGCTGATGGGCAAGACGACCGCCCAGGTGATGCCCAGGCTCACATTTTGGCAATATCTCCGCGCGCTCCCCGACTCCATCGCCTTCTCCGGCGCGGCCTTGATCGTCAAGTTCATCGTGATGGTCTTCTTCCTGGGCAACATCCTGATGGGCGCACGCCTGATTTTCGTGGGCGTTCTGGCCGTCATCGATCGCCTGCGCAAGCCCCACCGCCCGGCTTCGCCCGGCTACAACCCGCGCGTCGCCGTCCTCATCCCCGCCTACAACGAAGAGACGGTGATCGTGCGCACCATCCGTTCCGTTCTCAACTCCGACTACACCAACCTGCACGTCATCGTGATCGACGACGGCTCGCTGGACCGCACCTTCGACGTGGCCCGCGAAGCCTATGCCGCCGAGATCGCCGCCGGTCGCGTTCAGGTGCTCACCAAGCCCAACGGCGGCAAGGCCGCCGCGCTCAACTACGCCCTCGAACGCATGGACGAGGAGATTTACGTCGGCATCGACGCCGACACCGTCATCGCCGCCGACGCAATCTCGAAGCTCATTCCCCACTTCGAGGACCCGCGCATCGGCGCCATGGCCGGCAACGCCAAAGTGGGCAACCGCGTGAACCTCTGGACGCGCTGGCAGGCTCTGGAATACATCACCAGCCAGAACTTCGAGCGCCGCGCCCTCGACCTCTTCCACGTAGTCACCGTCGTTCCCGGAGCGATCGGCGCCTGGCGCACTGCGCCCGTGAAGGCCGCCGGCGGCTATCCGCTGAACACTGTGGCCGAAGACGCTGACCTGACGATGAACCTGTTGGAGCAAGGGATGCGGGTGGACTACGAGGACCGTTCGCTGGCTTATACGGAAGCGCCCATCGACGCCAAGGGGCTGATGCGGCAGCGCTTCCGCTGGTCATTTGGCACGCTGCAAGCCATCTGGAAACACCGCGCCGCCTTCGTCCGCAACAAGGCCATGGGCCTTTTCGCGCTGCCCAATATCCTCATCTTCCAGATGTTCCTGCCGCTGGTGTCGCCCTTCATCGACATCATGTTTGCGGCCGGCATCGTCAACTACTTCATCGACCGCTACTACCACCCCGAGGCTGCCTCCGCGGCCAGCTTCGAAAAACTGCTGGCCTACTTCCTCACGTTCATGCTGATCGACTTCGTCACCTCGTCGGTAGCCTTCAGCCTGGAGCGCCGGCATCCCGCCAACAAAGGCGACGGGTGGCTGCTCTTCCACATCTGGCTGCAGCGCTTCGCCTACCGCCAGGTCTTCTCGATCGTGCTGTTCAAGACCCTCAAGCGTGCCATCGACGGCAAGCCCTTCAACTGGGACAAGATTGAGCGCACCGCCAAGATGAGCAAAGCTACCGATGCGCTGACTGAGACGCCGTAGCGCGACTGGGGCTTAGAAGGGCGCGGTTACAGGCTGCGGAAAAATGCCTGTTTTCCAGCATCACTTCTGAAACGCATATCTCAGGAGCTAAAGCCCGCGTTGTTTCTCTTGCGTTTGCGGCACGACTGAAGTCGTGCCGCAACAACGATTCATGTCAGTATGAGAGCTTCGCCGCGCACGCATAGACTTTCTTGGTCCCCTTGCACATTCGGGGCCAGGCACATCAAAATACCCAAAATTGTGCAGATTGTTACATTCCCTGCCAATCTGAGCCGGTAGACTGGCAGTCGCGGCAATCCACGAAGTGCAGGAGCGCGACCCCATGGGAACTTCAGACGGCGCACTGAATCAGTTTTACGTCCGGCAAATGACCTCCGACGACATCTCCGCGGTGATTGATCTGCAGGTGCGAGCTTTTCCGGGCCAGTCGCCCTGGAGGGCCGACCAGTTGGTGCGCCATCTGGAGGTTTTCCCCGAGGGCCAGCTTGTTGTCTGCGACTCGACCGGCCGCGTTCTGGGCTCAGCCAGTTCGCTGCTCATCGACTGGGACGACTACGCCGAGAGCGCCAACTGGTCGTCGATCACCGGGGAGGGCACGTTCAATACGCACAATCCGCTGGGCAAGACGCTGTATGGCGCCGACATGGGCGTAGCGCCCGAGGCGCGCCAACAGGGGCTTGGCACGCTTCTCTACGAAGCGCGCAAGGACTTGATCCGGGATCAGGGGCTCAAGCGTCTGCTCACCGGCGGGCGCATCGCCGGCTACGCCGCGGTGGCCGACCAGATGACGGCAAAGGAATATGTGGCCGCAGTGGTGGATGGCAAGCGCAGAGACCCCGCGCTCACCTTCCAGCTTGAGAACGGGCTGGTGGTCCTGGATGTTGTTCCCGGTTACATGCAGGACACCGAATCGCACGGTTTTGCCACGGTGCTGGAATGGCTGAATCCGGAGTACACCTCCTCAGTGAGCCTGCAGGCGAGCCTGCAACACGCGGCGCTGGAACAGGCCGCGGCCGAGGCCATGCGCGGCACTCCGCGACCGCGCCGCGTCCGCATCGCGGCCGTGCAATACCTGCTAAGGCCCATCGCCTGCTTCGAGGACTTCGCCAAACAGGTTGAGTTTTTCGTGCACAGCGCCAAGGACTACAAGGCGCACTTCGTTCTCTTCCCCGAGTTCTTTACCATGCAGCTTCTCAGCTACATCAACGAGCCCGCTCCGGCGCTGGCCGTGCGCCGCCTGGCCCGGATGGCCCCTCAATACGAGGAACTCTTTATCCGGCTGGCCAAGGAAACGGGGATCTACATCATCGGTGGCACCCATCCCGTCTTCCAGCGGGGCAAGGTCTTCAATGCCGCACACCTGTTTACACCGAACGGGCAGGTCTTCCGCCAAAAGAAGGTCCATCTCACTCCCACCGAGAGCGGCCCTTACCAGCTCAGTCGTGGCCACGGCCTCTACCTCTATCACACCGACTTCGGCAATATCGCCATCCTCATCTGCTACGACGTGGAGTTTCCCGAGGTAGCCCGCGTGATGGCCGAGGCCGGCGCCGAGATTTTGTTCGTTCCCTCCTGCACCGACGGCCGCGAGGGCTTTTGCCGGGTGCGCTACTGCTCCCAGGCCCGCGCCATTGAGAACCAGGTCTACGTAGCCATGACCGGCACGGTCGGCAATCTGCCCCTGGTTCCCTACATGAATACCAACTACGGCCAGGCCGCCATCATGACGCCCTCGGACTACTTCTTTGCGCGGGACGGCATCGCCGCCGAGGGCACCATCAACCAGGAGCAGTTGGTCGTCGCCGATGTCGATCTCGATCTGCTGGACGAACAGCGCGTGAACGGCAGCGTCATCCCGCTCCAGGATCTGATCAAGGACGCTTACGACAACGTGGTCCACTTCTCGGACTACAAGGGGCAGAAGCCTGTCGCGGTGGACGATCGGGATGAGGTTGTGCTGGCTCAGTAACGGGGACAAGCGATTGGAGAGACCGTCAAAAGAGTGTAAACGCTCTATTCCTCTTCGTCTGAATGCTTTTTCGTAACCTGGTCTCCGGCCAGCCGCTCCAACTGGTTGCGCCAGTCCAGCGACTCGACAAAGCTCTTGGATTCGCGCCAGTTGGGCTCGACGATGACGTGCAGTTCCAGATAAACCCGCGTACCCAGCAGCGACTCGATCTGGCGGCGGGCTTTGGTGCCGATCTCTTTCAGCTTGGAGCCGCCCTTGCCGATCAGAATCGCTTTCTGCCCGTCGCGCTCGCAGTAGATGGCTGCGGCGATGCGGGTGAGCGGCAGGCGGGCCGGAACCGCACCTTTTTTGCGCGGAACAAACGGCGCCGGCTCCTCGAAGCGCTCGATGACCACCGCCGAAGCGTAGGGAACCTCTTCGCCCGTCTCCACCAGGATGCTCTCGCGAATCAGTTCGGCCACCATGAAGCGCTGAGGCTGGTCGGTGTACTGATCCTTGGGATAGTAGCGCTCGCCGGTGGGCAGCACATCGACAATCTTGCGCATCAGCAGATCGAGCCCGTCGCGCTTGCGGGCGCTCACCGGAATGATCTGGGCGAAGTTGAACTGCCGGGTGAGCGTATCGATCAACGGCAACAGATGGTCCTTGGGCACGAGATCGATCTTGGTGAGCACCAGAAAGACCGGGCAGTCGAGCTTGCGAATCAGGCCGAAGAGGAACTCGTCCTCGCTGGCCCAATTGGTGCGCTCGCGCTTCGGTGCAGGTAAGGCGACGGCCTGAGCGGCATTGGAGTCCCCGGTCCCAGAATCGGGGCATGGGGCGCCCGGGGACTCGGATTCGGGAGTCGGAGTCGCTTCTATCCCAGGTCCCAAAACCGGGACCTGGGGCACGCGGCCTTCTTCGGCTGATTCAATGGCGGGCTTGGCGGCTTCTTCCAGTTGCACGCGGCGGGTGGCGTCCATCAGCACCAGCACCAGGTCGCGGGTCTCCAGCGCCTCGTAGACCTCCTGCAACATGCGGCGGTCAAGGTGCGAGCCGGGCTTGTGCACGCCGGGCGTATCCACAAAGACGATCTGCGCCGCCGGATGCACGCCCTTGCGCGCCTCCACTTCCACCACCCCGGCGATGCGGTTGCGCGTGGTTTGCGGTTTGGCGGAGACGATGGCTACCTTTTCGCCGGTGAGGGCGTTCAGCAGCGTGCTTTTGCCGGCGTTGGGCCGGCCGAGAATGGCGACAAATCCAGATTTCAAAGGGAAGGTTGCTCCTAAGCATCTATTATCGCGGATTCGCGGGTCGAAGATTGGTATGATCTGCGCATGATGCGCGAAGGCCGAACGAAACGCCTTGTGCTGCGCCCGCTGGAACTTGACGACGCGGAGCGGATTCAGGAGCTTTTTCCGCACTGGGAGATCGTCCGCTACCTGCTCAATCGCGTGCCCTGGCCCTATCCACCCGATGGCGCGCGCCAGTATTGCCGGGAGATTGCGCTGCCGCAGATGGAGCGCGGCGAAGCCTGGCACTGGACCCTCCGTCTGGGCGCCGAGCCGAGCCAGATGGCTGGCTTCATCAGCCTGGTCAAGGGGGATGAAGACAATCGCGGCTTCTGGCTGGGCGCACAGTGGCAGGGGCAGGGACTGATGAGCGAGGCCTGCGCCTGGGCCAACGATTTCTGGTTTGAGAAGCTCGGATTCCCGGTTTTGCGGGTTGCGAAGGCGGCCGCCAACCGGGCATCGCGCCGCATCTCGGAGAGGCAAGGCATGAGGATGGTGGGCCTGACCGAGAAGGATTATGTCTGCGGCCGCTTGCCGTCGGAGGTCTGGGAGATTACGGCGGAGGAGTGGCGGGCGTGGAAGGCGCGGGAAAAGATTAAAAGTTAGATGGGTTCAAGTTGAGAGTTCTCGCTTTCCACTCTCTCGCCAGTAATGGGTGAAAAGATGGGGCACGGAGCTGTGTTGGGAAGGGTAGAGCCAACCCAGGCGAGGGCTCAAAAGGTTAGGACACCTCGGGCTCGGCTTCTACCGGCGGAAACACCCGCAGCCGCTCGACTCTGCGGTCGGTGGAGGCGACGACCTCGATGCGCATGGCAATCGGTTCCAACAGCACCACCTCGCCGGCTAGCGGGATGCGGCCTTCGATCTCGCTCACCAGGCCGCCCAGCGTCGTAGCTTCGTAGGCGTTGCCCACATCGCCTAGGTGGTCCAGTTCACCGAACAGGTCGGGCAACTGGTCCACGGGAAAGCTGCCGGGAACCACCCAGACGCCGTTTGGCTCGCGCTGCGGCTCGGCGTTGACCGAACCGGGGGGCGCGTCTTCCTCGTGCTCGTCGCGGATGTTGCCCACGATCTGTTCGAGCAAATCTTCGATGGTGACCAGACCGGCAACGCCGCCATATTCGTCGATGACGATGCGCATGTGCTGCTTTTCGCGCTGCATCTCGCGCAGCAGTTCATAGCCGCGTTTGGTTTCGGGGACGAAGACCGCCGGGTGCTGGATGCTGGCCACGGTGCGGGTGCGGGCCTCCTCGTCGGAGATTTGCAGCAGGTCGTGGGCAAAGACGATGCCGGTCACGTTGTCCAACGACTCGGAAAAGACCGGCACGCGGGAGAAGTTATGCTCGCGCAGTTGATTGAGGAAGTCTTCCAGAGTGATCGAATCGGGCACGGCAAAGACCTCAGGGCGCGGAGTCATCACCTCGCGGACCAGCTTGTCGCCGAACTCAACGGCAGAGCGAACCAGATCGATATCGCTCTCCTCGAGAATGCCTTCCTCTTCACCAGCCTCCAGCAGCGCCTCGACATCGACGGCGGTCTCTTCTTCGGCGCTGGCCGGCTCCTCGGCCAGTGAGGCAACGGAGAAGAAGAAGCGTACGAAGACGGTAATGGGCGTTATCAGCCAGAGCAGCAGACGGATGGGCCACACCAGCCGTGCTGCCCAACTGCCGCGCGTGCGGTTGAAGAGCATGGTAGGCAGAAGTTGGTTGCAGAAGACCACCACCAGCACCACGCCAAGAACCGCCTGGGCGATCTCGGCGAAAGTAGGCCGCGCGAAATGAGGGCCCCGATCGAAGAGAACCGCGCCGAATTCGAGCGCGATGATGCCCAGAGCCAGTTGCTGCAGCACCGCCGCGGAGATGGCCGCATGTTCGCGGCTCAAGCCCAGTTGCGGCTCGACCTGTTCTTCCCAGGCGTCCAGATTCTCCTGCACTTCGTGCGACAGGATCTTGCCGAATTCGGAGTAGACGCGGCTCATGTAGGAGGCCAGCGTCTCCACCGCGGCCAGCAGGAGAACCATGACGATGGCCAGAGTGCTCATGGCCGTTTGACCCTTGCCGCAGGTTTGGGCTTTTCCGCGCGCTCGATCAGGCCCTGCGGCAACCCCAGACGGGCGCGCAGCAGCCGCTCGCGGCGGGCCATCCGGCCGCTGTCGTTCTCGTGATCGTAGCCCGCCAGGTGCAGAAGGCCATGCAGGATGAGCACCTTGATTTCCGTCGAAAGCGAATGGCCCTGCCCCGCAGCCTGGCGGAGCGCCGTCGGAATGCTGATGGCCAGGTCGCCGGCAATCTCCTCCGCGGAGGAACCGGGAATCGGGCCTTCGGCGGGAAACGACAGCACATCGGTGGCCTTATTCTTGCCGCGAAACTGGCGATTGAGCCTTCGAATGGCCGTGTCGGTGGTCAGCAGCACACTGACCTCGCCCTTCAGCCGCACGGTTTTCTGCGCCAGCGCAAGAAAACGGGCCAGCGTGCGCGCGGAAGGCAGACGAGAATTGCGAGATTTTGTTGGGGGGGCGGACACAGCAGCCCCTTTCGCCGAAGTTGCCTTGGGCGCGGGGCCGGGGTCCCCATGGGCAGGTCTTCGTCCGTGGGGAGATTCGGGGTCCAAATCTGGGTCGAGGAGGATCATCGTGCTCGGGGCCGCAACGCACGCGACCCCGATTCATCTTCAATTCTACGCGAGTTGCCGCGTCACTGCGGTTTTGCCGGGTGAAGCGGCTGCGCCTGTGGCCGGTCCTCATGACTCTGCGGTCCAACCTGGATGGCCTCGCCCAGCGCCAGCGGCAATTCTTGCTGTTGCGGTTTGACCGACTCGTAGGCGCGGACAATGCGCTGCACCAGCGCGTGGCGCACCACGTCGGAGTCTTCGAAATGGCAGAACTGGATGCCTTCGACCCCATCGAGAATATTGATTGCGTCCAGCAGTCCCGACTTGCGCGGATTGGGCAGGTCGATCTGGGTGATGTCGCCGGTAATGACCGCCTTGGAATTGGCGCCCATGCGGGTGAGGAACATCTTCATCTGCTCGATGGTGGTGTTCTGCGCCTCGTCCATGATGATGAAGGCGTCGTTCAGAGTGCGTCCGCGCATGAAGGCCAGCGGCGCGACTTCGATGACGTTCTTCTCCAGCATCTTGTCCACCTTTTCGGGCTCGAGCAGGTCGTAGAGGGCGTCGTAGAGCGGACGAAGATAGGGATCGACCTTGTCCTGGAGCGTGCCGGGCAAAAAGCCGAGCCGTTCGCCGGCCTCGACCGCGGGCCGGACCAGCACGATGCGGCCCACCTTCTTGGCGTTCATGGCGGCCACGGCCATGGCCACGGCCAGATAGGTCTTGCCGGTTCCCGCAGGCCCCACGCCAAAGGTCATATCGTTCTGCTCGATGGCCTCGACGTACTTGCGCTGGTTAATGGAGCGCGGCTGGACGGTGCGCTTGACGCCCGCCGAGCGCTGCTTGCCGCTGTCGGAGAGCGAACGCAGCGTGGTTGCCGGGTCGGCTACCACCAGGCGCAGCATCCCGTTCAGTTCCCCGTTGTGCGGATTCACGCCCTGCTTACGCAGCGCCTCGAAGTCCTGGAAGATGCGCTGGACTCGAACAACGCCAGCTTCCGGTCCTTCCACATGCACGGCATCGGAACGGAGATCGATGCGGACGCCGAGCGAGTCTTCCATGAGCCTGAGGTTTTCATCGCGAGTCCCGAACAGGGGCTCAAGGTTGGGCGTGATCTCCAGGGCGATTCTCAAAGGATTCGACGGCCTCCAGAACGGCGTTGTGGGGTTGAGGTGAACCGGCCGCGGCCCAAAGCCGTGTCCGGCATGGCTACAAAAAGAATATCGGCAGACGGCGCGGGAGATACAAGAGCCGGCGCATGGAACTGGACCAGAAGCGCGACGCCGCGACGAAGCGCACTGTGGCCGGCGGGATGCGAGATGGTGGTTGGCTTGGAGAGGAACTGAGGGGCGCAGAATACGGCGGAGCCGAAGCTCTGGGTTGTCTGGCGGGACCGCGGGTTGGCGTAGGCGACCAAATCCGGTATCTGCGCTGAGAGTAGCGCGAGCGGCCCGGCGCGTCAATCGGAGACCCAAGAATTTTGGTGAATCCTGGGATGCCTTGGCAGATACCTGCCACGCCCTGGCCCGGCTATCTCCGCATCGCCCGTGCGACCGGCGCGGAGAGCATCCGCCGGATCCGAACTGGCGCACATTGACCCGCCGCCCGGTTTCCCGTAGACTAGGAAATTGCGAGGGATGCGTGTGTTTTGCATTCTGGCCCGCATTCCACCTGAGATAAGGAAGATCAATGGCAAACCACGTATCGTCGCTGAAGCGCGCCCGCCAGACAGTAACCCGTACCGAAGTGAACCGCGCCAACCGCAGCCGCGTGCGCACCAGCCTGCGGGCTCTGCGCGAGGCTCTCACCAAGGGCGACGTGCCGGCCGCCCAGGCGCAATACCGCGAGACCGTTTCTGCCCTCGACAAGAGCGTGCAGAAAGGCATTCTCCACGACAACACCGCCTCCCGCTACAAGAGCCGCCTGAACGCGCGGCTGAAGGCTTTGGCCACCGCCAAGGCGTAGCAGGGCGCAGCCCGTTGAGGCTGCACGAAGACTGAAAAGAACGAGAGCAGCCGGGGTTGATCCCCGGCTGTTTTAGTTGGTCAAGAGGGCTCAGCGTCTGCGTTTCAGTTCACGCGCCGGATGAGCTGACGGAAGCGCAGCCAGGACAGCCAGACTGCAGCGATGTCCAGGACGAAAGCAAGGATGTCGCCTGCCGCGACCCACGGACTATTGTATTGCCAGTAGCTGGCATCCATGGTCTGCCTGCAATAGAGCGAGGCCGCGGGAAGGACTCCGACCGCGCTTACTATCCCAATCAGGCTGAAGACGGGCCATCGGGTCCAGGAACCAAGGGCCGCGACGGCAAGCGCGGCGGTGCTGATCACGGTAACGCTCAAGAAGGTTCCCGCCACAAGCCCCAACGCCCCTCCTGATTCACCCATGCCAAACATGATTCCCTGCGTTTGGCGCAAGGCAAAGGTGGCGCAGCCGGCGAGCAGAACGGCATAGGCGACCGAGATGGGCCTTCCAGTCAGATTCATGCTTGGCCTCCGTCTAGATTCTCGAAGATGCCCGCGGCGCCCATGCCGCCTCCGACGCACATGGTCACCATGCCGTAGCGCACCTGGCGACGGCGCATCTCGTACAAAAGCGTCGCCGTCAGCTTGGCGCCCGTACAGCCCAGCGGATGGCCCAGGGCGATGGCGCCTCCGTTCACGTTGATGCGCTCCGTATCGAGGCCCAGCACGCGGATCACGGCCAGCGCCTGCGCGGCAAAGGCTTCGTTGAATTCGATCAAGCCGATCTCGTCGAGCGTGAGGCCGGCCAGGCGGAGGGCCTTGGGAATGGCGGCGATGGGGCCGATGCCCATCTCTTCCGGCAGGCAGCCGGTGGCGGCGTAGGCGACGAGCCGGCCCAGCGGGCGAATCCCCAGTTCCCTTGCCCGTTCCGCCTCCATCAAAACCACTGCGGCCGCGCCGTCAGAGGTTTGCGAAGAGTTGCCGGCGGTGACCGTTCCCTGGGCGCTGAAGGCCGGTTTGAGTCTGGCGAGGGCTTCGGCGGTGGTTCCGGCGCGGGGACCTTCGTCGGCGGTAAAGATCGCCTTCTTTACCTCTGGTTTGCCTATCTTTACCCCTGGAATGGCCGACATCACCGTCACCGGGATCAGTTCTTCGGCAAAACGTCCGGCAGCCTGCGCGGCGAGAGCTTTCTGGTGGCTGGCCAGCGCGAAGGCGTCCTGGTCTTCCCTGGAGACGGCGTAGTGGCGTGCAACGCGCTCTGCGGTCAGGCCCATGGTCATGACCGAAGCCGGGTAGTGCTCGGCCATCCACGGATTCGGGCTGGGCTTCATGCCGCCGAGGGGGATCATGCTCATGGATTCAGCGCCTCCCGCCACTACAACCCGGTCTCCGCCGGATCGGATGCGCAGATCGGCCAGCGCGATGGCCTCGAGGCCGGAGGAGCAGAGCCGGTTGACGGTGACGCCGGGAACATCCACCGGCAGACCCGCGCGCAGGGCGGCCCAGCGGGCAATATTCCATCCCTGCTCGCCCTCCGGCTGGGCGCAGCCCAGGATTACGTCGTCGATTTCGGCTCGATTCAAGGCAGGAATCTTATCCAAAGCTCCGCCCAACGCAGTTGCGGCGAGGTCGTCGGGGCGGGTGGTGGAAAGAGCGCCTTTAGGGGCGCGGCCAACGGGCGTGCGAACGGCGCTGACGAGAACGGCTTCCGGCATGGGGAAATGCTCCTTGAAGATCGTGGTGCGGGGTTTCAGGAATCCCACTCTGGTCGAAAAAGAGGACGCGGCGAGGGTGGGGCGCCCAGCATTTTTGCACAGCGAGTATTAGTCCGGCATCTCCAGCAGCGCCCAGGCGCTGCGGGAATAAAAGTGGAAGACCGTGCGGCGGTCAACGACCGAATCGGCCAGGGCGTCATGGTCCAGCCGCGGCGCGCGGCGTTCCAGGCCGCTCTGGGCCTCGCGGATGCGCTCGGGCGAGGCGGGATCAATGCCCCAGTTGAAGCCCAGAACACCGCTCGGATCGTGGGTCTGCAGGCGCTGGGTCTCCGGCGCCGAGGCCAACACCTTGAACTGCTCCGGCGTGCTGGTGAAGAAGACCAGCAGCGAGACCGTTCCCTCGGCCGAGCACAGAACGGCCCAATCCGAGGAGCCTGCACGTTCCAGGCTGGCGTGAACGACATTTTCCGGGTGATGCGCCTCATAGGTTTGCGGAATCAGACAGCCGCGCCGGTTGAGCAGCTCTGCAACGGCCGCGGGCAAGTCGGGAAACGAACTGACCGGCAGATGGCGAATGAGGTAAGGCGCCGAACGGCCGTCGACGACGATCTGGCCGGACTCGGTGAGTTGGGCCGGTGGCGGCTGCTGCGCCTGGGCCGGAACGAGCGCACAGGCGCAGAACAGCCCGCTCAGCATCCACCCGGTCTTTCCCAATCCAATACGAAACATGGCGATTAATCGGAACCCTTTTTGAAGACCAATTCCAAGAGTATGTCAGGGCTTAAGCCCTGACATACTCTTGGAAAAATCAGCCAGCCCCTAATTTCGCAGCGGCTTGCCGGTTTTCAGCGTGAAGGCGATGCGCTCCTGCGTCTTGCGCTCGCCGCAAAGCGAGAGGAACGCCTCCCGCTCCAGGTCCAGCAGATACTGCTCGCTTACCGGCGACCCCGCCGTCACTCGGCCGCCAGCCAGGACGTACGCCGCCCAGCGGGCGACTTTCTGGTCGTGTTCCGAGGCAAAGCCGGCCTCACCCATCAAAAAGATGCCTGTCTCCAGCGTAGCCAGTGCCGCGATGCCGGGAGCGGGAATTTGCGTGCGTGGCTGGGGCGCCGTGTAGCCTGCTCCGGCCAGCACCGTTGCCAGCGCCTTGGCATCTAGCAGCAGGCGCTCGCGGTTCATCGTGATGCGGTCTACTGTAGAAAACATGCCTAGCGGCCGGGCCTCGGCTGCCGAAGTGGAGACCTTGGCCATGGCGACGGTCTCCAGCGTCCGCTTGAGGGCCGTGGCCAACTCGGCCGATTGGGCAAAGCGCGAGGGCGGATCGCGGGGATCGGGCGGAGCCAGAGCAGAAGCTTGGTCCATGGCCCGCAGCAGCATCTCCTTGGTGCCGCCTCCGGCGGGAATCAGGCCGACCCCGGCCTCGACCAAGCCAATATAGGTCTCCGCGTGGGGCTGCCGGCGCGCCGCGTGCAGGCAAATCTCAGCGCCGCCGCCGAAGGTCATGCCAAACGGCGCCGCCACCACCGGCCGCGGACAGAACTTGATGGCCGCCGTCATCTGCTGGAAGCCGTGAATGACCGCAGCCAGCTCTTCCCATTCGCCCTCCTGCGCGGTTAGCAGCAGTTGCATCAGGTTGGCACCCACGCTGAAGTGCTCGCGGTCGCCGGTGATGACGAAGCCGGCAAAGTCGCGCACCGCATCGGAGGAGGGATTCAGCACCGCGGAAATCAGGGCCAGCACGTCGCCGCCGATGGCGTTCTTCAGCGAGTGCAGTTCGATGCAGCCGATGCCGTCGCCCAAATCGACCAGCGAAGCGCCCGCGTTCGACCGGACCACCCCGTGCGAGCGCCGAAAATCGGCAACCCGCGCGTGACCGGGAACAGCGGCAACCGGCTCCAGTTTGCCCTTTTCCGGCTGGAAGCACTCCCGGCCATCCTGCGCATACCAGGAGGGTTGGCCGGCCGCCAGCAGAGCTTCGATCCGCGGGTTCACCGGCAGACCGAGCGACTTCATGCGGGCGACGGTCGGGGCAACCCCGGCTGCATCCATCATTTCGAAAGGCCCCAACTCCCAATTGAAGCCGGCCCTCATGGCGCGGTCGATGGAGGCTGCGTCGTCGGCCACTTCGCCGATGCGCTCGGCGGCAAAGTTCCACAGCGCAGCCAGAAAAGGCCACAGAAAAGCCGCAGCCTTGTCTTTGGCCGGGTCGTTGGCCAGCAGCAGCCGCAAGCGTTCCTGGAGAGTCGCGGCGTTTTTGGCCATTTCAAGCGTGGGCAGCGCGGGCTTGCTCGAAGGGCGGTACTCGAAGGTCGCCAGGTCGAGCACCAGGCGCAGATCCTTTCCATCTTCGCCGCGGCTCTTCTTATAGAAACCCTGGCCGGCCTTGTCGCCCAGCCAACCCCGCTTGACGATCTCCTCCAGAACCGAAGAAAAGCCACTCTGCGTCACGCCTTGGGGAAAGTTGGCGGCCACGTGGGCCAGAATATCGATGCCCACCAGGTCCGCCAGCCGGAAGGTGCCGGTGTGGGGCCAGCCGATGGCTTGGCCGGTCAGCGCGTCCACTTCTTCAATGGTCAGTCCCTGCTCCAGCATGAGGCTGGCGGCGTTGAACATCACGGCGATGCCGATGCGGTTGGCGATGAAGTTGGGCGTGTCGTGGGCCTTCACCACCTGCTTGCCCAGGATGCGGTCGGCGAAGGCGGCAAAGGCGGCCACCACGCTGGGATCGCTCTCGGCGGTAGGGATCACCTCAAGCAACCGCATGTAGCGCGGCGGATTGAAGAAGTGCGTCCCAAAGAAACGCTCCCGGTGCGATGCCAGCCCCGCGGCGATCTGCGCGATCGGCAAACCGGAGGTATTGGTGGTAAGCACGGCCTGGGGCGCGAGATGAGGCACGACGCGGGCCAGCAGGGCGGTCTTGATGGCCAGGTTCTCGGCCACCGCCTCGATCACCCAGTCGCACTGCGACAGTTTGCCCAGATCGTCCTCAAAGTTGCCGGACGTGAGGAGCGCGGCCAGCGAGGGCTCATAGAAGGCGGCGGGCTTGGCCTTGGCCAAGGCATCGAGAGCGGCCTTTGCCAACCGGCTGCGATCGCCTTCTCCAGCCGGAACCATATCCAGCAGAAAAACGGGAATGCCGGCGTTGGCCAGGTGAGCGGCGATGCGGGAGCCCATGGTGCCGGCGCCCAGCACCGCGGCGCTGCGGACCAGAAAAGGCTGAGTGGCAAGGCCTGAGGCGTGCGTTGCGGCAGGAGTTACGGACGGGGAAGTCGTGCTCATGCGGGCTCTCCCTGCGTGGGTTGGGGGATGAATCCATCCGCCACGCGGAAACCATCGCAGCATACGGAAACGTGCGGCACAGGGTCAAGGACTCGGGCAGTTTTTTGTTATAGGCTGAGTTTTCGCCTAAGGCGCAAGATCCAGAATCGCGCTCAAGCCCTTCATGTCCTTCACGACGATCTGGCGCGCATCCACGTCGAGCAGCCCTTCGGCCTGAAGACGCGTGAGATTGCGTGAAATCAGTTCGCGCACGGTTCCGAGCTGGTTGGCCAGTTCCTGGTGGGTCGCGGGCAATTGAAACTCGATGCCGCGCGCGGTCCGCGCGCCTTCAGTCTGCGCAAGCCGGAGCAACATGGAGACCAGCCGCTGGCGAATGGTGGTAAAGGATAACTCCTCGATGATGCCCACCAGCCGCCGCAACCGCGCGCCGACGATGGCGAGCATCTTGAGCGCGACCTGGGGATGTTCGAGGCAATAGCTGTGAAAATCGCGCTGCGAGATAAAAGCGATCTGGGTGTCTTCAACGGCGGCTGCTGAGGCAGGGTAGGGTCCGCCATCGAACATCGGGAGTTCGGCAACCGACTCGCCGGGTTGATTGACGGCCAGCACCTGCTCCCGGCCGTTGGCCGAAGTCTTGAAGATGCGCACCTTGCCGTGCGCGATGATGTGCAATCCATGGCAGGGCTCGCCCTCAGTGAAGAGCAGTTCTCCGCTCTTGAACTGCTTGCGCACGGTCCGGGCCGCCAGCGTGCGCAGTTCCTCCGGCGAGAGGCTGGCCAGCAATGCGGTGCTCTGCAAAACGGCAACAAGGTCGAAACGCTGGGTGTTCACGGATGGATTCTATCAGTCTGCGAGTTCTTTCAATGCGGGGATGCAAGCCCGGAGAAGCTTCGCTTCTCCGGGCAGGCTGCATCAGGCAAGCATCGCGGCCAAGTCTTCCTTGGCGGTCTTGATCGCCATGAGGTTGAACTTCTCATGGAGCAGAGCCAGCACCCCAGGGGAAAGGAACGCGGGCAGCGTGGGCCCGATGCGCATGTTGCGCACGCCCAGATGAAGCAGCGTAAGCAGCACCGCAACCGCCTTCTGTTCGTACCAGGACAACACAAGCGAGAGAGGCAGATCGTTGACTCCGCACTCGAATGCCTTGGCCAAAGCCAGGGCGATTTGCAGCGCGGAATAGGTGTCGTTGCACTGGCCGATATCGAGCAGGCGCGGCAGACCGCCGATCTCGCCAAAGTCGAGCTTGTTGAAGCGGAACTTGCCGCAAGCCAGCGTGAGGATGAGGCAATCGTTGGGGATGGATTCGGCGAGTTCGGTGTAATAGCTGCGGCCGGAGCGCGCGCCGTCGCAGCCGCCGATGAGGAAGAAGTGGCGGATGGCGCCGGCCTTGACCGCATCGATCACGTTGCCGGCTACGCTCAGCACGGCATTGTGTCCAAAGCCGACGGTGATCTCTTCGCCGCTGCCGTCCTCGGCGTAACCCGGCGCGGCAAGCGCGTCCGCGATCACCGGGCTGAAGTCCTGGTCGGCGATATGGCGCACGCCCGGCCATGCAACCATGCCCGACGTGAAGATGCGCTGCTTGTAGGCCAGCTTCGGCTCCTGGATGCAATTGGAGGTCATGAGAATCGCGCCGGGAAATGCGTTGAATTCTTCAGCCTGATCTGTCCACGCGCCGCCATAGTTGCCGGCCAGGTGCTCATAGGCCTTGAGCTTGGGATAGCCGTGCGCGGGCAGCATTTCGCCATGCGTGTAAACCTGGATGCCGAGCTCTTTGGTCTGTTCCAGTAGCGCATAGAGATCGTGAAGATCGTGGCCGGAGACCAGGATCGCCTTGCCCTTGCGCGCGCCGAGCCGGACCTTCGCGGGCTGAGGATGGCCGAAGGTTTCCGTATGCGCCTTGTCCAGAACCTCCATGACGCGATAGTTCAGCTCGCCCACGGCCAGCGCTGCGCCCAGCAGCTCTTCCGCGGTCGGCGCGGGATGGGTGAGAAAGTCCAGCGTCTCGTGAATCTTTGCGAAGGATGCGGGATCGCCGGCTCCGAGCGCAAGCGCGTGGGCAGCGTAGGCAGCCACGCCCTTGATGCCGTAGAGCACCAGTTCCTGCAGGTTGGCGATCTCCTTGCCTTCGGTGAGGAACCGCGCGGGCAAAAGCGTTTGCTTTCCCTGGGCGAGCAAACCATCGAGCGTGGCGGCGGGCATCCACGCCGCGGGACCGCCGAGTTCGACGGGAACCAGGCCGGCCGCAACGCTGGCCTGCTCAAAGATCTCGCGCGCCGCATTCCGGATCCCGACAGCTTGATGAATGAGTTCGGCAAGACGCTCCGGATCGAAGTTGACGTTGGTCAGCGTGGCAAAGACGGCGTGAATCGTGAATGCGTCGATCTCGGGATCGGCCACGCCCAACTGCCGCGCCCGGTGCGCGTACATCGAGATACCCTTGACGGCGTGAATCAGCAAATCCTGCAGCGCGGCCGTGGTTTCGTCTTTTCCACAAACTCCGAGGGTCTGGCAGCCTTCGCCCTTGGAGGTCTGCTCGCATTGATAACAAAACATGATGAACCTTCCTGTGTGGTTTTCTTGACTCGCAGATTGAGCATAGGAGGCGCGCAAGACGGCCACAGCGACTTAAGTCACCGGCGAGGCAAAATTGCGCGAATGGGATTTCGTTCTTGAGAAAGTGACCAAAGTCGCTGCCGATGGGGCGGCCACTCCTGAATGCTGGAAGAGAGGGAGTTCATCATGACCGCAACGACACAAACGGTTCGCCAAATTGCCCTGGATCGGCCTTCCACAATCCGGGTATTCGAACACTTCGGAATCGACTATTGCTGCGGAGGCCGCAAGCCTCTCGATGAGGCGTGCGCTGCCAGCCAAGTGGAAGTGGGCGCAGTGATTGCCGCGCTGGAGTCGGCAGCCGCCGCTCCTGCTCCCATCGCCGAGGACTGGCGGCAGAGATCCATGGAGAGGCTCGTCGACCACATCGTCGCCACGCATCACGCGTATGTGAAAAGCGAATTGCCGCGTCTGGCCGTGCTGGCGCAAAAGGTGGTGAATCGCCACGGCGCGACGATGGCCGAGTTGAAAGAGATTCAATCGGCGCTCTCAAACCTGGACGGAGAGCTCAGCGCGCACCTGGCCAAGGAAGAAGCGATCCTGTTCCCGTACATCGTCGCATTGGACCGCGCCGGCGTGGCGGGAACCGCGAAGCCCTCAGGATGCTTTGGCACGGTCGCCAATCCCATCGCCATGATGACGCAGGAGCACGATGCGGCCGGAACGCTGATGGCGCGGATGCGCAATCTGAGCGGCAACTTCACCACGCCCGAGGACGCGTGCCCCACCTTTCACGCCTTCTATGACGGCCTGAGAGAGTTCGAGCAGGATCTACACCAGCACATCCATCTCGAAAACAACATCCTTTTCCCGCGCGCTATTGAATTGGAGGCGTCATGGGCGGCTGCGTGGTAGCGCTGCGCGCGCGAAGAATGCTGCGCTGGATTCCGGGCAGTCTGAGGAAGCCCGCGCAACGGTGCGGAACGGCGTCGAGCTAGAACTTCTTGCGCAGATGTTCAAACACGACATACCCGATGAGCGCGGAGATCAGGGCAATGGCGAAATTCGTGCCGGTAAAGATATCGAGTAATGCGAGTGCAAGAGTCTTCCCGTGCCCATTGGCGACCGTGAATTCGCCCATCAATAGATTGGAATAAAACAGAAAGACGATGAACGCGATCTCAATCACGGCCTGCCAGAGCGGGGCAAGGCGCCGGCGATTTTTCTGGTCTCTTTGCATGGAGACTCCATGGTATCAAGAATCGCTTCACTGCCCCCACTGCGCTGCGAGAGGTGCGGCGGCGCGGAGATCCCATCGTCCCGGCGCAGGCCGCCAGCGGAATGCGCTCAGTATTCCTTTCGCTGCAGCACAAGCACCGACGCGTACAGCAAAACACCGGCAAGCACGGCCGACGCCACAACCGGAGCCCACGGCATCGGCGCTGTGAGCGGATAGCAATTCAGGCTCATGCCTCGAAGCGGGCTGATTTGGGAGACCATGTTCACTTTGGACTGGAGCAGGAAAAACCCGACCCAGAGGATGCAGGCGCCCGTGAATTGCCACATTTCATCGAGCACGCACGCCAGCAGCACGGACAGGGCATAGACGGCCATGGCGCAGACGACGGCGCGCACCATGTAGTCGAAGGCCTGTAGGGCGCTTACCGCTCCGGGCTTCAGGAATAGCATGTACCCGGCCATGAGAACGACCAGGCCGCACGTTTCAAGAGCGCCCAATCCCGCGCGCGCCACGAGCAGCCGCGCGCGTGAAACCGGAAGAGACAGGGTAAACAACATGGAGCCATGAAATCCCGATGTCGCGGAGTACATGGTTTGAGTATTGATGCCGGCGCCGGCCAGATAAATCGCCGCAAGGATGGAAAGGAGGACCGACTCCAGTTGCAGCGCCACCCACATTCTCGATGCGATCATTCCCGGCGTGACCCCCGTTGAGGGCAGCCACAAAGGGGCGATCCAGACCAGCAGAATCGATCCAACCAGGAAAGCGAAGCGCCAACGCGTTTCAAGCCAGGCCTTGTACCAGAGCATCATTCCCCCCTCACATGATCCAAGAACAGTTCTTTCAGCGTGACGGGGCGGACCTCGACCGAACACGGGCCGAATTCGCGCGCCCTCTCGACAACCGCATCCACATCCACGTGCGCCAGCAGCGATGCGGTCCGGCCGCGCCGGCGCAGATGATCGACGCCCGGCAGGCCGGCCAGCTCCCGCGGCGGCTCCGCGTCGAAAACCAGAAGGATGCGCCGGTACTCCGCTTTCAGGTCGTCCAGCACGCCAGCGATGACCGCCTGTCCGCGGTCGATCAGGCAGACGCGGTCGCAAAGCTGCTCCACCTCGGCCAACTGATGCGACGAGAAGAAGATCGTGGTTCCGTCGCTGGCGGCCAGGTCCGCAAGCGCCTGCAAGACTTCTTCCGTCAGCGAAGGGTCGAGCCCGCTGGTTGGCTCGTCCATCATCAGCAACTCCGCCCCGCGCGCCATGGCCAGCAGCAGCATGAGCTGGGTGCGCATTCCCTTCGACAACTGGGGCACGAGCTTTTTCTTGGGCAACTGGAAGAGATCGAGATATTTCTCCTCCAGGTCCCGCCGCCATGCGGGAAAGAACGGACGCGTGAACCGGATTGTCTGGTTCACGGTCATGAAGGGGTAGAGTTCCTTGTCTTCGCTGACAAAGGCGGTCCGCTGGCGCACCGCAATCGAAGACGCTTCAGAATCCACCGGCTCGCCGAACAACCGGATCGTTCCCGCGTCCCGCCGCAACATTCCCAGCAACAGCTTCAGCGTGGTGGTTTTGCCCGCTCCATTGCGGCCCAGAAAACCGCAGATGGAGCCGCGCGGCACGGCCAGATCGAGGCCGATTAGGGCCGGCTTGCCGTCGTAGCTCTTTGAAAGACCGTTCGTGGCGATGATCTCGTTCAAGTGCGCCTCCGCGCCGCGGCTGCATTCTCCTGCAACCGCGCCAGTTCGTCTTCAAAAACCCGGCGAAGTTCCGACTCCGACAGCCCGATCGCCAAGCCCCGCTCCATCGCCGGGCGCAGCACCTCGGCAGCTTTGCGAATCCCGGCAACCTTCGCGGACGATGTGCTCGGCATCCCCACATAGGCTCCCGATCCGTGCCGGACCTCGATAAAACCTTCCCGCTCCAGCTCCCGGTAGGCCCTGGCCACCGTATTGGGATTCATGGCAAGATCCTCGGCGATCTTCCGGATGGTGGGCAACTGCTCGCCTCCTTTGATGGCTCCCGTGTCCACGGCGTGCTTGATCTGCTCCATCAGTTGCTGGTAGATCGGGACGCCGGACGAGAAGTTGATACGGAGGTTCATCAAAGTGTCTAGTACGCTAATACACTAGACACGTAACGCCGTCAAGAGGCAATTCGCGAGGCCGCGCACCGGCCGGCCGGTTTGACCCCCTCCGGCTGAGGGCACTAGCTTGGAAGAGTGCGGAAAGGCCCGTTTGCGGCTCCCGCACAAGGAGAGTGGATGCAAAGCAGAGTTTCTTCCTGGCTTTGGAAGGGCGCTTTGGCGCTGACCGCGGCGATGAGCCTGGCTGGCGCGCAGGCTCAGGATCTGAAGAGCTTCGAGCAGAAGACAACCACCAAGGTGCTGCCCAACGGGCTCACGATCATCGTCTGCGAGCGGCCCGAGGCGCCGGTCTTCAGTTATTCCACCTTTATTGACGCCGGCGACGTGAACGATCCCTCGGGTGAGAGCGGCCTGGCGCACATGTTCGAGCATCTGGCCTTCAAGGGAACCAGCCAGATCGGCACCACGGACTACGCAGCAGAAAAAGTGGCGCTGGCCAAGGTGGAAGCGGCGAACGATGCCTACGAAGCCGAGTACCTGAAGGCCGTAGGGCGCGATCCGCAGAAGCTGGCCGAGCTGAAGAAGGCATTCAAAGATGCCGAGACCGAGGCGCACAAATTCGTGATCCAGAACCAGTTCAGCGAAGTGGCCGAGCGCAACGGAGCCACCGGCCTGAACGCCGAGACCGGGCTGGACAACACCATGTACTTTTGGTCAATGCCCGAGAACCGGCTGGAGCTGTGGGCGTGGCTTGAGAGCAGCCGGCTGATGGACGTGGTGCCGCGTGAGTTCTACAAGGAGCGCGACGTGGTGATGGAAGAGCGGCGGATGCGCACCGACTCGAATCCCGAAGGCCGTCTCTTTGAGCAGTTTCTGGCCACCGCCTATGTGGCGCACAACTACGGGCGCAGCAGCATCGGCTGGCCGAGCGAGGTGAGCCAGATCAACGCCACCGAGGCGATGGAGTTCCACAAGAAGTACTACGTGGGCTCGAACATCGTGGTGGCCGTAGTGGGCGACGTGAAGGCGTCGGAGGCGATGCCGGTGCTGGAGCGCTACTTCAGCCGGGTTCCCGCCGGGCCCAAGCCGGAAGAGATGACCACAGTCGAGCCCAAACAGTTTGCCGAAAAGACAGTGGCGATTCGCGAAGCCACGCAACCTATCTATATGGAGGGTTACCACCGGCCCGATTACCGCGATCCGGACGATGCGGTCTACGACGCCATCAGCGACATCCTGTCGAACGGCCGGGTTTCGCGGCTCTATCGCAGCCTGGTGCGCGACCAGCAGATTGCCGCCGTGGCCGAGGGTGTGAGCCCCTATCCCGGCGACAAGTACCCCAGCCTCTTCGTCTTTTTTGCGGCGCCCTTGCCGGGGCATACGCCGGCCGAGATGCGCGACGCCATCTATAAGGAGATCGACAAGCTGAAGGCCGCGGATGTCAGCGACGACGAACTGGCCATGTTCAAGACCCGCACCCGCGCCGACCTGCTGCGTGGCCTGGCCGACAACCAGGGGCTGGCCAACACGCTGGCCGAGTACCAGACCCGCTATGGCGACTGGCGCGAGCTCTTCCGGCAACTGGACCGGGTGGACAAGGTGACCAAGGCCGACATCCGGCGCGTGGCCAACCAGGTCTTTCAAGCCAGCAACCGGACCGAAGCGTGGATTGAGACCGAGGCTCCCGCGGCGGCGCCGCAGAAAGATGGAGGCGCGAAATGAAGAGCCTGACCCTGAAGAAACTTCCAATCCTATCTATTGCAATCGCCTTCTTTGCAATTGCATTTGCGCCCGTCTTGCTCAGCGCCCAGCAGGCCAAGCCCTGGGAGAAGATTCCCATCCCCAAGCTGCACGAGTTCAAGCCGCAGCAGCCCAGGCGCATTGAGCTGAAGAACGGCATCGTCCTCTTCTTGCAGGAGGATCACGAGCTACCGTTTGTCTCCGGATCGGTTCTGATTCCCGGCGGCTCGCGCGACGAAGATCCGGCCAAGGCGGGTCTGGTGGGTCTTTATGGCCAGGCATGGCGAACCAGCGGCACTGCCAAGCTGGACGGCGACGCCCTGGACGATCTGCTCGAGGCCAAGGCGGCGCACATCGAGACCGAGGGCGGCGAGGACTCCACCACGCTCGGCTGGGACTCGCTCAAGGGAGATGCCGACCAGGTTCTTTCTCTGGCTTTGGACCTGCTCTTTCACCCTAAATTCAGCGCGGAAAAGCTCGAACTTGCCCAGCAGCAAGTGGCCACGGGGATTGTCCGGCGCAACGACGACGAAGGGGAGATCGCCGAGCGCGAGTCGGCCAAGCTGGTCTATGGCGCCAATAGCCCCTACACGCGGCAGCCCGAGCTGGCCACCATCGGCGCGGTCACTCTGGACGACCTGCAAGCCTGGCACGACCGCACCGTCGGCAGCAAAGAGGGCGGCGGCAAGCTGATTGTGGGCGTCAGTGGCGACTTCGATCCCGTAGCGATGGAGGCCAAACTGCGCGCGGCCTTCGAAGGGCTGCCGCCGGTGAAAGCAGCGCCGGCCCGCAACGACGTTTTTGCCGGACCCAAGCCGGGCATCTTCTTTATCGACAAGGAAGACGTGAACCAGTCCAACGTGGAGATTGTGGGCCTGGGCACGGACCGGCATAATCCCGACGTTCCCACGCTGGCGGTGATGAACGACATTCTGGGTGGCGGCTTTGCCAGCCGGCTCATCCAGAAGGTTCGCACCGAACTGGGACTGGCCTATGCGGTGGGCGGCGGTTACGGCTTCGCCTATGACCACCCGGCTGCCTTCCGCGTGGTTGTGCTCACCAAGAGCGCCACGACGGTGGATGCGACCAAAGCCGCGATGGCCGAGATCGCGGGACTCACCGCCAAGCCCTTTACCGAGGAAGAGCTGGAACGGGCCAAGAACTCGATACTGAACTCGTTCCTTTTCCGCTACGACACCAGGGACAAGGTTCTCAGCGAGAGGGAGCTGCTGGAGTTCTATGGCTATCCGGCGGATTATCTTGAAACCTACAAAGCGGGCCTGGAAAAAGTGACGCTGGCCGACCTGAACGCGGCGGCAAAGAAGTACATTCACCCCGACAAGCTGGCCGTGCTGGTGGTGGGCAACGGACCTGAGATCAAGCCTGCGCTGGACGAACTGAAACTGGGACCGGTGCAGTCCATCGACATCGCCATTCCGCAGCCGGGCCAGCAACCTGGCAAACCGGGCGCACCAGATCATAAGCAATAAAACCACCCCCAATAGATGGGTGCCCCACCCTCGCCACGTGCTTGTTCTTGTGGCCAGGGTGGGAGAAAAAATTCTCGATGGGAGTCCGTTCATGAACGGGATTGAAGTGGAATCGAATACGAAGCTGGCCGTGGTCATCATGGCGGCGGGCAAAGGAACCCGGCTCAAATCCGGCCGGCCCAAGGTGCTGCATGAGATCGGCGGCAAAACCTTGCTGAGCCACGTCATCGCCGCCGCCAGCCAGGTTGTGGCGCCAGATGGCATCTACGTTGTGATCGGCCACCAGGCGGATCGAGTGAAAGCAGCGGTTGCGGCCTCCGGCGTCCAATTCGTCGAGCAGTCCGAGCAGCGCGGCACCGGCCATGCCATCCAATGCGCGCGCGAAGTCATCGCCAGCTACGAGAACATCCTGGTGCTCTCGGGCGACGTGCCGCTCATCCGGCCGGAGACCATCCAGCGGCTGTGGCAATTTCATCAGGACGAACGGGCGGCCATGACCATTCTGACCGCGGCTCCCGAAGACCCTACCGGCTACGGGCGCATCGTGCATTCGTCGCCAGAATCGCCCGAGGTTGAGGCGATCGTCGAGCAGAAGGCGCTTACGCCGGCGCAGCAATCCCTCGGCGAGATCAACTCCGGCATCTACGCCTTCAAAACCGCGCCACTGCTCGCCCATCTCTACAAGCTGACCGCCGAAAATGCCAACAAAGAGGTGATTTTGACCGACATGGCCGGCCTGCTGCGCGTCGCTGGAGAACGCGTGGTTGCACTTCAGGCCGCCGACGCGGTTGAAGTGCTGGGCGCCAACACCATCGCCGAGCTGGTCGCCCTGGACGCCACGCTGCGCGCCGCGACGACGAATCGTTTGATGGCCGCCGGCGTCACCATCTTCCGCCCCGAGACCTGCGTGATCGACGCAGCGGTCGAAGTTGCTCCCGATACGGTCATCGAGCCCTTTGTCCAGTTGCTCGGCGCAACCCGCATCGGCTCCGATTGCCTGATCCGGTCGTATACGGTGATCGAGAATTGCACGCTGGGCGATCGTGTGCTGCTCCGCCAGAGCTGCATCCTCACTGACAGTTCGGTCGCCGATGGAGCCAAGATCGGCCCCTTCGCGCACCTGCGGCCAGGCTGCCAGATCGGCGAAGACGCCCATGTGGGCAACTTTGTTGAAACCAAGAAGACCAAACTTGGCAAGGGCGCCAAAGCCAACCACCTCACCTACCTGGGCGACGCCGAGGTCGGCGACGGAACCAACATCGGCGCCGGAGTCATCACCTGCAACTACGATGGCGTCCACAAGCACACCACAAAGATTGGCAAGCGCGCTTTTGTGGGCAGCGATTCCACGCTGGTGGCGCCGGTCACCGTGGAGGATGGGGCCTACATCGGCGCCGGCTCCTGCATCACCAAAAACGTGCCGGCCGGCGCTCTGGCCGTGGGCCGGGCTCGCCAGGTCACCATGGAAGGCTGGGCCGACGCTAGGCGCGACCGCGGAAAGGCACAGGAATAAGGTGAGCGGCCGCAACGGGCGAACCCGGCTGCGACCACAAGTCTCTCGCTGGGCGGGGCAATGCCGGAACGTCTGTCTGCCAGCCGAAAATCTGCGGCATCTGTCCAGATCTAGTTATCATCTATGGAATCTGCGGTTTAACCATGGATTGCTTCGCCCCATCTGATTGCGCTCTTCTTCGGTTTGGAATCCGCGAACAAAAAATTGTCTCTGCGTCGTCCAAAATGCGATTTTCCGCATCAAAAAGGAGACAGGCGCCAGATAAACGACTCCGGCTGGCTCCCTGAGGAAGGTGCGTTTCATTACAATCACCCAGAATTTTGGACAAAATGGTAGGCTCGGCATGGACCGAGATGAAGAGCCGTTTCCGCTTTTGATTCTTGGGCCGAAGAAATGACATCCAATTCCGATTTGGATTGCCCCCATGAAACGCGTTCTTGGTCTACTGATGAAAAGAGAACAAGAAGGGACGCGGCTTAAAGACCGGACTACAAGGCGCTGAACCAGCCTCACCGGGAACTGCAAGGCCGTCTCGTTGCGTATCCGTAATCGGTGCAGAGACCGGTAAAGGGAAATCGGCCATCGCCGATATTCGACTTTAGTGGCATTCCGCTCTCCAGTGTGGTTCTGGCAGACTCAATGCGGGGCAGCGCTTGCCTCGGAAGTACACGCCTTGCGGTCGGTGCCTTGGCGGGTGAAAACAGCAGGAGGATTCGGCTTGGCATTGAACCTGGCAGGATTGGGAACGCCGAAACCCGCGGCGCAGCTACGCGCGGAGACAGATGCGCGTACCGCAGCAAGATTGCGCAAGGCGGCGCGGATTCTGGTTGTAGATGACGAGGCGCACGTTCGCTCCATGATCGGCGCCACACTCGAACGGCAGGGATATGAGGTGCTGTTGGCTGCCAGCGGCCGCGAGGCGCTGGATATGCTGGAACAGAACGCCTTCGACCTGGTTCTGACGGACATCGTGATGCAGGATGGTAACGGCATTGCCCTGCTCGAACGCATGCATGCGCAGCAGCCGAACCTTCCCGTGGTCATGGTGACGGCCATTCACGACATCAGCGTGGCCATCGATTCCATGCGCCGCGGCGCCTACGACTATCTGCTCAAGCCCTTCGAGCGCGAGCATCTGGTGACCACCGTTCAGCGCGCCCTGGAACACCGCCAGGCCTTGCAGGATAGTCACAACTACCAGCAGAATCTCGAGCAGGTGGTGCGCGCCAGAACCGAGATGCTCCGCCAGGCGATGGAAGATCTGGAGCACTCCTACGACGTCACGCTGGAAGCGCTGGGCGACGCGCTCGATCTGAAAGATTCGGAAACCGAGGGCCACTCCAAGCGGGTGACCGCTTACACCATCGCGCTGGCCAGAGCCATGGGCATCAGCCCGGCCGAGATCAAAGTCATCGCACGCGGCGCTTTTCTGCACGACATCGGCAAGATGGCGATTCCCGACGAAATCCTGCGCAAGCCCGGCAAGCTGTCGCCGGAAGAGCAGGAGATCATGCGCGAGCATTGCACACGCGGCTACCATATGCTGCGCAAGATCCCTTTTCTCTCCGGAGCGGCGGAGATCGTCTTTTCCCATCAGGAACACTATGACGGAAGCGGCTATCCGAGCGGGCTATCCGGAAGCCAGATTCCCATCGGCGCACGCATCTTTGCCGTCGCAGACGCCCTCGACGCCATCACCAGCGACCGGCCTTATCGCAAGGCGCGCGGCTTCGACGCCGCGCGAGAAGAGATTTTGCGCTGCTCGGGAACCCAATTTGATCCCGGCGTTGTCGAGGTGTTTCTCAAGATTCCCAATGAGCTGTGGCATGAGCTGCGTTCGGAGATCACCGGCCAGAACAAGCGTTTCTCAACCTTCGACATCGCCAACTCCCCCACCCCGAAGGTGCTGTCAATACCCCCGGCAGAGCCGGGGGCTTGATTGTGTGAGCCGCTCAAAGCGGCTTGAGCGGGGTCGCTAACGCGGCCCCGACGTTATTGAGGCCCCCTTTCGGCGGCTACTTCCACAT
>Ga0181535_10001019_pt1 | contig 38325 bp, 23 predicted proteins | sample PEATcosm2014_Bin_44_FD_119774 | JGI IMG/M metagenome (GOLD analysis project Ga0181535, IMG submission 119774) | Peatland microbial communities from MTU Mesocosm Facility, Houghton, MI, USA - PEATcosm2014_Bin17_30_metaG | ecosystem: Environmental > Terrestrial > Soil > Wetlands > Peat | place... | reverse complement strand
TGGTGCACAGGGGAGGATTCGAACCTCCGTAGCTCCAAGGAGCGGCAGATTTACAGTCTGCTGCCATTAACCGCTCGGCCACCTGTGCCCAACCACCCCGGCGACGAAAAACTGTCCCCGGAGATCCTGCCAGCGCCCCCTTGGAAAATCCCATTCGGCACATCAAACCCCGCCCGGAGAGCATCCGGTATCTCGGAGCATGCACCTCAGTGGAATCGCCGCGGAGGACAGGCCCGGCGCTCAAAAAATTGCCCGCCGGTTCAATCTTACCGTCTCAGACCCCGTTTTCGGTGTCCTTTAAGTGGAGCTGGCGAAGGGATTTGAACCCCCGACCCTCTGATTACAAATCAGATGCTCTACCAGCTGAGCTACGCCAGCCCATCCCACTCGGGAACCGACCCGAAGGCCCAAAAAACCGCACGGACACACTCCCGCTCCGCACGTACAACGGCACAGAAATCAAGGTTAGCACACCGCCGCCGGTGGAGCAAACCGGGCAGGGAGAACAGGGATCGGGGCGCGGCCGTTGGCAGCCGGTTGGCAGCCGTCAGTGGTCAGCGGTCAGCGATCCGTTGAAGCCATGCCAGACGCCGAAGGCTCAAAGAACGCTCCGCGCCCTATTGCCTCCAGCCTTTCTACAGACGAGAGGTAGCCAGAAACCGTAACCTCCGCCCGTCCATGCCATGTCCTCGCTGCTCTCGGCTTTATACATTGGATCGCCGGGATTCCCCCTGCGGGTTGGCCGGTTCGATGAAGAAACTCCTTGCGGAAAGAGAGGTTTGAGCGGATGATTTGGTTGCCTTTCAAAAGCTATGTTTACCGTTCTGAAAGTTGAGGAGAAGCTGTATGCGGAAGAATCCCTTCGCGGTCGTACTCTTGGCAATCTGCCCTCTACTCGTGGCTCAACAGCCACAGCCCGCCGTTGGGACTTCCACGGCAGCACAACAAGCCACCCCGTCTGCTCTTCCCCCTGCCCATACGCTGCTGGATGGCACTCCCGTGAAACTGCGGCTAAGTCAGACTGTCTCCTCCGCGGACACTAAAGTGGGGCAGGAAATCCCCTTTGAGGTCGTTGAAGACGTCAGCGTGGATCAGGTGGTTGTTCTTCCCAAAGGAGCAACGGCGATTGCCACCGTGACCGCTACCGAGCATAAGAAGAGCATGGGCCGCGCCGGCAAGCTGGATATCGCTATAAGTTATGCGCGTCTCAAAGATCAAGAAAAGGTCGCTCTACGTGCGACGCAGGATAACAAAGGTGGCGGGCACGTCGGCGCAATGACGGGAGCGATTGTGGCTACGTCCATCATTTTCTTCCCCGCAGCGCCGTTATTTCTCTTCGTTCACGGCAAAGACATCACCATCCCCCAAGGCACTGAGATCACAGCTTTTGTCGAAGGTGACATGCACTTGAACATGGCCAACTTTGGAGCCGCGCCCGCAGCCATCGAGGCAATTCCGGCGCCTGCCGCTCTGGCTGCCGCCGCCCAAACCTCGCTCGCCGTCGACTCCACACCCGCCGGCGCCGACATCGAGATCGACGGCGCTTTTGTCGGCAACACGCCTTCCACGGTCTCGATAGCTCCTGGCAGCCATCAGATTGCCGTCAAGAAGAAAGGCTTCACCGACTGGACCAAGACACTGAGCGTCACAGGCGGCACCGTCCACCTGAACGCGGAGTTGGAGCAGGCGCCGGCAAAACAGTAACGACAGAAGCCGCGAGCGTGCATCTCCGGGCCGCCCGGAGTGATACGGTAATTCTGACGGCCCACGATGCACAGACGCACGCGCAGAACGCTCTGGATAGTGGCCGCGGTCCTGCTTTTGCTGGCCGTGGCCGTCTTTTTGCGCTCGAAAGCGCCGCCCGAGGCGGCGCGCCTGCTGCCCGAGTCCGACGGAATCATTTACGTCAATCTCAAGCCGGTGCGGGCCTTCCTGCACAAGGACCTGAAGCCGCCCAGGCGGGTGCCCGAGTACCAGCAATTTGTGGACGCGACCGGCGTGGACTGGGAGCAGGATCTGGATCAGGTGGCCATCGCCCTGCACCGGATGCCCGACCCCAACGGTCCCAACGGCCCCGTCGCCTACTCCATGGTGCTGGTGGGCCGGCTGACCGGCAAGCGGCTGAACGCATGGCTCGACAGCCACGCCGCCAGCCGCGAGAGCTACGCCGGCCACACCGTCTACTCGATCCCCTCGGAGGGCCGCACCGTGCGCGTGGCGCAGATCGGCTATGACATGGTGGCCGTCTCCAATACCCCCACTCCCGAGCAGATTCACTCCATGCTCGACCGGCATCGGACGGCGGCTTTGCCCTTTGCCGGCTCCACGCTGCTGAACCGGCACTATCACGACGTGCCGCTGCTCTCGCTGGCCTGGGGCGTAGGCCAGATCGGCCTGCCCTTCTCAGAGAGCGGAGCCATCAAGGTCTTTGGCCTTTCGCTGCCGCTGGAGTCCGACTCGATCATCGTGGCCAGCGCCACCCCGGCCCTGTCGCTGGCAGGGTCGCTGAACATCAAGGTCGAGGAGATCGCTCCCAGCGACGACGCGGCCGCCAGCCAGGCAGCCTCGCTGGCCACGCTGGTGACTCTGGCCCGCGGCTTTACCGCCCCGCTGGCCGCGAACACCGCCAACAACAGCCTGAAAGAGCTGCTGAAGACCGCCGAAGTGACGCAGGAGCATAACCGCGTGGTGGTCAAGGCCACCTTGTCGCCCTCTCTGCTGAGCGGCCTGGCCCAAGGCGAAGATTCCCTGCCGGAGCCAGCAACCGGGCAGGACCCGGGCGCATCGAAGTAATTACTAGCGCGCTTCCCGGCCACACGGATTCACCGCGACCTGCCTCGAGCCAGCCGCCGGAATCTCCCTCGATCCTCCTCCAGGATCGGCAAGACCTGCTCTCAGCAGGCCGGGAGATTCCGGGCGGCTCCGCGAGAGAGGCGGCCAGTATTTTCATCGCGGAAGCGGACAATTCCGCATCCTCGCGCGCAGGACCCTCATCCAGATAGAACAACATTCCCCATGGAGGATCCATGATTTCCCTGCCCCGTTTGACTGGATTGACCCGTTCCCTCGGGCTCTCAGCCTTGGTTTTCGGCCTCACCCTGCTGCCTTGCCGTGCCGTCCGCGGCGAAACACTCGCCCAGGCCGCGGCCTCACAGTCCGTGCTGACCGGCCAGGCGGCCTTCACCGACGCGGCGCACGAGTCGCCCGGCATCCGCCGCCACCTGACCGCGGCCGATCTGCCCGCCCCGGCGCCGGAGCAGTCGGTGGACAACGGGCCCACGCTGGTTGCGCGTCCCGCAAACGCCTGGCCCATTGCGCCCAAGGGTTTCAAAGTAGAGCGCTACGCCACCGGCCTGGACAACCCGCGCCTGCTGCGCACCGCTCCCAACGGCGACCTGTTCCTGGCCGAGAGCGCCACGGGCAAGATCAAGGTTTTCCGCGGCGTGGGCCCGGACGGCAAAGCCAAGCAGGTCTCGGTCTTTTCCGACGCGCTGCGCCAACCCTTCGGGATCGCGTTCTATCCTGCCGGCCCCGACCCCAAGTGGCTCTACGTGGGCAACACCGACGGCATCGTCCGCTTCCCCTACCGGAATGGCGACCTGACCGCGCGCGGGCCGGCCGAGAGCCTGGCGGAGCTGCCCGGCGGCGGAAGGCTGCGCGGCGGCGGCCACTGGACCCGCGACGTGATCTTCTCGAAGGACGGCACAAGGCTCTTCGCCTCGGTTGGATCGCACTCGAATGTGGACGACAGCGACACCCATCCCGAGGAGTTCCACCGCGCCGACGTGCTGGAGTTCACTCCCGAGGGCAAGTTCGTAAAGGTCTACGCCTGGGGGCTGCGCAACTGCGTGGGCGAGGCCATCAACCCCACCACCGGCGAGCTGTGGTGCTCGACCAACGAGCGCGATGGCCTGGGCAACAATCTGGTTCCCGACTATGTGACCCACGTCGAGGAGGGCGGTTTCTACGGCTGGCCGTGGTTCTACTTCAACGGCCCAGGCGGCGGCCTGCAGGACCCGCGGCACGCAGGCAAGCACCCCGAACTGCAATCCAAGGTGATCACTCCGGACATTCTGGTAAATCCCCACTTCGCCTCGCTGGAGATGTTCTTCTACGAGGGCGCGCAGTTCCCGGCCGAGTTCAGGGGAGATGGCTTTGCCGCCGAGCACGGCTCCTGGAACCGGGCGCAGCGGGCCGGCTACGAGGTGATCCGCCTGCCGATGAAGAACGGCCACGCCACCGGCGAGTACGAGGACTTCCTCACCGGCTTCGTGCTGCCCGACAGCACGGTCTGGGGACGGCCGGTCGGCGTGGCACAGGCCAAGGACGGATCCCTGTTCGTCTCCGACGACGGATCGAGATCGATCTGGCACGTGATCTATACAGGTAAGTGAATTACGGCGACAATTCCCAGTGTTACCATGGTCGCCATGTATCGTTCTGCTCTGTTTTTGCTGGCGGTTATTGCCGGATGCCTGTTTACGCCCTATGCCGCGGGCCAAGGCTCCCATGCGGTGCAAGAAGTTCCGTTCAAGAACGGCGTAGAAGTCAAGATCAATGGGCAGGGTCCGTTCCGCTTTGGACTGGATACCGGGTCTTCCGTGTCATTCATCCTTTCGCCGGAACTCGCACATCAACTCAGTTTGCCGGTCACATCCCATACGCATATGCACAGCCAGGGCGACAGGGACAGCGACCCGCCGGTGGATGTGCTGCGAATCGATTCGCTCCAGTTGGCGGGGCACTCGTTCCAGCACGCTATCGGCGTTGGCTATTCCAATAGCTCTCCGATGCTCACAGGAGGCCAGGGGACCTTGGGCATTGCGCTTTTCCAGAGCGTCGTGCTGAAGCTCGACTATCCGGGGGACAGGTTGTCGGTCTCGGATGCGAGTTTGCCGGATGCGGACGGGAAGCGCGTCCTCACTTACAAAGAAGAGCACATGCATCCGATCATCCCCGTCGTCCTTGGCGGCATTCCGGTGGACGCCAAGCTGGATTCAGGTGCGAGAGGCACAGGCGCCGACGTGATGATTCCGTTTCAACTTGCATCGCAGCTCCATCTGGTGGCGCCGATGCGGCCGAGCGGCACCGTGCGCGACATCGTCGGCAACAGCCACGAATTCTATACTGCAACGCTGGATGGCGATCTGACGATCGGGGACCTTACGATTCACCATCCGACGCTGCTCATCTCCGATTCGCTTCCTTACGTGAATCTGGCGGGCATCGTCAACCGGCTGGCGATTACGCTCGATCCGCGTCATCACACTTTGCAACTGGAGATGCCCGCGGAGCGCTAGGGCTTTGGCCGCATGACTCCGTAGATTGCGACGGAGCGCCGTGTAAAAGACGCGCACGGCGTACTCTCCCGTGCCGCTCCTCTTCCACAATTCAAACACCCGTGGTCCTTCCCGTCTGTTCGAATCCCGCCCCAAAGTAACCTGGCGCCTCCTTTCCTCGTTGGCGCATATAATTGGCCAGACCCCCATTCTCCTCCAGCGCCAGAGGCCCTCGATGTCCCATGTGACCCTCAAGAACAGCTACCAGACGCTCTCCGAGCGGCTCAACCTCTTTCCGCAGGGCGCGCCTCCGTCAGAGCTTCTCTTCAAGATATTGGAGGTGCTGTTCACCAGGGACGAGGCCGCCTTGGTCGCGCTACTTCCCATCAAGCCCTTCAACATCGCCGCCGCGGCCAGGATTTGGAAGAAGCCCGCCGCCGAGTCGCAGAAGATTCTCGAGAGCCTGGCGTCCAAGGGGATGCTTCTCGACATGGAGTTGCGCGGAGAGCAGATCTTCGTCTTGCCGCCGCCCATGGCCGGGTTCTTCGAGTTCTCGATGATGCGCATCGGCAACGGATACGACCAGAAGCTGCTGGCCGAGCTCTACTACCAATACCTGAACGTGGAAGAGGACTTTGTGAAGAACCTCTTCGCCGGGGGCGAAACCCAGCTCGGCCGCACCTTTGTGAACGAGCAGGCCCTGGCCGGCGACAACACGCTCACGGTGATGGACTACGAACGAGCCAGCGAAGTCATTCGCACGGCATCGCATAGGGGAGTGGGCGCCTGCTACTGCCGTCATAAGATGCAGCACCTGGGGAAGGCCTGCGACGCTCCCATGGACATCTGCATGACCTTCGCCGGCACGGCCCAGTCGCTCATCAAGCACGGCATCGCGCGTAAGGTCGATGTCCGCGAAGGCATGGATCTGCTGGATGAGGCCAGGGAGCACAACCTGGTGCAATTTGGCGAGAACGTGCGCGACAAGGTGGCCTTCATCTGCAACTGCTGCGGATGCTGTTGCGAGGCCATGCTCGCGGCCAAGCGTTTCGCCGTTCTCAACCCCATCGCCACCACCAACTTTCTGCCGGAAGTGAACGCGGAGAAGTGCAACGGCTGCGCCAAATGCGTCGCGGTCTGCCCGGTCGAGGCCATGGGACTGGTTTCTGCGTGCGATCCGCGCAAGCCCAAACGCCGCAAGGCGCGCCTCGACGAGTCTCTCTGCCTGGGCTGCGGACTCTGCGTCCGCGCCTGTCCCGAATCTGGAATCGCACTCAAAGCCCGCAGGCAGCGCGTCATCACCCCCGTCACCACCGCCCACCGCGCCGTGCTCATGGCCACCGAACGGGGTACTCTGCAAAACCTCATCTTCGACAACCAGGCGCAAGCGAATCATCGCGCCATGGCCGCCATTCTGGGAGTGATTCTCAAGCTCCCGCCCGTCAAGCAGATCATGGCGAGCCGGCAAATGAAGTCCCGGTACCTGGAACATCTCATGCAGCCCAGAGATTTCGTTCATCTGGAGCATTGACGTCCGGTTGCCCGCCAGCCCCTGGGATATCTCCCTGTTCCCTACTCCCTATTCCCTGTTCTCTGCCCCCTGTTTGTGCCGCCAGTCACAGGACGTTCACACTCCGCCTGTGATAGCATCCGCTTCTTAGCGATAGACGCCTGGCGGATTCACCCTCTATACACCTGCCTCGCGCCAGCCCGAGACCCTTCCAATGGATGAGGATGACGGCAGACCGGGATCTGCGGCACTGCAATCCGGCCGCTTCGACGCCCTCAAGGACGTCCCCAGTCCGGTTCTGCGCCTCGATCGCCCCCTGCAAGCCAGTTTGCGCGTCCGGGAGTTCCGCCGGAGCAGCTCCCCGCTCTCCCAGCCTTGCAACCGCCTTTTTCCTGAGAAAAATCCGCAAGGCGAGAGCGTCCTCGCTTGGGGAAACCCTTGTTTTTCCCCTCTCTGTCCTTCGCACAGCTTCGCAATACCAAGGAGAAACCCATGAAAACGTACCAGGGAAGTGAGATCCGCAACGTAGCTGTAGTGGGGCATGCGCACAGCGGCAAGACCACTTTGATCGCCGCTCTGTTGCATGCCGCAAAGATGACCCCAACCCAGGGCCGCGTGGCCGACGGTACGGCCGTCACCGCCTACGACGAAGAAGAGGTAGCCCGCGGCGCCACCATGCAGAACGCCGTGGCTTTCGCCGAGTGGCAGGGCGTCAAAATCAATTTCGTCGATACGCCCGGCTTCCACATGTTCTCGCATGAGGCCCGCGCCTCCCTGCTGCCGGTCGAGACGGCCGTGATTGTGGTCAACGCCCAGAATGGCGTTGAAGCCGTCACCGAGCGGGTTTGGAGATATGCCGACGAGGCCGGCGTGCCCCGCATCGTCGTCGTCAACCAGATGGACCACCCCAAAGCCGGCGGCGGCGGCGGGCTCAGCGCCCTGGTCGATGACCTGGTCGATCGCTGGGGCCGCAATTGCGTCCCGGTTCAGTTGCCCATCTCCGATGCCGAGGGCTTCCACGGCATTGTCGATCTGGTCACCATGGAGGCGTTCTACTACACGCCCAACGGCGATGGCCGCGGCAAGGTGACCGGCGAGATTCCGGCCAGCCTGGCCGCCGACGCCAAGGCCCGCCACGAGGCCCTGGTCGAACTGGTCGCCGAGGGCAAGGACGAGCTGATGGAGGAGTACTTCGAGAAGGGAACCATCCCCGAAGAGCACCTCGTCTCCGCGCTCCACGAAGCCATCCGCGAAGACCGCATCTTCCCGGTGCTCTTCACCAGCGGACAGGCCAACATGGCCGCCGACCACCTGCTGGACTTCATCAAGACCTACGCTCCCGCGCCCATCGAGCGCGCTCCCTTTGCCTTCCACGCCCCAGCGTCTGAAGCCGCGGCCGTGGGCACAGACACAGCCGCCGAGGCCGGCGAAAGCTTGCGCAAGGTGGACGACAGCGAGCCCGTAGGGCTGGTGGTCTTCAAGACCATGACCGATCCCTTCTCCGGGCGCATTACCTTCTTCAAGGTGGTCAGCGGCGTGGTCAAAAACGACGCAACCCTTGAGAACTATACCCGCCGCAGCCAGGAGCGGCTCTCTCACCTGAGCGTGATGCAGGGGCGCAAGGCCGTCGAAGTGCCCGAGCTGCACGCCGGCGACCTGGGCGCCGTGGCCAAGCTCCGCGACACCCTCACCGGCGATACGCTGGGCCAGAAGGGCGCCGAAATCCAGATCGATCTCGTCCCGCTGCCCGAGCCGGCCATGACCTACGCCATCGAGCCCAAGAGCCGCGCCGACGAGGACAAGCTCGCCCCCGCCATCCACAAGCTCATGGAAGAGGACCTGCTCATCCGCTTCTACCGCGACCCCATGACCAACGAGTTCCTCATCGCCGGGGCCGGCCAGCCGCACATCGAGGCCATCGTCAGCCGCCTCAAGAAGCGCTACCACGCCGAAGTCACCCTCAAGGCGCCCAAAGTGCCCTATCGCGAAACCATCCGCGGCAAGGCCGAGGCCCAGGGCCGCCACAAGAAGCAGACCGGCGGCCACGGCCAGTTTGGCGACTGCCGGATTCGCATGGAGCCCTTGCCTCGCGGCGGCGGCTTCGAGTTCGGCAACGAAGTCTTCGGCGGCGCGGTTCCCCGCAACTTCATCCCGGCCATCGAAAAGGGCATCGTCGAGTCGGCCGCCCGCGGCTATCTCGCCGGCTTCCCGGTGGTGGACTTCAAGGCCACCGTCTACGACGGCAGCTATCACGACGTGGACTCGAACGAAATGTCCTTCAAGATGGCCGGCCGCCTGGCCTTCCGCAAGGCGATGGAATCCTGCAAGCCCTGTTTGCTCGAGCCCATTATGAAGGTCGAAATCGAGGCTCCCGACGAGTTTGCCGGAACCCTGATGGGCGACCTGAACAGCCGCCGCGGCCGCGTAGGCGGCATGGAGTCCAAGGGCCGCACCACCATCATCAACGCCCAGGTTCCTATGGCCGAGATGCTGACTTACGGAACCCTCCTCACCTCCATGACCCAGGGCAAAGGCAGTTACCGCATGGAGATGGACCACTACGACATCGTCCCGCAGTTAGTGGCCGAAAAGATCCTCGCCAACGCCAAACGGCCCGTGGAGGAAGAGGAAGAGTAAACCCCTGCGGTGCGGCCAGCCGCTCGCTATCCGCTCGCAGAGGTATCGTGGTTTCCCAGGTCTCAAAACATTCCGAGACCTGGGAGAGCACGCCCCTCAGCCGCCCGTCTACCTCTCCACAACCGTCAGGGCCGCGGTTGAGGCGGGTTCCAGGCCCCAAAAAGGACGAAGCCGTCACCAGCGGTGCGGCACAGAAATGCTCGTGCGGTTCTCCAATCGGCGTAGACCCCACTCCGTGTCAAGCCCCTTCCCTCCTATGTCCAAGGTATCTCCTTTATCGTCAACGCTTTTCACTGACAGATCGTTTGCCGATTATTTCTCTCCATGCGCTAACCTGTCCTTATAAGTCGTGCCCTCAACATCGCCCTGCGGCGTTGCGCCGGCTCAATGCCGCGCACAAGCCCGCGCAAGTTCTCCTTTTTCAGGAACTTGGCTTCCAGATTCTTCAAAAGAAACGATTTATGCTAGATCCCCGTCTTCAACACGTTGAAAACAGAGAATTTGCCCCAAACACACCGGGTGGGGGGGAATGGGGGGGGCCTGTCCCCCGCACGAAAGGACTTCATGATCAACGAATGTCGTCACGTCATGCCCAGCGGGCTCCATTGCCAGTCGCCCGCCATGCGCGGTAGCGCTTTCTGCTATTTCCACGCCCGCTCCCAGCGTCCCGCCCGCCCGCGCGAAGTTCGCATTGAAATGCCCCACCGGCTCGACAGAAAAGGCACTCAGGCCCTCCTCCACCGAACCCTTCAAGCCCTTGCCGCCGGACACGTCAGTGCCCGCCGCGCCGCTATCCTCCTCTACGGAATCCAGATCTCCTCCGGGTGGGGGGCCCAGGTCCCCTCGACAGCTCAACACTGAAAAATTGGGTGCCCCAGGTCTGGATTTTCAGACCTGGGAGACCACGAACCTCGACCGTCAGGCCGGCCGAAAATCATCCATTCAGCTTCCGCATCAACTGCGCATCCGTCAGAAGATCGATCCCGCAGCTTGCCAGAAAGATCGAAGCGGGAGGCTGAAAGAAGTCCCGATCGCCGGTGCAAACCACATCCGCCTCTCCGCTCAATGCAGTTCGCAGAACGAAGATGTCATTCCGGTCGCGAATGGGCGCATGAGTAAGAGGATCGAGCGCAACGATCTCCGCCGCATCCCGCAGCCAGCCGGTGAAGTTATAGATCGCCTCTCGTTCTCTCCGTGAACCGCCATCAGGCGCGGATAGCGAAGCACGCGCGCCACTTCGGAGAGCATTTCATTCGAAAGGATCAGAGTGTGGTCGCGCGAAAGAATCGTCAGCAACAGATCGTGAGCAAGTCCATGCGAACTTACAAAGGACCGCACGAGTATGTTGCTATCGAGGACGATTCTCACGGCATCCGCATGTAAGCTGGACGCTCGCTGCGAAGGGCTTCAAGGAGCGCGGCCTCGCATTCCTCATCGGAGACGCCTGTGCGCGGACGATCGCCCGCCAGAAACCTGCGCAGCTTCTCTGCTGCAGCCTGCCGCTCAGGCAAGGAAACCGGCGGCGGCGCAAACGCACGAAGGCTGATGGCCTCGGCCTCCATGATCTGCCGCCCCAGGATTTGCTCGATCACCGATCTTTGCGCCGGAGATAATGCCTCAGCACTCAGAATCATCTTGCAATCCGTCCTTCCGCACAGGCCAACTTTTTGAGATGGCCGACTGAAACAATTGTATGCCGAATCGTACTACGGAACAAAACGTCTGTGGGTGCCCCAGCGTCCGGATTTTCGGACCTGAGAGGGATCTAATTCCCTCAGCAGACAGCCCGTAGATCAAGCCCTTGGCAGCTCGTCCCCTGGCATCGGAGGGTTATCGGGAATGCGGTCGAGATAGAAACTCAGCCCCTTGCCCGCGCCCGCCGACCTGCGCCGGAAGAACGCCACTGCGGTTTCCACAGCTCGGATCTTCTGCGCCAGCGCGGAGGTCATCCAAATATCCAGAGAAACGCCATCTTCCAGCACCAGCTCTTCGGCCCGTTTCACCAGCGAATCCGGTAGATCGAAAGCACGCGTTATGGTTGCATCCCTTTCCGCCTGATCTGCCATTCTCACGCCCCTTCAAACTCCCGGTTTCCATTCCCGAGCCGACCCGGTACTCAGCCGGCGCAACCACAATGACACCAAACCGCGCATTCTCCGGGAAGTGCTTGAGGTTCCCCGTCACCAGCCAAGCTCCCGCCGCATGGGCCAGGGCGAGACGCGGCGCGTCCTTGGGCCCCGGGATCTGCAGGTCCGGCAATCGCCGCGGCCACGCATCGGGGTCGGGCAGGCGCAGACTTCCCTCGATCGGAGACTCCACCCAGGCGGGCGGAAATCCGCAGCGGCTGAACTTCGCATCGCCGGCGCCCCGCTCACCGCCGGCCGAAGCCGCGACGGGGACCCAGCTTAAGCAGGTTTGCCGCCACAATCCTCGTGGCGACACAGGCAGTTGATCTCCGTTCTGTTCCCGATGCCCTCGCAGTGGGCGCTGCAATATTTCCCTTTTTCGGGGGCTGGACAAGTGCAGGCTGCATTCGCGCATTTCTTGGGTTGACCCATAATTCTCCTTTGCCGGTCCAATCGGCGCCATTCCGTTCCGCGGCGCTCGCTTGTACGATGCCGGAATCGATGCAAAGGATAGTAGCGCAATCCGATGTGCGCGCACGAGCAAAATCCGCCAGAAAACTTCTCAGCCCGTGGAAAGCAGACCGGACGTGCCTGCCGGCCGAGCGGAAAAAGCCTGGTCGCGCCCGTCTCCCGAGAATGGGATATCGGATGTTGGCGCGGCGAAGCGGCTGGTTTGTTCCCGGCAGCCTGATTCCATGCGCCAGTCCCAAAGAGTCTGTCCCAGTTAAACGGGGCGCCTCCGGTCCCAATTCTGGAACCGGAGGCGCCCCGTTTTGCCGCACTTATCTGTTGAGTCGACCGATGGCTCTACGGCCTGGACTTATCTGCTTATTTCTGCGACAAGGGAGCCGGGTCCTTGTGCATCGCATCGGAAAAGAACTTGCCTTCCGGGGTAAGTTCATACGTGTCCCACGAGGAGATCATGCTCGGTCCCCACTCGGGATCGAAGCACCATACCACCCAGCTGATGCCCCTGGATTCGAGGTAATGGGTGATCTCGGCTCCGTACTCGTCGCCTTCTTCTTTTGAGCCGAAGCCAAGCTCGGTTGCAATCACCGGGTATCTGCCGGCGGCAAAGCCGAAATCCTCTTCCCACTTGGGCGGCCACGGCTGCGACCTCTTGTTGGGATAGGGATGGGTGACATAGCCGATGTGCTCGGCTCGAATCGGGCTGTCGCGCAGCGGCGCCAGGTCATAGGCCCAGTCGAGCCCGGCGACAAGCGGAATGGCCTCCCTATTGCGGGCGCGGATGATCGAGATCATGTCCTCGTTGATCTGGCGCCATTCATCCCAGGTCATGTTTCCGAGCTGGCCACCGAAGAGCGTCGGCTCGTTGAATAACTCGAAAAACGCCACCGTGTGATTTCCGTTGAAGTGCGCGGCCATCGTGCGCCAGAAGTTATAGGTCTCGGGCAGACTCGTCTCATACATCGGGTCCTGGAACATGCCTTGCTTGAGATTGCCGATCGAGTGCCAGTCGATGTCGACATACATGCCCAGATCGGTGCACCATTGCACTGCCTGATCCAGCAGCGTGAGGTAGTTCGCGGTTCCGCGTCCGCGCCACGCAATCGGATGCACAGGAATGCGAACCACCGTCGCTCCGGTCTCCTTGACCTTGACAAAGAAGTCCTTGCTCCAGTGGCCTTCGCTTTCGATCTTGTCGGGATCGGCGATGTTCACGCCGCGGAAAAGCAGCGGCTTGCCATCGGGATCCACAAAGCGGTTGCCTCTGACGGAAACCAGAGGCAGCTTCTTTCCGTCCGGGCTGTTAAGAGGGCGAGTGAGATAGGCTTGGTGCCACCAATCGTTGACTTTCTTTTTCTCGGGGGTGGGGTTTGCTATTTGCGAAACCGCACTCAGGCCACAGAGGATTGCAAGAACGCCAAGAACGGCAGTGAGTCGCTTCATGTTGTTTTTCCTTCCGCGCAGGCACTCGCGCCTGAGAATCGTTGCCGTCCTCGGGCGCTTTAGTAAATCGCCTTATCATATCTTCTGGAAGGCAGCCCCGTCGATCTCAATTCGAGACGACGGCGCCGGGCAAAAAAGGGATCGGTGAGAGCGAACCGTTCGCTAATCCGCGTTTTCCGCCGCCCGCAAGCGCGTGGCCAGCGACCACTTCAGCTCGTCGATGCCTTGCCCGGTGACGGCCGAGATCGCGTGGAACTCCAGCTTGCGCCGCTTCACGTGCGCGGCCAGTTTCTTGAGCTTCTCGGGATTGGCGGAGTCGATCTTGGTGGCGCAGACGATCATCGTCTTGTGGGCCAGGGGATGATTGGGCTTGGCCGGCGTGTCCGCGTCGTCTGCGAAGGGGTCGAACTCGCTCTTCGTGGCGCTGCTGGTAAAGCTGGCCAACTCCTTGTTGATGACTTTAAAGTCTTCGACGGGATCGGGACGGCCCGACGCGTCCGACACATCGACCAGGTGAAGCAGCAGCCGGGTGCGCTCGATGTGGCGCAGAAACTGGACGCCGAGACCCGAGCCGAGATGCGCGCCTTCAATCAGGCCAGGCATGTCGGCCACGACGAACGACTCCTGGTCCGGCTCCTCACCCACGGTAACCACGCCGAGGTTGGGTTCGAGAGTCGTGAAAGGGTAATCGGCGATCTTCGGCTTGGCGGCCGAGATGCGCGAAATCAGCGTGGACTTGCCGGCATTCGGGTAGCCGACCAGTCCCACGTCGGCCAGCAGCTTCAATTCCAGCCGATAGTTGCGCTCTTCGCCCGGCCGGCCCAGTTCGTGCTCGCGGGGCGCCTGGTGGACCGGGGTGGCGAAGTGCTGGTTGCCTCGTCCGCCGCGTCCGCCTTTGGCGATGACGATCTGCTCGTCGGGCTCCTGAAAGTCGTGGATCAGCTCGCCCGTGTCCAGATCGTAAAGCGAGGTTCCCACCGGCACTTGCAGCGTGATGGAGTTGCCGTCCAGGCCGGTGCAATTCGAGCCCATGCCGTGTTCGCCGCGCTGCGCCTTGTGTTCCGGGTTGTAACGGAAGTGGATCAGCGTGTTGTGGCGCTGCGAGGAGACCATGATGACGTCGCCGCCGTGGCCGCCATCGCCGCCCGAGGGTCCGCCGCGGGGAACGAACTTCTCGCGCCGGAAGGCCATGCAGCCGTTGCCGCCGTCGCCGGCTTTGACGCGAATCTTTGCTTCATCGATAAACATAGGGGAACCAATGCTCAAGGGTCAGTTGTCAATGGTCGGTTTGACCAGAGCGCGCCATCGATCCCGAATTAAAGATGACGTCTTTCCAGTTTACCGTTTGAGGGCTAGAATCGCTTGAAAGTTCCCTTTTGGGCAAACCGGGGCGGCTGAATTCCTGAGATTCCGCTCCTCCCGGCCCTGCTGCATCTACGGGCCGGACTGCAACCGTGTAGTGCGTTTTCCCAAGGTCTGCCGCGAGCAGGTCTCTCGATGGCAGAAATACGGTGGAGTGGGGCGAAGCTGCTGGCGCTTGCGGGCGCGGCGCGGGCTGCCGAAGCGCAATTGCTGCCCGGCGGGCCAGGCGGCTCAATCGCGGGCCGGCTCACCGACTTGCACTCGGCGCCCCTCGAGGGTGTCAGCGTCACGGTGCGCAACCAGGCTACCGGCGCTGAGACGCGCACCACCACGGCCCGGAACGGGACCTACAAGCTGAGCGGACTGAACGCCGGCGAATACACCCTGGAAGCGGAGAGCCCGCAACTGGGCCATGGGCGCCTGGAGGGCATCTTCGTCTCCGCCGGCCACGAGGCGCGGCTGCAGACGGCCATGCAGTTTGAGATCTCCCCGCCCAAACCCATCCAGGCGGTCTTTCACTCCATCGATACGGTCACTCCGCCGGTCTCCGCAGATTTCGCGGCCGAGCCGCCGCAAACGCTGCCCCTGGACGCGCGCCGCGTGCCGCCGCCAGCACGAGAGATGCCCCGGACAGTGGCGCCGGTCCTCACGGCAGACCTCGCGGCCGAGCCGCTCCACGCGCTGCCGTTACCTGCGCGGCCCTGGCCGTCGTCCGTGCAAATGCCCGTAGCCGCGGTTCCCGCCAGAATCGAGGCCGCGGTCCAGGTTGTGCCGGCTGCCGTGCAGTTGTTCGAGCCGCCTCCCAAACCCGCCCAGGCAGCCTCTGTTGCCGGCGATCCGGTGGCTCCCGTGGTCACCACAACGGTCGCCGCCACCGAGTTGCAAGCCCTGCCGGCCAGCGGCCGGCGCTGGCAGGATTTTGTTCTGGATACGCCCACGGCCGCGGCTCCGGCGGACGGCGCATCTCGGACCTCATTGCGCGGCGCCGCGCAGGAGCCGGCTGAAATCGCCATGGATGGCGCGAGCATCCGTCTGGCCTTTGGCGGCTCCGGCGGGTCGGGCTCCAATCTGTCCGGTCCCGGCTCGAATCGGCAGGGCGGAAGCGAACAAACCGAAACAGGCCAGGCCTGGGCCGGCGGGCATGGATTCGTCGTGAGCGAGGCGGCGATCCGCGAGGTGCAAATGGCCGCGGGCAATGTGGAAGCCGAGAGCGAGCGCGCCGCCGGCGGACGCGTCAACGTGGAAACCCAGCGCGGCGCCAACGGCCTGCACGGCCAGGGGTTTCTCTTCGACCGCCAAAACACCTGGGGCGCGCAGAATCCCTTTACGCAATGGGTCAAGGAGACCGCGCCGGCCACCGAACTCGCTACCCCAACTTTTACTTCTGAGCCGTACACCCCTCCCGACCACGAAACCGTCTGGGGCTTCGGCCTGGGCAGTCAGATGCGTCGCGACAAGCTCTTCTGGTTTGCCGCCCTCGACAGTTACCGGCGCAACGATCCTGGACTCGCAACCGTGAAGAATCCCGGCGTCTTCTTTGCCCAGCCTTCTGCGTGCGATACAGCCTGCCCAACCGAGAGCGAATTGGAGATGCTGAGCACCCGGCTGGGGTCCAGCAACAACCCTCTGGCCGCGGGCGTGGCTGCCTATTCGTCGGTTCTGGAAAAGCTAGCCGGTCTGCTCGGTCCCGCTCCGCGCACCGCCTCGCAGTGGGTCGGCTTCAGCCGCATCGACTGGCAGGCCGCCGAACGCCACCGGCTTACCCTCGAAGGAATCGGCGCTGCGTGGGACTCGCCCGGCGGCGGCCTGACCCGCCTCGCCGAGACCTACGGAAACCACAGCTTTGGATCGAGCCATGCCAGCGAAGAGTGGCTGCTGGGCCGCTGGGAGGCATTCCTCACGCCCAACCTGCTGGCCGTCACCCAGGGCTCGGCGGGGCACGACATTCTGAGCGCGCGACCCGATGCTCCCTCAACCTGGGAGCAGACATTCCTCAGCCCAAACCTCTGGGGCCAGTTGCCGCAGATCGTTGTGGATTCGCGCTACGGCCTCACCATCGGCAATCCTGCGCGCTTCGGCCAGGGCAGCTACCCCGACGAACGCCTCTACCAGGCGCAGGAATCGCTGGATTGGGTCCGCGGCGGCCTGCTGGTCAAGGCCGGCTTCGACTTCAGCCACAACTCCGACGCGACCAGCATGTTGCGCAACCAGACCGGAACCTATACCTACGCCAACGCAATCAATTTTGCCTCCGACGCGCTGGTCTTTCAGAACTTTCAGATGACCGACCAGCTCGATCCCCGTAACCAGCACAACTGCGACGCAACTGGCAAGGGCTTCGGCTACCTGCCCTGCTACTCCTACTACTCACAGCTCCTCGGTCCCACTCACTGGTGGTTGAGCACCAACGACTGGGCCGGCTACGCGACCGCCCAGTGGCAGGCAGGCAAGCTGTTTGTCCTTTCCGCCGGGTTGCGCTGGGAGCGGGAGCAGTTGCCCCCGCCCATCGCCAAGGTGAACAATCCGGAGTTGCCGCTGACGGAAAAGCTGCCCAATCTGGGCAACAACTGGGGTCCGCGCCTCAGCCTGGCCGTAGGCAACTCCGAGACTCACTGGCCGGTGCTGCGCCTGGGCTATGGCATGTACTTTGGCCGAACGGAGAACGCCACCATCGAGACGGCGCTCACCCAGACCGGCTCGCTCGACGGCGATCTGAACTTCTTCCTGCGCCCCACCGACAACCTGCACGCCGGCGGCGCTCCACCCTTCCCCGATGTGCTCTCCGGGGAGCCGTCGAGCGTGGTCAAGCCGGACGCCGTCGAATTCGCGCCCGCTTTCCATAATCCCGAGCTCCACCAGGCCGTGGCCGCCATCGAGGAGAACCTGCCCGGCCACCTGCAACTGACCGCCAGCGCTCTCGTGAGCCTGGGCCGCCGCCTGCCTGTCTCCATCGACACCAACCTCGACCTCTCGGTCGCGGGGACCATCACCTACGCCGTCTGTGACGAGAGCTCTGCCAGTACCCAGTGCGGCTTCGCCGGATTGGGACCTATCAAAACCTCGAAAATCAAGGTCCCTTTCTATGCTTCCTGGCCCTCGACGACCGAATTCATGGGGAGCTGCGCAACTTCATCTGCGGAACTGAACGACTACACCAGGGGATGGCTCTGCCCCGACTATCAACAAATCAACCAGATCGCGAGCAAGGCCAATTCGACCTATGAGGCGGCGATGCTGAAGCTGGTTCGCTATGGCAGACGGGGGCTCAGCTTGCACGCTCACTATACCTATTCGCACGCCATGGACTGGAATCCCAACGCGAGCCCATTCGACCCGGCCGATTTCAGCCAAGAGTACGGAACCAGCGATCTGGACGTGCGCCACTCGGCCGCTGCAATGGCGATCTATGAAACGCCCTGGAAGCTGCGCAATTGGGCCGCCCGCGTCGGCAACGGCTGGATGCTCTCCGGCATCGGCCAGTTTCGCAGCGGCCTGCCCTACACCATGCGCGTCGCCGGCTCCTTGCCGGAGTGTTTCGTCAGTGCAGGCATCACCCCTTGCACCACGCCGTATGCGGGGTTGAATGCGGCCGTCGGCGACTCCATCGTAGGTCTCGCTCCTGGAATAAACGGCTCCGGCGGCGACAACCGCGTCATTGGCGTGGGCCGCAACACCTACCGCTATCCCTCCGCATGGAAGGCCGATCTGCGCCTGGGCAAGAGCTTCGACCTGGGTCCGATGCGCAAGCTGGAGCTGCTGGCCGAGAGCTTCAATCTCTTCAACCACCAGAATGTGACCGAGTTGGAAACCACCGGCTACTACCTCGAATCCGGCAGTCAGTCGGGCTCTCCTCCCACCCTCAACTTCCTCACCGGTCTCAAGGCAAACACCACGGCCTTTGGCCAGCCGCTCAACGTCAACGCAACCAACTTCTATCGCGAACGGCAGATCCAAATCGGGTTGCGGATGAGATTCTAGGACCCCTTGGATCGTGGTCCAGGCAATGTCTCGCAATGGAGCGAGGGCTAATGGCGAGAAGGCATTTTGTCGCGGGGTGTATGCTGCGGTCATGTAACTCTTGCCATGAAATGATTGCCGGCAAACTGGCAACCCCTCAGGATCGCAAGGACTATCGTGCGGAAAGGTGATTCGCGGATGTTCTGGAAACATATCCCATCGGCGCTGGAGTCCGCGCCTTCCGCTCATACCGTCAAGCGGCTTTGCGTCTCCATTGCCGTCTCGGCGACGCTTGGTCTGCCGGTCCTTGCCCAAACGCCCGCGCCCTCCGGAGAAGCCCCGGCGAATGCCTCTTCGCCGCAGTTCCACGTCAATCCCGATGAGATTTCCATCGATCTGGTGGCGCACGACAAGAAGAACAGGCCGCTTCTCAACCTGACGCCCGCGGATATCGCGGCCAGCGATGCCGGCGCGGCAGTCCAGCTCTCCGGCCTGCATCTGGTTACTCCTCAAACGGGCGGCGCGGCGACCATCGACCTGCTCTTCGATCGCATGACGCCTGAGTCGGCCAAGGTTGTGCGCGACTTTGCGGACCGGCTTCTCTCCATGGCGCCGGATCGGACCTCCTTTGCCGTCCTCGGCCTGGATGGTGGCCTGCGGCTCTTTCAGAACTTCACGCAGGATCGCGCGGCCATCCAGACTGCGGCCAACCTCGCTTTGGACGGCCTGCCCCATCGCGATCTCACCGAAGCCGAAAAACAGATCAACTCCATCGCCCGCACCGGCACGCTTCCGTCAGGCGCAAACGCCAGCGTCGACGATCGCGCCCGAGCCCGGATGATGCTCTCCGCGCTGGAAGAGTCGCAACGGACTGTTCAGGATCAGCATGTCCTGGCCGCTTTGGCCGGCCTCCAGGCTCTGGTTAAGGCCGAGCAGAATCTTGTCGGGCGCAAGATGATCGTCTTCTTCTCCGGCGGTCTCCGCGCCAACTCCAACACCGAAAGCATGGCCCGGGAGGTCGTCGAGGCGGCAAACCGCGCCGGCATCGCCATCTATGCCATCGACGCCAATGCCGTAGACACCAAATCCCTCGCTTTATTCACATTCATGAACGTACCCTCCGGAACCGCGGCGCCGCGCCTCACGCCGGGCGTTTCGGGCAACTTTCTTAACGCGAACGCGCAGCAGTTGGGAGCGATGGTCGGGCTGACCCAAGACGCCTATACGCCCGATTCGATGAGCAACCTGGAGGCCGACCGCCGCAAGGCGGAAGGAAACACCCTCGCCTTCCTGGCCAATGGAACCGGAGGCTTTGCGATCAGCGCCGGCGACAATCCGCGCGAACCCTTGCAGCGTCTCATCGGCGACATCGACACCTACTACGAAGCCTCTTACACGCCGGCTCTGAAAGACTACGACGGCCAGTTCCATTCCATCGACATCAAGCCGCTCCGCGACGGCGTGACTCTTCGCTCGCGCGCCGGTTATTTTGCGCTGCCGCCGGAAGCGGCCGGCTCCTTCAGCGTGCGTCCCTTTGAAGCGCCGCTGTTGAAGATCCTCGGCGATTCATCATTGCCCGACGGCGTCTCCTTCGAACAGACGGTCGTGCGCCTGGGCGGAAATGCGAACCGCGCCGCGAATGAGCTGGCCATCGAGGTGCCCGTCTCCCAGTTGGAGCTGCATCAGGACCAGCGCACATTGCTCTATTCCGCGCATCTCTCCATCCTGGCTCAAATCAGGGACAAATCCGGCGTCGTCGTCGAGCGCTTCAGCCAGGACATCGCGCGCAGCGGCGCGCTGGAGACGATCGAAGCCGCCCGCGCCGGCGTCGTCACCCTGCAGCGGCCTTTCACCGCCGCGCCAGGAGACTATGTGCTTGAAGCGGCCGTCTTCGATCGCCTGGGCGAAAAGGCCGGCGCGCAGCGCACCGAATTTAACATTCCTGCCCCGCCCGATGCACCCTGGCTGAGCGATATCGCGCTGGTACGCCACACCGAGCCCCTCGCCGGCGCGCCCGACCCGCTCGAACCGATGCAATACGGCAAGGCGCGCGTGGTGCCGAATCTCGCGCAGCATGTGCCCGCGGGAACCTCGAGCATCTCCTTCTTTTTCAGGATTCATCCCGGCGCGAAGCTGGCCGGCGCGGAGGACAAGACAGAAGGCAAGCTCGACGTGGATGTGCAGCAAAACGGCAAAAGCCTGTCGCACTCGTCCATGGAGATCGCGCACAACGCAGGCTCCGACAGCAGCGTCAATCTGGCCACCATCCAGGCCGGTGCGCTCTCTCCGGGCAGCTACCGCGCGGTTTTCACCTACACGCAGGGGAATAGAAGCGCCTCGCGCGATCTGGCCTTCACCATCGATGCAAGCCGGGCAGCGGACGGCCCCAATCAGCCCGCGGACAACTCCGCCAGCGCGGATACGGCCGCGCCCGCCGATTCAGGCGCCGCAGCCCCCGCCGTCGACCTTCTGGAACTCGATCCCGGACGCTTCACTTCGGCTTCCTCGCTGGATTCCAGTTCGCCCGGTCAAAGCTTTCGGGACTCTCTGATCGCCAGCGCCCGCGAACGCGCTCTCGGCTACGTCGACTCCCTCATGAACTTCCGCTGCATTGAAGTCACCGATCGTCTTGTCGATCTCAAAGGAACCGGAGACTGGACGCGCCACGACAAGATCGCCGAAATGGTGACCTACGAGAATCATGAGGAGTCGCGCAAGGTGCTTGAAGTAAACGGCCAGCCCGGTGGCGAGCAGTCGTTCGACATGAAGGGCGCCCGCCTGGAAGGCGAGTACGGCGGAGTCCTGAAGATCGTCTTCGATCCGGCCTCCAAAGCAGAGTTCAAGTGGAAGGAAACCGGCTCGCTCGATGGCGCAGCCGTGCAGGTCTTCAGCTACCGGGTGGAGGAGAAGAACTCCAGATACACCGTAACCGCTCTGCCCAAGGAGCCGCGGCTCGTCGGATTCCACGGCCTCGTCTATATCGACGACGCCACCCGCGGCGTCCGCCGCATCACCATGGAGGCCGACGGCATCCCGGCCAATTATCCCGTCCACGCCTCGGCCATCGCCATCGACTACGACTACGTCGCCATCAACAACCACGACTACCTGATGCCGGTCCGGGGCGAGATGCGCATGAAGCTGGGCAAGCTCGAAGCGATCCAGCACCGCATCGAATTCCGCGACTACCACCGCTTCGGCTCCGACGCCCGCATCGTCGGCTTCACGCCTAAGTAAGCGCAAACCCTCGGCGCCGCCAACCGTTGCATGAACTAAGCCACAGGCGCGGCTACCATCCGCAATCGCCTTCCGAGGCAACAGTCTTTCCGTCCAGCAGGAAGCAAACAGCGCCGCCGATGTCGGTGCGGAAGGTGCGGACGTGGGCCGCTTGCAACTCTTCCAGCACCTCCTGCCGCGGATGCCCGTAGCGGTTGTGCAAGCCGCAGGAGATGACCGCCCACTGCGGCGCTACGCGAGCCAGAAACTCGGGGCGCGTGGAGGTGATGCTGCCGTGATGGCCCACTTTGAGCAGGTTGCTCTGGAGGCCGGGCTCGGCCAGCATCGCCTGTTCGATGGGCGCTTCGGCGTCACCCTCCAGCATCGCCGAAGTCGCGCCGTAGGTCATGTGCAGCACCAGCGAATCGTTGTTCGTGGGCTCGGGGCCGGGCTGATAGTCGCGGAAGGGCGCCAGAACGCCGACCTGCGTGCTGCCAAACGACAGCGCGTCGCCGGCGCGAAACGAGCGGATGCGGATATGCAGGCCGGTCGCCTCGTCGAGCAGCGCGTTATACGCGCCAAAGCGAGGATTGTTGCCCACCCACAACTCGGCTGGATGGAAGTTGCGCAGGATGGCGGGCAGGCCGCCCATGTGGTCGGAGTGCGCATGGCTCAGGGCCACCACATCCAGCCGCCGGATGCCGCGCGACCACAGCGCCTCGCTGACCACCTCCTCGCCGATATCGTAGTCCTGCGGCGCTTGATGTGGGCCTCCGCCAAAGCCGCCCCCGTCCACCAGCAGCGTCTTGCCCTCGGGCGTAATCAGCAGCAGCGAGTCGCCCTGGCCCACGTCGATGGCTTCCATCAGCAGCGCGTCGCGCGGATGATCCACCGGGCGCGGCAGAACGGCGGCCAGCGCGGCCAGCAGCAGCGCGGCCCACACGGCGCGGCGCAACCCGCGCGATCCTGTTGAAACCGCCCGGTGCGCCAGCACAATGGCCGCGCCCAGCAGCGCGCAAAAGACCGCCGATTGCCACAGCAGCGGCGCGGGAATGCGGAAATCGCCAAGGGCCAGCGAACCGAAGACCTTCACAAGACCGGCGCCCAGATGCAGCGGCAAAGCGACGAAGATGGCCGGAACTACTGCGTAGGCCGGACCAATCAGAGCAAAGAGCAAAGTGATGAGCGCGGCCGGCATCAGCACCACAAGCAGCGGCAGGATAAAGAGATTCACCGGCAGCGCAAAGAGCGTGATGCGGTGAAAGTAGACAGCCATGGGCAGCGCCATGGCCAGCTCCGCCACGCAGGAAATCATCACCAGTTGGGCAAACCAGAGCACGAACTTCACCGCCCCTGGAAAGACGCTCCAGCCGATGCGCCGATCTCCGGCGGCCTGAAGCGCCGAGGCGATCATGCGCAGCGTGACGCGGAACTGCGCCAGCGGCGGGGCCAGCTTGGCGTCGATCGCGGTCAGGCGCAGGTCGCGCATCGCTGTCAAATACGGGTGAATCGTGCTCTGCAACAGCGGAGCGGCCACGCCGGCAATGGCGATCACGGCCAGCAGCGTCATCTGCAGGCTGGCGTCGAAGAGGCTGCGCGGGCTGGCTGCCAGCAGGCACAGCGAGGCAAAGCCGATGGTGTTCAGCGGGCTGCGCTCGCGGTAGAGCAGCCGGCCGATCAGGTAAAGCGTGACCATCCACAACGAACGCTGCACCGGCGTGGCGAAGCCCGTGAAGAGCGCGTAGCCGAAAGACGCCAGGATGGTGAGCAGCGTGGCCGGAACTCGGGGCAGCCTGAGCCGGCGCGCGAGCCAGAAAATGCATCCGGCCACAATGGCCAAATGAAAGCCCGAAACCACCAGCATGTGAAAGGAACCGGTGCGCTCGAAGCCCACGCGCAGCGAATGGGTCAGGTAGGTGCGGTCTCCGGTGACCATGGCGGCCAGCATGATGGCGTCGTTCTCGCTCAGGCGCAGCGGAGCGGGCAGCCGCCGCATCGCCGCGGGCAAAGCCAGCAGCCGCGCGCTGGAGCCGTGCTGCCAGCCCGCGATGCGGCAGGCCAGATATGCGCCCGGCGCCTGGCCGAGACGCTCCACGCGCTCGATGCCCACCGTGGCCGTCGAAGTAATGCCTTGGCCGAGCAGGAATTCCTCGCGGCTCCAGACGCCCGGATCGTGATAGACCTCCGGCGGCAGCAGCCGGACAACGGCGCGAATGTGTTCTCCGCATCGAAAGCTCTGCGGCCCGGCCTGTCCGCTCGCGCCGGGCAGGTTCATGGGCCAGCGAACGGTCAGCCGCACGCCGCCTTCGATCGGAGCCTGCGCATCGCTCGCGTCGGTCACCACTTCGAGGCTGGAGACGCGCAGATCGATTCGCTGCGAAGGGCGCTGCTCGGCCGCGGCAGGCTCGGCGGAGTCGGTGTCGCTGAGGTTTTGCTCGATTTCGCCGCGCACCGGCCCGGCATCGGTGACAGTTCCTTTCACGGTGCGCAGCAAGCCGTCGGAGAGCGCCGCCAGCTCGGGCGCGGCCGCGGGATGCGGCTCCATCCACGCGCACCACGCGCCCAGCAGCAGCCACAGCACGGCCAGCGGCAGCCAGACAATCCTCTGCGCGCGCAGAGCGGCCAGCCCGCACAGCGCGGCCACCAGCGCCAGCGCCACCAGCACCAGGCTGGGCCGCAGCCAGAACCAGCGAGTAGCGGCAATCCCAAGGGCAAAGAGCCATGCGGCATGGAAGAGTGGGACGCCGCGCAGCCCCAAGGAGGCGGGACTGTCAGGAGTCTGCCCGGAAGTGATCGGAGCGGCTTCCATCGTGCCAGAAAGTTGAAAAAGCTTTTCTGACCGTCAAGCCTATCAGGAGCGCCGCAACTGGACCACTGTTTCCAGATGGAAGGTCTGGGGAAATAAGTCCGCGAGAGCGATGGATTCAATCGCGTAGCCCGAGCCGGTGAGCATGTGCAGGTCGCGGGCCAGCGTCGCCGGATCGCAGGAGACATACGCCAGCGCGGGAGCCGCAACCTCCGCGAGCAGTCCGCAGGTCTCCGCGCCCAGGCCCGTGCGCGGCGGGTCGACCACAACAAAGTCGGGAACGGCCATGTCGGAGGAAGCGCCTTTTTGGCAGCGGCGGAGAAAGTCGAGGGTGGTGGCGCGGATCGGGATGCCGGGCGTGCCTTTCAGGTTGGCCGCGAGGGCCTGGATCGAGGAAGGCGCGGATTCAACCGCACCCACGCGGGCAAAATTGGCAGTCAGCCGCCGCGCGAAGAGCCCCACGCCGGCAAAAAGGTCCCAGGCCAGCGAGCCCGCGTGGCCGGCGGTAACCCGCTCCACGAGCGCATCCACCAGAAAGCGGTTCACCTGAAAAAAAGCGCCCTGGTCCACGCGATAGTCGAACCCGGCGGCGCGATAAGCGATGGATCGCGCGCCCCATTTCGCCACAGTCCTCGCCGGTTGGCCGTTGCGGCCTTCGAGAGCCAGCTCCGCGCCCTTCAAGGCGGGAATCCGCTCGCCAAGCGCCTGCGCGACCTCGTCGAAGTGGATCTTCTTGGCGCTGGCGGCAGAGACGCTGGCCAGCAGCGAGCTTTCTTCGGCGTCGCAGAAGAGCGCGATCTCCGTAGGGCGCAGGGCCGGCGCAAACGGTCGCGCAATTCCGGCAAAAGCCTGTGCGGCTTCCAGCAGCAGCGGCGCGGCGATCGGGCACGCGCTCACCGGAATCACCGCATGAGAGCGCCGTCCGCGATAGCCGGGATTTCCCTGCGCATCGAAGGCCAGCCGGATGCGGTTGCGATACTGCCACGGCTCGCCGGCCAGCACGGCCATCTCAGCGGGCGCGGCAACCCCGCCGCGTTCCAGCGTCTCGCGCAGAATGGCCTGCTTGATCTCGAGCTGCGCCGCGTAGCCGGCGTGCTGATAGTGGCAGCCGCCGCACGCGCCAAAGTGAGGGCAGGCGGGCGCCACCCGCTCCGGCGCGGCGGCGACAATCTCCTCTGCCTCGGCGGTTGCGTAGCCCGATTTGTTCTGTGTCACGCGCACCCGCGCCTGCTCGCCGGGCAGCGTCAGCGGCACAAAGACAGCCTTGCCCTCCACGCGGGCCAGAAACGCGCCGCCATAGACGGGCTTCTCGATCTCAACGAGCCGGGCTTCGACGAGTTGGCTTGCGGGAAGCGTCATTGCTGGCTCATGTAGAAGAGGCTGAGGCGCGGCAGGCCGTAGTGCACAAGCAGTTGTTTCTGCGTAAACTGCCGTTCCACCTGGCGCAGTTGCACGGCGCCCATGCGGCTGCGATACGGAGCCAGCTCGCGCGCCGCATGTTCCTTGAGGCCGACCAGCAAATCCTCCGGCGCGGCCGCGGTCAGCGCGGCAAAGAGCTTTTCTTCGAGCACGGTGAGGGTCCGCTCCAGCGCTTCCAAGTCATGGGCCGCGGCGTTATCCGCCGTGGCGTTCCGCACTTCCGCCGCCAGTTCGCGCAGCCGGGCAGCGGTCGCCGCGCAAGCCTCGTGTGCGGTCGTCGCCGCATCCAGCGCTGCGGCGGCTGATTCAAGATGCGCGGCCACGCGTTCCTGCTCGAATCCCGACTCGCGGCTTTCCGTCGCCGCGGTGGCTGTGCCGGCGCCGGCCTCGCGCAGATCCTCGGCCGCTTCCATCACCGCCTGCGCGCACCACGCCAGGCCGTTCACCCGCCGCATTCGGCCTTTTTTCTGCCGCGCCTCATATTTTTCGAAGGCCGCATCGATGCCGCGCAGCGCCGCGTCCAGCGGAATACCGGCCTCGCGCCAGGTCTCGATCAGCGCCCAGTCCAGCGTCGAGAGCAGCAACAGCGATCCGCGCCTCTGCTGGAAGCGTTCCTCGATCTCGGTGAAGTAATTGAAGTAGTTCTGCACAGTCTTCTCAGCGCGCCTTGCCGCGCGGACGCGGCGCGCGATTGCGCTCGAAGAGGATGAGCAGGCCATCGAGGGTGAGCATGTCGTCGATCTCCGTGATGTAGCGCGAGTCCTCGGAGATTTGCCGCGCCAGGCCGCCCGTGGCGATCACGCGCGGCTTCTCGCCCAGCTCGCCGATGATGCGCTCCAGAATGCCGTCCACCAGGCCGATGTATCCGTAGTAAAGGCCGGTTTGCAGGTGCGTGACCGTGTTGGTCCCGATCACCTTGGCGGGCCGCTTGATGTCCACGCGGCTCAACCGCGCGGCGCGGGTGAAAAGCGCATCGGCGCTCAGGCCCAGTCCCGGTGCAATCGCCCCGCCGATATACTCGCCCTTGGCCGAAATCACGTCGAAGGTGGTCGCCGTGCCGAAATCGACCACGATGCACGGGCCGCCGTAGCGCTCGAAGGCGGCGATGGAGTTCACCAGCCGGTCCGCGCCCAGATCGGCAGGGTTGTCCTGCAAAACGGGCACGCCCGTCTTGATGCCCGGCTCGACAAACAGCGGCTGAAGGTGGAAATACTCCTGGCAAACTTCGCGCAGCGTCGAATCGAGAGGCGGCACCACCGAAGAGATGATGATGTGCGTCACCTGGTCCGGAGATAACCCCTTCATTTCAAAGAGCCTGACGAAGAAAACGCCATACTCGTCCACGGTCTGTGCGCGGTGGGTGGTGATGCGCCAGTGCGCCGCCAGCTCGGGTTTTTCCGCATCGAGCCGGTAGAGGCCCAGCACCGTATTCGTATTGCCTACATCGATGGCTAGTAGCATCGTCTCCTCAACCTGTCTCCACAAATGCTCCGTGCCCCATCCTTGCTGTCCTTCTGAGCGAAGCGCAGCGGAGTAGAAGAACCTGCGTTTCGCCTTTCTGTCGCAAGGGTGGGAAACAAAACTCCTGGCCGGCGTCCCATCCGTCGCGCAGTTTGCGAAGGGCGGGAGAAACCACACCCCCCGCATCGGTGTCTTTCCTTGCAGGCCCTTATCTTACGGAATCGTCACGTCGCGAATCCCGCCGGTCTGCACCGTCACCACTCCGGCCGCGGTGCGCACCAGCAGAAATCCATGCTCGTCCAGCCCAGCGGTAATGCCCATGCAGGCTTGCGGTCCGTGCACTTCCACGTGCCGCTTGCGCACCCAGGTCGAAACCGCTTCCACGCGCCAGATAATCCTTTCGCCGGCCGCCGGATCGGCCAGCCCGAGCGCCTCGCGCTCCAGCGATTTTAGCAGGGAAACGAGCAACGCCTGCCGGCTGACGGGACGCTCCGCCTGCCCTCCCGGCGACGAACGCCCGTCCCTCCACCCCATCGAACCTGGGTTGCTCGCCGGGAGTCCCGCGTCGTTGAAGACCCCGGTCTCCAAATCCAGCGAAGTCGCGGGTGTGTCTAAGTTGTCAGGGAAACTCCGCTGATGAACGTTGATGCCGACGCCCACAACCGCAAAGGCTACACTGTTGCCCTCGGTTTTGGCCTCGGCCAGGATGCCCCCCGCCTTGCGCCCTCCCAAGAGCAGATCGTTGGGCCAGCGCAGATCGACCGTCAATCCGCAGACGGCCCGAATCGCATCGGCGGCGGCCAGTCCCGCGACCAGCGGCAGCAGCGGCAGGCGGACGGCGGGGATTTGCGGGCGCAGCAGCACGCTCACGTACAGCCCTTCGCCGGCGGCCGAGTGCCAGGCATGATCGCCGCGCCCGCGGCCCGCCCGTTGCTCATCGGCAAACCAGACCGAGCCGTGCGGCGCTCCGTTGCGCGCGCCAGCCAATGCGTCTGTGTTGGTGGAGTCGGTCATGGGAGAAAAATGCAGCTTGCCGGCAAAAACGGTGCCCGCAAGTGCGGCCTCGAGCGCCGTTAGATTGAACATCGCCGGCCTCACTCCGCTTCGATGCGCATTGAGATGTCTGCGGCCCTGGCCGAGTGGGTCAGAGCGCCCACGCTGATAAAGTCCACGCCGGTTTCAGCATAGGCGCGAATGTTCTCGAGCACAATGCCTCCTGAAGCCTCGGTGGGAATCCAGCGCTTCTCCTGCCCGTCCTCCGGCTGCTGCTCCGTTGCCTTCTTGATGCGCTCCACCGACCTCTTCACCTGCGCGGGCGTCATGTTGTCCAGCAGAATCGCTTCCGCGCCAAACGTGAGCGCTTCTTCCAGCTCTTCCGGCGAGCGCACTTCCACCTGCACGCGCTGGCCTTTGCGGCGCTTCTCCAGCGCGCGCGTCAACACCGCGGGCAAGCCGCCGCCCAGCGAGATGTGGTTGTTTTTGATGAGGATCGCCGAGGCCAGGTCGAGCCGGTGATTGGTGCCTCCGCCGCACAGCACGGCGTACTTCTCCAGAACCCGCAGGCCGGGAACGGTCTTACGGGTATCCAGCACGTGCGCGTGGGTGCCATGAATCGCGTCCACATAGCTCCGCGTCAGCGTGGCGATACCGCTCAGGTGCTGCATCAGGTTCAGCATTACCCGCTCGCAACTGAGCAGGACGCGCGCGTTGTGGCGAATGACGGCCAGCACCTGGCCCTCGCGCACGCGCACACCGTCGAAAATCTCGGGATTGCTGACGACTTCAAAGCGGGTCTGCGAAGAGGCGCGCGGATCGAGCCGGGAAAAGATCTCAAGGAAACGCGGCACCGCGCCCAGACCGCAGACCACCATCTCCTGCCGCGCCAGAATCGACGCCGAGGCCCGCAGGTCGGGATCGATGGTGAGGCTGGTGGTTGTGTCCGCAGCGGCCTTGTCTTCCAACAGGGCCTGCTCCAGCAATGCGTCAATGCGGCTGCTCTTCCAGTCCATAAGGCAGTTCTCAGTGGTCAGTTGTCACTCATCAGGCTTTGGGCAACGCTTTGAGAGCAGCTTGCGCCTTTTCGAGCAGTTGGCGCGTTTCGGCTTCCTGCTTCTTGAGCCCTTCAACCACATGCGCCGGCGCCTTGGCCAGAAAGCCCGCATTGCCCAACTGGCGCTCGGCCGCGGCAAGGCCTTTCTCATACTTCGTGATATCCCTTGTCAAGCGCTCGCGCTCGGCGGCCACATCGACAGTGCGTTCGTAGACCACGGCCACATCGAAATCGGCCGTCGAGTGCTTCGCCAGGCCGGGCGCAATCTCTGCCACAAAGCGCATTTCGCTCACGCGCGCCAGCCGCTCCACAATCGCGCTGTTCTCCTGGAGCACGGCCCGCATTCCGGCGCCGGCGCGCACCTCGACCGGCGTGCTCGCCTTCTCCTCGACGCCAATCTCTTTGCGCAGCGCGCGGACTTCGACAATCAGGCTCTGCAGCCGCGCCATATCGGCCTGCGCAGCCACATCCGCCGGGTTTTCCGACGCCTGCGGATAGCGGGTCAGCGCAATCGACTTCGCCGGCGGATTGCCGTCGTAGACCGCGGGCCAGATCTCCTCGGTGATGAACGGCATGAACGGCGAAAGCAGGCGCAGCGCCGTTTCAAAGACCTGAACCAGCGTGTTGAGCGCGGCGCCGGTACTCGCCTTGTCTGCCGTTTCCGAAAAATCCAGCCGCAGCTTGACGATCTCCAGATACCAGTCGCAAAAGCTGCCCCAGAAGAACTGATAGATGGTATTCGCCGCATCGTCGTAGCGGTAGTTTTCCAGCGACTGATTGACCTTGGCCGCCGTGGCGTTCAGTTCGGCTACAATCCAGCGCGTTTCAAGCGGATCGCCGTCGGCCGCAACCGGCATGGAGCCCAGCGCGGCCAGATCGACCGCGATGCCGATCTCCGCGGCCCGGTCCACGTTCATGAACAGGAAGCGCGCGGCATTCCAGATCTTGTTGGCAAAGGCGCGGTAGCCCTCGGTGCGGGCCACGTTGAAGGCGATGTCGGTGCCCGGCGAGGCCATCGAGGCCAGCGTAAACCGCACCGCGTCCGTCCCGTACTGCTTCACGATCTCGATGGGATCGACCACGTTGCCCTTGGTCTTGGACATCTTCTCGCGGTTGGCGTCTCTGACAAGGGCGTGAATATAGACTTCGCGGAACGGGACTGAATCCGCCAGCGAGCGCTTCGATCCGTCCGGCATCGGCACGTCGCCCGCGAACCAGCAGCCCAGCATAATCATGCGGGCCACCCAGAAAAACAGAATGTCGAAGCCGGTAACCAGCAGGCTGGTCGGGTAAAAGGCGTCGAAATCGGCGCGATTCTCTTGGGTAATATTCGGCCAGCCGAAGACCGAAACCGGCAGCAATCCCGAGGAGAACCACGTATCCAGCACGTCGGTCTCCTGCGTAATCTTTTCCGAGCCGCAGTGAGCGCAGGCCGTGGGATCGATGCGCGCCACGGTGATTTTATGGCAGTTGGCGCAGTGCCACGCCGGAATCCTGTGGCCCCACCAAAGCTGCCGCGAGATGCACCAGTCGTGAATGTTCCGCATCCACTCGAAATACGTCTTGCCGTACTGCTCCGGCGTGAAGCGGATGGCGCCCGTTTCGACCGCCTCGATGGCGCGGTCGGCCAGCGGCTGAATCTTGACGAACCACTGCGTCGAAAGCCGCGGCTCCACAACCGTCTTGCAGCGGTCGCAGTGGCCCACGTTGTTGGTGTGGTCCTTGATCCCCGCCAACAGGCCCTGTTCTTCCAGGTCGGCGACAATCTTCTTGCGGGCAACATAGCGGTCGAGTCCCGCGTAGGCGCCGCCTTCGGTATGGATGTGGCCGGTCGCATCCATCACGTTGATGGAGGGCAGATGGTGCCGCTCGCCCAGGGCAAAGTCGTTGGGATCGTGCGCCGGGGTCACCTTCACCGCGCCGGTGCCGAAGTCGCGGCTCACCCACTCGTCCAGAATGATGGGAATCTCGCGGCCCACCAGCGGCAGGCGCAGCCTCTTGCCGTGCAAATGCAGGTAGCGCTCGTCCTCGGGGTGAATCGCGACCGCCACGTCGCCGAGCATGGTCTCGGGCCGCGTGGTGGCTACGGTAATGAACTCGTCCGAATCTCGTCCAAGATCATCCAGTACCGAGTACCGAATCTCCCACAAATGCCCCTTCTGCTCCTCGTGAACCACTTCGAGGTCGCTGATGGCAGTCTGGCAGCGCGGGCACCAGTTCACGATGTACGCGCCGCGATAGATCAACCCTTGTTCGTGCAGCCGGACGAAGGCCTCGCGCACCGCGACCGAGAGGTTCTCGTCCATGGTGAAGTACTCGCGCTGCCAGTCTACCGAGGCGCCCAGGCGCTTCATCTGGTCCAGGATCGCGCCGCCGTAGTGGCGCTTCCACTCCCACACGCGCTCGACAAAGGCCTCGCGGCCAAGCTGCTGGCGGCTCTTGCCTTCGCTGGTCAGTTGGCGCTCGACCATCATCTGCGTGGCGATGCCGGCATGGTCGGTGCCCGGCAGCCACAGCGCGCGGCGGCCGGTCATGCGCCGCCAGCGGGTCAGGATGTCCATCTCCGTCTGGTTGAGCATGTGGCCCATGTGCAGGCGTCCGGTCACGTTGGGCGGCGGCAGCAGAATGGTAAAGACCTCGCCCGATGGGCGTTGGCCGGCGTCGCTTGCGGAAGCGGATTCAGGGGCCGTCTGGGCGAAGAGATTCTCGCGCACCCAGTATTCGGCCCAGTGATCTTCGATGGCGGTGGGATCGTACGCTTTTGGCAGTTCGTGAGGCATGGGGGTTATTTCCGAGCCCCCGGGGTCTGCACAAAAGCCGCTCCAGAGAGGGTTTCGAGCGTGGGGACCACCCCTCACTTTACCAGATGCGGGTCAAGGGGCCCGGCGGCGCAATCGGAGCGGATTCCCGCCAGAATGTTTCCGGGCCGGCGCGAATCCGCCTTACTTTGCCGTCGTTGAGGAGCGCTTTGGCAACTCGACCTGCACAAATCGGGGGAAGTAGAGACTCATATCCGCAGCAACTTTTTTGTCGTCGCCGTTTGCGGCATACGTCACAATCAGGTCCGCCCCGCGCAACTCGGGATGCGACTTGCCGGCATAGACAAAGGCGTCGTGCGCATCGGATTCAGGCGGACGGTAAATTTTCTGCGGCTCACTCCACGGCCCCTCAAGGCGGGGCGCATGGCGCATCACAATGTCGGTGGCTCCGAAGCCCTGGCTGTTGATCTCAAGAAAGCCGCCGCGAGGATCGCGTTGCAGACTGGACTCTGTTCCCACCGCGCGCATCAATGGCCGGCGCTTCGATGGCGCGGCTTGCCAGTCACTTCCTGTCCACCATTCCAGGCCATCGAGTTGACCCAGGCGCGCAGCCTCAACGCTCCACCGCGCCAGCAAGAGATCATGCTCCGGCTCGCTGGTGCCGAGCAGATACACTTGGCCACCCTCGCGCAAGGCCGCCGTGGCCAGGATCACATTGCCGGGATCTTCCGCGATCTTCCTCAGAGTCCATGCCGATGGCTCCTCGTCGGGATTGTCAACCTGATAGGCCTCCCAGCCAGCCAGCTTGAATCCGAGGGAATTTTTTGCGGAGTCGGGAACAAGGCGCGTGCAAAACACGATTAACGTGCGGCCGATGCGGATACCCGAGGCGGGCCACTTCCAGACTTGACCTTCTGACGGGAAAATCTCAGAGGGCTCGGCCCCGCGGGTCCGCCAGTAGAACTTCATCGAGGCATGAGACGGGTCATAACCGGTTTGAACGGCGACCGTGTTGCGAACGAAGGCAGCGCTCGCCCGGGAATCGCCCGGCTTGCGGGCAACAAACGTGTCCCCGAAGAGCCAGAGCACACGACCGCGGCCAAGATCGATGGAAAACGCGGCGTCCGCGCCCAGCCAGCGCGGGTCGGAGTGAAACAGCTTGTCCGCTTCAGGCCAGGCCGTGCCGGTTTGCGCGCAAACTCCGCTACACATAGCCAGAAGCAGCATAGGGATACAGCAAACCGCAGAGATGAGCCAACGGGAGCCCGTGGCGCGGCGGGGCATCTTCCACCACGGTTTGAGGCCGGTGAGCATGGCAATAGAATAGCTGCCGCGAGGACTTTCGGCTTTTTCGCTTTTCGGCAGCGACTCCCGATGGATGACAGGCGAGAGCTGTTCCGCAACGAACACACGCTTCCTGGCGCGGAGCGAGACGGCATCCTATTGAGAAAAATGTTGCAGGACGGTTGTCCGAAATGAAAAGGCCGTACCCGGCAAGGGTGCGGCCTTCTTTCCTGGGTTTCAATCATCTGTCTAGAACGGGTTGATCTTGCCCAGACCCTTCTTCTTTTTCTTCTTGCTGGAGGACTCGTCGCTCAGGTCGGCCTTGGGCTTCTTTTTCTTGTCGCCAGCCGCGGCGGCGGGACTCGAGCCAGACTTGACCTCATTCACCTGGTCGGGGGCCTCGGCGGGCTTCTCGGCGGCGGGTAGCGCGGTGCTCACGGGTCCCACCGGCTTGATGACGGCGTTGGGATCGGCGGCCGCAGGCGCGTTGGGAGCGCTCACCACCTGGACGCCTACGCCGTTACCCTCCGGCTTCTCAAGCTGCAGGGGCGCCGTCGAGGGCTGATCGCTGCGAGGCGGCTCGTTGGGGCCGAGGGGCGCAAGAACGGCGGGGGCCGAGGCAGGCTTGCCGGCGTTGATCGCCTCGGAGTAGAGCGCAATGTTCTGTTTGGTGATATCCGGCGCCAGGGTCCGCTTCGGGTCGGCCAGACTCGGTTCGCCCACATGCACCGCTTCCACCACCTGCGGCGCGTGTGTCACCAGCCCGAGAGTCTTGTTGGTAAAGCGCAAGGGCTGACGGCTGCGTTCTTCGGCGTCGTTCTCGGCCACGGCCTCCTGGCTGGGCTCGGGGACGGGGCGGTTCATGGCCACCAGCCGGTCGCGGGCATCCTCAACATGCGGAGCCATCGGATAGCGGGTAATTACCCTGGCGTAGGCCGAGGCGGCCTTATCCTGGTAAACCGCGCGCAAACGCTCCCGCACGGCCGGGGGCAGGTTGGTCGCCATTTGAATCGCGTGCGCCTCGCCGGCATAGGAATCGCCAATGCCCAGCAGCGCCTGGTCGCTCTTCGAGTACAACGGGAAGGTATCCACCACTGTTTGCAGGCGCGCGATGGCGGCGGTGAAGTTCTCGCGGCTCTCATAGTAGAGGCCGACCTGCGTCTCCCGTTCGCCCAGAACCTCCTGCACATTGCGCAGCTTCTGCTTGGCCCGTGGCACCAGCGTCGAGTCGGGGAACGAGTTGATCATGCTCCGGTACTCCTGCTCGGCGGCCTGCGCGTTGGCATAGTCCCGGTCAGGCTTCTCCATCTGCTGGTAATAGATGTCGGCCACCTTCATCTGCGCTTCGGCTGCCTCGGGCGCATTGGGGAAGAAGGTGATGAAGTCCTTGTACTCGGCCTCGGCCTGGGTATAGGCCGCGGTGCCGCCTTCCTTGAACCAGGTGTCACCCACCGCCAGCTTGGCGCGCATCCGGTACTCCGACTCCGGATACGTGTTCAGCATCGTCTGCAGGTCGAGCCGCGCCACGTCGAAGCGGCCCTTTTTCATGGCGATCATGGCCTTGTCGTAGAGCTCCTTGTCGGGCTGCTTGGAGTTCACGTTGGCCAATGGGTTGGCGCTCAAGTCCTGTTTCTTCTTGTGCGGGGACTTCTTGATAGCGGCCTGGGCCGAAACTCCCCCAAGCACCACAACCGCCAGAGCCACCGCGGCAATCTTCTTCGACAACCGGTTCATACCACCTCATTGCGGCAGTGCCTGCGCACAGGCCAAACGCCTCTTACAGATTCTCTTGAATCTTACTCGTTCTACGCGGTTACCGGCTTGCCGGCGGCTTCACGGGCCGCAGCCAGCAGAGCCCGTGCATCTCGCTCCGGTTGGCCGGCGCCGAAAACGGCATTGCCCGCCACCAGCAGGTCCGCACCTGCTTGGACGATGCGCCCCACCGTGTCGTGAGCCACGCCGCCGTCCACCTCGATTCTAAATGCCAGCCCCAGTTCCTGCCGCAATTGGGCCAGCCGCCGAATCTTGCCCACCGAAAAACCGATGAACTCCTGCCCGCCGAAGCCCGGATTCACGCTCATGATCAGCACATGATGCACCATGGGCAGAATTTCCACGAGCAGATCGACCCTGGTTGCCGGATTCAGCACCACTCCCGGCTTCATGCCATGGTGGGCAATCAGTTCCAGCGAACGGTGCAGGTGCGTGCAGGCTTCGTAGTGCACGCTCACCCAATCGGCTCCGGCCTCGGCAAAGGCGGGAATGTATTCGTTCGGGTTCTCGATCATCAGGTGGCAGTCCAGCGGCAGGCGGGTGGCCCGGCGCAGGCTCTTCACCACCGGCGGCCCAATCGTGATGTTGGGCACAAAATGCCCGTCCATCACGTCCACGTGGATCGCCGTTCCGCCGCCCCGCTCCGCCGCGGCAATTTGATCCGCCAGATGGGCGAAATCCGCCGACAAGATGGATGGAAGAAGCTCAACCATGGGATTCCAGTGACTTTCTCCTTGCCCGGTCAGTGTATCAGCGGCGGGCGGACCGGAGTCTGCGATCTGCAGCAAAGCTAGGAGCCCGAGGCCGGAGGCTTGAACCCGCTGGCAAACACCCGTCCCACCCCGCGCACCATCGCCTTCACCGGCCAGCGGCCATCGGCGCCGGAAAAGAAGATTTCGCCGGCTCGCCGCGCCTCGGGCCGGTAGTACCAGCGCTTGAGCAGCGCCAGATGTCCCTGGCGCAGGGTCGCCGCCGGCGCGCCCGAGGGTTCTGCCAGCCCCGCCAGCGCCGCCTCCATGCGCCCTTCCAGCAAGCCGTGCGGAATCTTCACCGGCGCGGCCATGCCGGCTGCGGGTGCGGCCTCGTCCAGGGCAGTTTCAGGCGCCGGAGCCTCGGGCACAGCTTCGATCGCCATCGGCTGGGCAAAGAGCGACGTGGAACCCGACTGCTCGTTCTGGATTCTCATACCCAAAGTCGAAAAGCCGGCCGGGCCACGCAAACGGGCATTTTCAAAAAGGAAAACAGCCACCTCGTCCGGATTGGCCGAAGCCTGCAGAATCACTGCGCGCAACTGGCTGAGCGGGCGCACCAGCTCGGCCGCCAAGGCGCGCACGCTTTCCACCCGTTGCACCTGCGCGTGCAGCGCCGCCGCCGTCTCAAACTCCAGCTTCGTCGAGGCCTCGTCCCGCTCGGTGCGCAGTGTCACCAGCCGGCTCTCGCCGCGCGTGGCCAGAAAGCTCTCCACCGCCGCGGCCTCCTCGCCATAGCGCTCGTCCGTGCAGCCCTGGTAGCAGGGCGCAAGGCACATTTTCATCTCCGAATACACGCAGCCCGGATGGCTGGGATTGGGGTCCAGATCCTCCGTGCAGCGGCGCAGCAGAAAGAGCTTGAGAGCCTCGTCGGCGAACCGCTCCGCCGCCGCCCGCGAGGCGAACGGCCCGTATGCCCATTCTGCCTCGCGCTGGCTGGGCCGGTGTGTCACCACGATGCGCGGATAGGGATTGCCGCCCAGGAAGCGCACAAAGGCCGGGTTCCGCAGATGCATCCGCTCCAGGGCTTTGGAGCCGTAGATTTCTTCCAGAAGAGAAAACTGGGCAAGCAGACCCTCGAATTCTGAGCCGGTCAGCCGCCACTCGATGCGCCGCACCCGGCCCGCCAGTTGCAAGCGCCGGGGATGCTTGGCCGAGGGCTGCAACAGCCGCTCCAGCCGTCCGCGCAGGTTCGGAGTCCGCCCGATGTACGGCTCGTAGTGCGCCTCGGCCCCATAGAGCGCATAGACCGCCGTGGCATACGGCAGTTGCGCCAGCGCGGCCTTGGCGTCGGCCGGGTCGAAGGGAACGGATTGCATCGGCGCGGCCATCTCTCTTCAAAGAGCCTTTCCTAACGCATTGCGCACTGAAGCGTGCGGGCCTTACAGTCTGCGGAAAAACTACTGCTTGAGCACGCTTTGTAACAGGGCACGACTTCAGTCGTGCCGCAAACCGCTGAAAATAAGCGACGGGCTTTAGCCCCTGAGGGATTGCGAGGTGAGCTTACGGTACCCACCTTGAATATAATCAATCATATTTTGATCGGGGCGAGAATGAGCGACGCCAGATTTGTGCTTACCAGAGTCAGCGGTGCACCCGTCACGACAAGCGAACTGCTTGCCGACATTCAATTCGCTTCAGCCGCTGCTGGGACGAGAATCCTCTCCCAAGCGTTGTACTCGAAATTTGGAAAGTATGACCCGAGCACAGTATCGCGGCGTTTTGGTTCATGGAACAAGGCCCTTGTTGCTTCCGGGCTAGAACTCGCGAATGAAATCAATTACTCCGACGAACGTCTTTTCGAGAACCTGATGCAATTGTGGGAGCATTATGGCCGGCAGCCCCGGAGAGCAGAATTAGCAAGATCGCCTTCACTGATTTCCCAGGGGCCTTATAAGCGCCGCAGTAGTGTCCGGTTAAATCCTATTGCTCCGTCTGTAACCCGTTCTTCCATCGCGAGTTGTGGCGATTTTCGTCTGTCCACGATTTGAATTGGGTCTCGCCCTTTTACCCTGCCAGCAGTGAG
>Ga0181535_10001016_pt1 | contig 38431 bp, 23 predicted proteins | sample PEATcosm2014_Bin_44_FD_119774 | JGI IMG/M metagenome (GOLD analysis project Ga0181535, IMG submission 119774) | Peatland microbial communities from MTU Mesocosm Facility, Houghton, MI, USA - PEATcosm2014_Bin17_30_metaG | ecosystem: Environmental > Terrestrial > Soil > Wetlands > Peat | place... | reverse complement strand
GTGGGCGTCATAGTTCGCAGGGGTCGTTATCCGCGCTCCCTGAATCACCAGCGGAACGAATTGGAAACCGGCCGTAAGCCCATCGATTGGCAAAGCCAGTTGTTTACTTGTTGGATCGGCGGTGTCCACCACGGGAATCACCTTCGCCCCAGATTCATCTCCGAGCACCTCGACCGCGATTTGATCTCGGTGTTGTCGGGCGGCACGCACCGCCGTTTGGTACGCGCCAAGGTGGTATGGATACATTTCCCAGAGGTCCACCACAGCCAACAATTGCGGTGCGGTCGGTTGGAAGCCTGGGCGGTAGGATTCGCAGAAGAACTCGCCCCATGTTCCCATGATTCTCATCCTTTATCCGGGCGGCGCGGCGAATTCGGGACGATGAAGGTTCCCCGAAGCTCGCCGGCCCGCGTGGGGAGCTTGCGTCCAAACCAAGCCGCCCTCGTGGCAACGGCGACACTTGGCGTGAACCGGTAACACGACGCTGGCGGTCGTCACGCCTTCGCCCTACGCCGCCGCAGATAAAATGCCCCTGCAAGTCCCAGCATTGCCGAGACCAGGAGCGTAAGCGTTCCGGGTTCGGGGATTGGCTGACCGGCGTCGGCGATTACCCATGGGTTGTTCACCCCGATTGAACCTGGTACGGCGAGTGGCGACTCAGTGTAGAAATCCGCGAACGGTATCCCCGTGGCGTTCGACCAGGCCTCGAAATCATAGCTGGTAAATGTGCCGTCAACGTCGTGGTAGGCGTTAGAGTAGGAAAGCTGTGCGGTTGCGGAACCATCGAGGGTCGTGAAAATAAACTGGCAACTGCCCCCCCAGGCAAGGTGAGCGCGGTTGCGTCGGCAAACAGACATGGTGTCGTATAGTATGCCACGGAAGGCCATGGTGCCGTATAGGAACCTCCCGGGTATGCGACCGTGAGGCTGCCGCCCAAGATATTTGACGGGTTCAAAGATCCCAAGGTGCCATCGGTGATGATCGTCCCTGATACCGTGTCGGTGCCTGCGGCGATCTGGTCCGACTCGTTCACCGGGTAGTCAACGATGCTGTAAGCGATATCCGCTTTGGTCGCGGTTGCGAATACCAGAAGGGCAGCCGTCAACATCAGTCGGGCGGCTACCAAGGCGTAACGGGGCTGGTTTTTTGCAGTGGACATTGTGTTTCCTAGGTTTCCTCGATGTGATTTTGCAGCCGTTCAGCCCCCAACACGTGCCGGGGAATCAAGCCGAACTGCACTAACACGACGCTACACGGACTTGATGCGGGCTTGGTTCGAGCGGACGGCAGCCCAAGGAGAGATAATCCGCTGGCAACGTGCCGCTATCCGCACGACGCAACCCTTCCAGTCAGGAAAGGTTCGTCGTGAAGCACTCCCGTGGAGTGCCGTTACGGATTGAACCAAGCCGCTAACGCTGCCTCACTTTTGACTTGTTGTGGCTGCAAGACCTTGAGAACGACCCCGACGATTCAGGGTCGAGAGAAATGCTTGGTTTCCCTCGATGACACCAGGGACAGCCGGTTCGCCGCAGGCGAACCCGTCAAGAACGCACCCCAAGACATCCGCGCAGAGCGAAATCGTCTTTAATCTGAGGTGCCGCTGCAACAGCATCGGAAAACTCACGGTACGGACGCTACCTCAACTTGTTGTCATCACTTGAACGACAGCGATGACTCTATCAAGCACAACCAGATCGACAGCAATCGCTGCGGAGCATTCCTTACTTTGACCACATCTCTACCAAAAGATCAATGTGCAAAACACGCCATTTGGTGGCGTAAAATACCCATATGCGTGGCGTGAAATACCCATAAGCCAAGACGTGTTTATGCCACTACGGCACGGTTAGGCAAGGGCGACTGCGTGTAGCCCTCACCCTGACCATCTCCCAAAGGGAGAGGGGACCGATGGTCATCGCTCCGAAGGGAGAGGCGACAGAGATATCAAGTGTCGTTTTCGATCAGACCCTTGCGGATGGCATACTTCACCAGCGCGGTACGGCTGTGAAGGTTCAATTTCGCCATCAGGTTCTCTCGGTGGCGATCGACGGTGCGGAGGCTGATCTGGAGCTGTTTGGCGATTTCCTTGCCGGTCCGCTCCTCGGAAATCAAGCGCAAGACCTTTTGCTCCCGTTCGGTCAGGCCATCGGCAGCCAGGCTTGCGCCGTCCATGTCTGCGTGGCTTACCGAATCTCGCAACAGGCTCTTGGCCAGTGCCGGGTAAAGATAGATGTTGCCTGCGGCGACCGCCCGCACGGCCACCAGCAGTTCGTCCGGTAGCGCACCCTTGATGATGAACCCCGAAGCGCCCGCCCGGATGATCTCAAAGAAGTAACGCTCGTCCTCCAGCATGGTCAAGGCGAGGACTTGGACGTGGGGATACTGGCTCTTGATGCGTTTTGTAGCTTCCACGCCGCCCATGCCGGGCATGGCGATGTCCATTATGACGACATCCGGTTGAAGCTCGACGATCTTCTGCAAAGCCTCCTGGCCGTCGGCCGCCTCGCCGACGATTTCCATGTCGTCCTGCTTTTCCAGCAACGCCCGGATGCCGGCACGGACCAAGGCGTGCTCGTCGGCCAGCAGGATGCGAGTTTTCTTCGTCTTCACGCTGTCACCTCTCGTTAAAAAATGGGGACAGGCACCTCGCGGTTCATCCTTGGGGCGAACATCTGCACATCGGCTCGGAGCCAGTCCCCATTTTTTTCACCCTAGTCAGGAGGAGTGGGGACCGTCAGGTGAATCTTCGTGCCCCGACCTTCTTGGGAGTCGATCCGCAGCGTGCCTCCCAAGATCGCCACACGCTCTTCTATACCAAGCAGACCGAAGGTTTGCCAAGTGGCGCGGGAACTCACCGGGTCGAACCCGCAGCCGTCGTCGGTGATTTGGGCCTCAAGGGAGGAATGCTTGAAATGGAGCTCGATGCGACCGTTTTTCGCTTCGGCGTGCTTGGCAATATTGGTAATCGCCTCTTGGAATATGCGGAACAGGGCGGTTTCCAGGGAGGCAAGGAGCTTCCGCTTGACCCCTTGCACGTCGATTTGGAACTTTACGCCCGAATGTTCCAGTCGCATCTTGGCGTACGAGCGAGTGGCGGGAATCAGCCCTTGGTCGTCGAGCAGCGAGGGCCGGAGGTTCTGCATCAGTCGCCGGACCTCCTCCACGATCGAGGCCGTCAAACTCTGCAGTTCTACCAAGTGCCGTTTCGCCTGCCCAGCACCGCCGGGGAGCATCGCCTCTACGCCAGCCAATTGCAGCAACAAGGCGGTCAGGCTCTGTCCGGCTTCGTCGTGGAGTTCACGAGCGATACGGGCGCGTTCGTCCTCGTGCGCAGAAATCAGCTTGTCGAGCAGGTGTTGCCTAGCCACCTCCTTGCCCCGCAGATCCTCATTGGCCCTGGCCAGTTCGGCAGTACGCCGCCGCACCCTGTCTTCAAGTTCGTCGTGCGCTTGTTGCAGTGCCTCTTCCGCCCGCTTGCGATCGGTGATGTCGCGAACAAAGGCACAGTTGTACTCTTTCCCCTCGAACTCCAGCCAGTTCCCGGTGATTTCGACGGGGACGAATCCTCCATCCTTGGTACGAAGCTGGGATTCAAAGGTGAAGGAACCTCGTCGCCTGAGTTCCTCCCAATGCTTTGGCCAGACCTCGGCTGGGAAGTTCGGGTCCACATCGTGTACGGTCATCGACAGCAGTTCTTCTTGCGAATAACCCAGGTACCGGCAGGCGCGGGCATTGGCATAGAAGAACCGCGCGTCCGGTCCCAGCCAGAACACGGCGTCTCCGGCATGATCGACCGAGAACTGGGTCAGGCGAAGCGCTCGCTCCAACCGCGTGCGCTCCGTGACGTCACGGCATGCTTCGATGATGTAGCTTACTTCGCCTGTTTCATCGAGCACCGGCGCGGCGGTGACCTCGACGAAAGACTCCTTGCCCTCGGCGTCGTAATGCGTGTGCATCACCGCCACGGGGACCTTGGTGGCGATAACCTAGCGAAGCGGACAAGGCTCATCCTTCCCTGCGCATGGTAGCTCGCGATGGTGCGAGAGTTGATGACAAGTCAGGCAGCCAGCGAGGTCGATGCCTCCTGCCAGCTTGCGGGCGGCACGATTGGCCAGCACGATGCGGTAGTCGGTGCCAATGACCAGCAGGACATCGGGAATGGCATCAATCACCGTCTGCAAGAAGGCACCCGGCTGCCGGATCGTCTCCTTCATGTCCTTCCGGGTGACGTCGGGGATTTGCCCTGGGCTGGCGGTCATGCTCCCTCCGAAAATGTATATGAATTGTAGCAGCGCAGTCTGGCATCGACAAACTGTGGACAATATCTTGATCCGCAAGCCGTAGAATGTCTCCCCCACGTCATCCAACTTGCCGCTGTCAATCCGAATGAATCCTGGTTGCTGGTAGGAGGCTCATCCCATTGACCTTTGGCCGAGTCCTGAGATGATGTTACCGATCGGCAGGCCCGTGCACTGACCATTGCCACTGCCGAGTTGGCGGCATATACTTTCGGCACCCTGTCGCCAGTTCGGGTGATCGATGTTTGCACGACTCGCACACGCCGTGTCCGCGCATTGGCTGCTGGTGCTTATCGCATGGCTTGCGGTCCCGCTGGCGGTCCATCAGGCGGCGCCGAGTTGGGACAGCCTGGTTGCCGACGGCGAGGCGGCCTATCTTCCGGCGGCGATGAGCAGCGTTCGCGGCGCCACGCTGCTTGCGGATGCCTTTCCCGACGCGCATTCGCTGAGCGAGGTGGTCCTGGTCGTGGCGCGGCCGGGGGGCGCCTTGACGCGTGCCGACTATGCCCTGGCCGACCGGCTCGTCGAGCGGCTGACTTCCTCTCACGATTCGGCGAGCCCCGTCACGTCCGTTTTGAGCCATGCCACACCGCTGCTCGGGCCGGAACTGGTGAGCCCCGTGGGCCGCTTTGGCCAGGCCACGTTGATCGTCATCAGCTTGCGCACCGAGATGGCGGCCATCGAGAACATGGGCTTCGTCCGCGACTTGCGCGAGAGGCTTGCGGCCTCGCGGCGGGCGGCCGATTATCCGGCCGGCCTGCAACTGGGGCTCACCGGCGCGGCCGCCATCAATGCCGACACGCTCTTGGCGGCCGAGGAGAGCATCCGCAACACGGAGTTGACCACGATTGCGCTGGTGGTGCTGATTCTCCTGGCCGTCTACCGTGCGCCGGGGCTGGTACTGGTGCCGCTGGTGGTGATTCTGGCCACCTGGGTGCTCTCGATCGACCTGCTCGCGCTCCTGGCCGCGCTGAGCGAGCGGACCGCATGGTTCGATTTCAAGATCTTCCGCACCTCGAAGATTTTCATCATCGTGGTTCTTTTCGGGGCGGCCACCGATTACTGCCTGTTCCTCATCTCGCGCTACCTGGAGGGGCTGCGCGAACGGCTGGCCCCCGGCGAGGCCCTGGCAACGGCCGTGGCCCGGGTCGGGGCGGCCGTCACGGCCAGCGCGATGGCCACGGTTCTGGGGCTCGGCACCATGATCTTCGCCGAGTTCGGCCGCTATCGCTATGGCGGCCTGAGCATCGCCTTGACCTTGGTGATCGCCTTGCTGGCTTGTCTGACGTTGGCCCCCGCGCTGTTGCGTGCCGGGGGCCGGGCTGCCTACTGGCCGTTCCACCCGGGCGGCCGGCGGGAGTCCGAAACGCGTCCCCCCGGCGCCCCCATGCAGCGGCTGTGGCAGGGCATCGCACAACTGATCGTCACCCGCCCCGGGCCGGTCTTCTTGGGCAGCCTGCTGGTGATGGCCTGGCCGGCGTACCTCGGCCTGTCGGTTCCGTTGACGTTCGATCTGCTCACCGAGTTGGATCCGAAGAGCTTCAGCATTCGCGGCACGGAGTTGTTGACCCGCTACTTTCCCATCGGCCAGACGGGGCCGATCACCGTGCTGGCCCACCGCGATGCGCCCGTGTTCGAAACCGCGCAGGGAAGATCGCAGATCTCGCGGCTTACCGTGGAACTCCGCCGGTTTCGCTACCGCGACTCTGCCGGGCGGGAAGTCCGCCCCATCCTCAGCGTGCGCAGCTTGACCAATCCGCTGGGCGGAAAGCAGGGCGTGTTGAATCCGTTCTCGGCGCTCGGCCGCCGCAACCTCGAGGCGCGGGATAATCCGGAGATGGTGGCCGCGTTCTTGTCGAAGGTACCCGGCTGCCGGGGCCAGGTCACGCGGCTCGACCTGGTTGCCCAATATGATCCATTTTCGCTGGAGAGCGCGCGGCTCTTGGATCGCATCCAAGATCGGCTGCTGTCGCTCGCGAGTGACCCCGCCTCGCCCTGGCACGGAACCGAGTTTGCCTTCGTGGGAACCACTGCCATCATCCGCGATCTGGCCGCGGTGAACCGGCGCGATTTTGTGCGGATCGCCGTGCTCACGTGCCTGGTGGTCTTGGCCGTCCTCGTCGCGATGCTCCGCCGCCTGTGGGTCTCGCTGTTCTTGATCCTCACCGTGCTGTGGGGCTACCTGGTGAGCATGGGCGTGAGCAAGTTGGTCTTTCTCGGGCTGGGCAGTGCGACGTCGAGCGGCATGCCCTGGCGGCTGCCGCTGTTTCTGTTCGTCATCCTGGTCGCCGTCGGCGAGGACTACAACATCTACCTGATGAGCCGCGTGATCGAGGAGCAGAAGCACCGCGGATTGCTGGAAGGATTGCGGATCGGACTGCTCCGCACCGGGGGCGTCATCACCAGTTGCGGCGTCATCATGGCGGGCACCTTTGCCTCGATGATCACCGGCACGCTCCGCGAGATGTACGAACTGGGTTTCGCGCTGGCCTTCGGCGTGCTCTTGGACACTTTCGTCATCCGCACGATCGTCGTGCCCAGCTTTCTGGCGATTTCCGCCCGCTGGTTCAAGGGCCCGGGCCGCTTGGCCCAAAATGGTGGCCCTCGGCAGTAACCGTCAGGGGACTGTCCCGATTGTCGCGGCGTGCAGGGCGTCGCGGCGTGAACGGCTGGGCGGCCGCGAAAATGGGACTGTCCCCCTTACGCCGCAATGCGGGAGTCTCTAATCCCCCAGCGAAATACCCAGGGCGCGAGCCGTGCGGACGAAGCCACCGGTGGGCGGCACGGTCTTCAAACGCCCGATGGCCTCGGTGATCTTCACGCTGCCAACGTGATCTCCCTGGTAGGCCACCATTTCGCCGAACTTGCCCGCGGCAATCAGTTCCACCGCTTCGGCGCCGAAAATCGAGCACAGCGCGCGGTCGAAGCAGGTGGGGCTGCCGCCCCGTTGCAGGTGCCCCAGGACGCACACGCGGCTCTCCTTGCCCGTCCGCTGCTCGACTTCCGCCGCCACGACGGCCGAGATGCCGCCCAGCCGGGCCTCACGGTTGGCAACCTGGGCGGCCGACGTGACGAACTCGCCGCCTTTTTCCCGCGCGCCTTCGGCCACGATGACCAGCGTGAAGTGCTTGCCCATCCTTTCGCGATCGGCGATTTGGGCGCAAATGCTGTCGTAGGTAAAGGGGATTTCCGGAATCAGGATCACGTCGGCGCCGCCGGACACCCCCGCGTAGAGCGCAATCCAGCCCGCGTAGCGGCCCATCACTTCCAACAGCATCACGCGGTTGTGACTCTCAGCCGTCGTATGCAGCCGATCGAGCGCGTCGGTCGCGCAGGCCACGGCCGAGTCGAAGCCGAAGGTGAACAACGTGCCTTCCAGGTCGTTGTCGATCGTTTTGGGTGCGCCGACCAAGGGCACGCCGCCCTCGAACAACTGTTGCCCGATGCTCAGCGATCCGTCGCCGCCGATGCTGACCAGGCCGCGGATGCTCAGCTTCTCCATGCCCGCCTTCACGCCGTCAATCAGCTCCTGGGGCAGGTGCCGCGTCTCGCCGTGGCCCACCTTGGCCGAGAAGCGGCCGCGGTTGGCGGTGCCGAGGATGGTGCCGCCGCGGGTCAACAGCGAGCCCAGCTTCTGATAGTCGAGCGGCATGTACTGCTGCGGTTCCAAAATGCCTTCGTACCCGCCCAGGAAGCCGATCGTCTCCCAGCCGCGTTTGGCGGCCGCCTTGGCCACGGCGCGGATGACTGCATTCAAGCCAGGGCAATCGCCCCCACCGGTTACGATGCCGATGCGTTCGCTCACGAGGTTCCTCCTTGTGAAGGCTTTTTCGTGGCAAAGTGCATGACGATCGAGTAGAAGACAGGCGTGAAGACCAGGCCGAAGAATGTGACGCCCAGCATGCCGCTGAACACCGCGATGCCCAGCGGCACGCGCATTTCCGCGCCGGCGCCCTTGGCCAGCGCCAAGGGCACGACGCCGAGAATGAAGGCGAAGGCGGTCATGAGGATGGGGCGCAGCCGCGTGCGCGAGGCCTCGACCACGGCTTCCAGCCGGCTTTGGCCCGCGTCTTCCAACTGCTTGGAAAACTCGACCACCAGGATGGCGTTCTTAGCGGCCAGCCCGATCAACACCACAAAACCGATCTGGGCGAAGATATTGTTGTCCAGCCCGACCATCCACAGGCCGATCAAGGCAGAGAGCAGACACATCGGCACGATCAGCAGAATGGCCAGCGGCAACGTCCAGCTTTCGTACTGGGCGGCCAGGACCATGAACACGAACAGCACGGCCAGTGGAAAAACCAGCTTCGCCAGCAGGTCCTTCTCCGCCAAGAGTTCCTGGAAACTCAGCTCCGTCCACTCGTAGCCCATGGTCGAGGGAAGCTGGTCGCCGGCCACGCGATCCATGATTTGGATACCCTGGCGGGAACTGGTGCCCGGCGACAGAATGCCCGTAATCTCGGCGGAAGGATAGAGGTTGTAGTGGTTGACGATCGCCGGCCCGGAGGTGTTCTTGACATGGATCAGCGTGGCCAAGGGTACGCGGTCGCCGTTCAGGTTGCGGACCTCCAGCCGGCCGATGTCCTCGACGCGCATGCGGTACTTCGGATCGGCCTGGATGTTGACTTGCCAATTGCGGTTCTGGAAGGTGAAGTCGTTGACATAGTACGAGCCCAGGTACGCCTGCAAGGTATTGTTGACGTCGTCGAGAGAGACGGACTGCGCCTTGGCCTTCTCGCGGTCGATCTCGACGAAAACTTGCGGCTGCGTCACGCTGAAGGTGGAAAAGAGCGCGGCGATGCCCGGCTGGCGTTGGCCGACGTCGGCCGTGGCCTGCACGGCCCCTTGCAGGGCGCGCAGCCCGGCGTCCCGCTTGTCCTGGATTTGCAGCTTGATGCCGCCGGTAGAGCCCAAGCCTTCGACGGGCGGGGCCCCGAAGACGCCGATCATGGCTTCCTGGAAGGCGTCGAACTTGCGCCGCAATTCGGTGGCGATCCGCCGACCGTATAGCTCGGGGCGCTCCTTCCGCTCTTCAAAAGGCGACAGGATCACGAACATGCCGCCCACGTTGCTGATGTTGGTGCTCAGCAGGGTGGAATAGCCGGGCACGGCGATCACGTGGGCGACGCCCTCGGTCTTTGCCGCAATTTTGCTAAGCTCGGTGACGAGGCGGTCTGTTCGCTCCAGGCTGGCTCCATCGGGGAGCTGCACGTTGACGACCAGGTATCCTTTGTCCTGGTCGGGGATGAAGCCCTTCGGCACCACCTTGAAGCCCATGGCGGTCATGGCCAACAGCCCGCCGTAGACCAGCAGGAGGATAAACGACACGCGGAGCAGGCCGCGGACCAGGGAGCCATAGCCGCTGGAGAGCCGGTCGAAGACCCAATTGAAACCGGCCAGGAAGCGGTTCAGCGCGGAATTGGCCGTCGGAGCGATGAACCAACCGAGCACAGTCCCGAGAGCAAAGATTCCCAGCCGCACACCCCAGACCAGCGCCAGGGAACTGGCCGACTCGCCGGCCGCTTCGCTTTCCTGTCCGTGGCCGCCGGCCGCGACGCCCAGCAGGGAAAGAACTCCCGACGCCAAGAGGGCGTACGCGATAAAACCGATCAGCGCCGCCAGCCCCCAGCGCGGCAGCGCCTCACGCTGGCTCTCGTGGCCGGGTGTGTGCGGCTTGATCAAGGTCACCGCGCGGGCCGGGGCCATCGTCATGGCGTTGATGGCCGAGATGATCGTCGAAGCAGCAATCGTCAAGGCAAACTGTCGGTAGAACTGGCCCGTAATGCCGGCCAGAAAGGCCGTGGGAATGAAGACCGAGCTTAAGACCAACGTGATGGCAATGACCGGGCCGGTGATCTCGTCCATGGCCTTGATCGTCGCTTCGCGCGGGGGCAGCCCCTTGGCCATCCACCGCTCGATGTTTTCGACGACCACAATGGCGTCGTCGACCACGATGCCGATCGCCAGCACCAACCCAAACAGGGTGAGATTGTTGAGCGAGAAGCCTAACAGGGCCATCACGGCAAACGTGCCGATGAGCGACACGGGCACGTCGATCATGGGCATCAGCGTCGCCCGCCAGTCCTGCAGAAAGATCAGCACGACGATGAAGACCAGAATGAAGGCCTCGAAGAGGGTCTTGTACACCTCGTGGACCGACTCGTCGATGAACACCGTCGTGTCATAGACGATTTTATAGTTCACGCCCTTGGGAAACTTCGCTCGCAGCTCCTTCATCTTCGCCTTGATGTCGGCGGCCGTTTTTAGAGCGTTCGAGCCGGGCAACTGGAACACGGCCAGGGTGACCGACGGATCGCCGTCGAGGTAGCTGTTCACGTCGTAGTTCTTGGCCCCCAGCTCGGTGCCCTTCTCGACGATCTGCCCGTGCTCGTCGCGGCGGACCTTGCGGACGACGTCGCGTAACTTGACCACCTCGCCCTTCGCACCGGTCTTGACGATGATGTTGTCGAATTGCTGTTCGCTCGTCAGTCGCCCCTGGGTTTTGACGACGAGCTGAAACGGTACGGCCTGGGCCGCGGCGACCGGCGGTTGCCCGAGCCGGCCGGCAGCGACCTGCACATTCTGCTCGCGGATGGTCTTGATCACGTCGGCGGCCGTCATGCCCAGCGAGGCGAGCTTTTGCGGATCGAGCCAGACTCGCATGCTGTAGTCGCGCGGCCCGAGGAACGTCACGTCGCCGACGCCCTTGACGCGCGCCAGGTCGTCCTTCACGCTGAGCGAGGCGAAGTTGCTTAGGTAAAGCTGGTCATAGACGGAACTGCCGTCCGGCTTCTTATCGGAAACCAGGTTGACGCACAGCAGGATGCTGGGCGACTTCTTTTTCGTCGTCACTCCGATCCGTTTGACGTCTTCGGGTAGTTTGGCCTCGGCCACGGAAACGCGGTTCTGCACCAGCACTTGGGCGGTGTCCAAATCCGTGCCCAGCTCGAAGGTCACGTCCAAAAACATCTGGCCGTCGTTGGTGCAGCGCGACGCCATGTACAGCATCCGCTCGACGCCGTTGACTTCCTGCTCGATGGGAGTGGCCACGGTGGTGGCCACCGTCTCGGCATCGGCGCCCGGGTAGACGGCCGACACTTGGATCGTCGGCGGGGCGACCTCGGGATACTGGGCAATGGGCAGACGCGTGAGCGCCACCAGGCCGACGATGACGATCACCAGCGAGAGCACCGTGGCGAAGATCGGCCGATCCACAAAAAAACGAGCAAACATGGGCGAGTCCCCGGCGGTTCGTGAGACGCTTGATTATTTGGCGGCCGTGGTGGTGACAGGTTGGCCGTTGGCGTCGAGCGGCTGGACCGGGTAGTCGACCCGCGCCCGCTGCAGGCCCAGCGTGATCAGCCAGACGCCTTCCCAGTTCTTGACCCAGTCCTTGTTGCCCGCGGCCTTCTCTTCGCCGGGGGCGGGGAGAATCACCCGCATGCCGTCGTCGAGCAGCCTGCCCGGCGTCACGTCGCGGCGAAGCACCACGTTGTCCTTGCCGAGGACGAGCAGGTACTTTCGATCCTGATCGGAGAGCACGGCGGAGTCGGGAACCAGGGCCGCCTCGTACTTGTCGCTCACCGGCACCCGCACGCGGACGCGGGAGCCGGGGACGAGCCGGCCGTCCGGGTTCGGCGCGGCCCCGCGGACCATGATCGTGCCGGTGCCCTCGACGTACTTGTTGTCCGCGAACACCAGGTAGCCCTGATGCGGGAATCCCTTTTCCGTGTCCAGGCCGAAAGATAAGGGCATCTTCTGCTCGCGGAGCGGTTGCCGCTGGTCCTTGCCTGGCCGGCTCGCGCCAATCTCCTGGTACCGCTGCATCGCGCGCTCGTCGACGTTGAAATCCACGTAGATCGGATCGACGGCCACGATCGTTGTGAGCACCGGATCGCTGCCCCCGGCATTGACGAGGTTGCCTTCGGTGAGCATGGCCCGGCCGATCCGCCCGGCAATCGGCGCGGCGATGCGGGAGTATTCCAGGTCCAGCTTGCACTTCTCGACCGCTTGCATTTGCGCCGCAATGCGGGCCGTATAGGAATGGGCGTCGGCCACGATCTGCTCGTATTCCGAGACGGCCACGGCCTTCGCCTTGACGAGGTCCTCCGCGCGGGCCGCGTTCTTATCGGCGGCAACTTTCTGGGCTTCCAACGCCCTGACCTGGGCCAGGGTTTCATCGACCGCCGCCTGAAACGGGCGCGGATCGAGTTCGAACAGCAGTTGGCCCCTCTGGACCAGGTCCCCGTCTTTAAAGGCGATCTTCTGGATGTGACCACGCACGCGGGCACGAAGGTCGACCGTCTGCGAGGCCTCCAGCCAGCCGTTATAGTCGTCTTCGTCCAGCAGGCTGCGGACGACCGGATGGGCCACGGTCACCCGCGGCGCCTCCTTGGTTTTGTCGGCGTCGGTAGAGGGGCCGCAGCCCACGAACGCGAGTGCCGTGAGCACGAAGAGGAAAAGCGACGATCGGGAGAAGCAGACGCTTGCCATTTTAGAAATATCCTCGCGTAAAGTGGAACGCTCGCCCACGTAAACGCCTGCTCGGCACGGCGTTGATGTTTCCGACCGCTAATATCATATCCCGCTGCTCCCCGCACGACAGCTTCCGTACGAGGGCCACCGTCCCTTCGCTTTAGGGGCTCTAACAAAACGTACTCCTCACGCTCCGCGTGAGGCCAATTCGAGCAAAACGGCCCTCTCGCGGAGCGAGAGGAGTACATTACGTTCCTCGTTGTGCTAGAGGTCCTTAATACTTCTCCGGCACGAACTTTCGGCCCGCAAGCGTGGCCTGGTCGTCATACTTGGCCTTGTTCGACCGCTTGGGTAACTTCACCTTCTTTCGCGACACTTTTTCGTAGGGGATCAGGCTCAGAAAATGCGCGATGCAGTTCAAGCGCGCCCGCTTCTTGTCGTCCGAACGCACGATGTGCCACGGCGCGTGTTCGCTGTCGGTGGCCTCCAGCATCAGATCGCGGGCGCGGGAGTAATCGTACCAGCGGGTCCACGACTCGACATCCATCGGGCTGAGTTTCCATTGGCGCAGCGGATCGTCGATGCGGGCCTCGAACCGCCGCGCTTGCTCCTTCTGACCAACCTCAAGCCAATACTTGACGAGGATGATCCCTCCCTCGACGATGTATTCTTCGGCGACCGGGCAGTTCTCCAGGAAACGCCGATATTCCTCCTCCGAGCAGAAGCCCATCACGCGCTCGACGCCGGCACGGTTGTACCAACTACGGTCAAAGATCACGACCTCGCCGGCCGCCGGAAAGTGTGGTATGTAACGCTGCAAGTACATCTGGGTCTTTTCGCGGTCCGATGGTGCCGGCAGCGCGACCAGCCGAAAGACGCGCGGGCTCATGCGTTCGGTGATGGCTTTGATGGTGCCGCCCTTGCCGGCCGCGTCGCGCCCCTCGAAAACGACGATCACCCGCAATCCCTTGAGCCGTACCCACTCCTGCAGGCGGCAAAGTTCCGTCTGCAGCTTGCGCAGTTCCTTCTCGTACTGCTTGCGTTTCAGCTTGGATTGTGTTTCTTCTGCGCCGGTCTCTTTCATGGCGTTACCTCCTGACTCAACGATCGTTACTGTGCTCTCTCCCTGCCACCGTTACCAGCTTGTTTTGGGACTAGCAAAACAGGGGACAGCTTTCGGTATTTCTACGCTGCGTGTCGCGAGACTGGTCGCCTCCCCGCCTCCTCAGAACTCAATCTGGTACTTTTGCGTCATTTTGCGGCGGATGTCCGTGGTGGCGGCGATGAGGTTTTGCCGAAGCTTCTGAACGTCGGTGGCCATGATTCCCTTTTCCTCCGCGCGGATGGCCCGCCGTTCCTGGCCAACGCCCTTGATCTCCGCCATCTGCGCCGGTTGTCCGTAGGCTCCATACGCACCGTAACGGTACCCCCCGTAGTCGCCGGCATACACGTCGCCGCCCGTAACCTGCGACTGGCGGGCAGCGGACTGAATTCCCATGGTCTTGACCGAGCCGGTCGCCTGGCGGAGCGTGTTGGCGACGAAGGCGCTGTATTTCAGCAGTTCTTCGTCTACGCCGAGGATGGGCATTCGCTCGATTCGCTTGGCATACTTATCGAAAAACAAGTGGGTGGAAGCGAGATTCTTCGCATTCCGCATATCTTCCTTCAGATCGTTCGCCATGCCCACCACCGCCCGAAAGTATTCCCGCGATTTCTTGGCCTCGATCGCCGGCACTTCGCCGGGACTGACGCGCGGCGCCTTGGCCAGGCTGCTTTCCGAGACCGGCGAATTGACTAAGCTCAACAGCCGCCGCCGGCCGCTGGCCGAAAGGATGCCGGCCAATGAAATCTCACTCCCCTTCGTGTCGACGGTCCAAGACTGAAAATCTTCGATCAACGCTCCCTTGTCGGACAAGGCCTGGAGCAACAGCGGCTTCGCGAACGGCGCAAGGAGGGATGCATCGGTATGCAGATCCACGGCCATCTTGCTGGACTGTTGCTCGCCGACGCGGACGCCAATGCGGATGCCCTCGACGTTACTGAGCACTTCCGCCACCTGGTTCAGATTGTTGGGAAATGTATCTTTGGCCTGCCAGGCATCCAGCTCTTTCTGGTGCGATTTCAGGTATTTTGCAACGCGCTCGAACGACATAACGCCGTCGAGATCGAGCGCCATAATGATTTCGCTGCCGGTCTTATCGGAGTAGACGGCCGCCTTCTGCAGGTAACGCGAGAGCGGCGGCGGGGACGGCTTGCGCACTTCGCGAATCCAACGCACTACGGCCTGGCGGTTCCCCGGTGCCATCGCGCCGAGCGTTTTCGGACCGAATTGCACAAGGTACGTATCGTTCGGCAACGAGAGTGCCGGCAGACCTTCGATCGTGTCCAGCGTCCCACCACGGGCCTTCGCCAGCGGTCCCAGGGGAATCGCTTCGTCCAGGTCCATGACCGCAGCTTCCCAAAGCGGCTCCATGAATTCAAAGTCGATTTGAGACGCCATGACGAATCGCGCCGCTTGCGGCGGCACGCGGGCCGCGCCAGCGGCGAACGCGTTCTGGATCTTCCCCTTCCAATCCTCCTTTAACCCCAGACGGCTCTGCTTCGCCTTTTCCAGGTTCAGCAGCACCACCGCGTTGGCCGAACGCGGAATCCGATTGAGCAACTCTTGAAAGGCGTCGGCGGCAAAACCACAGCGGCTCGAAATGGCGACCAGCGCGAGTGCCGCGAGCGCGTAGGTGTGGATCGTCGTGGCGTTCGAAAAATGCGGCGACGACTCAGGCTGGCGTTTCATGGATTGCGTCTTTCGAGAAAAGAATGGATTGGTTAGTGAAGGGAGACGGCGATGAGGCGATTGGCCCTAAACCGGACAATGACGCCCCATTATACGCGCTCCGCCAATAGGTGCCTTGTCGGTGCCCAGAAATGTTGCAAAAATGCCCCGGGCACGCGATTGGGGGCAGATGTCTCCCTATTACGCAACATCTTACGGGACAATAACTTGGAGATTCGGCTCCCTTCGCAGGTGCTCTCAGTACATCGATTGCCGAAGCAGTTTGCCCCCCGAGGCACTAGACAGAGCCGGATAATGGTATGGTTGTCTGATCGCGGAGGCTCGCCGTCAGTTCAATCTTGTCGTTCCAGCGGAACAGGGGCGGCGGCGTATCGCTTGTCATGTCAAACGCATAACCTGTGGGGAGAAAAAACCATGCACGGTACCTCGTCCAAGCGGAGAGAACCCGGCGCGGGCGCCTGGCTATTGGCAGCCATGGCGGCAGGGCTGCTTCTCGCGGCTTCCGCACAAGCTGCCGAAAAGGGGCCCGCGAACACGTCGCCTGAAAGTGCGATCCGGGCAGCCATCGAGTCCTACGTTGCCGCCTACAATCGCGGCGATGCCAAAGCGGTCGCCGCGCATTGGAGCGATTCGGCCGAATGGATCAGCCCCTCGGGCCAGCGCTTTCTGGGAAGGCAGGCCATTGAACGGGAGTTGCAAACCCTGTTCGCCGAAAACAAGGGTGTGCACATCGAGGTGATCGACCCGGTCATTCGCATCGCGTCGCCCGACGTGGCCATCGAGGAAGGCACCGTTCGCGTGATCCGCCCTGCCCAGTCGCCGAGCGACTCGACGTACCTCGCGGTCCACGTAAAGAAGGGCGGCCAGTGGAAGCTGGATACGGTCCGCGAGACCGATCTTCCGGAAACGGCGGCGGCAACTTCGCCCCTGCAAGACCTGGCGTGGCTGGTCGGCCAGTGGACCGACGATAGCCCCGACGCCGCGGTCGCGGCTACCGTAAGCTGGACGAAGAACAAGTCCTTCCTGAGCTACTCGTTCAAGGCGTCGGCGCCCGGCATGGACGATCTCGAAGGCACGCAAGTCATTGGCTGGGACCCGGCCGCCGCCACGATCCGCTCCTGGATGTTCGATTCCGACGGCGGATTTGGCGGAGGCACCTGGTCGAAGCATGACAACAGTTGGGTCGTCAAGTTCAGCCAAGTTCTGCCCGACGGCTGCAAGGCCTCCGCGACCAACATCTACACCCAGGTGGACAGCAACACGATTACCTGGAAGTCCATCGGCCGGAAAGTGGATGGCGAGTTTCTGCCCAATGTCGAGGAAGTAAAGATGGTTCGCAAGGCGGCAGGCGACGTGGCGAAGAAAGCAGGCAAGGCTGCCGGAAAACCGCGAAAGCCGGCAGCGAAGAAGTGACGCAGCGACGTCCGGATTGGTCACAATAGAACATAACGGCCTCGAACAGGTGTTTCCATGAACAAGCTCACGATTCTCCTAGTCAGCGTGGCGGTGGCGGCGTCGCTATGCACAACGGACGGCTTTTCACGCGGCGGCAGTGGAGGCGGCCGAGGAGGCGGAGGTGGAGGTGGCGCACGCGCTGGCGGTGGCGGCGCAGGGGGAGCGCGTCCGGCGCCCAGTCAATCGTTCAATCGAAGTCCCTCGATGAGTCGGGCAGCACCGTCGCCGGCCATGAATCGCCCCGCTCAACTGCCTGCCGCCAGTCGGCCGGCGGCAGGCGCTCGGCCCTCGACTGGCGTAGGTCAAGGATTGTCGGCAAATCGCCCCACGCAGCTTCCCGCCGCCAGTCGTCCCGGGCCGGCGGCAGGTTCGCGGCCGGCGGCTGGCACAGGTCAAGGCCTTGCGGCAAATCGCCCTAGTCAACTTCCGGCGGCACGTCCGGGCACCGGCACGTCGGCCGCCGCGGGCCGCACGCCCCTCCAGTCGCCGCAGTCCTACCAGCGGCCGAACCAAGGCCAACTTAACAACTTCCTCAACCTGCCGGCGGATTCTGCGCGCGGGCAAGTTGCCGCCTCGGCGCCGCCTCGCCCCGCGCAGTTGCCGGCGAGCGGAGGGAGTTTTGGCAAGACCGTCAGCGGACCCGGCGGCGGCCAAGTCGCCGTGGGTGGCGTCGGCGGCAGCCGGACCGGACCCGGCGGAGCCACCGTCGGCGCGGGCCGCGTCGGAGTCAAGGTCACCGGACCGGGCGGCAACACGTACACCAAGGTGGCCGGCGGCGCCGCCATCCGCGGGCCGGGCGGAAATACCGTGGCTGTCGGGCGCGGCGCCTCGTTTGCCAACGGTCAGTTTGTCGGCGGCAAGTCGTGGACTGCGGTCAACGGGGCCTATACCCGTTGGGGCTCCTTCACGCCGGGCTGGTACGGGCGCTATCCCAATGCGTGGTGGCCGGGCAAGTGGGCTTTCGCCGCCACGGCCTGGGCTCCGGTAACCTGGGCCACCGCCGGCGGCTACTGCGGCTGCACGGGCGAGGGGGTCTACTACGATTACGGCCAAAACGTGACCTACGAGGACGGCACCGTCTACTACGGCGATCAGCCGGTGGCGTCGGCCGAGCAGTACTACGCCCAGGCCGGTCAAATCGCCGATTCCGGCCAGGCGTCCCAGAACGAAGAGTGGCTGCCCCTCGGCGTGTTCGCCGTGATCGCCGAGCCCACGCAGACGCAGACCGACAAGGTCGTCCAGCTTGCCGTGAACAAAGAAGGCGTCATTCGCGGGAACTTGCAGGACTCTCTCGCCGACAAGGTCATGCCGGTCGTGGGGGCCGTGGACAAGAAGAGCCAGCGCGTAGCGCTGAAACTTGAAGGCAATAACTCGGTGGTCGTCGAGACGGGCCTGTATGACCTGACCAATGACGAGGTGCCCGTCATGGTCCATTTTGGCACCGAACGGCAGGAGTCTCGCACGTTGATTCGTTTGCAGCAGCCCGAACAGCAGGGACAGCAACCGTAGCGGGTCGGAGGGAAAAAGGGGAGAACAGTCCTCATTTTCCCGACTGCGGCGGGCAAATTGGCAGGCCAAGTGGAATTCGACGCCGCGATTGACTACCATGGGAAGAAGTTGTCGCTCGGGGCGGCGCCCCAAGGCGGATTCCAGATTTACGGGAGAATATGGCATGAGAACCTTCTCGCTTTGGTCCGTAGTGCTTCTCGCAATGACGGGAACTGCTGACAGCGAGACGGGAGACCGGCCGAAGGAACTCACGCTGCAACTTGGCGGAGGGGTGAAGCTGGAGATGGTCCTGATTCCCGCCGGTCAGTTCATGATGGGCTCGCCCGATTTGGACAAGGACGCTCCCGCCGACGAAAAGCCGCAGCACCGAGTTCGAATCACCAAACCCTTCTACCTGGGCAAGTATCTGGTAACGCAAGAGCAATGGCAGGCGGTGATGGGCAATCCCCGAGGCTCCATCAAAGGTCCAAAGAATCCCGTCGAATCCGTCAGTTGGGATGAGTGCCAGGAGTTCCTCCAGCAACTCGACAAGCAGCCAGGCGGAGGAAAATTCCACTTGCCTACCGAAGCCCAGTGGGAATATGCCTGCCGGGCGGGGAGCAGCGCGAAGTATTTTTTCGGGAACAAGGAGTCGGAACTGGACGACTATGCATGGTATCGCAAGAACTCGCATATCACCTCGCATCCGGTAGGCGAGAAGAAACCGAACGCCTGGGGACTCTACGATATGTACGGGAACGTCTGGGAGTGGTGCGCGGACCGATATAGCGACGAATATTACGCTCGTTCACCGGCGGACGATCCCACGGGGCCCGCGAAGGGCACGGGCCGCGTGGTTCGTGGCGGTAGCTGGGACGCCCCTGCTCTCCGCTGCCGGTCCGCGCGGCGAGCCCCCTTCTATCCCGAACGGGGAGACTACCTGCTGGGTCTGCGGATCGCCTTCGTTCCGGCGGCCAATTGAGCTCATCGGCCTTGAACCGCGGGAATCGCCAGGCCGTCGTCCTGTGGTTTCCAAGGCGTCACGTAGCGCAGCGGATGAAAGCTGCCGTTGACGTTTCGGCCCACCTTGTGCGCCACGCATTCCGCCTCGCTCAACCAACCGTCGCGGTTGTCGTCAATGCCGAAGGGATTCCGGCCCAGACCCTCGCCCCGCAACGTGGGATCGGACTGAAAGGCCTGCCGCACGGCGTCCACCTCCTCCTGGTCCCAGGCAGGCACCTTGAGCCCGTCGTGCTCCAACATGGCGCGGAAGAACTTGCTGGCGATGATCTCGTCGCCGAGCTGCGTCGGGTGATGGCCGTCGCCGACCAAGGCGATCTCCTTGTCGCGGGCAGTGTCCTCCCAGACCCCCTTCACGTACACAAAGCCGGGAATCTTCTCGGCGGCAACTTTCGTCACCGCGTAACGCTCCTCGTTGCGGTTCAGTTGCCGGGGCTCGTCCAGGTCGCGCCAATACTTCTTCGGCGACAGCAGGTACAGGGCCGCGCCATCGTCGAGCGCCGCCTTGACGTGCGTCCGCAAAAAGTTGACGGCCATCTGGATGTGCTGGGCGTCGTCCGGGCCTTGAATCGCCGTGGAGCCCGGGGCCATCCCCGCGCAGGCCAGCCCCGTGTTGATCATGGCGATGATGCTCACCGGAGTCCGCGGATTCTTCTGGATGAGCGGCAAGACCGTGCTCTTGTAAAGATCGGTGCGGTGGGCCTCCCACTGGGCCGGGTCCGCCGCGCTGGGCCGGCAGTCGATCCAACCCGGCATCCGAAATTGGCCGCCCGGGCGCGAGAAGTTGACGACCGTAAGCGGGCAGTCCGCGCCCACCTTGCCCGTGTAGCGATAGAGTTTGCGCTGCAGCCGCAGAGAGAAATACCAACTGGTCGAGGGGCCGATGCTGGCGAAGATCCGCGGCTGGCCGTTGAAGATCTTGATCTCGTGCCTTGCTTGGCCCGCCGAGGGAACCGTCGGCCGATCATTCCCGAGCACATCCGTTTGTGGAATCACGCCCCGCGCCGCCAGCCACGCGAGCGACTGGCTCTGCCAGGCATCCCACATCGGGCCCTGATAGTGGTCCAGGCCGTGGCCGCCATGGGGCAACTCCAAATACTTCGCTGCCACCCCGTGGGCTTTCAGGGCGTCGTACATCATCCGGCTGTGCACGACCAGCCCGTCGTCCTTGGCACAGGTCAGGAACATCGGCGGCGTCTTGTCGGTGACTTGTTTCTCATCGGAGAACAGCTCCACCGTTTCCGGCTTGGGATCGGATCCCAGCAGTGCGTCTCCTGACCAGCCGCCGGGGCCCAGCTTGATCACCGGGTAGACCAGAATCGCGAAATCCGGGCGGCAACTCACGCGGTCGATCGGGTCGGCCGCCTTCGCGTCGCCGCCATCGAAGTGCGTGCCGGCCGTCGCGGCCAGGTGCCCGCCCGCGGAAAATCCGATGATGCCGATGCGACTGGGGTCGATGTGCCACTGCTTGGCATGAAAGCGGACGGTGCGGATGGCCCGCTGTGCATCCAACAACGGCACGAAAGGCCGGCCCTGCGGCAGGCGGTATTCGAGCACGATCCCCGCGATGCCGTGCTGCTTGAGCCACCGCGCAATGCCATAACCTTCGGGACCCTTCACCAGGCTGGTGTAACCGCCGCCGGGACAAATCACCACGGCCGCTCCGTTGGCCTTCTCCGGGGCCGGTCGATGAACCGTAATCGAGGCGCCGGTGGCCTCGATCTGGCCGTCGCCCACGGGCGCCTCGCCGGACCAGAGCGAAGGCTTCTCGGATTGAGGCGATCCGGCCTGCGCGGCCGCTGGAAGCGACAGAGTGGCGGCGACGGCGATCGCCGCCAGCATGGCCATCGAGGGATACGCGTTCACCAGCGATGCGGCACGGTACATAAGGGTTTCTCCTGCGGATGTGGTCTGCGGTTCGGTTGCCTGCCCCGTGTGTTTCGTACCAGCATACCATCCCCCCGGGGCGGTGTCTTCTCATGTCGCAACGTGAAGTGGCAAAACGTAGGTCAGGCACCCCGTGCCTGACACGCATGACAATTGCCGGCGGCTGAGCCGCGTAAACCTTGGCGTTGTTCTCGCGCCTCATTTATTCCCAGTTTGCTCCAAGCGAATATCTTCCTCTTGCTCCAACGGAGCACGGTTTTTCCAGGCCAGGGCAACGCCCTGGTGAACCGGTGGCCGCCACGGAGAGGAGCCCTGAAGGGGCGACCGAAACCTTCTTCACAATCACTTATGGTTTTTACCGTTGACAACTACGGCTTAATCGGTATAATGCAATCATCACAGGCAAACTTTTCCACGGCTTCGAGGTGCCGCACTATGCCGCGTCCCAAATGCGAACATCCGACGCCGGGCGAACTGGAGGTGCTCAAGATCCTCTGGGATCAGGGCCCTTCGACCGTCCGCCAGGTCATGGAGGTGCTCAACCGCCAACGGCGGCGGGCGTATACCTCCGTGATGAGCCTGCTGGGCGTGATGACCGACAAGGGCCTGCTCCGGCGCCGGCTCAAGGGCCGGGGATACGTGTACGAGGCCCGCGTGGCCCGGGAAAAAACGCGGGGCCAGATGCTCCGCGACCTGTTGGCCCGGGCGTTCGAGGGCTCGGCCGCCGCGCTGGTGGCCCACCTGCTGGACGAGTCGAGCCCCTCGCCGCAGGAATTGGAGGAAATCCGCCGAACCATCGACCGCTTTCGCCCGCCCGGGAGGTAAACAATGTGGCCGCTCGACATTCTTCACGATTCGGCATGGCGGCCGCTTAGCTGGGCACTGCTCAACTTTCTCTGGCAAGGGATTGCCGTGGCGGCGGTGTGGAAAATCCTCTTCCGCCTGGTTCGGGCCCGCACGACGCAGACGCACTATCTGCTGGGACTGGCCGGCTTGCTGGTGATGGCCGCCTGCCCGCTGGCGACCATCGCGCTGCTGGAATCCGAAGCCGGAACGGCCGCCGCCACGTCGAGTGTCGGGCCCGTGCTGGCCGGCCACGTGCCACTCGTTCCGGCCAGGGTCTCCAGCATGGCGAGCTCGCGGCTGCACCTATCCGGCTCGCGGCTGCGGCGTTGGAACGACGACGCCTTGCAGTGGATGGCGGCTGCCCAGCCGTATTTGCTCGGCGGTTGGTTCGCGGGCCTTATGCTTTTTAGCGGTCGCTTGCTGTTGGGCGCGGCGGGCGTCCAGCGGCTCCGTCGAGGGCGTGCGGCCATCTCGGGCGAGGTCTGGGATCGCGCGGCGGCTGTGGCACGGCGCGTGGGACTGCGAAAGGTTCCCGGCGTTTTTGCTTCCCCCGTGGCTCGCGAGTCGCTCGTGACCGGTTTCCTGCGGCCGATGGTGTTGCTGCCCGCCGCCTGGCTGGTGGAGATGCCGCCCGCGATGCTGGAGGCGGTGATTGCCCACGAGTTGGCCCATATCCGCCGCTTCGATCTGTGGGTGAACCTGTTTCAGCGCCTGCTGGAGACGCTGTTGTTCTATCATCCGGCCGTGTGGTGGCTGTCGCGTCGGTTGCGGCTGGCCCGCGAAATGTGCTGCGACGAACTGGCCGCCGCGGCGACCGGGGAGCGCGTGGTTTATGCATCGGCTTTGGAACTGGCGGCCCGCAAGCGACTCGTGCCGGCCAGATCGCTACTGGAAGTCGCGTTGGGAGTCACTCGCATGACACTACTGCAGCGCGTTCGCAATGTGCTGGGCTTGGCGGCCGAAAGCGAGCGGGACCGCTGGTGGCCGGCGGCCGTGCTGGCGCTCTTGGTACCGCCGGTGATTTGGTTCGTCTCGGCGACCGCCGTCACGTTGGCCCAGGAGAAGAAGCCGGCCAGCGAGGCGAAAGCCGGCGAGAAAGAAAAACCGGCCGCTCGGCCGGCCCATCCAAGGTACACGGCAACCGCGACGTTCCAGGTGCGCTGCGAGCCGCCGATCGTGGCAGGGCAAGCCGCGGAGGAATGGACTCGCGACCGTTTTGACATTTACAAGGCCACACAACAACAGCTTCTCGTCAGCCGTTTCGTGCTCATTGCGGCCCTGCGCGAGCCGGCCGTGGTCGGGCTTCCCGCCGTTCGCCACGCGCAGAAGTCGGGCGATCCCATAAAATGGCTCAAGAGCCAGGTTCACGTGACTTTTCCCGGCAATGCCGAGATCATGGAGGTCAGCCTGACGGCTGACGATCCCGACGAAGCGGTGACCTTGCTCCGCGCCGTCGTGGACGCTTATCTGCACGGAGTCGTCAACGCCGAGCAGGACAGGAAGCGGGCGCGGCTGGCAGAAGTGGACAAAGCCGTCAACGAAAAGGAACAGGAGATTCGCGCGAGCCGGGAATCGCTCAAGAAGCTGGCGGCAACGTTGGGAACGTCGGCCACTGGGAATCTTACGCTCAAGCAAAAGCTCGCTTTGGAGGAACTCTCGCTGTACCGGCAGGAACTGGCGCGAACGCAAAGTGAGGTGCGGCGATTCCGGGCCGAATTGGCCGCCGCACAAGCCGGGCTCAAAAGCGTGAGTGTCGAGGTCGGCGATGCCGAGGTCGACACCATGCTGCAAAAGGACCCCATCGCCCGAGAACTGCTCATCGAGTTGAATTGGAAAAAGCTTGACAAGCTTTACATGGATAACGGCATCGTAAAGTTCCCCGGTTCGGTTTACGCCGACCGTTATCAAAAAGCCCTGAAGACGTTGCAAGAGAGTTACGACGCCCGGAAGGCCGAACTGCTGGAGGCGGTCCGGCAAAAGAAACGTTCCCTCCTCCGGGCGGAAGTGCGGAAGCTGGAGATTTCCGTGGCCGTCCTGGCGGAACAGGAAGAGGCCCTGCAAACGCTCGTGGACAAGAAATCTGCCGAGGCCACCCGGTTCGGCAAGTCGAACGTCGACCTGCAGATGTTGCAGTCCGACATCAAGAATGCGGAAGCCGTATGGAGCCAACTTGCCTCGGAACGTGACAAGCTGAGGGTCGAATGCCGTGCCACGGCACGCGTTACGCTGCTCGAGCCGCCGTCGAGGCCCGTGGCGCCCGACGATTGAGCGTGGCAGCGCTGGGCACTTGATTCAGGGGCTCTAAAAAAACGTACTCCTCATGCTCCGCGTGAGGCCAATTCGACGACAGCGTCCCTCTCGCGGAGCGAGAGGAGTACATTAAGCAACAACTTTGGAACTGGCGGCCCGAAAAGCGACTTGTGCCGGCCAGATCGTTCATGAAGTCGCAAGGGGAGTCACTCGAATGACATTGTTCAGACCTGTTCGCGATGTGACCGGTGGGACGGTTCCCGGCGGGCGGAACCGCTGGTGGATGACGGCGGTGCTGGTGGTCGTGCTGGCGCCCCTGATTTGGCTCGCCTTGACGACGGCCGTCATGTCGGCCCAGCAGAAGCAGTACACGGCTAGCGCCATGCTCTCAATTCAGTTCGAAGCGCCCACCATTGCCGGGCGGATCGCGGAAGTGTGGAACCGTGACCGCTTCGAAATCTACAAGGCCACGCAGAAGCAGCTTTTGTTGAGCCGCTTCGTGCTCGTGGCGGCTCTGCGGAATCCGCAGGTGGCCAAGCTCCACTCGATTCGGCACGAGCAAGAGACGGGCGATCCAATCCGCTGGCTCAAGAGACGGCTGCGGGTCAGCTTTCCCGACAACGCGGAAATCATGGAGGTCAGCCTGACGGACAATGATCCCGACGAGGCGACGCTTTTGGTGCGCGAGGTGGTCCAGGCGTACCTCAATGAAATCGTCAATGCGGAAACGGACAAGAAGCGGATGCGGCTCGCCGAAATCGACCGGGCCGTCGCGGAAAAGGAGCAAGAGGTTCGTTCCTCGCGCGAGGCGTTGAAGAAGCTGGCTGCGGAGTTGGGGACTTCGACCACGGAAACTCTCACGCTGAAACAGAAGCTCGCCCTCGAAGAGCTGTCGTCCTACCGCCAGGAACTGATGAAGTTGCAAGCCGACGTGCGGGTCCACCAGGCGGACATGGCGGGGCAAAACGCTTTGCTCAAGGACGCCGGGAAGGACGAGCAAAGGCCGATCCTCCGCGAGGTCAAACGCCTGACGGCCCGCATCGCGGTGGAGAGCGAACAGGAGAAGACGCTGGAAAAGCAGGTGGATCAGAAGCAGCGGGAAGTGGAACGGTTCGGCAACTCGACCGTGGATATGGATATGCTCTTGTCCGACATCAAGAATGCGGAGGTCGTGTTGAACCAACTTGTCTTGGAACGTGACAAGCTTAGGGTGGAGAACCGGGCTGGGCCGCGGATCCAGTTGCTCGTACAGGCAAGCAAGCCCGAGATGCCGGACGAGTGAGAGCCGAATCCAGCCGCCTTCACCCCCGGCCCCTCTCCCGCAAGCGGGCGAGGGGAACGTTAGCGGGCGACGCCGCCGAGCCACTTGTCGCAGGCGGCGGCGCACAGCCGCCCCTGGTTGATGGCATGGACCACCAACGACGCGCCGCGGACCGTGTCGCCGGCGGCAAAAACGCCCGGCACGCTGCTCATCCAACCATTGACGACCACGTTGCCGCGGCCGTCAAGCTGAACGCCCAGGTCGGTCACCAGCCCGCCGTGCACGACGTGGATGAAGCCCATGGCGATCAATACCAGGTCGGCCGGCAGCGTCACCTCCGTGCCGGGAAGCTCGCGCATCTGCCAGCCTTTCGGCCCGGCTTCCCACTCGACGGTGCAGGCCAATAGCTCGCTCACGCGGCCATTGGTGCCGGTCAGAGATTTCGTGAGCGTGCTCCAGTATCGCTGGCAACCCTCCTCCTGCGACGACGAGGTTCGCATGATCTTCGGCCAGAATGGCCAAGGGGTTTCCGGGTTTTCGCCGTCCGGCGGTCGGGGCAGGATTTCCAACTGGGTGACCGAGCGGGCCTCTTGGCGGATCGCCGTGCCGACGCAGTCGCTCCCCGTGTCGCCCCCGCCGACGACGATGACGTGCTTGTCGGCCGCATGGATCGATGGCCCTCGCGTCTCGGCGAGCGGTTGCCCGGCGTTGCGGCGGTTCTGCTGCGGCAGATATTCCATGGCAAAATGCACGCCCGGCAGCTCGAACCCCGGCACGCGGAGGTCGCGCGGCTGGCCGGCGCCCATGCAGAGCAGGATGGCGTCGAACTGTTGCCGCAACTGGGCCGCCGTGATGTCGGCGCCCACGTCGACGCCGGGCTCGAACTTCACGCCCTCGGAAACCATTTGTTCCAAGCGGCGGTCGAGCACGGGCTTTTCCAGCTTGAAGTCGGGAATGCCGTAACGTAGCAGGCCGCCCAACCGGTCGTCCTTCTCGAAGACGACCACCTGGTGGCCGGTGCGGGCCAATTGCTGGGCGGCGGCCAGGCCGGCCGGTCCGGAACCGATGACGGCCGCCTTCCGGCCCGTCTTCACTTTCGGCCGCAGGGGCTGGACCCAATCCTCGGCAAACGCCCGTTCGGCAATCTGATACTCGATCTGCTTGATGTTGACGGCCCGATCGTTCAGGGCCAAGGTGCAGGCCGCCTCGCAGGGGGCGGGACAGACGCGGCCGGTGACCTCGGGAAAGTTGTTGGTCGAGTGCAGATTCGCGGCCGCTTCCCGCCAGCGGTTCCGATAGACCAACTCGTTGAACTCGGGAATCCGGTTGCCCAAGGGGCAGCCCACCGAATGGCAATAAGGGATGCCGCAGTCCATGCAGCGGGCGGCCTGCTCGTTCAAGACGCGATCCACCAGCGGCTGGTCGATTTCGTGCCAGTCCTGGATCCGCTGCTGGATCGGACGATGGCCGACCTCGACCCGCGGATACTGCAAAAAACCGGTGGGATTGGCCACTAGTCGGATTCCTGTCTCGTTGCTATAAGTCCGACGCTGGATTTGCGAGGCCGCAAGCGGCTGTCTCGCGTCTCAGCGTTCAAATCTCAGATCTCTAGTCCCTAATCCCTAGCCCCTGCTGCCCAGTCCCTCACCACGAAATACTTCCTCGGTGGCCGGCGTTTGGTCGGCCCGCACGGCCTCCTGCTGCCGCAGCCGCTCGAGCGCCTTGCGATAATCGATCGGCATCACCTTGACGAACTTGCCCGACATCTCCTGCCAGTTGTCCAGAATCCGCCGCGCTTGGATGCTGCTCGTCCAATCGTAGTGGCGGCGGATCAGGTCGCGGAGCACTTGCTGATCTTCCTCCTGGTAGATCGATTCCAGATCGACCATGTCGAGATTGCAGAGCGTATCGAACAGTTGGTGCTCGTCGAGCACATAGGCGATGCCGCCGCTCATACCGGCGGCAAAATTGCGCCCCGTTTGCCCGATCACCACCACGGTTCCGGCGGTCATGTATTCGCAGGCGTGATCGCCCACGCCCTCGACGACGGCCACGGCGCCGCTGTTGCGGACGGCGAACCGCTCGCCGGCCAGGCCGTTGACGAACACCTCGCCGGAAGTGGCCCCGTAGAGCAACGTGTTGCCGACGATCACGTTCCGCTTGGGGTCGAAGGGGGAATGGGGCGGCGTCTGCACGACGATCCGGCCGCCCGAGAGCCCCTTGCCCAGGTAATCGTTGGCGTCGCCCACGAGTTGCATCGTGACGCCGTGGGCGAGAAAGGCCCCGAAGCTCTGCCCCGCCGAACCGTTGAAGGTGATTTCGATGGTTCCCTCAGGCAGCCCCTGGCCGCCCCAGCGCTTGACGATGCGATTGCTGAGGATGGTGCCCACCGCGCGGTGAATGTTGCGGATCGGCATGACTAGGCGGCTGAGTTTTTTGCTTTCGATGCTCGCCTCGACCTTCTGCAGGATCTGCCAGTCGAGGTGGTCCCGGTGAACGTCGCTCTGCCGCCGCACGCAGCGCAGCGAGCAACCGTTGGAGCGGTTGGGCGGGGCGAAAATGGCGGAAAAATCCAGCCCCTTCGCCTTCCAGTGCTCGATCGCCTGGCGGCAGCTCAGCCGATCGACGCGGCCGACCATGTCGTCGAACTTGCGGAAGCCCAGTTGGGCCATCCAGCGGCGGGCCTCTTCGGCCACGAAGGTCAAGAATCGCACCACGTACTCCGGTTTGCCCGCAAAGCGCTGCCGCAGCTTCGGATCCTGCGTGGCGATGCCCACCGGGCAGGTGCCCAGATGGCATTTGCGCATCAGCAGGCAGCCGAGCGAAACGAGGGCCGAGGTGCCGAAGCCGAACCGCTCGGCCCCGAGCAAGGCGGCGATCACCACGTCGCGGCCGGTCTTCATTTGCCCGTCGGCCTGCACCACGATGCGGTCGCGGAGGCCGTTGAGCACCAGCGTTTGCTGGGTTTCGGCCAGGCCGAGTTCCCAGGGCGTGCCGGCGTACTTGATCGAGCTTAGGGGGCTGGCGCCGGTGCCGCCGTCGTGGCCGCTGATGAGCACCTCGTCGGCATTTCCCTTGGCCACGCCGGCGGCGACCGTTCCCACGCCCACTTCGGAGACTAGCTTGACCGACACCATCACCCCGGGGTTGGCACACTTCAGATCATAGATCAACTGGGCTAGGTCCTCGATGGAATAGATGTCGTGATGCGGCGGCGGCGAGATGAGCGACACGCCGGGGGTCGAATGACGCAACTGGGCGATTTCCTCGGTCACCTTGTGGGCCGGCAACTGCCCGCCTTCGCCCGGCTTCGCCCCCTGCGCCATCTTGATCTGCAAAATCCGCGCGTTGGCCAGATATTCGATCGTGACGCCGAACCGCGCGCTGGCCACCTGCTTGATGCCGCTATTGAGCGAGTCGCCGTTGGGTAGTGGCTGGTAGCGCCGCGGATCCTCGCCGCCCTCGCCCGTGTTCGAGTTGGCCCCCAAGCGGTTCATGGCCACGGCCAAAATCTCGTGGGCCTCCTTGCTGATCGAGCCGTGCGACATGGCGCCGGTGTAAAACCGCTTGACGATCGCCTCGACGGGCTCGACCTCGTCCAAGGGGACCGGCTCGCCGGCGGTGAACTCAAACAGCCCCCGCAGCGTCATCAGCTCCCGGGTCTGCTGGTTGATCGCCGCGGCATACTCGTCGTAAAGCTTGGCGTCGTTCTGGGCGACGGCGTGCTGCAGCTTGACGATCGTCTCCGGATTCCACAGATGCTTCTCGCCGTCGAGCCGGTAATGATACTCGCCGCCGAAATCGAGTTCGAGCGTGCCGGGCAAGGCCGGCTCGAATCCGGCCCGATGCCACTCCATGGCCTCCCGGGCGATGACGCGCAAATCGGCCCCGCTGATGCGCGACGGCGTGCCGGTGAAATACTTGTCGATCAGCTTGCGGCTGAGCCCCACGGCCTCGAACTGCTGGGCGCCGTGGTAGCTGCGCAGCGTCGAAATGCCCATCTTCGAGATGGTTTTGAGGATTCCCTTCTTGACGGCCGTGATGTACTGATCGGCGAGCTGTTCGGTGGGCACGCCGGCCGGCAGGTCGCCGTCGGCGTGCAGTTTGTGAATGGCCTCGAAGGCCAGATACGGATTGATGGCGTTGGCGCCGTAGCCGCAGAGCAAGCAGAAGTGCATCACCTCGCGCGGCTCGCCGCTTTCCACGACGATGGCCGCCTGGCCGCGGAGCCGCCGCCGCAACAAGCCGTGGTGCAGCGCGGCGGTGGCCAGCAGGCTGGGGATGGGGGCCCGCTTGGGCGAGATGTCGCGGTCGCTGAGGATCAACAGCGACGCCCCTTCGCCAATCGCCCGCTCGGCCGCATCGATCAGCTTGTCGATCGCTTTGGAGAGGGCCCGGGCCGGATCGGCCTCGGCGGTGGAAAACACCGCCGGCAGCGTGGCCACGCGGAAATCCTCGCGCCCCGCCGTCCGCAATCGCTCGATGTCCTCGTTCGTGAGGATGGGATGCGGCAGCTTCAGTTGCCGGCAATGTTCCGGCGTCTCGGCGAGCAGATTTCGCTGCTTGCCGGCGAACGACATGAGCGACATCACCAGGCCTTCCCGCAGCGGGTCGATCGGCGGGTTGGTCACCTGGGCAAACAGTTGCTTGAAATAATTGAACAATAGCTTCGGCCGCTCGGAGAGCACGGCCAGCGGCGTGTCGGTGCCCATCGAGCCCACCGGCTCCTGGCTGTTGGCGGCCATGGGGGCCAGCACGAGTTGCAGATCCTCGCGGGTGTAGCCGAAGCAGCGGAGCCGCTCGGCCAGCGTTTGCGGATCGACCGGCGTGGGCTTCGACGGCTGAAACAGCCCGCGCAGCTCGATACGGTTCTCTTCCAACCAGCGCCGGTAGGGCTTTTGGCGGAAGATTTTGCCCTTGATCTCGTTGTCGACCACGATGCGGCCTTCCTCGGTGTCGACCAGGAACATGCGGCCCGGCTGAAGATGGCCTTTCTGCCGCACTTGCTCCGGCGGAAACTCGATCACGCCCACTTCACTGGCGAGGACCACGAGCCCGTCGGTGGTCACGACGTAACGGCAGGGCCGCAGCCCGTTGCGGTCCAGGGTGCCGCCCACCAGCCGGCCGTCGGTGAACACCATGGCGGCCGGCCCGTCCCAGGGCTCCATGATCGACGAATGGTACTCGTAAAACGCCCGCTTGTCGGTCGAGATGTAATAGCGCGGCCCGAACGCCTCGGGAATCATCATCATCAGGGCGTGCGGCGCCGAGCGGCCGGCGCGCACCAGCAACTCCATCACGTTATCGAAGCAGGCCGAATCGCTGCCGCCCGGCTGAAGAATGGGAAACAGCTCCGACATGTCGTCGGTCAGGACCGGCGCCGCCATGCTGCGCTCGCGGCTTTGCAGCCGGTTGGCGTTGCCGCGCAGGGTGTTGATTTCGCCGTTGTGGGCGATCATGCGGAACGGTTGGGCCAGCCGCCAACTGGGAAACGTGTTCGTGCTGTAGCGCTGGTGGACGATGGCCAAGGCCGTGCGCACCCGGGCGTCGGCCAGGTCCGGATAGTAGGCGAACAACTGCGGCGCGAGAAACATCCCCTTATAGACGATCGTGCGGCAGGACATCGAGGGGACGTAAAACGCGTCGGCCGCCTCGCCGAGCGTGTCCGCGACGCGGCGCTCGATTCGCTTGCGGACGACGTACAGTCGCCGCTCCAACGCTTCATCCTCCAGCCCCTGGCCGCCGATAAACACTTGGCGAATGACCGGCTCGGCCAGTCGAGCCAGCTCGCCCAGGCAGCCGTTCTCGGTGGGCACCTCGCGCCAGCCGAGGACCTTCAAGCCCGCCTCGTCTGCCGCCGCGGCCACAATCTGTTCCACGTGCCGGCGGGCCGCCTCGGCCTGCGGCAGGAACAGCATGGCCACACCGTAATGTTTCGGGTCGGGCAGTTGGAAGCCCAGCCCTGCGGCCATGGCGCGAAAGAACCCGTGGGGAATCTGGAACAGGATGCCCGCCCCGTCGCCGGTCGATTCGTCGGCCCCGGCCGCCCCACGGTGCATGAGGTTCAGCAGCACCTGCTTGCCGTATTCGACGATGGCGTGGTCGCGGCGGCCCGAAATATTGACCACCGCACCGATGCCGCAGGCATCGTGTTCCCACTGCGGATCGTACAAACCCTGGGCCTTGGGCGGGACGGCTTTCATGTCGGTACCACGGTTCCGGTTTCCACTGAGGGGCTGGCGACGGTGCCGCCCCAGCCACGGCGGGCAAGGATTGCCCTGCCTACACCCTACCATCGTAACATTAGGCTCGCTAATGTCAATCGAACACTAGAATTAGATTTGCTTACTTCTAACGGGTGGCGTGCAGGGCAGATGCGATGCCGCCAGCCGCCGTTGCGGTCGCCGTAGGACGCGTGAAACGCACCACGAAGCACGGATCAGTCCGTTCCACGCCGTCGGCGAGCAGGGTGGACACTTTGGCCGCAGGATCACAGGGCGGGCAAGCCCGCCGGCTAAACGCGTCGGTCTCCCGTCCGCACGCTCTGTTACGGCATCGGCTTGAATCCGCTAGGAAAAGAGATAATGTTACTCTTGGTTGCACAGAGCGGAGGTGAATCCGATGCGTACCCGAAAGCTCATTCTTGTTGTGCTGGGGGCCGTGGTGGTCGTCAGTGTGCTGGCTGCCACGACCCGGCTGTTCTGGAATCCGAAGGCCAACGCCGAGCCGTTGCCCGATGCGCTGGTGGTCTATTGTTTTCATCCGGCCGAGCTTTGTTCGAGCTGCGAGAAGATCGAGAAGTACACCCGCGAAGTGCTGGACAAATCCTTCGCCGCTCCCATGAAGCAGGGGCGGCTGGTGTGGCGGGTGGCGAACTACGAGGCGCCGCAAAACGCCCATTTCGCCGACGAGTATCAGATCGTCAGCACGTGTATCGTGCTGGCCGATGGCCGGGCGGGCCGGGCAGGGAAATGGAAAAACCTGCAGCAAGAGGCCTGGGCACAGGTGGACAACAAGAAGGCCTTTCAAGACTTCGTCCGCGGCGAGATTCAAGCGGCTTTGAAATAGGGCCCAACAACTTGGAACGATCCACCTTCGAACAATGCGCCCTGGCCAGCGGGCTCTTGACGCAGGCGCAGCTCGACGAGGCCCGGGCGGGCGTGCGTTGGTCCGAAGGGGATGAGCCCGACGCCAATCTGCCGCCCACCGACCGGCAACTGGCCGACCAGGTCGTCGAGCGGGGAATGCTCAACGTTTGGCAAGCGAAACAGTTGCTCGACGGCCGCACCAAATTCAACTTGGGCCCCTACCGGATCATCGACTCGATCGGTCAGGGGGGAATGGGGCAGGTCTTCAAGGCCCAGCATGCCACGCTGGGGCGGATCGTGGCCGTCAAGGTCTTGCCGCGCTACAAGTCCACGCCCGAGGCCATCGACAGCTTCCGCCGCGAAATCCGCGCGCTGTCGAGCCTCGACCATCCGAAGCTCGTCGCCGCGCTGGATGCGGGGGAAGAAGGGAGCGTCCATTACCTGGTCACCGAATACGTGCCGGGCATGGACCTGCGGAAGCTGGTTCGCCGCGAAGGGCCGCTGGGGATGGCGGCCGCCGCTGCGATCATTTGCCAGGTGGCCGAGGGGCTGGAATACGCCCACGCCCAGGGGGTCATCCATCGCGACGTGAAGCCGGGCAACGTGCTGGTCTCGCCCGATGGCCAGGCGAAGCTTTCCGATCTGGGGCTGGCGGGGCCGCTGGCCGGCGAGCTCGAGAGCGACCCGCGCTACGGCAAGATTGCGGGGACGGCCGACTATCTATCGCCCGACCAAGTCCGCGACCCGCGGAGCCCCACGCCGGCCTGGGACATCTATTCGCTCGGCTGCACGCTGTATTACGCGGTGACCGGCAAGGTTCCCTTTCCCGGCGGCACGACGGCCGACAAGGCCCGCGCGCACTGCGAGCTGCGGCCGTTGGACCCGCGGCGGCTGAACCCGCGTCTGAGGGCGGACTTTGTCGACGTGATGGCCGACATGATCGCCAAGGAGCCGGCGCAGCGCATTGCTTCGGCGCGGGAAGCGATTGCGCGACTGACGCCTTTCCTGTCGCCGGCGCGTGGGCCAGTGACGCCGACCGCGGTCCCGCTCGGACCGCCGGGCGACGTCGCGGCGCCGCGCGTGGGGCCACCGCCCCTGGTAGCACCGCCGCAAGGTGTTCGGCCGCCGGGGCTGCCGCGGCCGTCGGCGGCGGGCGCCAAAATGGCCGACACGAGCGACGACCTGGGCGGCGTACTTGCCTCCCTGACCGCCCCGGACAGGTTTCGCGGTTTCCAGCAAGCCGCCGACGCCACGGAAGACGTCGACGAAGACGATTCGCCGTCGGTGGAGATTCCGCTTTCGGTCACGCGGGACGTGATGGCCGTGCTTTGGCCGTTGATGGTTTTTGTCGTGGCGCCGCTCACGTTGTTGGGCGCGCTCGCCTTATTGTGGCTGCTCATACGGACGGCCATTCATTACTGAGACTGATAACGTTCATGCCCACCCGATCGATCGACAACCTGCGCGCGTTGCTGGCGGGCGACAGTCCGGCGTGGATTCCCTTTTCGCTCGACGTGGGCGCCGCGGCCGGCATGAGCGAGCCGATTGCCCGGCAATTCCGCGAAAAGACCGGAGCCGCCTGCCCGGCGGAGTACTTCGACACGGACTTTCGGCGGTTTTCGCTAGGCACGCGTTTCGGCGGCTACGACCCGGCCGCCCTGTACCCGCCGGTGCCGCCGGGGACGACGTTCGACGAGTGGGGGATCGGACATTGGGCGGGCGGACTGGAAGGCACGCTCGACCGCATGTATCCGCCCTTGGCGGCCGCCCGCAGTGCGGCCGACGTCGAGGCCTTGCCGGCGCCCCGCATCGCGTCGGCGGCCGACGCCGCGGCCGTGGCCGCTTTTCATGCGGCCGGCTACCCGGTGCTCGGCTACGCGGGCAGCATCTACGAATGGTCGTGGTGGCTCCGCGGCATGGAACGGTTCCTGATCGACATGGCCCAGGATCCGCCGCTGGCCGAAGCGATCATCCGCAAGGTCGAGGGACACACCACGCGGCTGGCCCTGGCGACGGCCCGGCGGGGCGTCGACGTGCTGTGCATGTACGACGACGTGGGCATGCAACAGGGCATGCAGATTTCGCCCTCCTGCTGGCGGCGTTACATCAAGCCGGCCTGGCAGCGGGTGATCGCCGCGGTGCGGCGCGAGTTTCCCCAAGTTTGGTTCTTCCTGCACTCGTGCGGCAAGATCGACCCGATCGTGCCGGACGTGATCGAGCTGGGCTTCGATATCCTCCACCCGCTGCAGCCGGAGTGCATGGATTTCGCGGCGGTCTACCGGCAATACGGCCGGCAGATCGCGCTGTGTGCTACGATTTCCTCGCAACGGATCTTGCCCTTCAGTGCGCCGGAGGAAGTTCGCCGCGAGGTGCGGCGCCTGGCGGCGGCCGCCGGCGGCGAGCGGCGTTGCATCCTGATGCCGTCGAACGTGCTCCAGCCCGAGACGCCCTGGGAGAACGTGGTGGCCCTGGCCGAGGAGGCCCGGGCGCTGCGCGGATGAAATGAGCATGGACGTGAGCCCCGACGTTCCGCTGCATGACGTGTTGCTCGCCTCGGCCGACCTCGAAGAACGCCGACTGCTGTACGCGGAGTTGCGGGAGGCCGGTTACGAAGTCATGCCGGTGGAAGGCATTCGCGACGCCGTGCGTGCGCTGCTCCTGGGGGTTGTGCGGCCGCCGCTCGTCGTGTTGGACCTGCACGGCGGTCCGCAGGCCACGCACAAGGGCGTGGACGATTTGCTGGCCTTGCTGCGGGACGTCCCGCTGATCCTCATTGTCGGCCGCATCGGCAGCGAGATTTGGGAGCCGCTCCGGCCGCGGGTGGCGGCCTTGCTGCGCCGGCCGATTCACGTGGGCGAAATTGTCGACGTGGTGCGGCGAATCAGTCCTCCGCCGGCCGATTGAGGTGCCCGCCGCCGCGACCGGTGACGTCTGATGGGTTTTGGCGAACAAGACCAGTAATTCACTCGGGTGGCACGCCCTCACAGGGCGTGATTCCCTGGCTACCACGCCCTTTCAGGGCGTGCCACCCTCACAACGCGTTTCCCGTCTTGTCGCGACAGGCAGCGGAATGCGTCGCAATGCCTCGCGCCTGGATGCGGTATTCGCGATGTCGTAAGACGTTGAAATGGCGCCGGGATGTCGAGCAGCGCTCAGCGTAGTTCGCGGCGATACTGCCCCGGCGTTTGGCCGGTGATTCTCTTGAATAGCACGCACATCGATTCGACGTAATGGAAGCCGGTCAGTTGGGCGATCTTCGCCAACTGATAATCGGTCATGGAAAGCAGTCGCTTCACCTGCTCCAACTGGGCACCAGCGATCATATCCCTGGGCGAGTGGCCCAATAAGGTCGCGAAGCGGCGTTCCAGCGTCCGCCGCGACACCGGCACGTGGGCCAGCACGTCGTCGACGTCGATGCCGTCGCAGGCATGTTCGCGGATGTAGTGCAAGGCGGCGGCCGTGTCCACGTCGGCGACGGCCACGAAGTCGGTCGACTGCCGGGGCGTAACGCCTCGCGGCTCGACGACGATCTTCCTGCGCGGGGGCGCCTTGCCCTGCATCAGGCGGTCGAGCAAGGCGGCGGCCTGGTAGCCGACCTCCTCGGGGTTCTGTTCGATGCTCGAAAGCGGCGGCCGGGCCAGCCCGCAGATCACCTCGTCGTTGTCGACGCCGATTACGGCAATCTCTTCCGGCACGGCCAGCCCGCTTCCGTCGCAAACCATTAAGACGTGCTGCGCGCAGAGATCGTTGCAGGCCATCAGGCCGACGGGCTTCGGCAACGATCGAATCCATCGTGCCAGCGTGTCTTCGTACCGCAGCGCATAGTCTTCGCTGGCCGCAATGTGGGGCTTTCGATGACGGCGCGGAGGATCGTAGACGCTGACCTCGTGGCCGGCCGCGGCCACGTGCCGCACGAAACAACCGCATCGCTCGTCCGAAGAGTAGACGCCGGGAAGGCCGCAATAGGCAAAGTGCTCCAAGCCGCGGCCGAGGAGGTGTTCGGCCGCCAGCCGGGCAATCGCGTCGTTGTCGGTGAGCACGGCCGGAACGCCGCCCATGTTTTCGTGCTCGAAAAGGTCCACGACGGGAAGCCGCAGTTGCCGGATCCGTCCGGCCAATTTTTGGTTCTCGATGCGGGCGATAAGGCCGTCGCCTTGCCAGGTCCTCAGCCAGGGCGGCGCCATTTCCGACAGCTTGCGCTCGGTATGGTAGACCTTCCAGTTTCCGTGGGCCTGGACGTATTTGCCGATCCCCCGCAGCACGCCCCGCCCGTACACGCGCGACGATTCCACCAACAGGGCCACCTGCCGCAGCGGATGTCGAGTAGGAGCCATGATTGCGACGCCTTCGGCGGGCCTGGGAACACGGACAACGCGGTGCCCTCGTTGTCCCTGGAAGGGCGCCCCGCGTTTGTCGAGCGGCACCTCTCGATTATACCGCCGCCGCCGGCGGGCGTCACCATCGCCGCAATTCACGCCCGCGAGCCGTTCTGGGGGGTGACGCGATTTCTCAATTCCTTTGACGCACACGACTCTTGCTATGACATTGGCCGAACTCTACACTAAAAGCTGTTTCGGCTTGCGTGCTGAAGTTGCCGAGAGGTTGGCTTTCAGCTTCCTCGTGTAGTGTCGTGTAATTGATGTGACCTATGAAGCGGATGAAGCTTTTGTCCCGTAGGGACATTCGACAATAGCCCAGCGATTTATCGCTGGGGGTGAAAAACGCGTCTCCCACCATCAAGTCCCGTAGGGACGGCCGAACAGAGCTACCAATAGTTCAATCGTCCCTCCGGGACGAAGACGGAATGTCGGGTTCCTTCACCCAGCGATGAATCGCTGGGCTATTTTCAACCGACCCTACGGGTCGAAACCCTCGCCGAAACTCCGCCATTAATCACCATCGGTGCAAAACACTGCACTAGGAAAAGCCTCATGAGAACAGCGATTGCCGGTCGGCCCGCTCTTCCGTGCATGCTGATTCTGCCGTTGCTGGTCTGCGGTTGGGCGCACGCCGGCGACGATGCGGCGGCGCTCCATCTGGCGCGAAACGGCAAGACGAATTATCTCATCGTTCAGGGGAAGTCGGCCACCGCGTCCGAAGCGTTTGCCGTGGCGGAATTGCGGGATTATCTGGAAAAGGCGAGCGGCGCGCCCTTGCCGGTCGTGGTGGAGTCCGAGCGGCCTTGCGGGGCGCGGGCGATTTACGTCGGCTGGACCGAGTTCGCCATCCGGCACGGCCTCGACCCTGCCAAGTTGGGCAAAGAGGAATGGGTCATCGAAACCGTCGGACAGGACCTCGTTTTGACCGGCGGGCGGCCGGTAGGGTCTCTCTACGCGGTCTATGAATTTCTGGAAACTCTCGTCGGCTGCCGCTGGCTCGATCGCGACACGGAGATCGTGCCCCGCCACGTTGACTTGGCGATTCCAACGCTCAAGGTCAGGAGCAAACCGGCCTTCTGGCATCGGACGATCAATACGGGCCCACCATCGGTAATAAGAAGCTCGAACCGGAAGACACCCAAATCTTCGGCTTTCCAGAAATCGAGCAGCACGCCTATAATCAGCAGGTC